>Ga0306925_10000788_pt1 | contig 24312 bp, 23 predicted proteins | sample flu12Cox44000176_FD_203755 | JGI IMG/M metagenome (GOLD analysis project Ga0306925, IMG submission 203755) | Lab enrichment of tropical soil microbial communities from Luquillo Experimental Forest, Puerto Rico - flux8day.12C.oxic.44.000.176 (v2)... | ecosystem: Environmental > Terrestrial >... | reverse complement strand
AAGCGCGCCGCCTGCACCTCGATCTTCATGCGCGCCATGTCGACGCCGGTCGGGCACTCGCGCCGGCAGGCCTTGCAGGAAATGCAGAGTTTTAAGGTTTCCGCCATCGCGTCGGCCGTCAGAGCGTCGGGGCCGAGCTGGCCGGTGATGGCGAGACGCAACGTGTTGGCGCGTCCGCGCGTGACGTCGCGCTCGTCGCGTGTGACGCGATAGCTCGGGCACATCACGCCGCCCTTGAGCGCGCGGCACGCGCCGTTGTTGTTGCACATCTCGACGGCGCCTTGGAGACCGCCGGCGGCGCCGGGGTAAGCCGACCAGTCGAGATGGGTTTGAATATCCGCACCGCGATAGCCCGGCGCATACCGAAACACACGCCGGTCGTCGAATTTCGGCGCGTGCACGATCTTGCCAGGATTGTAGAACCCGTTTGGATCGAAGCACGCCTTGACCTCTTCAAACGCGCGCACCAACCGCGGGCCGAACATCCGTTCGTGGAATTCCGAGCGCACGATGCCGTCGCCGTGCTCGCCGGAGTGCGAGCCTTTGTAGGTGCGCACCAGGTCGAATGCCTCTTCGGCGATGGCGCGCATCGCGATCACGTCTTTGTCGAGCCGCAGATCGAGCACCGGTCGCACGTGCAGGCAGCCGACCGAGGCGTGCGCATACCAGGTGCCGCGCGTGCCGTGCTTTTCGAAGATCGCTGTGAGCTTGCCAGTGTATTCCGCCAGATGCTCGAGCGGCACGGCGCAATCCTCGACGAAGGATACGGGTTTTCCCTCCTGCTTCATCGACATCATGATGTTGAGGCCGGCGGTGCGCATTTCGCCGATCGCGCTCTGCAGCTTGGGATCGAGCACCTCGATAACGCCGCCCCACTTTGCTCCCGGCTTGTCCCAGCCGAAGCCTAGATCGCCGACCAGCTCGTTGAGCCGAAACAGACGGCGGAAATTCTCGCTCTGGTCCGGCTCGGCAAACTCGACGAAAAGAATGGCTTCGGGATCGCCGCGCACGACCGCATCGATGGTCGGCTTGAACATGGCGATGTCGCGCGCCAGGCCGAGCATCGTGCGGTCGACGAGCTCGACGGCGATCGGCCGCAGCTTGACGATGTACTGGGCGACATCCATTGCCTGAGCGAAGCTGCCGAAATGGCAGGCGCCCACCGCGCGTGCGCCCAACACCGGAGAAAGGGCAAGCTCGATCCGGGTCGAGAACGCGAGCGTACCTTCTGAGCCGACCAGAATGTGCGCCAAATTGAGCCGGTTGCGGCCGGGGGTGAGCGCGTCGAGGTTGTAGCCGCCGACCCGGCGCTGGACCTTGGGAAACTGCGTCTCGATCTCGTCCGCCTCGCGTGCGGCGAGGTCGAGCAGTGTGCGCGCCACCGGGCGCAGCGGCGAATGGGCCGGCAGATCCGACAAATCGGGCGCGGTCGGACCGAAATGCACGGCGGTGCCGTCGGCCATGACCGCGTCGATCGAGAGCACGTTCTCGCGCGTATTGCCATAACGCAGCGAGCGCGCCCCGCACGAATTATTGCCGACCATGCCGCCGATCGTCGCGCGCGAGGAGGTGGAGATATCGACGGGAAACCACAGGCCGTGCGGCTTGAGCCTGCGGTTGAGCTCGTCGAGCACAATGCCGGGCTCGACCACGCAGCGCTTCCCCGGCACGTCGAGCTCGACCAGATGGTCGAGGTATTTCGAGCAGTCGATGACAAGGGAAGCATTGACGGTTTGGCCGGCTTGCGACGTGCCGGCGCCGCGCGGCAAGACGCTCACTCCCTCCTGGCGCGCGAGCGCCAGCGTGTGCTCGATTTCCTTGATCGAGCGCGGCGCCACCACCCCGATTGGCATGATCTGATAGTGCGAGGCATCGGTGGCGTAGCGGCCGCGCGTGAACGCATCGAACTCGACGTCACCCAGCAGCTGCGCCTTGAGCCGGCGTTCCAGACCCGGCATCACCGTATCGGCCATCGTCACGTACGCTCTTGCACCACGCCGAGAGGCTTGACTGACTCTCGCATTCGTCCTTGATGGCGGCAAGTCGCGGCGGGATCACGCCTGTCTACACGCGCATCCAAAGCCAACCGCAGACAAGGACTTGCCGATGTCGAAGAACTCCTCGCGTCCAGTCGGGCGCCACTTCCTCCAGATACCGGGGCCGACGCCGCTGCCGGATCGCGTGCTGCGGGCAATGGACACGCCAATCATCGACCATCGTGGGCCCGAATTCGCAAATCTCGCCAAGCGCTGCCTGGAGGGCATCAAGACCATTTTCAAGACCGCAAAACCGGTAATCATCTACACCGCCACCGGCACCGGCGCCTGGGAGGCGGCGCTGGTAAACACGCTCTCACCGGGCGACCGCGTGCTGATGGTGGAGACCGGCCAGTTCGCGACGCTGTGGAAGGTCATGGCGGAGAAGCTCGGCCTCAAGGCGGAATTCATCAAAACCGACTGGCGCATCGGCGCCGATCCCGCGGCAATCGAGGATCACCTGCGCAACGACAAGAACAAGGAGATCAAGGCGGTGTGCGTGCTGCACAACGAGACCTCGACCGGCTGCCTTTCGCCGATTGCGGAGATCCGCAAGGCGATCGACGCCGCCGGACATCCGGCGCTGTTCTTCGTCGACACCATCTCCTCGCTCGCCTCGACCGATTATCGCCACGACGAGTGGGGCGTCGACGTCACGGTGGGCGGCGCCCAGAAAGGACTGATGCTGCCGCCAGGGATGTCGTTCAACGCGGTCAGCGACAAAGCACTCGCGGCGGCAAAGAACGCAACGCTGCCGAAGGCGTTCTGGGCCTGGGACGACATGCTCAACATGAACAAGATCGGCTTCTTTCCCTACACGCCGGCGACGCAGATGCTGCACGGGCTCAAGGAAAGCATCGCCATGTTGCATGAGGAGGGGCTGGAGAATGTGTTCGCGCGCCACCACCGCCTGGCGGAGGCGACGCGGCGGGCGGTGCGCGCGTGGGGGCTCGAGATCATGTGCCGCGACCCGAAATACTATTCGCCGACGGTGACCGCGGTGATGGTGCCCGACGGCCATGATGCCGACGCGTTCCGCAACCTCGCGCTGGACAACTTCAACATTTCCTACGGCACGAGCTTCGGCCGCTATTCCGGCAAATATTTTCGCATCGGTCATCTCGGCGACATCAACGACGGCTATCTCATGGGTGCGCTGGCAACGACCGAGATGGCGCTCGCGCTTGCCGGCATTCCGTACAAGAAGGGCGGCTTGCAGGCGGCGCTCGATTATCTCGTGTCTGCGCATGCGAGCCCGGCGCGCGCAGCAGCGGAGTGAAACCGCATTCGCGGTGCGCCGGCCGATGAAGCGAGCCTGGCTTGCGCGGGTTGCGCTGCTCGTCTGTCTCTCTGTCGTAACCGGTTATGCGCTAGCACAGGATTATCCAAGCAGGCCCATCCGCATCGTCGTGCCGTTTGCTGCGGGCGGCGCGGTTGACACGTTGGCGCGGCTGATTAGCGCCAGACTCACGGAACAGATCGGCCAACCCGTGATCGTGGAGAACCGTCCGGGCGCCGGTGGCAACACCGGCGCGGATGCGGTCGCGAAGGCGCCACCAGACGGCTACACGATTCTGCAAGCCACCAACGGACAGGCGATCAGTCCGGCGCTCTATCGCACCTTGCCGTTCGACGCTGTGCGCGATTTCATCCCGGTCACGCAGCTCGTCGCCACGTCCACCGTATTAGTGGCCAATCCCAAGTTGCCGGTTACATCGCTCAAGGAATTGAGCGCGCTCGCCAGGTCCAAGCTGGGCGCACTGAACTACGGATCGTCCGGCGTCGGCAATGCCTTGCATCTGACGATGGAGATGCTCAAGCACGCGACGGGAATCGATATCCAGGCGGTGCCCTATCGCGGCGACGCGCCGCTCAACGCCGCGCTGATCGCCGGCGAGGTCGACGTGGCCATCGTGCCGGTGGCGACCGCGCGTCCGCTGATCGAGGGCGGTCAACTGCGCGCGTTGGCGGTGACAAGCGCGAGCCGCGTCGCGGCACTGCCGGATGTGCCAACCATAGCCGAGGACGCGCTGCCCGGATTCGAGGTATCAGGATGGCAGGGGTTTTTCCTGCCGGCGCGTTCGCCGCCCGAAATCGTCCGCTTGCTCGCGCGGACAACCGCGAAGGTCCTCGCCATTCCAGATGTGGCGGAGCGCATCACGGCAATGGGCAACGAGCCGGTCGGCAGCACGCCTGAGGAATTCGAGGCGCGGTTCAAGACGGATCTCGCGGCATTTGCCAAGGTCATCCGCGAGGCCCATATTCCGTTGCAGGATTAAGGCCCCAGCACGGAGCCGGCCATGGACATCCAAGGTTTCGGATACGTCGGCATTCGCGCGAAATCGCTTGAGGATTGGACGAGCTTCGGCACTAGGTTTTTGGGAATGCAGCTCGTCGACAAGGCCGGCAAGCATCTCGCGCTGCGCATGGACGATCGCAAGCAGCGCGTGGTGGTGAGTGAGGACGGCGGGGAGGGCGTCGCCTTTTTTGGTTGGGAGGTGGTGGATGCCGCGACGCTCGATCGCTTTGCGGCGCGGCTCGAAAAGGGCGGCGTCAAGGTCGCGCGCGGCTCGCGCGCGCTCGCCGACGAGCGCCGGGTCAAGGATCTGATCGTGCTCGCCGATCCGCTCGGAAACCGCATTGAAATTTTTCATGGGCCCGAGACCACGACCGAGCCGTTCAAGCCGGGCCGCTCCATTTCTGGCTTTCGCACCGGTCCGCTCGGCATGGGCCACGCCGTGCTGCACGTGAAGAACATCGACGATGCGGTGCCGTTCTATCGCGACATCCTCGGCTTCCGGCTGTCGGATTACATGGTGCGGCCGTTCAACGCGTATTTCTTTCATGCCAATCCACGCCACCACTCGATCGCTTTCATCGAGACTGGCCGCGACGCCACGCACCACTTGATGGTCGAGCTCTACAGCCTCGACGACGTCGGGCAGTGCTACGATCTCGCGCTCGGCGAGACGGGCCGCATCGGCACGACGCTCGGCCGCCACATCAACGACGAGGTCACCTCGTTCTACGCCAATTCGCCGTCCGGCTTCATGGTCGAATACGGTTGGGGTGGACGCGTCATCGACGTCGAGAATTGGGAGCCGGAAGAAGTCACCTGGGGCCCGAGCATGTGGGGGCACGAGCGCATGTGGCTCACCCCGGAAAAACGCGGCGAGGCGCGCAACGTTCGCATCGCCGCCGCCGCCAGCGGGCTGCGCAAGCCGGTCAACGTGATCGAAGGCAATTACCGGCCCATGCCGGGCGTGTGCCCGTGGTGGGATGCGGTCGCGCGCGGCGAGGCGGCGGAGTGAGCGCGTAATCGGCACGCCTTTAATTTGTATTCTGCGCTTCCGGACAGCTTGCCATCGACCATTCCCGAAATTCGGCGGCGCCGCGTTTGCAGCGTAAAAAGTAGCCTAGCCGACATTATCGTTATCATGGCTGTGCTGCGGGAACCGTCGCGGAACCGATGCGACGGCCGATGGTTTATTGGCTCGGGAGCGGGCTCGTCTCGGAAGGAGACCCGTAATGAGCTTCGTTGCGAAGCTGGGCATTGCGCTTGCGCCGTTTTGGTGTAGCGCCGCGCTGGCGCAAGACGGTTATTTCGGCCACCAGCACGACAGGTGGCATCAGAGCTTCTACCAAACGCTGGTGCGCCCCGACACCAAGACCTCGTGCTGCAACATGACCGACTGCCGCCCGACGTCCGGCCGGCAGGTCGATGATCATTACGAGGTATTGGTCAACGGCGCCTGGATTTCGGTGCCGCCCGGCAAGATCCTCAAGCAAGCAGCGCCGGATCTCGGGTTTCACGTCTGCACGCCCTTCAAATTCGACGGACGGCCGGAGCACCTTTACTGCGTCGTGATCCCGCCGGAGACCTAATACCAGCGGTTCGTGACGTGACTTACCGCGTCAACAGTAACCGCAATGAGTCTCCAGTTTCGTGTCTCAGCCGAAGGGTGCAGTCCAACCCGCATCCTCCTGTTCTTTTCCTGTTGTTTACAGAAGCGCGCATCTTTGTTGCGCTGCCGGCACAGCGGGTGGAGGGAAAAATCTTGCCGCTAACGCAAAATGTGACTTGTGTATGTAACACGATTCGGGTATACTTTAGTTACGATTGGAAAGTGTGCCGAAGGCCCAGCGGGAAACCGCCGCGGACTGTTTTCATGCGCGGCCCGATGTGGGCGAGGTTCGAGGGGCAAGGCCGAGCGGCAATCTCGGTGCGCTCCCTCCCCCTTGTGGGGGAGGGTTCGGGCGTGGGTCGTTGTTGGACGACGCGTGCTGACCAACTCGGTCACGGGGAGCGGGGCGAGCCAAACGGAACAGAGGCGTGAGTGGCCGCCGCTTGATCATCGGCCGTTGTTTACAGGGCCCGACGGCGCTGGGCTCCTGTAAATAACAGGAGAATAAAACAGCAGCGGCTGCGAAGCGGCCTGTTCCGTGACAGCCCCGGACTAGACGAGGGGGTGCGCTACGCCGCGATCTTCACGTATTCGAAATCGCCCGGCTTGTTGTCGATGCCGACGCGCGGCGGCGCGATCCAGCTCGCGAATTTGCCGGGTTCGACCACCTGCTTCATCAGGCTCTGGATGAAGTCGCCGTCCTGCGTCGAGGGCAGCCACTTGTCCTTTTGCGCGTTCCAGGTCGCATCGTCGACCATCTCGCCGGTCGGCGCCGCCTTGATGTCCTTGAACTCGCCGATGTGGCGGTGGAAGGCGACGTGCGGCAGCTCGAATTTAAACTGCGTACCGATCCGATCGATGATCTTGTTCCAGCGGTCGAGGCCGCGCTGGCAGTCGGCCGTGTAGTCATCGCGCAGGCGCATATTGACGGCGGTGAGCGCCGGCTCGTCGGCGCGCTTGATCGCGCCATCGACCAGCTTGAGCACCGGATAGGTGGAATGCTCGAGCCTGTGGTCGTCATCGATCTTGGTTTCCTGGTAGCGACCCTTGAGGCTCGCGTTGAACGCGTTGGCGGCGTTGGTAGAAACCTCGGAGCCGAACAGATCGAGCGACAGCGAATAGTGCAGATTAAGCTTCCTCTGCATGGTCGGCAGATCGATGACGCCGAGGTCGCGGATCTTGTCGGTCTGGTAGGGATCCTCGATGCCGGCCGCCTTCATCGCTTCGCAGGTGCGCTGAATGGTGCGGCCGATGCCGGTCTCGCCGACGAACATGTGATGCGCTTCCTCGGTGAGCATGAACCGACAGGTGCGCGAGAGCGGATCGAAGCCGGACTGGGCGAGGCTTTCCAACTGCATCTTGCCGTCGCGGTCGGTGAAGAAGGTGAACATGTGGAACGAAAGCCAGTCCGGCGTCGCCTCGTTGAACGCACCGAGCATGCGCGGCTTGTCGGCGTCGCCGGAGCGGCGCTGCAACAACTGCTCGGCTTCCTCACGGCCGTCGCGCCCGAAATATTTCTGCAGAATGTAGACCATGGCCCAGAGATGCCGGCCTTCCTCGACGTTGACCTGGAACACGTTGCGCATGTCGTAGAGCGACGGCGCGGTCTTGCCGAGATGACGCTGCTGCTCGACGGAAGCCGGCTCGGTGTCGCCCTGGATCACGACGAGGCGGCGCAGCATGGCGCGATATTCGCCCGGCACCTCCTGCCAAGCGGGCTCGCCATAGTGCTGACCGAATGGAATTTTGCGATCTTCTTCCATCGGCGCCAGGAGAATGCCCCAGCGATATTCCGGCATTCGCACGTAGTCGAACTTGGCCCAGCCCTTCGGATCGACGGAGACCGCGGTGCGCAGGTAAACCAGCGAGTTCTGGAATCCGTTCGGTCCCATCTCCATCCACCAGTCGAGATAGCCGGGATGCCAGCGCTCCAACGCGCGCAGCACCTGGCGATCCTCGGTGAGACTGACGTTGTTCGGGATCTTGGTCGAAAAGTCGACGTTGACGATCTCGCTCATGACGGACTCCTTTCGGAGGATGAATGACGGAATGGGAAAGCGGCCTTCGCCGTCTGACCTCTGTCCTCAGACTCTGCGCGTGTCGAACACCGGCTTCTGTCCAGTGCCGTAGCGTTTGAGCGCGCCTTCCTCGCCGACCGCGTTGGCGCGCTGGAAAATCCAGTTCTGCCAGGCGGTGAGGCGCGCGAAGATTTTCGACTCCATGGTTTCCGGCCCGGCGAAGCGCAGGTTCGCTTCAAGGCCGGTGAGCGCATCCGCGGAAAAGCTCGCGCGCTCCTCTAGAAACACGCGGATCTCGTCCTCCCAGTCGATGTCGTCGAGCGCGAAGGTGACGAGGCCCAAATCCTGCGCCGCTTCGCCGTCGAGTTGCTCGCCGGTCCGCGCCTTTGCCCGATCGAGATTGGCCGGATCGGCGAGAAAGCGGCTCGCCAGCCGGGAAAGCCCGTTCGCCATCGGATAGGCGCCAAAATTGGTCGGCGCGAGTGTAAGCGTCGCCGGCGGCTTGTTGTCGCCGGGGCGCTTGCCCAGCAGCATGTATGAGCGATCGCTGGCCAACGCTAGTTCCGCGAGCGTGCCGGCGAAGCAGGAGCCGGGCTCGATCAGCGTCACCAGCGAACGCGAGGTGAGATCGACGCGTTTGAGCACGCGCTTCCAAAGGCTTCTGATTTCGCGCGCCAGCCAATGATCCCGGTTAGCATCGAGGAACGCATCGTAGGCGAGCACCTGCACGGCATCGCCGGACGACTTGAAGATGATCGCAGCGGTGTCGAGCTCGTTGGCGCGAATGTCGAGAATGGCGTCATCGAGCTCGCGCGCGAGCGCAAGCGGCCAGAAATCCGTGCCCTGCTCGCGCATCGCCTCGGCGGACGCGGGCGGCCCTGCGTCGGGCCCTTGCACGGCGACGGTTGCCAGCCGTTGCGCCCGATCGAATTCCACCGTCAACGTCCCGTATTCGACGCGGTTGTCGGAGCGCTTGCGCTCAAGCGGCGTAAGGGTGATGCCTTCGGCGCCGTCAGAGCGCTTCGATCGCGCTGCGAATTCCTCTGCGCGCTTGCTCACGACCTCTTCGAGCTTCGAGGCGGGCACGACTTCGTCCACCAGACGCCAATCCACCGCCCGGCGGCCCTTGACGCCCTCCTCGGTGGTGCAGAAGGCGTCGGCAAGATCGCGGCGCACCTTGCGCTTGTCGGTCACGCGGGTGAGCCCACCGGTTCCAGGCAGCACCGCCAGCAGCGGCAATTCCGGCAGCGAGACCGCTGACGAACCGTCGTCGATCAGCATGATGTGGTCCGCCGCGAGCGCCAGCTCGTAGCCGCCGCCGGCAGCGGTGCCGTTGATCACGCAGATTGTCGCAAGCCCCGAACTCTCGCTCGCGTCCTCGATGCCGTTCCGGGTCTCGTTGGTGAATTTGCAGAAATTGACCTTATGCGCATGCGTGGCGCCGGCCAGCATGCGGATATTGGCGCCGGCGCAGAACACACGCGGCTTGCCCGAGCGCAGCAGGATCACCTTGACCTCGGGATGTTCGAAGCGCAGCCGTTCGATCGCATCGGCAAGCTCGATGTCGACGCCGAGATCATAGGAATTCAGCTTGAGTTCGTAGCCTTCGAACAGCGTCGCCTTTTCGTCAACGTCCATCGTCAAGGTCGCGACATTGCCATCGACGGTAAGCTTCCAATGGCGGTACTGCGAAGGATCGGTCTGGAAATCGATCCGCCGCTTGCCGTTGCTCAACCTGCGCTCTGCTTCGGCCATGGGTCTCACCACATCATTCTGCCGCATGCGCGGTGACATCGCCTTCATGGTGATCGCGAAGGAGGTGGTTGGTGAATTCAGCGATCGCGCGCAGCGTCGCATCCGTTGCCTCCCGGTGCGGCGCGTGCTGCGTGTTCGGCAACAGCGCGACCTCGACCGGGCAGTAGCACTCTTCCTGGGCCACCTCGATCTGCCGCACGGTGCCGTACTGGTCGTTTTCGCCTTGGACGATCAGCATCGGCACGCGGATATGGGCAAGCGCGTCGCGGATATCCCAGTTGCGGAACTCGGGATCGAGCCATGGACCGCACCAGCTGTGGAAGGCGTTGTCGGGGTCCGCGTGCACGCGCGCGAGCTTGGCACGCAACGGACCTTCGTCGAATGCGGCCTTGGTGCGGGCGATTTCGGCGATGCCCATGTCCTCGGTGATGAAGTGCGGCGCGATCAGCGCGAGGCCGCGGACGCGATGATCCTGCACGCTGCCTCCGTAAATGGCGGCGATCGATGCGCCATCGCTGTGCCCGACGAGAAGGCCGCGGCGGAAGCCTGCGGCGTCGAGTACGCGCGGCAACACCTTGCACGCCTCGTCATGCATGAACGAAACCGGCCGCGGCAACTGCGACGGCGACGAGCGACCATAGCCGGCGCGCGAATAGGCGAAAACGCCGGTGCCGGTCGCCGCGGAAAGCCGATCGGCGAAGTCGCCCCAGCTGGCGACCGCGCCCAATCCCTCGTGCAGAAGCACGAGGGTCGGCGCCTCATTCGGGCGCGGCCCGATCATGCGGTATTCGAGCCGCGCATCGCCGAGATCGAGGAAGCCTTGGTCGGCAAGCATCGCGGACACCGCCTGTGATCTCGCTCGCAGACTCACTGCCGCGCTCCGTCCACATAACGCCGTGCAATCTCCTGCAGTTTCTCGAAGCTGCGCTCGACCGTATCGCCCGAGGTATCGAGTTGCGCGTGCGCGCGCGCGTAATCGGCACGGCGCGCCTCAAGAATGGCAATGAGATCGGCCATGGCCTCGCGGTTCTGTGCCATCGGCCGAAAGTCGCCCTGTTTCATCACGCGGCTCATATGCTCTTCCGGCTGCGCCTTGATCCAGATCGCATGGGTGCGGCGCAGCAGCAGCGCATAGGTCTCAGCATCCGAGACGATGCCGCCTGCGGTCGCGATCACAGCGGCCTGATGCTCATCGATCACGCGCTCGAGGCATGCGCGCTCGTAACGGCGGAAGGTGGCAAGCCCTGCCATTTCGATCAGGTCGGGGATGCGCGCTCCGTAGTCCTGCTCGACCAGGCGGTCGACCTCGATGAACGGGTAGCCAAGCGCCTGCGCCAGGCGCTGCCCGAGCGTAGATTTGCCGGCTCCGCGCAAGCCGACCAGCGCGATGCGCCGTGTGCGGTCGGGCGCGGCATGGTGGGTGGCGCGACTCTCGATCCAGTCGCCCACGGCGGGAAGCTCCGCCACCGGCAGCCGCGCGAGCGCGTCGAGGATATGCCGCATCGCTGCCGTGCGGCCGTTGTTGCGCGGCAGCAATTCGATGATCGGAACGTCGAGCGCCTGCGCGATCGACCGCAGGATGAGCACGGAGGGATTGCCTTGTCCGCTCTCGATCTGGGCGAGATAGCGCTCGGAGGCGCCCGATTCCTGCGCCAGCTGGCGTCGTGTCATCCCGCGCTTGGCGCGGGAAAGCCGCACCGAGCGGGCTACTCCGGCGAGGAAGGTGTCGTGCTCGACCCGCTCGGCTGGCGTCGGCGACACGCCTTTGGGCGTTGCATTTACTCCGGCCATTCAATCGCCTCGGAACTATAATTCATGCACTATAGTGCACTATACCGGCGCGGTCAATCGAAGCACTGCCGCATTTCGGAAATCGATGGAAGGTGAGAGTGCTGGCAGCTCAGCGCGGGCTCTCCGCGCGCAGCTTGAATCGCTGGATCTTGCCCGTCGCCGTCTTCGGCAACTCGGTGCGAAATTCGACCCAGCGCGGAAATTTGTAAGGCGCGAGCACCGCCTTCACGTGCTCCTGCAGCGTCCGGGCAAGTTCCGCGCATGCCTTGTCCGCCGACTTGAGCACTACGAACGCCTTGGGCTTGACCAGCGCATCGTCATCAGGCCAGGCCACGACCGCGGCCTCGAGCACGTCTGCGTGTGTACAGAGCGCTCCCTCGACCTCGAACGGCGAGACGTAGATGCCACCGACCTTGAGCATGTCGTCACGCCGCCCGCAGTAGACGTAATAGCCGTCTTCGTCCTGGACATATTTGTCGCCGGAGCGGGTCCATTCGCCCAAAAACGTCTCGCGTGTTCTCTCACGATTGTTCCAATACATGACGGCGGCGGTCGGCCCGCGCACCTGCAATTCGCCCATCTCGCCTTTGCCCGTGATGACATTACCGTCGTCATCGACCAGGCGGACCTCATAGCCCGGCACCGGCTTGCCGGTGGTGCCGTATTTGACGTCGCCGGGATAGTTCGAGAGAAAGATGTGCAGCATCTCGGTCGAGCCAATCCCATCGAGGATGTCGACGCCGAAACGTTCCTTCCAGCGCTTGCCGATATCGGGTGGCAGCGCCTCACCGGCGGAAATGCAGTATCGCAGCTTGATGTCCGAGCGCGCGGGTGCATTGAGGCTCGCCAGAAAGGCGGCATAGAAGGTCGGCACCGCGTAGAACACCGTCACCGGATGCTGCCGCAGGATCGCGGCAACGCTCTCCGGCGTCGGTCGTTCCGGCGAGAGGACGGTGGTTGCGCCGACCGCCATGGGAAAGGTCAGCGCATTGCCAAGTCCATAGGCAAAAAACAGTTTCGCGACGGAGTAGCAGACATCGCTCTCTTTCAGGCCGAGCACGCCGCCCGCGTAGAGATCAGCGGTGAGGCGCAGATTCGAATGGATGTGCACCGCGCCCTTGGGCTTGCCCGTCGAGCCCGAGGTGTAGAGCCAGAAGCACATGTCGTCGCAGGTCGTCGGCGCGGTGTAGGGTTCCGGCTGCGCATTGGCCAGCAAATCCTCCATTCGCGGATAGCCGTGGCCGTTCTGGCCGGAGACGATCACCTGGACGAGATCGGGGCTCGACTCGATCAGCTTGGCGAATTTCGGAAACAGCGCCTCCGACACGACGAGCACTTGTGCGCGGCTGTCGGCGAGCATGAACCGGTAGTCGTCCTCGGTCATCAACGTATTGACCGGCACCGGCACGATTCCGCTTTTGATGGCGCCGAGAAATGAGGTGGGCCAGTCGACGGTGTCGAGGAGGGCGAGCAGGATACGCTGCTCGCGGTGGATCCCCGCGGAACGCAGCACATGGCCGAAGCGGTCCACGCGCTCGGCCAGTTGCCGATAGCTCCACACGCCACGCGGATCGATATAGACGGGCTTATCCGCCCGCCCGGCACGCAGATTGCGCTCGATGATATCCGCGGCAAAGTTGTAGCTGCGCGGTATCGCCTCGATCGCCGCGCGCGCATCAAACTTCGGCGCAGATGCCGTGCGCACACCGACTTCGGCGGTCATCACCCTCGATCTCGCAGCCGCGCTGCGGCGCCTCCGGGAACATCGAACAATATCGGATTATGCAGATGGTCGACGCCGCCCGCAACAACGCGGTACCCTTGAGCGCAGCACGCACGCTATAATTCGCGCAACGCCCGCCGCTGGATCGGCAGGCCAGCAGCACCATCCCGAGGAGACGAGCCATGGATGAGACCGTCCGCAAGATCAGCGCCGACGACATCAATCCGCGCTACAACTGGGCGCGCGCGCTGCCGGCGCTCGGCACCATGGGCGTCGATTTCGAGGAGCGCGTCGATTACCGCCGGCTGCACCGCTACCGGTTGAGTCGCGTCAAGCAGGCGCTGGACAAATCCGAGCTGGGGGCCCTGCTCGTATTCGATGTCAACAACATCCGCTACATCACCTCCACCAAGATTGGCGAATGGGAGCGCGACAAGCTGTGTCGCTGGGCGCTGCTCACGCGCGACTCGGACGATCCGATTCTGTGGGACTTCGGATCGGCCGCGGTGCACCACAAGCTCTACACGCCGTGGCTCAAGCCAGAGAACTGCAAGGCCGGACTGATCGGCCTGCGCGGCACCGTCAATCCGGCGTTCGGCCTGATGGAGCGGCACGCCAAGGAAATCGCCTCGCTGATCAAGCAGGCGGGCGCCCACAAGATGCCGGTCGGGGTCGACATCATCGAGCCGCCGATGATGTTTGAGCTGGAGAAGGCCGGGCTCAAGGTCAAAGACGGCCAGCAGGTGATGCTGGAGGCGCGCGAGATCAAGAACATCGACGAGATTGCGCTGCTCAACCGCGCCGCCGCCATGGTGGACGGCGCCTACCACCTGATCGACGAGGAGCTCAAGCCGGGGATTCGCGAGAACGACATCGTCGCCAAGGTGAACGAGTTCCTCTATCGGCATGGCTCCGATGATGTCGAGGCGATCAACGCCATCTCCGGCGAGCGCTGCAATCCGCACCCGCACAATTTCACCGACCGCATGCTGCGTCCCGGCGACCAGGCGTTCTTCGATATTCTTCAGTCGTTCATGGGCTACCGCACCTGCTACTACCGCACCTTCAATGTGGGACGCGCCACTCCCGCGCAGCACGACGCCTACAAGAAGGCGCGCGAATGGCTCGACAACTCGATCGCGCTGATCAAGCCGGGCGTCACCACCGACAAGGTGTGCAGCGTCTGGCCGAAGGCGCCGGACTTTGGCTTTCCGGACGAGATGGCGGCCTTCGGCCTGCAATTCGGCCATGGGCTGGGCCTCGCTTTGCATGAGCGGCCGATCATTTCGCGGGTGGTCTCGCTCGAGCATCCGACCGAGATCAAGGAAGGCATGGTGTTTGCGCTGGAAACGTACTGCCCCGCAACCGACGGCTATTCCGCGGCGCGTATCGAGGAGGAGGTTGTGGTCACGGACAAGGGCTGCCGCGTGATCACGCTGTTCCCGGCCGAGGAGCTGCCCATCAGCCACAAATATTGAAACGCATTAGCCGCGCGTTCATCGGGCTTAGGCGCGCCGCGTCCGGCGCTGTCGCTTGGCCTCAACACCACAATCATTTCTGGGAGCAACCTTGCTGCCGCTGTTGCCACGGTTGCTGAACTAACGGAAACTGGATTCGAACAACGGGAAGGGAGAATCGACCATGAGAGTTTTTTGGCCACGGCTGCATCGCGCATCGGTCCTTGGCGTCGCCGCGCTGATCGGGCTTATGTTGACGGGGCAGCCGGCGGCCGCGCAGGGGACGCCCGAGCAACGTGCCGCCTGTGAGGGTGACGCGATGCGCTTGTGCAATCAGTACGTGCCCGATGTTCAGCGCATCACCGCCTGCATGGCGCAGCATCGGCGTTATCTGAGCCCGGGCTGCCGGGCCGTGTTCTCCGGCGGGGCGAAGAAAAGGGTCCGGCGCGCTAGAGACTGACGCTCGGATTCATTGCCGCATCGCTTGCCGCTGCCGCAGGTGCGGAAACTGCTCCGTCAACAGCGATCCCGGATAATAGGTCGGCTTGAACGCGGGGTGCGCGCGGATTTCATCGAACCAGCGCACCACCCGTGGCGTGCCTTGCCACATCGTGTCGAGGCCGAGATCGGCCATACGCACGAGTGCGGGCATCAGCGCGACATCGGCGAGCGTGATGCGCTCGCCCAACAGCCATGGGCCGCCGCTCTCGGCAATGGCCACATCCATGCGCTCGTAGGTACGCCGCATGCGGTCGAGCGCCGCGTTCATCTCTTGCTCCGAGAAGCCCGTGCGTCCCATCGCCAGCATGAATTCCTTGCGCAGCGGCTTTGATTCGGCAAAGGCGCGGAATTCGGCCTCGCTCATGGCCGCAAAGCGCGGCAGGAAGGCGAGATTGAAGGTTGGCACCCGCACCGCGGCGGCCGGCATCTCGTCGACGAAGCGCAGCAACGTGCGCATCTTGGCGCGTGCGACTGCGGCCTGCGGCGTCAAGCTCACCGGCTCGGGGGCTATCTCGTCGAGATATTCGATGATTACCGAGGAATCGACGACGATCGCGCCGTCATGATCGAGGGTGGGCACGACGCCGTTCGGGTTGAGCTTGAGGTAGTCGGGCTTGAGCTGGTCGCCCGCGAGCAGATCGAGCCGCTTTTCCTGGAATGGGAGGTCCTTGGCGTTGAGCACGAAGCGCACCCGCTGGCTGCAGGTCGATTGCGGCGCGTTGTAGAGCGTGAATGCCATGGCTGGGTTGTCCTTTGCGGCGGCCGGATTGGGAGCGCGGCCCTGATCTTCGATCGTCGCTTAAGCCCCAAGGCTTTGGAATTGCTTGATTTTGGTCCTGAGGCCCCGGCGGTTGAGCAAAGACGACAGCTCGTCGTGATCCCGTGAACCTCCTCCGGGGTCAGCGCGACTAATAGCCGAACGGGGAGGGGTAAGATGAACAATTCGTCGCTATTTGCCGCGGACCGCGCGACGCACCTGAAAATCGTCATCGTTTCGCTAATGTGCGCGATGCTGGTAACCGGCATCGGACTGGCCGCCCGCGTTGGCGATGACTCCAGCGCTGCAAGCGGCCGGTTGGAAACCACCGTGATCAAGCCTGGCAAGCCGCTGACGGCCTCTGCCGCAGCCAATCACGCGATCCGCTGACGCTCCCGTCCGTTGCCACCCTCCAGCGCGCCAGCCGGCGCGCTTTTCATTTGCGCCTATTCGTCGAATTGAGACCCGGGCGGCAGCGGCCGGCGGACCGGAGTCGGCGGCGAGGGCGGCGCGAGGTTCACGCCGACGAGCCGCAGCAGCGCGACTGGCTGCAGGGCGGGTGGGACGCGATCTGGAGCAAAGCGCCACGCTGCAACGAGCGCCGCCATCGCCAGCACGAGCAGAATCATCAGGACGGCAAACGCGCGCCAACCCGCAAGCCGCCGCCGGACGCGATGCTCCTCGTGCTCGAGCGGCGGCGTCGGCATGACCGGCGGCGCCAGCGGCTCCGTAACGGGGGGCGAGGGGGCTACACTCGCATCGGCCGCCGCGCCTTCGCTTGACGCCAGTTCCGCTGGCGCAGCCGATGCCGCCTCCGAGATCGCGGCGATGGCTGCGTCGAGGCGGCGGGCCAAGGCATCGTCTGCCGGCGCGGCGGGAGCGTGCTCCGCAGAAACGTGCTCTGCGGGGGCGGGCTCCACGGGCTGCGCGGCGGCGGGTTCAGGCTCAGCCTGCTGCGGCTCCGCGGGTTCAGGCTCCGCGGGTTCAGGCTCGGCCTGTTGCGGCTCCGCAGGTTGGGTCTGCTGTTGGACCCCGGGCAGCTTGGTTTTGATGCGCTCCCAAATGGCGCGATCCGGCTCGACCGGCTCGACCATCAGGTGCAGCTCACCCAACCGACGCTCCCAGACCTTGACCTTGGCCGCGAACTCCGCGTCCGAAGCGAGCAGGCTTTGGACGTGCATGCGCTCGTCGCCATCGAGGGTGCCGAGCACGTACTCGCCAGCAATGACGTTGGGCGCGTCGCTGCCGTTCACGAGTTCAGACATTGCTCGACCTCGGTCAGGCTGTGGCGCAGCGATGCCTTCAGCAGATCGACGGGCATGTCGAGCTTGGCGGCAAGCTGCTCGCGGCTGAATGCTCCATAATAGGCAAGCAGCAGCATGCGCTGGCGCTCCGGCTCCAGCCGCCCGATGCAGGTGAGCAACCGCTTGAGATCGTCGGTGAGCTGGTGCCGGGGCACCGTGGCTGGCCCTTCGCTCTCGTCGATCAGGTCGGGCTCGCGCTGCTCGTCGGCGGCTTGCCGACGGCGCGAGAGGTCGATCGCCAGCGCGCGGGCGACCGCCACCATCCAGGCGAGCGGGGTGGAAAGGTCCGGATTGAACTCGCCGGCGCTACGCCAGATTTGCAGGTAAGCCTGCTCCATGACATCGGCGGCGAGGTCGTGTCGTCGTAGGATGCGCAATATAACGCCGTAAAGCTTGGCGCAGGTCGCGGCGTAAAGGCGTTCGAAGGCGGCCGCATCGCCCTTGCCGACCGCCGTCAGCAGCCAGGTGATTTCAACGGGCGTCGTCATTGGAGGAACTGGCCTTGCCCCGATCCTGTCTTTGCCGCCGATGATTATGGCCGCCGCAACAGGCGTTCGTCGAGACGGAATGCGAGTAATGGCAAGTTCCACCGGACGCGGTCGGCACGCCCGCGACGACCAACCCGGAAAAGTACGGCGTGCCGGAGTCGGAATTAGGCGCTTGCGCCGTTGCGGATCATTGCCGCGCCTGAAAGGTCAGGCTGCTCGCGCCCGTCCTCTGGGCGCTCCCGCATCTGATCGCGCTCATCGAGCAGTTCGATCTTCTTCATGTCCGCGAAAGCCTCTTCCAGGGCGCTTTTGGCATCGGCGAGCTGGATTTTAAGCTCGCCCGCGGACCGCTTGAGGTTCTCGCGCCGTTGCATCGCCGCCTTGGCGTAGGTCGGATAGGCGAAATGGGCGGGGTCATGGATGCCGACGCGATCCTGCTCGACCTTGATCTCGCGGTCGAGGTCACCGGCGATTCGCTCGAACTCGGTGATCATGGTTTCGATCTGCGCGATTCTGCGCCGTCTCTCCTCGACCCGAAACTTGTTCAGGCGAATGAGCGTCTCGCGTGACTTCATCGACTGGTACTCCCCCGAAGCCCCGGAATACGGGACCACATCCAGACGACGGCTCGCTCGGCCTTAAGCGGAACGAACCGCATCACCCCATCCCGCCATGGATTGTGGCGCAGCACCGTTAGTTTTCGGTTTCCGCCGCCGCTCGCCGAGGCGCGGGCAGTTGGCGAACGTCGGCCTCTTAACTTCGTATTTACCCGGGTCGTTAATGATTGCGTCACCTTATGGGAGTTCGGGGGCCTGCCGCCCGTTCAGCCGCGACCGATCGGCCAACTTTCAGCATCACTTACAGTCAACGCTTCACGCCGCACATGAGACGCCGCTTGGAAAAAAAACAATCTGTAGGCAATATGTTAGAGCGATTCGTCGGGGGTGGCTCATCGCGCGCATGCACGCTGGAATCAGCTGCTGCTGACCTTGCGTCGTTAGGGTTGCGATTCGGTTTGTCCCAAAGCGTTGTCGTGGGCCGCCGCTGCGGCGTGCCGACCTGAGCCCGACGGGCCGAGGAAGGGGACTGGCATGCGCGTATTGCTGATCGAGGACGACAGCGCCACCGCTCAATCCATCGAGCTGATGCTCAAGTCCGAGAGCTTCAACGTCTACACGACGGATCTGGGCGAAGAGGGCGTCGATCTCGGCAAGCTCTATGATTACGACATCATCCTGCTCGACCTGAATCTGCCGGATATGTCAGGCTTCGAGGTGCTGCGCACGCTGCGCGTTTCCAAGGTCAAGACCCCGATTCTGATCCTCACCGGGCTTGGCGGCATCGAGGATAAGGTGCGCGGGCTGGGCTTCGGCGCCGACGACTACATGACCAAGCCGTTCCACAAGGACGAGCTGGTGGCGCGCATCCATGCCATCGTGCGCCGCTCGAAGGGCCATGCCCAGTCCGTGATCCAGACCGGCGACCTCCTGGTCAATCTCGATACCAAGACCGTGGAAGTGAGCGGTGCGCGCGTGCACCTCACCGGCAAGGAGTACCAGATGCTGGAGCTCCTGAGCCTGCGCAAGGGCACCACCCTGACCAAGGAGATGTTTCTCAATCACCTCTACGGCGGTATGGACGAGCCCGAGCTCAAGATCATCGACGTCTTCATCTGCAAGCTGCGCAAGAAGCTCGCCAACGCCTCGAGCGGCAAGAACTACATCGAGACGGTTTGGGGCCGCGGTTACGTCCTGCGCGAGCCGGCCGAGGACGAGGCGCGCATTCCGGCGTGAGATAACTCCTCTGCTGTCGTCCCCGCGAAAGCGGGGACCCATACCTCCGTAGCCTCGCGAAGGCACGGGAGTATGGGTCACGCTCTCGGTTCGCTCGGCCGGGACGACAGGTTCAATGCTGGCTTGGCAACGGATTGACCGCGCTCGCGCGGACCGTAAAGTGCGCGCTCGCTCATCCCCGCGCTAACGCGTTCCCTCAATGTCGGCAGCGGTTCATAGCGTTCGCACCTTGTCCGCGCACGGCGCGCAAATGCCGGCGATCGGGTTCGGCACGTCCTCTCTCGGCGACTGTGGCGAGATCGTTGCGACTGCGCTCAAGCTGGGCTATCGGCTGATCGACACGGCCTGGAAATACGGCACCGAGCGCGGCGTAGGCGAAGGCATGCGCGCCTCGGGGCTGCGGCGCGAAGAGATCTTCCTGACCACAAAAGTGTCACATGAATATTTGCGGACCGACGATTTCGCGCGCTCGATCGATGAAAGCCTTAAAAAACTCCGCGTCGGCTACGTCGATCTCCTGATGATCCATTGGCCTAACCCCGAGATTCCGCTGCGTGAGCCCGTGGCCGCGCTCGCCAAAGCGAAGCGGCAGGGGTTGGCGCGCCATATCGGGGTTGCGAATTTCAACATCGCGTTGCTCGACGAAGCGATCCACCTGTCACCGGAGCCCCTGGTCACCCTGCAGGCGGAGTATCACGCCTATCTCGACCAGACCAAGCTCTTGGAGGCGTGCCGCCGGCGCGGGCTGATCTTCACGGCCTATTGCCCGCTCGGCCGCGGCCGGCTGCTTAGCGATCCGGTTCTCGCCGACATCGCGAAGCAGAAGGGACGGTCGGTCGCGCAAATCGCGCTGCGCTGGCTGGTTCAGCAGGGCGACGTCGTTCCGATCCCGCGCTCCTCCAACGCCATGCGCATGGCGCAAAATCTCGACGTGTTCGATTTTGCGCTGAGCGACGACGAAATGAATCGCATCGCGGCGCTCAAGCGTCGCGACGGCCGCATCGCCGATCCCGCCGGCCGCGCCCCGGCCTGGGATTGATAGAAGCGCCGATGTTTCATCCGGCCAAATACTTCATGTACTTCCCCGGCAATTATCGCTGGTCGGCGGCGTTCGTGAACATGCTCGGCCGCGGCAGCTACGGCGGCGCCGACATCAGCGAGCTGCACAAGATCGGCCGCCTGCTCGCGGGCAAGGGCGCCGACGACGATGAAGCCTGGTTCGACGCCTGCGTACGCGTCGCCGACGAGGTGCGCGCGCACGCCGAGCGCTTTCGCGCATCCGCCCACCGCGTATCGGCTGCGACGTTCTATCTGCGCGCCTGCCACTATTATCAGATGGGCGAGCGTTTCCGCACGCCGAAGGATGACAAGGCTCTCAAGGCCTACCGCATTGCGGTCGACTGCTTCCACCAATTCGCTGCGCTGACCGACGTCAAGATCGAGGTCGTCGAGGTGCCGTTCGAGGGCGCAAGCCTGCCCGGCTACTTCGTCCGCGCGCAGAATGCGAAATCGCCGCGCACGCCTTGCGTCGTCTTTTTCGACGGTCTCGATGTGACCAAGGAAATCCAGTATCTCGCCGGCGTCCCCGACTTGATCAAGCGTGGCATCTCGGTGCTGGTCATGGATGGACCAGGTACCGGCGAAGCGATCCGGTTCCGCGGGCTCGTGCTGCGCCATGATTACGAGAAAGCCGGCGGCGCCTGCATCGATTTCCTGGAAAAACGCGGCGACGTGGACCCGAAAAGGATCGGTATCGTCGCAATCAGCCTGGGCGGCTATTACGCCCCGCGCTGCGCTTCGCTCGAGCCGCGTTTTGCCGCCTGCATCGCCTGGGGCGCGATCTGGGATTATCACGCGGTCTGGAAGCGGCGGATCGAGGCGCAGTTCAAGGCTTCCCTCTCCGTGCCGGGTCACCACATCATGTGGATTCTGGGCGCGACAAGCCTCGACGATGCATTGAAACGGCTCGAGCCGTTCAAGCTCGACGGCGTGGTGCAGAAGATGCGGTGCCCGTTCCTGGTGGTGCACGGCGCCGACGACGAGCAGATTCCGCTCGCGGATGCACAGGCGCTCTACGACGCGTGCGGATCGCGCGATAAGACGCTGCGCGTGTTCACGGGTGAGGAGGGCGGGGCGCAACACTGCCAGCGCGATTATCTCACGCTCGGCTGTGCGACCATGTGGAGCTGGTTCGAGGACAAGCTGGCTCGGTCGTAGTCACGACCGGCTCGGCCAATCAATGCGTTGCGACGATGATGGCGTCGCCTTCGGCCCGCAGCTCGACCTTGACCCCGCAGGCGCGGGCAAGCAGGCCGGCATAGAACGGCTGGATCGCGTGCGCATCGACCGAGCCGTTCTCGGAAGTGCCTTCGAGCAGGGCCGGAACGGCCTGCGGGATGCGCAGGCTGATGCCACGCGCGGTAATACGGAAGCCTATGCTCTCCCCCGCGCCGACCGGATCGACGGTGAGCGCGCCGCCGCGCGGGATCGTCTGGCCGGCGATGATCAGCATATTGAGCAGCAGCTTGACCCGATTTTTCGGCAGCAGCACGCGCGGCAAGTTCCATGCAAGCGTGGTCTTCTCATCCTCGATGAACGCGCGCGCCATGATTTGGGCGTCGCCCAGATCGATCTGCGCGTTTGCCGAGCCGGCGGCGCCGAACGCCAAGCGGCAGAATTGCAGGCGTGCCGAAGCGGTCTTCGCGCTCTTCTTGATTAGATCGAGCGCAAAAGTTTTCGTCTCCTCGTCACTGCCGTTCTCCTCCAGCACTTCCAGCCCGTTAACGATCGCCCCGGTCGGGCTGATCAGGTCGTGGCAAACGCGGGAACACAGCAGCGCGGCAAGATCCAGCGCATCGAGCGCGACGGCTGCGGACATGAGAACGCCTCCCTACAGCGATTTCCCCGAATCGAACGGTAGTGCCGAAGTGCGGCAGGAATCGTGGCGCGACGGCGGCGATGTGATACTTCGGTGATTCCTGTCTTGTCTAGTCTCACTCCATGTCAAGGAGGGTTGTTTAGTCTGTGTTTTTTCGGGCCAGGAGCCAGTCTTGATCTATCTCGGTTCACCCTGTGCTACCGAGTTGGGTAGCAAAATGGTAGCAAACCGTTCCTGGGCTGTTCCGACGCCTGGCTAACCGACGTGATAGGCAAAAACCCGGATATCCAGGGGATGGCGAAAGCGCCTGGAACCGATCGTCGCCTCTAGCGCCTGGACCTGCCGGCGAAGGCGCTGGTGGTCCGGCGGTGGCGCCATTTGACCTTAGGGGCCAACGTCTCGTTGACGTCAGGCAGCCCCCCGAGCTCCAGGCGCAGCTTGCAAGCCCGAAGGCGCTTGCGCCCCCTACTGCTTTGCCGCTGACACAGGTGGAGGGCCTTGTGGCAAGCCTTGCAAGCGAAGGTGCCATATCGAGCGAACAGCCGAACGGCGCCCCGACCGCAAGAGCACACGAAGATCCGGCGCGGCACGCCGAAGCCTGTTCTGATCCACTTGATCCCGAAGACCTGCACCCGGCCGTAATGATCGACGATCTCGGCGCTGTGGTACGAAAGCCGGACATGCCGCACCTGAGGATAACGGACGGGGTTCGAATAGGTATTGGTGCTGTAATCACGGGGTACGCGTAGATCGTGAACGCTGATCGAGGGCAGCAATTCGACGGTAGGCCGCGGTTCCGATCGCTTGGGCCGGCGCGCGCGCCTGAGTTGCACCGGCATTGCCATTGGTCAATTCCCTTTCGCAATCCGCTCTAGCGTCTCAAGCAACAGCAGCTGCGCCTCCACAGCTTGCTCGATCATGCTTGGCGTGGCAGCACCATCCGGCAATCCAACTTGCTTCAGCAGGTTGATGGCGATGTCGGATTGGCTTTGGCAATCCCTGAAATCGCCTTGACCGCTGATGATGTGTGGCTCGGCTGGGGCCAGTCTTGCAATCAGCTCGGCATATTTTGCTGGAGCCTTTTCGCGGACCGCTTCGATGACGGAGGCGCCGTGCTCGGCCCAATCCTTCTCCAAGGCTTCGATAAATTGCGAAGTAAGCCGATCGGCGAGGCTTGGTTCGGAGGTCTGAATTTTGCGTGTCCGCTTCATCGTAGCCGGCCGCTAGGACGCTCGATTCGATCGGAGCATAATATCAAAGCGCTTCCCTGACAGCCATTGAGCCGCTGCCGAGCGACGCGTAAAATTTTGCCCTTCCGCGACGAGCCGTATGGGGCATGGGACGGCCGCGATGGCGCAGGAAACCGCTACCGATCTCGAATGCCGACTAGCGCAGGCGCAGCGCGAGCTGAGCGAGGCGCGGGAGCAGCTAGCGGCGACTTCCGAAGTCCTGCGCACCATTTCAAGCTCACCCGGCGAGCTGGAGCCTGTGTTTCAGGCCATGCTGGCGAATGCGACGCGTCTTTGCGCGGCCAAATTTGGAGTCTTGTGGCTAGTCGAGGGCGATGCAGTCCGCGCGGTTGCCCTGCATAACGCGCCACCCGCGTTCGCTGAGGAGCGACGCCGCGAACCGGTGGTACGACCTGGCCCGGGACATAATTTTGCTCGCCTAGCCCGCAGCAAGGATGTTTGAAGCCGGGTTGTTCAGCGAGAAGCAGGTCGAGCTGCTAAGTAATTTTGCCAAACAAGCCGTCATCGCCATCGAGAACACGCGGCTTCTCAACGAGCTGCGCGAGTCGCTGCAGCAGCAGACCGCCACCGCCGGTGTGCTCAAGGTGATCAGCCGCTCGACCTTCGATGTCCAAGCCGTGTTCAATACCTTGGTCGAGTCGGCGGCAAGGCTTTGC
>Ga0306925_10000783_pt1 | contig 24342 bp, 25 predicted proteins | sample flu12Cox44000176_FD_203755 | JGI IMG/M metagenome (GOLD analysis project Ga0306925, IMG submission 203755) | Lab enrichment of tropical soil microbial communities from Luquillo Experimental Forest, Puerto Rico - flux8day.12C.oxic.44.000.176 (v2)... | ecosystem: Environmental > Terrestrial >... | reverse complement strand
CCGCGTGCAGGGCCAGCCCGTCGGCGGCGGCGATGGCGGTGTGCGCCGCGAGCTGGCTGTCGGCCCGGGTCGCGCGCCCAGCCCAGGCGAGGGCGAACGCGTCGGTGAGGCCACGGTGCAGCTCGCTGAGGGCCGCGCGCTGGATGGCGGCGAGGGCGGGCATGCTGGCGGCGCGGGCGGCGAAGGCCAGGTGGATGCGTGTCTCGGCGCGGCGGCGCCGGTCAAGCGGGAGCAGCTCGGCGAGCACCGCGGACAGGTTGGCGCGTATGTCCGGGCCGAGCTCGACAGCCTCGATGCGGGCCCGGATGCTCCGCAGCACCTCCTGGTAGGCCGCGGCCAGCATCACATCCTTGGTGGGGAAGTAGTGCTGAACGGTGCCGATGGACACGCCGGCGCCAGCGGCCACCTCCCGGACGCTGACCTCCTCCAGCCCGCGTTCGGCGACGATGCGCAGCAGCGCCTGGGTGATCGCGGCCTGCTTCGGCACCGGATTTGACTTCTGCGACATGGTGACATAATACAGTCGTATGAAGCAATACAGTCGTATGACAGCGCCGCGCGGGCTCCTCACCGGAACAGTCGCGGCCATGGCCCTGGTCTGGGGCCTGTACGCCGTCGTCCCCGGAGGCAGCCTGGCGTTCTCAGTCGCGCTGACTGCCGGGTACGCCGGGCTGCTGGTCCTGACCACCGTCAGCCGTAGCGCGAAGGTGCTGCTGGTGCGCACCGTCCAGCGCTGGATCATCAACCCTCTGGTCCGCGTCCTGTTCGCGGTCGGGGTTAACCCACTGGGACTGGCGATCCTGGAGACCCGGGGGTGGCGCTCCGGTAAGCCGCGCCGCGTCCCGGTGGGCAACGGCCGCCAGGGCGACTCGTTCTGGATCATCGCCGAGCAGGGCCGGTTACGTGAACAACATCCGCCGCGACCCGCGCGTCCGGGTCCGCCTGCGCACCGGCCTGCGCTACCGGTGGGTCCCGGGCATCGCCACCGTGCTGCCCGATGACGACGCGCTGGCCCGTCAGCGCCGGATCATCGCCTGGCACCCGCTGCGCGCGCTCAACGCACTCAACGTCCGCGTGCTGGGCGCCGACCTGCTCACCGTCCACGTCCAACTGCTGCTCAGTCACCCAGGCACCCATCCCGACCCCGCTCCCGCACTGCTGCGACGCTGATGATCGCGAGGTCGATCTGTAGCTGCGTGGGAGCCGGCCCGCTCACGGAGCGACGGTGACCGCTACCACCGGGCAACTGCCCGGGATCTCCTTGACCTCCCTGTGGCGGTAGGCGAAGCACGCTCGCACACCGGAAACCAGCAGCGCGTGCCCGGGGCGGACTGCACGGTAGGTCTGTGTGGCCCGGTCTTGGCTCACCGCACCGGGCGCCAGCACGGCGGGGACCGAGCTATGCGGCAGCCGGACATACCCGTTCATGTGCACGTCGATCCGCTGGCCGACAATCAGCGTCACCTTCTGCGGCGGCTTGGAAAGCCCCTGGCCGCAGGTGCCCACGCCCATCACATGCCCGGCGGCGCGAACCAGGGCGGGCGGCCCACATGGCGTGATCACCCTGCTCTGCGACCACCACGGCGTGCCGCTGGCAGAGCTGCCCATGGCCGGAGCCCGCTCTGGCGCCGAACCAGGGGCCCGCGCCGGGGCCGAACCGGAGGCGTGCGCCGAGGCCGAACCGGAGGCGTGCGCCGGGGCCGAACCAGACGTCCGTGTCGGTGCCGAACTGCAGGAAACCAGCAGGCCGGCCGTTGCCAGAAACCCACCGATAGCGGGAAGCTGCCTGCTGCTCGTCCTCATGGTCCTTTGACGCCAGAGGACCGCTCGCGGTTCCAGCCAAACCCGGCCCGGGACCGGCCGCCGCACCGGGGCTGAGCGTGCACCGGGCCGCGCCTCCCCTGGCGACCCTGCGGCTCATGGTCAGGGCCGCCCAGCGCCGGGGGCGTCGACGGGCAGGGTCAGGATCTCCCCGGTGCGGGGCCCGTTGGCCAGCCGGTCAAGGTTGACGACGTGGTCGTCGGCCAGCCGCCACTCGGCGGTCAGGATGAACAGGGTCCGCCGGTCCGGGCCGCCGAGCATCAGCGCGAACGGCGCCCGGTTCTCCTCCAGTTCCACGCGTTGCAGGACCTGGCCGCCCTCGGCGACGCGGGAGACCGAGAACGCGGTCTGCACCCAGACCGCGCCCTCGGCGTCCATGGTGATCCCGTCCGGTGCCACGTCCCCGGCGAACACGCGCCGGTTGGACAGCCCGCCATCGGGATCGATGTCGAACGCGGTGAGCTGCCTGGCGAACGATTCGGAGATGATCAGCGTCCGGTTGTCCGGGGTGATGACCATGCCGTTGGGGAAGGCGATGTCGCCGGCGACCTGGCGCATGTGCCCGTCCGGCGTGATGAGCTTGATGTAGCCGGGCGTGGGCGCCGCCCCGCCGACGAAGTCGAAGTCCGCGCCGTTGATGTAGATGTTGCCGCGCCCGTCCACGACGATCTCGTTCGCATGCTGGTCGGCGACCGTGACCACCGACCCGTCGCGCTCGTGCCGCCGTACCATGTCCCCGGTGGTCAGCAGCCTGCCGTCGGGAAGCCAGTCGATCGAGTAACCCATCGAATGGCTGCTGGGGTCCCGCTCCACCATGACCTCCGCCTTGCCGTCCATGTCCACGGCCACGACCTGCCGGTCGATCCAGTTGCAGAACCACAGCCGGTCCTCATGCCAGCGCGGCGACTCCGGAATCCCCAGGCCAGTCAGAAACACCTTTGGCTCAGCCATGACGCCCTCCTCAGATCGCCGGGCCGCGCCGCGTGCCGGGCGGCCCTTTCACCCTCTACACGAACGGCCCATCGCCCGATCGACACGGTAAGCCCGGCGCACGCCGGTCAGGTCAGGCGTCATGTCAGCGGCTCCGGGCAGGCCGAAGCCGGGCGAGGACCTTTCTGATGAGCGCGATGGCGTGGTAGGCAACGACGACGGAGATCGCCAGCGCGACGGCGGGATCCAGCCAGTACCAGCCGCCGGTGGCCAGGATGATCGCACCGACCACGGCTACGGCTGCCGCCGTGGCAGCATCGGCAATGGTGTCGAGCAGGACCGCTGCCACGGAAAGGTCCAGCTCCCCGTCTTCCTCATCATCTTCGTCTGCGCGGAGGATGAGCGCGGCGCCGAGCATCGCCACGGCGGCAACACCACTCATGACAAGGACCGGCAGACCGTCCACCGGCACTCGGTGCGTGAGCAGCCGGTTCAAGGCCACAGCAGCGACAAGCACCTCCAGTATCAGCAGCCACCCGGCGTTGATCAGCGCCGCAACGCTGGTCGCGTTCGGATAGCCGCCCGGCCGTGTTCGGGTAGCCGGGCGTCCCGCCAGCCAGATGGCAGCCAGTGCCACGCCGATGCCAGCGGCATCGAGCAGGTAGTCGCCGCCTTCGGCGAGCACGGCGATGGAATGAGCGGTCACACCCACGACGACAAGGCCGGCCACGAGCCCCAGGTTGAGGACGAGGACGACAATCAGCCGCTGTGTCCGCGACATGCGCGCAGCGTACGGCCAATTGGCCGCACGCTGCGCGGCATAGCTCCCACCTACGGCACTCATCCCGGCCGCGTTTGGTTGCCCGGCCGATTCCACCCAAACCCACCGCGCCGCGCAACGGCAAGCAATCGCAAGCATCCGCCGACAGGCCCGCGAGTTTCGTGCGCTGCATTGGTAAAGAGCCCGCCCGGACTCATGCATGCCCGCATGTGACATTTCAGAAGGCCGCGGATTCACGGCCTATTGGCCACCGGACACGATAGTTCCGTTCCCGAATTATCCACGCCACACCCGGCCCGGAACCGGGCAGACGTCACACTGTTCACAGGAGTCACTGGTTACTCCCGGGTAACCCGGATACCAGATTTCCTGAGAATTTCCTGACAACCGCCACGTCGGCGCATATATATGCGCCAGAATGCTGCGCGTTTGCCGGGCAACTAAAACCCGCTGTCGAATCCCTGGAGGAGACGAAGTGCCCCGACACCCCGCTACCCTCTTCGGCCCGCCTCGCCTGGCCGCAGTCACCACGGTGCTCGCGGTCGGGATGGTGTTGCCGAGCATGATCCATTCAGCCAGTGGCCAGGTGGCCGGCGGAGCTAGACCGCCAGCCAGTCACAAGGCCGCTGCCAAAACGGTGTGGGCGGCTACCGCATCGGGCCGGAAGGTCCGGGTGTCCCCGCCGAAATTCAAGCCGACCCCAGTCCATCCGGTGAAGCTCACCCATCCCGGCCGCGACACAATGCAGATCGTCACCGCCGCCCACGGTAAGTGGCAGCACTCGGTGCGAATGCGGCCCGCGCAGACCGCGATGCAGCTCCCCGGGATAGACATCAGTGCGTATCAGGGGAACATCAACTGGGGCGCCGTAAAGCCCTATATTGATTTCTCTTACGCAAAGGCAACCGAGGGAAATTATTACACCAACCCTGATTTCTATAACCAGTATGTTGGGCCCTACAACGCCGGCATCATACGCGGCGCCTACCACTTCGCCATTCCCAACAATTCCTCCGGGCAGTCCCAGGCCCGGTACTTCATCCGCCACGGCGGCGGCTGGTCTTCCGACGGCAGGACCCTGCCCGGCGCCCTGGATATCGAGTACAACCCGTACGGCAGCGAGTGCTACGGGTTCACCCACTCACAGATGAAGGCGTGGATCGGGGACTTCGTCAACGAGTACGCCTACAAGGAGGGCGTCTACCCGGTGATCTACAGCACCACCGACTGGTGGTCCACATGCACCGGAAACGCCACCCGTTTCCACAGCAACGACCCGCTGTGGATCGCCAACTACGGGGCCAGTGGCGGCGGCCCACTGCCGGGGAACTGGGGCTTCTACACGTTCTGGCAGTACTCCGACTCGGGCAACATGCCCGGTGACCAGGATGTCTTCAACGGCGACCACAACCGCCTGAAGGCCCTCGCCACCAAGGGCTAGCCACGACCGGTCCGGCCGGAGCCGGCCCGGCGCACCATGCCCGGCTCCGCCACCGGCTCAACGAGACGGTCACAACCTACTTCGAGGGCCGAAAACGCCTAGGCAACCGTTAGGATTGTTTCCTACCCAAAAATTGACTCACATTCTGTGATTCGTAGGGGGGAACGGTGTCGCACGGTTCCACCGGCCGACCGGTCAGGAACGTCTTCGTGGGACGTCAGAACGAGGTAGCGGTCCTCCGTGCGGCATGGCAATCGGCCGCCGGTGGTTCGGCCAGGGTGGTCGCGATCGAGGGTGACCCCGGTATCGGCAAGACCGCCCTGGTCGAGACCCTGCTCACCGGCATTTCCGCGCCGGTGGTCCGGGTGGCCGGGGTGAGCGCCGATTCGAAGTACCCGTGGCGGATCCTGGACGAGATCACCCGGCGGCTGGCAAGAGCGCGCCCGGAGGGGCGCCCGGGCAGCATGGACCCTCTGGCCAGCCCCAGCTTCGTCGGGCAGGGCCTGACCGAAGCCCTGCAGGCCACCGGTGACGTGGCATTACTGGTCGACGACGCGCAGTGGGCCGACCGGGCGTCGATGGCCGCGCTGCAGTATTCGGCCAGGCGCCTTCGTGACGACCCGGTCCTGCTGATCCTCGCCTACCGGCGGCATGGCGACGATTCGCAGCTGGAGTTCCAGACCGTCAGCCCCGGGCTGTCCAAGTCGTGGCGGCAGATCTTCGAGGGTGAGCACGGGCTGCATCTGGCGCTGGACGGCCTGCCGCCCGAGGATCTGCTGCGGCTGGCAGCCGCGAACGGCTACCCCGGGCTGTCTCCCGAGGGGGCGGGCCGCCTGCACGAGAGCACCGGCGGGAACCCCGGTCACGTGCTCGAACTGCTGGCGCTGCTGCCGATGCACTCGATCGTCGCCGGCAGCGGGCCGCTCCCGGCGCCGCGCGGCCTGGCCCACACCATCACCGCGCGGCTCGCGTCCTGCTCCCGGGAGACCAGGGAACTGGTGGCCGGCGCTGCAGTCCTTGGCCAGCGCTTCAGCGTCGCCGCGCTGCGCGAGGTCACCGGCATCCAGACCACCGCCGCGCCGCTCGCGGAGGCGATCGACGCCGGGCTGCTCACCGAGGTGCCCGGAACGGGCGGCCGCGAGCTGGCCTTCACCCAGGTCCTGACCCGCGAGGTGATCTACACCGACCTCAGCCGCAGCGTCCGGGTGCAACTGCATCAGCGCTGTGCCCAGCTCGGCGGGCCGGGCGCGCTGCAGCACCGGATCGCCGCCGCCGATGGCCCCGACGAGCGGCTCGCCGCGGACCTGCAGCGGGCGGCGCGGGAGCGGATGGCCGCACAGGACATCCCCCGCGCGGCGGCTTATCTGCGCCAGGCACTCGACTGCAGCCCGCCGGGCCCGGCCAGGCTGAGCCTGATGCTGGCGACGGTCGAATCACTGCTGGTGGCGGGGGACGCGATCGCCGCGCGCGAGTACGAGGGCGAACTGGCCGCGGCACCGCGCGGGCCGTGGCGCGACTACGTCCTTGGCTACCAGACGCTGCTGAACGGCCACGTCGACGAGGCATCCATGTTGTTCCGTGGCGCGCTCGCCGCGCTCGACGGGCCCGGCCCCCTCGAAGGCGGCGCGGGCTCCCCCGGTCCGGCGCTGGCCACACCAACGGATCTGCGCGCCAGGATCGCCACGCAGCTTGCCATCATCGGGATTGTCACACTCTCCTACCCGGAAATGGTCGAATACGGCTCGGCCGCGGTGGAGGCGGGGTCCGCCGAACCGTGGGTGAGCGGGTTCGCCTGGTTCGCCAAGACGGTCGGAATGGCGCTGGCCGGCCAGGCCCCGGAAGCGCTCGCCCTGCTCGCCGACGTCGGCGAACCGGGCGACGAGTCCGGCCTGGAGGGCCTGGTCGCGCGCGGCCTGATCCGGCTGTGGACCGAAGACCTCAGCGGCGCCGCCCAGGACCTGCGCACCGCGGTGTACCGGGCCACGCGCGGTGAGGCGCTGCGGGTCAGCCAGGCACTGGGGTTCCTCGGCGAGGTCGAGTACCGGCGCGGGATGCTCGGCGAGGCCGTCCTGTTCACCGACCTGGCCGCGGGCAACGCCGAGGACAACGACCGGTTCTGGGACCTCTCCGTGCTGCACGCGCTGGCCACCTTCCCGCACGCCGCCCGCGGGGAGTGGGCCGAGGCCGAGTACCACGCCGGCCAGGCCGCGACCTGGGCTCGCACGTTCGGCACCCCGGCCGGGCTCGCCTTCGCCGCAGCTGCCAGGGCCGCGATCGCCCAGGCCAGGGGGGATGCGCAGCGGCTGCTCGCGGCGGCCACCCAGCTCGAGACGCACTACGACTCCGCCGAGCCGGGCACGCACCTGTTCGGCCCGGCGCGGGCGGACGCCCTGGCCCAGCTCGGCCGGATCGATGAGGCGGCCGAGGCGCTCGAACGCTTCGCCACCACCGTCGCGCGTACCGGCCGGAGGTCCGCCGTGATGAGCCTGGCCCGGGTCGCGGCGCAGATCGCGATGGCCCGCGGAGACCATGACCGGGCCCAGGCCGAATGCGAACGGGCGAGCAGCCTGGCCCAGATGATCGGGCTGCCGCTGGAGGCCGGGCGCATCGGCCTGGTCGCTGCCCGGTGCCATCACCAGGCCGGACGGCGCGCCGCGGCGGAACGAGCGCTGCGCGCCGCCCGCAAGCGGTTCATCATGATCGGCGCGAACGCCTACCGGCAGCTCGCCGACGAGTGCGCCACCGAACTGGGCATCCTGGTGGACGATAGCCCGGACCCGTTCAAGGGACTGACCCAGCGGGAGCACGACATCGCGCTGCTGGTCTGCCAGGGCCTGTCGAACAAGCAGATCGCCGACCGGCTCTACCTGAGCCCCAAGACCGTCGAGACCCACCTCACCCGCGTGTTCGCCAAACTCAACGTCTCCGCGCGCGGCGACCTGAAAGGGCTCCTCGACACCGCGAATTAGGCGCCTGCGGGATAGATGCGCGCCGTATCAGGGGTGCCGGGGTGAAAATTAAGGGGTCTGCCCTGACGCGCGGGGATGTGGGCGCACTCTACCCTTAACCGAAGGTTGGCCAGAAGACCTCAATTAGGGGGGGCACGCGGGTTGCATATCGTCCTCGACGTGCGACAGACCGCTGATGGACGCCTGGCGGGGGATGTTCGGATGGCGGGTTCGCGTGCGATCAGACCGTTCGAGGGTATTATCGAGCTGGTCGGAGTAATTGAGGCCTTTCTGGCCAACCCGCCGTCTGCGCCCGGAATAGCCGGTGCCGACGTCATCACCCCAAGCACCACCGCCGGATAATCCCATTCCGCAAAGCCAATCCGGCCCCGCCCTCACCGTGGCGAATTAATGCCGCGCTACGATGGCCCTCGCTAACAAGAGCCCCACCGGCCGCGAGCAGGCCTGGGCCATGCCTTGGCAGGCACCGCCCCGCCCCGTAGGGTCGTGATGAAGCCCTGAATCGCTCCTGAACGCGAAGCGACCTTAGGGGGTCACCTATGAAGTGGCTGGGTTGGGTGCTCGTCGTCTTGGTGATTGCCATCGGCATTGCGCTCTTGGCAGGCAACGGCGATCTTCGCCGGTTCCAGCGCATGCGCCGCATGTGAGGCAGCGACTCCTGGACCGGTCGCATCCGGCGAGGCGCCTGCCGCGACGGATATGACGGGAGCCATGAGCGTGCCAGGCCGTGCCTGGATCGAGACTTGCAGCTCACCGGGCCGCGGCTCCCGCCACCGCGTTGCCGGCGTGGTACGAGGCCGACGCTGCTGGGCCCGGGATTCACTGGCGGACGTGGCTTGCCTGGTGTACCAGGTCAGCGGGGTTCCGCCGCGCCGTGCCAACGACTTGAGGGCACGTTCGCGTGGCAACTGCGGTTGCTGCTGTACGCCCCGGATGTGGCGCCGCCATCGTTCCTGGTCGGCGACGAGCGCCTTGAGGTATGCCACGCAGAGTTCCGGGGTGATCAGTGCCAGACGGCCCAGAGCCGCTTTCAGAGCCTCGGTCATTCGTGCCCGCTCGACTGGCCCGATGCCTTCCGACCGCTCGACCATACAGAGCACCTGCCCGATGAAGAGCCGTCGCTTAGCCAGGAAGTCCTGCCAATGCTCAAGATCCCCGTCCGGGGCAGTCTTCCCCTGGTCGAGCAGCCAGAAGATGCCCTCGGCGAGCACGTCGCCGAGTTCCTGCGCGCGCGCCCGCTCGGCCCGGTAGGGATCGTAGGGATACTGCAGCACCTCGCCCACGGTCGCCACCGACTGCAACCGTTTCCCCGAGTCCAGCAGGTAGAACCAGTCTTCGTTGTAGATCTTGGGGAAAAACGAGCGGTTGCGCTTGACCTCAACGGCCATGGCCCCGCCGCCGACGAACGTCCCCTGGTCCCCGCCGGCGTCTCGGAACGCGTGGCACACCACCGAGTTGTCGGGGTAGCCGCCGATGTGCAGCCCGACGGCGGCATGGGTGTCCAGCAGCCCGGTGGCCTTGCTCAGGTCGCCCGGGTCGGGAATCCGGATGTCATCGTCGAGGAAGACCACACGCTCCCAGCCGAGCATGTGGCTGAGCATCAGGCCGAGATTACGCTTCGCGCTCAGATCGGACCGCTGCTCGAAGACGGTACCGGCCAGCAACCGCGTCGTCTCCAAATCGGGCAGCCGGAGATGGGCGGGCTCGGGCACGTCGATCGCGATCAGGTCGACCCAGCGGTCGACGTACCGGATGGCATCGCTGGCACATGTCCATTTCCCGCTGTGCAGGGTGACCAGCGGACAGCCAAGGCGGCGCGCGGCACGGGCGGCTTCTTTCAGGTAGGCGACCCGGCGGGTGGTGGGCACGATGATCGCGTCGACCTTTGCCCCCGGCACCAGCTCGTCGGCCGGCCAGACGAGGCGCCGATGGGATCCGTGGTGGTTGGGTGTTCTGGCGCGGGGCATCGCTAGGGCCTGGACCATTCGAACAGCCGCATTTCTGGCAGCGTCCAGTCCGGTGTTAGCGTCGCGCCCGGTCGCACCTTGACCCTGGTGAGGATGCAGTAGGCGTCACTCTCCCCGAACCTCTGCCGGACATACTCAGCATTGCGGTCACGGAAGCGGGCATCGGTCAGCGCCCGGACCGCGCCCAGGCTGCCGCTCCCGTACATCCCATTGCAGATCGTTACGGAGCGCTTCCGGTTGTCGGGATTGACCGCCCGGGCGAAAAGCGCGACATCCTCCCGCAGGACTTCCCGCCCGCCTGACTCGTCCAGCACGGGGCGGTGCGCGACCTTGCTGCCGTCCGCGTTCTCGACTTCGAAGTACGCGCCTCCCGGCTTGTTCCAGTCGTTGACCTGCCGCACAGGGAGGTCGAGGCTGTCAAGGACGGAGCTCGTCGCCAGATTCCAGTCCACCCCGCCCAGCGATATCAGGTGCGACGAGTAGTCATCGGCCTGAAGCTCGTGTGCCAGCCGGAGATTGACCTGGCTAGCGGGGTTGGCAGCGCGAAGGTGGCCATACAGCTCGAAGAGAGAGTCGAGTTCCGAATACCGGTACAACTCGATGAAATCCGGACTGGATGGATCCGCGTAGGGCATCCGCTCCAGCATGTCCGGAGGCAGCTCGGCGCAGACGATGGTGATGTCCAAGCCGGGCTCGAAGCGATATGGCCCCGAGCTGAGCGATTGGGCGATCTCCTGCGCTGATCCTGGGATCACTGACTGGAGCCCGGACCCACCGGCCGTGGCAAGCGCCTCGGTGCGCAGGCGGGTGAGTTCATCCAGGAGCTTCTGCTTCTCCGCCCGCTCCTGCACAGTCATCTCGTCGGGGCTCAGCAGGTGGCCGTTGTGCCCGTTGAAGGACCTGGGGCTGGCGAAGAAGGTAGCGATGTCTTCGATCCTTGACTCCGGCGGCACCTTCGGGTTGTTCGGCGATTCCCATGACGAGACGAGCGGCACGCTGACACTGAGTGCGTCTGCAAGCTGAGACTGGTTTACCTTCCGCCCAGGCCAGCTCGTTTCTCTGAGCGTGCGCAGTCGGTGCGCCATCGCCTTGTGCGGATCCTGATCGCTCACCGCGAACCTCGGTTCACTGAAGTTCAGTAGTGCGGGTAAACATACCATAGTTTGATATGAGCCACGCAACCCCATTGAGCCAGCTCATCATGATAATTGAGCATCCAACACCGCGGCTGCTCACGGCCCGGTTTTCCTTCAGGGTCTTGCGCATCGCATCACCTGAATCTACCGTGAAAAATGTAACCATGCTGAAGCCATCTGAAGTTCAGTTGAAGGTGATGTGGATGCACAGTCTAGCGCAGCCCGGCCGCATCTCCCTTCGGCGGGCCGACTCCTCCAGCGAGTCGGCCGGGGCGGGGATCCTCGCAGCGGAAACCTCGGCCCCCCGGACCCGGATCTCCGTCGCCACCATAGCCCTTTACCTGCGAAAAGACGCTGAAAGGGCCGCGGCGCGCCGTGACAGGGGCGCCGGGCGGCACACCGTCGCCGTCGCGCTCCGGCACCGGGGCTTACTTCCCCGGCTGACCGGCGGGCGAGTGGTGTTTCAACCTCAGCCCCCGACCGCATCGAGCCGAAGGAGCACTCCATGAACGCCGAAGCCAACGGCCACTCAAGTACAGCCGTGCGGACCTCATCACGTGCAGCCCTGCGGATCTCACTGATCCCCGACCCGCGGTCCTCACCTGGCAACTCCCAGCCGGCAGCGGACGCCCGTGCGCCCTCACCGAGGGATCCCAGCGAGCTCAGCGTTGCTGATGCCGACCATCACATGCAGACGAGGGTCAAGCATCCCGATGGCGGTGACCGCAACCGCACCGCCGTCGGCACTCAGGCCGATGGGGAGGCTCAGCGGGAAAAGATCCCGCCAGCGAGGGGCATGGGATCGCACAGGCAAGACCGCCTCCCGCGGTGGCTGTACTGGATACCCAAGTTCGTCCCGTTCGTCAACTTCGCCCTTCTGCTGTACGTCTTCGCCCGCCTTCGACGGCTCTGATGAGGTCGCGCGGCTGGACGAGCTGGCCGCCGCCACCCGTCGGCCGGCCAGCAAGGCACACATATCGCGGCGGCCGGACAGCAGGCTCACCGGTGACCTGCGAAGTGCGGTCGCAGGCCACCCAAGCGGCTGGAGGTCTGGCGGGCTTCCAGTCAAGCACCGCCGGGCGGGACGGGGCCCCGTCCGGCGGTGCGCCAGGACCGCGGGCCAGGCCGCCGGGCAGCCACGGGAGCCTGCCCGGCCAGCTCAGACACGTCGCCCGGATACAGCAATGCGGCGCCGGCCACGCCGGCGCACGGCTAACACCCTCACGCAGGCATCGACACCGCTCTTCTAGGGGGATCTACACCGCGGCTTACTGCCCTGGCCACGCTGTGACCTCGGCAGTTGTACGCAAGCCGGACGCACTGTAACAATCCGAATGGCGTTAGTTGTCAGCGTCCGGACGCGAGGGGCACCAGTTCTGTGACCAGCTTCCGCGTGGAAGTGCTCACCGAGAACGACTGGCCCAGGTTGCGGGGCATCCGGCTCTCCGCTCTGCGGGATGATCCGCTGGCCTTCCTGGCGACCTATGAGAACGAGGCAGCCTACACCGAACAGCGGTGGCGCCAGGAGTTCTCGCGCGGCGAATGGAATGTCATGCTCGCCAGCGGCCGGGATGTCGGGCTTGTCGGCGCCACCAAGGAGCCTGACGTGCCGCCATACGAATGCCATCTGGAGTTTCTGTGGATCGCGCCCGGCTCCAGGCGGGCCGGTGTCGCCACTCTGCTGCTCAGGACGGTCTTGGACGGTCTCCGAGATTCCGGCGTGCGCACGGTCTGGCTGTGGATCTTGAACGGCAACGACCCCGCCATGCACCTCTACCAGCAGTTTGGCTTCCAGAGCACGAACGAACGGCAGCCTCTGCCCGATGACCCGGCACGCACAGAGGAGCACATGAGGCTGCGGCTTTCCTAGCGCGCCGCGATGCCGAATCCGAGCCCGGCCTCAGTGTTCGTGGTGTGCCCATCCGGCCGGAACTTCCGCGGAGTCGGTCAGCCGGAGCTTGCGGCGGGCGCGCTCGTAGAACGTGGTGCGGCCAAGCCGGACCACGTGCGCGGCACCGGGACGCGGCCGCAGTTTCACCGAGTCCCCCGGTTCCACGTGGGCGGCGACCTGTCCGTCGACCTCCACCGCGAGCCGCCCGCTGGCGGGCAGGATGTCCAGGGCCAGGCTGTCCAGGATCGAAAGCACCAGGCCGCGGTTGTAGGCCGAGTGCGGCGCGGCCGGGGTGACCAGCAGGGCCTCGACCGCGGGGCTGACGATCGGCCCGCCAGCGGAGAAGCTGTACGCGGTGGACCCGGTGGGGGTGGCCACCACGACCGCGTCGGCGGCGTAGCTGACGAACGGGTGCCCCGCGGCCCGCACCCCCACCGCCGCAGTCGCCATCCCGGGGAAGCGGACCAGGGCCACGTCGTTGAACGCGGTGACCACCTGGTCGCCGAGTACGGCGTCCACCGCCAGCCGCGGCTCGATCGTGAACTCCTGCTCGTCGATGGCGGACAGCGCACCGGCCAGTTCGGGCACGTCCACCTCGGCAAGGAAGCCGAGCTTGCCCAGGTTCACCCCGAGCACCGGAGCGCGCTGCCGGTCGGCCAGCCGCAGCGCCCGCAGCATCGTGCCGTCTCCGCCGAGGCTCACCAGCAGGTCCGAGCGCTGGCCGAGTTCGGCGGCGGTGACCCCGATCGCGGCACAGTTGAGCCTGTCGATCTCCGTTGCCAGGCCAAGGACCTGGCCGCCCTTGCGCTCCGCCCAGCCAAGCACGGCTTCCACCGCCTCGGCGGAATCCCGGGCGGGGTGCAGCACCATGCCCACCACATGCATCCGCGCAGCCCCTCACCTCTCGTCGGCGCAAGTGTCTTACCCTCAGCGGAGGATACGCCTATGCCGCTGCAGAACCGGGTGACGCCAACCGGCGAGATCGTCGCGGACGACAGCCGCGGCCTGATGATGGGCAATCGCGGCTGCCTGCACGGACAGGGCCGCAGCCTCGGTGTCAGCCGCTGGCGCTCGAAGCTGTGGATCTGCTGCCTCCTGAAGTTCAAGGGCGTCCAGCGCGATCCGATGCCGCCGGGCCGGTGGACCGCGCTGTTCTTCCTCGACGAGGCGACCGCCCTTTCCGCCGGGCACCGGCCCTGCGCGTACTGCCGCCGCCCCGACTATCTCGCCTTCACCCAGGCGTGGCGCGCCGCCCGGCACCTGCCCCGGAGCCCGCTGGCCGCTGAGATGGACGCGGCGCTGCACGCCGAGCGCACCGACCGGTACCGGCGCAAACTCAGTTACCGCGCGCAGGCCGCGGAACTGCCCGATGGCGTGATGCTCCGGATCGGCGGCGAGCCCGGCCTGCTCATCGGCGGCCAGGCGCGGCCGTGGTCGTTCCGCGGCTACGGCGCCCCACCCGCCTCCCCATCCCCCTTCACGGCCGGGACGGGAGAGGTGGAGGTGCTGACCCCGCCGTCGATCGTGGCCGCGATCACGGCCGGCTACCGGCCGCTGGTGCACCACAGCGCCCTGGCCGGCGACCGGCCGCCGGGGGTCCGCATCCAGGGCTAGGCGCGAGGCGGTTGCTGATACCCGCCAGGCGGCCGGTAAACCTGGGCAGCACGGCAGAATGGCCGGACCGGGCCCGGGTAGCGGAGGTGGAAATGAGCGATCCGAAGATGTCCGCCGCCAGCTTCCATGCGCTCTACGAGCGGCTGCGCGGCCAGGCCCAGTGGGGTGCCGCGGACCGCCGCGGCGCGCTGAACCACATCACCCCCGAGCGGCTGGCCGCCGCGGCGGGCGAGGTCCGTGCCGGGCGGTCGGTCACCATGGCCGCCCCGCTGGCCAGCAGCGCGCCGGACAATCCCGAGCCGGGCGCGCGGCACATGAAGCAGCTGCCCGCCGAGCCTTCCGACGTGCCGGGCCTGTCGTTCGCCGCCGACCAGATCACCATGAACATCCACGGTGACGTGGACAGCCACATCGACGCGCTCTGCCACGTGAGCTACGACGGCGCCCTGTACAACGGCGTGCCGGCGGGCGTGGTCAGCTCGCACGGAGCGGCCGAACTGTCCATCGAAGAAGCGCGGAACGGCATTGTCGGGCGGGGCGTGCTGCTGGACATCCCCCGGCTGCGGGGCGTGTCCTGGCTCGAGCCTGGTGAGCATGTCACCGCGGCGGAACTGGTCGCCGCGGAGTGGTCGCAGCGGGTCCACGCAGGGCCCGGCGACCTGCTGTTCGTGCGGGTCGGGCACCGTCGCCGGCGCGAGGAGCTCGGTCCGTGGGAGGTGGCGCGATCGCGCGCCGGGCTGCACCCGGACGTGGCCGGGTACCTGGCCGAACGGCAGGTCGCCGCGCTCGGCTGTGACAGCAACAGCGACACCGCGCCCAGCGTCGTGGACGGCGTCGCGTTCCCCGTGCACGTGCTCGCGATCAACGCACTGGGCCTGTACCTGCTCGACTACCTGCAGTTCGATGACCTGCTGCCGGCCTGCGAGGCGGCGGGCCGCTGGTCGTTCCTGTGCGTCATCGCCCCGCTGCGGCTGCCCGGCGGCACCGGTTCGCCGGTGAACCCCATCGCCATCCTGTGAGGTCCGCAGCTCACAGCAGCCCGAGTTCCGCGGTGACCGGGTCCATCCGGTCACCGTCGGCCGGGCCGACCGCGCAGCAGGTCACCGTGCCCGGCGCCACCTGGGTACGGCCGGCGTCCTGGATAAGCTCCACCGGCAGCCCGGCGGCGCGCGCCCGCCGCGCCACGTCAAGCAACTGCTCCGCGGAGGCGACCTTGAGGACCACCTTCGGCTGCCCCTCGGCCAGCCACGCGGCAAAGTCCCGGCTGCGGCTGGTGGCCAGCACCGCGGCCACCGCGGCATGCGCCACCTGCGCCGCGATCTTGCCCCGGCCCATGCCGAGGTCGGTCCGGACGATCAGCGCCAGCTTCGCTGCCATTTGTTACCCCGATCAGCCCGCGCAGCCGATGGCCGCGGCGTAACGCTGCGGCGACATCCGGTACAAGCGCACCGCGTCCGGGTTGCTCAGCACCAGGTCGAACACCCACCGGCGGCGCACGTAGAACCAGTAGTCGGTGAGCTGCTGCCCGCCGATCTCGTAGTGCACAAGCCACGCCCCGCGCGGGCCAGGGCCAGCGCTCTCGGTCACCGAGGCCGGCTGCGGCGGGCTCGGGCAATCCCGGTGCCGCCGGATGTAATCGGCCTGGCCGATGATGGCCCGGCTGCGGGCGTCCCACCGCGCGTACACCGGCGCATAGTCGCCGCGGTCGTAGTCGTGGTTGAACGCCGCTGCGATCCGCAGCAGCGCGGCCCCGGTCCGTGGATCCGGGGGCAGCGGCGCCGGAGACGCCGCAGGCGGCCGCCCGCCGGCACATCCAGCGGTGACCACCACGGCGGCAGCCGTCAGCAGGGCGCCGGCTATCCGTCCCCACGCCAGTAGTGGCTCAGGCCGGCCGAGTGACTCCCGCGCGCTGCCCATGGCCTTTTTGTACCTGAACGATGCACCATCCGGCCCAGGATCCCCCGGCATAAGGGGCCCGTGGCTGGCAGGAGCCAAGCCCGCCGGCGGCTGACCGCGGCGGGGACACGGCGCTCCGGCAGGTGAGAGCATGGGCGGGTGCCCGGCAACGACATGGACTGGCCCGAGGTCGCCGCGCGGCTCGCGGCGTCGCGGAACTACTGGCTCGGCACCACCATGCCGTCCGGGACGCCACACGCGGCCCCCGTCTGGGGCGTGGTGGCCGGCCGGACGCTGTACCTCTACAGCGAGCGCAGCACGGTCAAGGCGCGCAATATCGCCGCCGACCCGCGCGTGGTGGTGCACCTGGAAAGCGGCGACGACGTGCTGATCGTCCGGGGCACCGCCGAGGACCTGGGCAGTCCCGCCGACGTGCCCGAGGTGGTGGCGGCGCTCGCCGCGAAGTACACCGCGCCCGGTGACCGGCAGTACCTGCCGGACGCCGATCCGGACTTCGACGTGGTGTACGCGATCCGCCCGAGGTCGGCCACGGCCTGGCGGCTTGCCGACTATGACGGCTCGCAGCGCCGCTGGGCCGGGGAGGGCTAGCGGAACGGGAGGGGCTAGGGCAACCGGACCGGGCCGCCGTGGCCGAGCAGCGCCGCGACCGCGGCAACCACTGCGACGCCGGTGACCGCTACCGCGACAAGCAGCAGCCTCCGCGCCCGCGCCTGCGCCCCCGGTGGGGGCACCGCGCTGACGTAGCGGGCGAGTGCCCAGATCAGCGGGGTCACTGCGAGCACAATCAGGCCGGCCACGGGCTCATCGCGCAGCATTACCAGGCCGACCACGCCGAAGGTGATCGCGGTCCGCTCCCAGGCGAGCCTGGTCCGTTCCGCGGCCGTTCCCGGGGACAGGTCCTCGGGATCCTCGGGGAGCGCCGTGGCGTCGGGGGAACAGTCCTCGGGCTGGCCGGGCGGCACGCGGCGCTCCTACCGGACGGCCGAGACGAGCAGGACCACCGCGGACAGCGCGGCGACGCCGGTGATGGTGCCCACCAGGATCCGGGGCAGCACCGACTGCGGCACCGGCTCGCTGCGGCGCATTGCCGTCTGGGTGCGGCGCCATTCCAGGTAGGCGGTCACCGACACGATCGCGCCGAGCGCGATCAACGGGATGCCGAGCACGTGCCGCCCCCACGGGACGCGCGGAAAAGGCGGCAGCAACTGGACGATGCCGAGCCCGGCCACCACCAGCGCGAGCGCGGTCCGGTTCCAGGCCAGGAACGTGCGCTCGTTGGCCAGGGTGAACCGGATGTCCGGCTCCTTCTCGCCCGGTTCGCCGGGCTGGCTCTCCTGGTGCTCGTCGTGGCTGCTCGTGGCTCCTCCCCCACGCCGCCGTTTGCCTGGCGCACCAATGGTGACATCTGCGCCCCGCGGCGGCACGGCCGGCCGCCCGCTTGGCCGGCCGTGCCGTGGACTTCCCGCCCGGCCCGGACCGGCCGCCCGGCATCATTGTCCTAGGGTGAAGCTGCCATGATCTATGCCAAGGATCCGCGCGTCGACGCCTACATCGATGGCCTGCCCGGATGGCAGCAGGCCATTTGCCATCGGGTTCGTGACCTGGTCCACGCCGCAGACGAGGAGGTCACCGAGACCATCAAGCGGACCCGGCAGCCCTATTTTGTGCTGGCGGGCAACATCTGCGCGCTGCTGGCGGCCAAGGACCACGTGAACGTGTTCCTCTACGACGGCGGCATCGTCCCCGACCCGGACGGCATCATCACCGCGGGGCATGGCAACAAGACCGCGCGCACGGTGGCGGTCCGCCAGGGCGAGGCCATCAACGAAGCCGCACTCGGGGCGATGTTCCGGCAGATAATCGCCAACAACCGGGCCGGCGGCTGGCGCAAGCTCAAGAACGGCTGAGCCGAGGTCCCTGGGCCGCTGGGCAGGCGCTGGCGGCGCCGGGCCCCGGCTGCCCACGTCCCAGTCGCACCGGATCGCGCACGGCTGAACGTCCGCGGCCCGCGGTCCCGGCGACGGTGCTCTGCCATCCTGGCTCCATGACCAAGCGAATCTGCGTCACCGGCGCCAGCGGCAAGGCGGGCCGGGTCACGGTGGCCGAACTGCTCGCCCACGGATACGACGTCGTGGCCACCGACCTGGTGCGGCCGCCCCACGACCTGGGCACCGGCCTGCTGCTCGCCGACCTGACCGATTACGGCCAGGCGGTGGAGGTGCTGGCGGGCACGGACGCCGTCGTGCACCTGGCCAACATCCCGGCACCGGAGATCCACACCCCGGCGACCACGTTCAACACCAACATGGCCATGAACTTCAACGTGTTCCTCGCGGCGGCGCAGGCCCGCATCGAACGCGTCGTCTGGGCGTCCAGCGAGACCACGCTGGGCCTGCCGTTCGATGTGCCGCCGAGGTACGCCCCGGTGGACGAGGACCACTTTCCGTTCCCGACAACGACCTACGCGCTGTCCAAGGTCGCAAGCGAGACCATCGCCACGCAGATCGCCGGATGGTCCGGCGTGCCCTTCACCGGCCTGCGGTTCTCCAACATCCTCGGCCCGGCCGACTACGAGCAGTTCCCCTCGTACTGGACCGATCCCCGGGCGCGACGCTGGAACCTATGGGGCTACATCGACGAGCGGGACGCGGCGGCGGCCTGCCGGCTGGCCCTGGAGGCGCCCGCCAACGGCAGCGCGAGCTACATCATCGCCGCCGCCGACACGGTGATGAACCGATCCTCGGCCGGGCTGCTCGAGGAGGTCTTCCCGGGCGTGCCGCTCACAAGGGACGTGGGCGAGTTCGAGTCGCTGCTGGCGACCGGCCGGGCGCAGGAGGCGTTCGGTTTCGCGCCGCGGCACTCCTGGCGGGACCACCTGCCCGCAGCCTAGCCATGGCGCCGGTCCGTAGCCCGGGCCGGTGACGCCGCCACGCATGGCTCCGGCAAGGTCGGTTAGTGCCCTCAGCAGGCAGCGGCAAACTCTCCGTGCGCCCGAAACAAACCATCACGAGCCCGTGACACATGAGCGCCGGACCTCAACCCGCCAGGCCTGACGAACCACTGCCGCGTCGCTCAGGGGAGCACCCGGAGGTTGTCATGCTGGTGGGCGCCCCCGTGGTCCACCTGCGGGGTGCGGGCGTAGTGCCCGTAGAAGGCCCGTGCCGCGCTCTCGGCCCGGCCCGGGCTGTTGACGTCCCTGAGGCTGATGATCCGCTCCTCGCGGAAGATCCGTTCCTCACGGCGGGTCCCGATCGTGACCATCGTGAAGATGCCGATCGCGATACCCCCGGCGAGCACGGCGACCCCGATGATTACGTACATCCCGATCATGACTGCCGCCCTTCCCGCGCGGCAGCCGCGTGCTCGCCGGTGCCCACGGCCTGCGGGGCCGTGAGGAGCCCGGAGACGGCCGGGTAACGACGTGGCGGACTGCCGCGGCTGGGCGGTACCGCCGCCCAGGCATTCGCCGCGAAGGCGGCCGAGACAGACACCGGGCCGGGCAGCCCGTGCGGCCGGTGCGCCGTACCTGCATTCGTGATCATGGCTTAGTCCTATCGGTATCTGGCGTTACCCTGCGGTTCTAGCAGTGGTCCACTGCTGTAAGAGCTAGCCATCGCCATCACCATACCTGTAGGTCAACATGTACAGCAAGCTGAATTAGCAGCTTTTCTACTGACATCCGCTGCAAGATCCGCTACGCTGCCCGCAAGGCACCGATCAAGGGCTGTACGGGACAGCCCCGGAGAAGGGAGCTCGACCATGAGATGCCTGCACGAGAGCGGCTGGACCGGCGCGCTGGCCGGGCCACGGCGCCACGCTCCGGACCTTGGCCCACACCGGGACCAGGACCACTGGTGCGCTACCGGCTCTCCAGGTCTCCTCCGGCGGGGCCTTTCCTGCCGGCAGCGAGCCTGGCCCCGGGCGGATGGCCGCGGCATCGATCGCGCCCCACGGCGGCACCCCCGCCGCGCGGCGCGAGCAGCGACAGGGCTTCGCGGGCCGCCGCGAGAAGCAGGAAGCCGGCCTCACGCCTGACCGAGCCGGGTGGGCCGGCCAAGCAGACGGAGCACCTCATATCTGGCCGGTCACAAAGAGAGGAGGGCTCTATCCGCAAGAACAAAGGCACCCTACCCCGGTAGCAGAGAAGGACCTTTCCCCGCCAAGCAGAGGAGGGCCATACGCCGAAGAAGACAAGGCCAGATCCCGCAGAAGAGGAGGGCGCTGCCCCAGCCAGCAGGTAAGGACCATGCCCCGCCAGGCAATGGAGGGGTTATACCCCGTCAGCAGAGGAGGGCGATACCAGGAAGAAGACAAGCACCATACCCCCGCACAAGGGGAGGGCCCGACCCGGTAAGCAGGTGAGGACCATCCCCGCCAAAAGAAGTGGCCTCCCGCCCATTGTGGGCGGGAGGCCACTTGCGTCTGCCCCGGTCCGGCCTACGCCGCTGGCCGGTTTCAGCCAGCGCCGCTTGCCGGTATCAAAGAATCCGGACGAGCTGAGTCTCCCCCGTCTTGCCGTCCCTGATAAGGACATCGCGGCCGGCTCGTAGCTGGGCGTCGATGAACTCGTACAGGGTGATCGCGCGGTTGGTTAGGTCGGTCTTTGACAGTGACGTGCGCTCCTGAAGGCGCTGGAGATCCTCTCCGGCCTTTGGGATAAGTGCCACTGTGATCCGCTCAGTTGGCTGGGCAATCCGCTCAGTGCGCGGCGGACGGGCAACATCCTCGCCTCTGGGGGTTTTACCCGTGCTGGCAGTCATAGGGTGTTGCACTCCTTCCAGCTGTCTTTGTGTATTGCAGCGTGACTCCTGTGAGCTGTGCTCTCTCCTGACTTGAAGATGGGACCAGGGCAGTTTTAATGACGAGGTGGTTCACGTTCGGCGGGCCCTCCTCATCCGTTGCGCCTAAGCCGCCCACCGTTGCAGGTACTGTAACTCAGGACTGCATACCGTGCAACTATTTCCTGCTATATGAACAGATTCAAAGCGCGAGCGCAGCACGGCCGAACTGCATTTTCTCCTGGAACCAGACATGTAACCGAGACCTGACGAAGCATTATTCCCTGCCCATTTCCGGCCCCCAACGGCGGGTTCATGACGGCATCCGCAGCACTAGCCCGGCGCTGACCAGCGATGATGCGGTCTGGAGGCGGGCGCCGGGATCCGGGTCACCATGAGCGTGGCCTTAATGCTCCGGGTTTGCCTCACCCACGCCACCCATACCAGCGCCCTGGCCCCGGACGAGGCAGCCGGGCGCATGCCGTCATCGAGGGCCGGCGTATGGCATGAAGGTCCTTTTTCGCGGCCTTTTCTGAATGACTGTCAACCGTTTGCAGATGAGAGCATGATTGCCCCAAGAGCCCTGCGGGGCGCCGAGCAGCGAGGTTGGGAGGTGACGTGTCGGTCCAGCGTTTTGCCCGGCGTGCGCCGCACCCGGCGGCGGCCGCCATCACCAGCCGGGCTGGCCGGCTGCGCCAGCTGGTCTCGGGATGGTCCGGTCAGGCCCTCACCTGGACCCGTTCGTCGTGGGTGGACATCGCCTGGGTGGCCTTCGTGGCGATCAACCTTGCGGCGATGCGGCTGCTGCCCGGATGGCAGACCATCCCGTTCCTCGCGATCTGGGTGAGCCTGACGGTCATCTACGGATTCCGGCTGTGGCGCATCCAGCCGACGATCCTGACCCTGGCCGCGGTCACCATCGCCACCGGCGGCATCATCGGCGTCCAGGTGCTCAAGGGCCAGCAGGACGCCGACTACCTGGCCGAGGTCCCGCTGATCGGGCTGATGTTCCTGGTCATGGTCTGGCATGGCCGCAGGCGGCTGGCGGCCACGGAGGAACGGCTGGCCGCCATGGAGGAGGTGCACCGGGTCTCTCAGGAGAACCTGCGCCTGCTCAAGCAGCAGCGCCGGTTCTTCCAGGACGCCTCGCACGAACTCGGCACCCCGATCACCGTGGCGCTGGGCCACGCCGAGCTGATCGAGCGGGCGGTCACCAACCCGGTCGTGGCCGAGGACGCCAGGGTGGTGACCGATGAACTGATGCGGCTGCGCCGGCTGTCCACCCGGATGCTGCTGCTCGCCTCGGCCGAAGGCCCCGACTTCCTGCACCTGACGCCGGTTCTGGTCGAGTCCGTGGTGGTGGACGCGCTGGACCGGTGGGGGCACATCCCACGGCACTGGCGGCTGGGCCCGGTGGCCGAGACCACCGTCCTCGGCGACCGTGACCGGCTCGCGGTCGCGTTCGACGCCCTGCTGGAGAACGCCGTGGCGCACACCTCGCCCGGCGACCGTATCGAGGTCGGCGCGCAGGTCGAAGGGGACCGCGTGGTGCTGGCGGTGACGGACTCCGGGTGCGGGATCCAGGACGCGGACCTGCAGCGGATCTTCCAGCGGTTCGCCAGGGCCGAGCCACACCGCAGCCGGCCGAGCGGCGGGCTCGGGCTCGGGCTGGCGATCGTGCAGGCGATCGCGGAGGCGCACGGCGGCTCCGTCCGGGCGCGGAGCACGTTCGGCCACGGCGCGAAGTTCGAGGTGCTGCTGCCGCTGGCCCCGGCCGCGGCGGCCGCCGGCCGGTTCAGCCCGGCGAGCCGATAACGGAGCCGTCCGCCACCGCGAGCGACATCAGATTGCTGCCCCTATTGACGCCCGCGGCGCCTCGGTGAAGCAGCCCGTTGACCTTCTGCTGGTCGGTTGCTGCGCCGTCCGGGCCCATGAACCTGGCGGCTGTGGCAAGGTACCTGGCGCCCTGCTCGAAGCCCTGGCAGGCACGCACGGCGAGCCGGTCCACCTGGCGCAGCTGAGCGGTGGGCGGGCCGAGCGCGGAAAGCCCGGCCGAACAACGGCCAAGCTGCCGTGCCGTCGAGCGCAGGGACGCGCTGGTGAGCACCTGGTCATTACCAGCGTTACCAGCCACCACGGCGTGGGTCATGTCCGCGCTCAGCGACGACAGCCCCTTCAGCCAGGCCGCGGTGCTGAGCGGCGGAGCCGGGAGCGCGCTGGATCGCGCCGATGCCGGGCTGGCCGACGGGGCCGGGGCGCTGGTGGCCGGGGACCCGGCGGCCGCGCTGGCCGGGGCGGGGCCGGCCGATGGGCCTTGCACTAGCCCAACGACGAGCAGCACAATCACGGCGACGGGCGTGGCGGCCCCGACTCCCAGGATGAGGCCCACGAGCCGCTTGCCTGCCGTGGACAAGACCAGCCGTCCGGGCGCCGCGCCGGCGGGCGGCAGCGCGGCAGGCGGGACCGCAGCGGCGGGCGGCACCGCGGCCGCCTCCACAGCATCAGCGGGCAGCGGGACCGGGTAGTCCATGGGCAGCGCCTCCGGCTGCGGCGGCTCCGGCCCGCCGATGGAAGGTGGGGCCCACGCGGTCGGCCCGGCCGCGGCCGGGGCCCAGGTGGCGGACGGCCCGGCAGCGCTGACGGCAGGCCCAGCACCGCCGAGAGCGGGCCCGGCCGGGTCGCCGAACAGGCCGTCCGGGTACACGTCGGTCAGCAGGTACCAGTAGGCCTTCATCCGCGCCCAGTAGCGCAGGCACGCCGCGATCGCCTCGTGGAGCGGCCGCGGCATCCTCCCCCGGATCAGCACGATCAGCCAGGTGGGGATCATCACGATCGGCCCCAGGCCATACCAGAGGATCGTGGCAACAACCCACGCAGGGAAGACCAGCACCAGGCGGAAGAAGACCGCGGCGGGATTCAGCCGCCCCGGCCTGATCGTGACGGCGACCGGGTAGTCGGTATCAACCAACCCGAACGGCGGGTAGATGCCGGTGAGCAGCAGCAGGTACGCGTACGTCCTGACCTCCCACCGCTGGAACCCGGACAGGTAGCTGGCCGCGTAGTCCGGCAGGCGCCCGGTGAACAGGGCGCCGAACCA
>Ga0306925_10000776_pt1 | contig 24439 bp, 19 predicted proteins | sample flu12Cox44000176_FD_203755 | JGI IMG/M metagenome (GOLD analysis project Ga0306925, IMG submission 203755) | Lab enrichment of tropical soil microbial communities from Luquillo Experimental Forest, Puerto Rico - flux8day.12C.oxic.44.000.176 (v2)... | ecosystem: Environmental > Terrestrial >... | reverse complement strand
CCTCATAGCGGGCATACTGGCGGGTTTCCCTGACCGCGGCGGCGGACAAGCCCAGGCCCAGCGCGATGTAGGCGGCGCCGAGCAGGAACGGCGCCGGGCGCAGCCCGTAGGCGGCGGCAAGGTACCCGGTGGCCAGGGCGGTGATCGCGACCGCGCCATACCCGGCGGCTTCGTTGAGGCCCATGGCCAGGCCGCGGCGGGCGGGGCCGACCAGGTCGATCTTCATGATCACGGTGGTCGACCAGGTCAGCCCCTGGTTGATGCCGAGCAGGGCGTTCGCGGCGACCACCCAGCCCCAGTTCGGCGCGAAGATCAGCAGCGGGGGGATCGGCAGGGCCACCAGCCACCCGATGACCAGCACCGGCTTGCGGCCGAACCGATCGGACAGGGTGCCAGCGAAGAAATTGGTGATGGCCTTGACCGCGCCGAACGCCAGGATGAACGTGAGCGCGCTGGTGAAGGCGGCCAGGTGGAAGGTGCGCGCAGCCAGCAGCGGCACCACGGTGCGTTCCTGGCCGAGGGTCCCGCCGACCAGCGCGTTGACCGCCACCAGCAGGCAGAACTGGGCCAGGTTGGCCCGCAGCCCCAGCCGCAGGCCGGCGCCCGGCGCGGGTGTCCCCTGAGGTGCTGGCCGGGCAGGCGCCCGGCCAGGGTCCGCGGTGGTCATGTGACTACTCCAGCCCGCCGGCGACCGGCAGCCCCGCGCGCTTCCACTCCGGGAAGCCCTCGGTCAGCCGCCGCGCCCGGAACCCTTGTCCGGCCAGTTCCCGTACGGCCTCGTCGGCGAACACGCAGTAGGGGCCCCGGCAGTAGGCGACCACCTCGGCACCTGGTGGCAGGGCACTCAGGTGGCGGCGCAGTTCGGTGATCGGCGCCGACCGCGCTCCCCTGATGTGCCCGGCCGCGAACTCCGCTGGCGGGCGGACATCGAGCACCACGACCTCACCGCGCTCCAGCCGGGCCACCAGCTCCTCGCGGCCCACGACCTCGATGCCGTCACGCTCGCCCAGGTAGGCGCGAGCCAGCCGGTCCAGCCCCGCGACCTGTTCCGCCGCCACGTCACGCATGGCCACCCACAGTTCGGCCACCCGCTCGCTGGCCAGCCGGTAGAAGATGCGCGTTCCCTCCCGGCGGGTGGCCACGATGCCTGCCCGGGCCATCGCCCGCAGGTGATGGGAGGTGTTCGCCACGCTCTGGCCGAGTTCACCGGCGATCTCCTCGACCGGGCGCTCACCCTGGGACAGCAGATCCGCGATCTCCGCCCGGCGGCCGCTGGCCAGCGCCTTCGCCACCTCCGCGAAGGCATCAAACAGTGCTTCCTTAGCAACCCGGTCAGCCACGCCTTCATCATCGGGCCTCGGGTGATCTTTGTCAAATATTCATTTGATTACTTGATAAATGGGAGTTCCCCTGTACGCCCAAGATGTTTGTGACGCGGTTGTGACGGTTGACGCACAGCCCCGTGACATTGGTGGCCCACCTTCAGGGCAAGCGGCCGGGCATCCATCGGCGGGCAGGCCGGGCGGCCGTTGCCGGGCTGCCATGCTCAGCAGCGGAGACATAATGGCGGGCGATGACCGAAGTGCTGCTTGTCGAGGATGACCCGGCCGCCCGGCAGGGCCTTGAGCTGGCCTTGCGCCGGCTCGGCTACGGCGTGCGGCCGGCCGGGACCGGTGAGGCCGCGCTGCATGCCATCGGCGAGGGCGCGGCGGACGTCGTGGTGCTCGATGTGATGCTGCCGGGGCTGGACGGCTTCGAGGTGTGCCGCCGGCTGCGCCGCACCAGCGACGTCCCGGTCATCATGCTGACCGCCCGCAGCGATGACTTCGACATCGTGGGAGGGCTGGAGGCCGGGGCCGACGACTACGTGGTGAAGCCGGTGGAGCCCCGGGTGCTGGATGCGCGGATCCGTGCCGTGCTGCGCCGGATCTCCCGGGCGGGCTCGCCCGCGGAAACCTACGGCGAACTGGTGATCGACCGGGCCTCGCTGATCGTGCGGCGGGACGGCCGTGAGGTCTCGCTGACCCCCATCGAGTTGCGGTTGCTGCTGGTCCTGTCCGGCTCGCCACGGCAGGTGTTCTCCCGTGAGCAGCTTCTCGACCTCGTCTGGGAGCACGACTACCTGGGCGATTCCCGGCTGGTGGACGCGTGCGTGCAGCGGCTGCGGGCCAAGATCGAAACCGACACGTCCGAGCCGCGCTACATCCAGACGGTGCGCGGGTTCGGCTACCGGTTCGGGCCGGTGTAGCCGGGCAGGAGGGAGGACCGTCCGGTGCGTATCCGCCTGATCGTCGCGTTCATCGTGGTGGCGCTGCTGTCGGCACTCGCGGCGGCATGGTTTATCAGCCTGATTACCCCGTTCTACGGCTGGCCTAGCTGGGCCAGTGACTGGATCACCTCGCCCCCGCTGATCAGGCACCTGCTCTACAAGCACACTCGGGGAACCATGCCTCATCCGCCCCCCAGCGTTGTCATTCTCTACTGTCTGGCTACCGTCGGGCTGCTGCTGGCGGTGCTCACCGGAGTGGCAGTGGCCGCATCGCGCCGCGTGCTGACGCCGGTGCGGCGGCTGGCCCAGGCCGCGCAGCGGATGTCGGACGGCGATCTGTCGGTCCGGGTCGAACCGAGGGGCCGGGACGAGCTCACCCAGCTGACCACCACGTTCAACGACATGGCCGCCGCACTGGAGAGCAAGATCGGCGAACTGGAGCGGATGGAGGCGCGTGCCCGGCAGTTCGCCGGCGACGTGTCGCACGAGCTGCGGACCCCGCTCACCGCGATGACCGCGGTAGCCGACATCCTCCCCGGCCACCCCGGCCTGACCGGCGACGCCGCGGCCGCCGCGCAACTGGTCAGCCAGGAGATCCGCCACCTCAACCGGCTCGTGCACGACCTGATCGAGATCTCCCGCTTCGACTCCGGGACCGCGCAACTGGTGCTCGACAACACCGACGTCGCCGCCGCGGTGGCCGGCTGCCAGCGCGCCCGTGGCTGGGCCGATGTGGACACCGACATCCCCGCCGGGATGACCATGCCGCTGGACCGCCGCCGCTTCGACGTCATACTCGCCAACCTGATCGGCAACGCGCTGTGCCACGGCAGCCCGCCGGTCACCGTTCAGGCCGACATCCAGTCCGCCGCTGGCGGGGAGCAGCTTGCCCTGGTGGTCCGCGACCACGGTCCTGGCGTCCCCGCTGAGGGTCTGCCGCACGTGTTCGAGCGGTTCTACAAGGCCGACACCGCACGCTCACGGTCCGAGGACAGCGGTCTGGGCCTGGCGATCGCCTGGGAGAACGCGCGCCTGCACGGCGGGCACATCGAGGCCGCCAACGATCCAGGCGGCGGCGCGCGCTTCACGCTGTGGCTGCCGGTCCGCCGGACCGGGCCCGCCGTACTGCCCGACGACGAACCGGTGACTGTGACGCGCTCGTGACACGCCGCGGACCCGGCCAGGACACCGGGACCGCATCGTTGCGGGCATGCACGATATAACCGCACATCCCATGCCTGGGCTGTGTTGGCCTGGGGGGCGACCCCCTGGAACCCCCGCTGGCCTGCGGTCCCATTCCTTCGTCACGGGACCGCGGCCGGGGAGCGCCAGGCCTGCCCGGTTCAGGCCCTTCTTCGCGCTGGCCGTCCTGGCCGCGGTGGCGCTGCTGACCGCGGCGTGCGGCGGATCGGCCAGCACGGTGGGATCGTCCGGAGCCGGCCAAGGGCGTCTTGCGCAGGCACTGGCGTTCGCCCATTGCATGCGCTCGCATGGCGCGCCGAACTTCCCCGATCCCAACAGCTCCGGGGGCTTCGTGATGAAGCCGTCGAACAGTTCCAGTTTCAACGTGCCCCAGGCCCATGCGGCATGTGCACACCTGTACCCGAACGAGGGCAAGCAGCTGGCCGACCCGGCACAGCAGGCGGCCCAGCAGCGCCGTGCCCTGGTATTCGCCGCCTGCATGCGCAGGCACGGGATTGCGAACTTCCCGGACGGCTGGAGCGGCAACGTGGGGCAGCTCATCTCCGCCGGCATCAACCCCAGCTCACAGCAGCTCAACGCCGCGTTCACGAAGTGCGGCTCCTGGGGGTGAGGCAGGTCATGAATGCAGGCACGGCAACCGAACGGCCCGCCGTCGCCGTCGATGGCGGTGGCGGCCGGCGCTGGCGGGCGGCACTGGTGGTGATCGTGGTCGTTGCTATCGGCGCGGCGGCCATTGCGGTGGCCGGCGTATTGAAAGGCACTACAGCGCCGGGGTCGGGCGGGCCCGGTGCGTTCAAGACGTCGACGGCGCTGGTGACGCGGCGGACGCTGGTGTCGCAGACGCAGGTGAGCGCGACGCTGGCGGACGCCGGGTCCTACAGCGTGGTGAACCAGGCGTCGGGGACGCTGACCAGGCTGCCCGCGGTGGGCAACATGGTGCGGCAGGGGCAGGCGCTGTACCAGGTCGACGGGCAGCCGGTGGCGCTGCTGTACGGCCACGTGCCGGCCTGGCGGGCGCTGTCGGCGGGGATGACCGGCGCGGACGTGCGGGAACTGAACACGACCCTGGTGCGGCTGGGATACGCGCGCGCCGCGGCGCTGGGGCCGCGGGCCGGCTGGGATTACTTCGGTGCCGGGACGGCCTACGCGCTGGAGCGATTCCAGGCGCACCTGGGGATCACCAGCCCCACCGGGTCACTGGCCCTGGGCCAGGCGGTGTTCCTGCCGTCGGCGGTGAAGATCACCGCCTGGGCCACCGCCGTCGCCCCCGGCGTCGCCGCCACGGCCGGGGCCGCGCTGATGACGGCCACCTCCGACTCTCCCGTGGTGACGATCGCGCTGGACACGGCGCAGCAGGCGGAGGTCAAGGCCGGTGACACGGTGTCGGTCACGCTGCCGCGCGGCAACACCACCCCCGGCGTGGTGACCTCGGTCGGTACGGTCGCCACCACCAACGCAACCACCCACGCCACCACGATCACGGTAGTAGTCGCGCTGAAGCACCAGGCGGTGGCCAGGCATTTGAGTTCCGCGCCGGTGACGGTGTCGATCACCACCGGGGTGGTGCGCAACGCGCTGGTGGTGCCGGTGACCGCGCTGCTGGCACAGCCAGCGCAGGGGCCAGGGGAGGCAGGCGGGGGATACGCGGTCGAGGTGGCCGGCGCCGGCGGTCATCACCTGGTCCCGGTGTCGGTCGGGATGATCGACAACGCCGCCGGGCTGGTACAGGTCACCGGCGGCAGGCTGGCCGTCGGCCAGCGCGTCGTGGTGCCCGCGCTGTGAACACCCACGCCGGCATGACGAATGCCCCGGGTCCGGAGGCCGCGGACCGCCGGTGGCCGGGGAGCCAGATGGGCGGCGGGGACCCGGTGCTCGAGCTTGCCGGGGTGACCAAGGTGTACCCGGGCACCCCGCCGGTGACGGCATTGCGGGAGGTCAGCTTCGCTGTGGCCGCCGGGGAGCTGGTGGCGGTCGCGGGCCCGTCAGGGTCGGGAAAGTCCACGCTGCTGCACCTGATGGGCACGTTGGACCGGCCTAGCAGCGGCATGGTGCGGGTGGCCGGGCTGGAGGTCGCGGCCCTTGGCGACCGGCAACTGGCGGGGCTGCGTGCGCACCGGATCGGGTTCGTGTTCCAGCAGTTCTTCCTGGCCGAGCACCAGACCGTCGTGGACAACGTGGCCGACGGGCTGCTGTATGCGGGGGCCGGCCTGGCGGGCCGTCGTCGCCAGGCCGCCGTGGCGCTGGAACGGGTGGGGCTCGGGCACAAACAGCGCGCCCGCCCCACCCAGCTGTCCGGTGGTGAGCGGCAGCGGGTCGCGATAGCCCGTGCCCTGGTCGGGGAGCCGGCGATCGTGCTCGCCGACGAGCCGACCGGCAATCTGGACTCGGCCACCGGTGCCTCGCTGCTGGCGCTGCTGGAAGAACTCAACGGCCAAGGCGTCACCATCGTGGTCGTCACCCACGATCAGGCCGTCGCCGCCCGCGTCCCCCGGCGCATCGAGATGCTCGACGGCCAGATCATCACCGACACGGGCCCGGCGGGCGCTGGGCGCGCCGGCGCACCGCTCGCCGGGCAACCCCGGCCCGCACAGTGCTAGCCCCGACCCCACCGCCCCGCCCAGGAGGAGCCGCATGACCCTCGCTTGTGTGCCACCACCCCCCGCGGCTCCCCCTACTATCGCCGCCCGGGTGCGTACCGCGGATATGGCGCGGCTGGCGGCGGTAGGGCTGCGGACCCGTAAGCTGCGCGCCAGCCTGTCGGCGCTCGGGATCGCGATCGGGGTCGCGGCAATCACGGCCGTGCTGGGGCTGTCCGCCTCCTCACAGGCCGGCCTGCTGGCCGAGATCGCCAGGCTGGGCACCAACCTGCTGACGGTACAGAACGGCCAGACAATCACCGGCGGCACCGCCGAGCTGCCGGTCGCGGCGCCGGGGATGATCACCCGGTTGCCCGGGGTCACCCAGGTGCAGGACGTCGGCACGGTGAACGTGACCGCCTTCCGCAGCCCGCTGATCCCCTCGGCCGACACCAACGCCCTCACCGTGGACGCCACCAGCCTGGGCCTGCCGGCCACCGTGGGCACCGGCGTGGCCCACGGCAGCTATCTGAACCCGGCCACCGCGCGCGAGCCGGTCGCCGTGCTGGGCGCCGCGGCCGCGCAGCGGCTGGGGATCGACACGATCTTCCCGGGGGAGCGGATCTGGGTCGGGAGCATGTGGTTCTACCTCACCGGCATACTCAGGCCCGCCGTGCTCGCCCCTGGAATCGATTCCTCGGTGCTGGTGGGCTATCCGGCAGCGCAGAAATACCTGCGCTTCAACGGCCACCCCACCACCATCTACCTGCGGGCCGCCACCGACGCCGTCAACCGCGTCGACAACCTGCTCGCCGTCCAGGCCAACCCGGGGAACCCTGGCGAAGTAGCCGTCTCCCAGCCCTCGGCCGCGCTCACCGCCCAGGTCGAGGCCAAGGGCGCGTTCGACACCCTGTTCCTGGGCCTTGGTGCGGTTGCCCTGCTGGTCGGCGCGGTCGGGGTCGCCAACATCATGATCATCTCGGTGCTGGAACGCCGCTCCGAGATCGGGCTGCGCCGCGCACTCGGCGCCACCAAGAACCACATCCGTGCCCAGTTCCTGGCCGAAGCCATCCTGCTCGCGCTGGCGGGCGGGGTGGCCGGGGTGCTGGCCGGGGCCGCCGCCACCGCCGTCTACGCCCACACCAAGGGCTGGGCCACGGTCATCCCACTGGTGGCCTGGGCCGGTGGCCTGGGCGCGACGATCGTCATCGGCGCCGCAGCCGGGCTGCTGCCCGCCCTCCGGGCCGCCCGCATGTCGCCCACCCGGGCGCTCTGGACCCTCTGACGGGGGGATTACGGGCGGGTCAACGATCCGCCCGTCTTCCGTGCCGTGATCATGTGTTACAGAATCCCTGTCAGGAGGGCGGCATGGATCTAGCTGGGCTCGTAGCCGTCGATGTGCACGTGCACGTCGAGGCCGATCAAGACGGCCGCACGTCGCTGCCGGAGGACGTCGCGGCGGCGTCGGCGGCGTATTTCGGCGCGAGCCCCCATCGGCCGACGGTCGATGAGATCGCCGCCTACTACCGGGAGAGGCGCATCGGCGCGGTGGTGTTCACCGTGGACATCGAGGCGTTCACCGGGCATCCCGCGCTGTCTAACGAACGGATCGCCGAGGCCGCAGCGCGGCACAGCGACGTGCTGATCCCGTTCGCCAGCATCGACCCGGCGAAGGGCCGGGCGGGTGCGCGGGAGCTACGGCGGCTGGCCGGCCAGCACGGGGTCCGCGGGGTGAAGTTCCACCCCAGCATCCAGGGCTTCGCCCCCAATGACGGCAGTGCCTATCCGCTGCTCGAGGTGGCGCAGGAACTGGGCCTCCCCGCGTTGTTCCACACCGGCCAGACGGGAATCGGGGCGGGCATGCGCGGCGGCGGCTCGGTCCGGCTGTCGCTGTCGAACCCGATGCTGCTCGATGATGTTGCGATCGAGTTCCCGGATCTGACGATCATCATGGCGCATCCGTCGTTCCCCTGGCAGGACGAGGCCCTGGCCGTGGCCACGCACAAGCCGAACGTCTGCATCGACCTGTCCGGATGGTCGCCGAAGTATTTCCCGCCGCTGCTCGTCCGGTACGCCAACTCGCGGTTGCAGGACAAGGTGATGTTCGGCTCGGACTATCCGCTGATCACGCCGGACCGGTGGCTGGCCGACTTCGGCAAGCTCGACATCAAGCCGCAGGTCCGGCCCAAGATCCTTAAGGGCAACGCGGTACGCCTGCTCAATCTCGGCCAGCGCCCGGCGGACGGGTAAGCAGATGAGCGTTTCCGATCTGGCGATCGTATCGGCGCTGATCTTCATCTGGGCAACGCTGTCGGCACGGCTGGAGCGCTTCGATGTCACGGCTCCTATCACGTTCATCCTCGCGGGCTTGCTGCTGACGCACGGGCCGCTGGCGCCGCTGGGGTACATGCCTTCCAACGGACTGGTCAAGACGCTGGCGGAGGCCACCCTCGTGCTGGTGCTGTTCAGTGACGCATCACGGGTGGGGCTGCGGGACCTGCGAACAGACATGGGCCTGTGCATTCGCCTGCTGGCGATCGGGCTGCCGCTGACGATCGGCCTGGGAACGCTTATCGCGCTGCCCGTGGTAGGGACAGCCAATCCCTGGCTTGCGTTGCTGGTCGGAGCGGCGCTGGCGCCCACGGACGCCGCCCTGGGTGCGGGCATGATGGTCAACCCCGCCGTGCCGGTGCGGATACGCCGGCTGATCAACGTCGAGAGCGGCCTCAACGACGGGATCGCCACGCCGTTCGTGCTGATCGCGCTCGCGGCCCTCGGGTCCAGCGGGCACGCGGCCGGTATCGGCCCGGCCGAGGCCGCCGCCGAACTGGCATTGGGCATCGCCGTCGGCGCGGTGGTGGGGGGCGTCGGCGGGTACCTGGTCAAGGTCGCCAGTGACCGCGGCTGGGTCGCCGGGAGCTTTGCTGGCTCGGCGGTGCTGGCGCTGGCGATCTCTGCCTACGCTTGCTCGCTGGCCCTCCACGGCAATGGCTTTATCGCCGCCTTCGTCGGCGGGCTCGCCTACCGGGCGGCCGGCGGCGAGCGCGGTGAGCGGATGGTTCCGTTCGTCGAGGAAACGAGCGCACTGGTATCGCTGCTGGTGTGGCTTGCGTTCGGAGCCGTCGCGGTCGTGCCGGCGTTCGAGAGCCTGACCTGGCCCGATGTGCTGTATGCCGTGCTCAGCCTGACCTTGATCAGGATGGTGCCGGTGGCGGTCGCGCTCACGCGGGCGCGGCTCGGCCGGACCACCGTCGCCTTCATTGGCTGGTTCGGCCCGCGCGGCCTTGCCTCGGTCGTGTTCGCCCTGCTGGCGCTGGAGGAGATAGGCGAGCGTGCGGCCGGGTCCGCAATTACGATCATCGCCCTTACCGTGCTGCTCAGCGTGGTGGCGCACGGCGTGACCGCCGACCCGCTGGCCCGCCGCTACGGTCCGTCGATGACCCGGGCGCTGGCCCCTGCCGAGGATCCGGGGATCCAGCCGCTGCCCGAGCGCAGACTCATCCGCCGTGCTTTCTGACACCTCGGCCGTGCATTAGTGTCGGCGGGAAAGCGCCGCTGCTGCTGAGTGCGCGCCAACGATAGGGAGTTTGCTTCATGAGCGCCCCCGAGGCGGAACCCGCCGAGGCCGGGCCCGAGGCCGGGGCCGCGGCCGAGGTCGAGGCTGCGGCCGACGTCGAGACCGAGGAAGGCGCGGCCGCTGCGACGGATGCGCCCCAGAAGGGGAACCCGTGGAATGATCCGCGGCTGCCCTGGCACGGGAATCCGCGCACCGCCGACATCCTCCTCTGGGCGGGCATCGTGTTCAGCGGCCTGTTCTACTGGACCCTGCTGCCGTTGCGGGTGTCGCTGATCGGCACCCATCCGGTAGTGGCAGAGCTGCTGAATGGCAGCACCGAATCCATCATCTCGGCCGCCGCGTTCGCCAGGGACGGGGATGGCTCGCTGATCGTGGTCCTGCTGGCCGCGATTCCAGGCCTGATGAAGTTCGACATCCTGTACTGGCTGGCGGGGCGGATGTGGGGCGAGCGGTTCCTCATGGCCCTGCCCGGCAGCAAGCGGGTGGCCAAGAGCATGGAGCGAGTGCGGCGGTTCGGCCGCAAATTCACCTGGCCGGCCGTGCTCGTCAGCTCCTTCCTCCCCATCCCCAGGGCGATCATCTTCGTCATCGTCGGCTGGGCCGGGATGAGGCTCGTCACGTTCCTGGTCCTGGACCTGATCAGCGTGCTGTTGTGGGCCGGCATGCTCGCCGGGCTGGGTTACGCGCTGGGTCACCCCGCGGTGGTCGCGGCCAGGACCATCTCCCACTACAGCTTGTGGTTCACGATCGGGCTCGTGGCCCTGACCGTGTTTCTGACCGTGCGCTCCCAGCGCCGGTCGATGGCAGCGCCGGAGACGGACGGTTAGAGGCCCAGGAGGCCTAGTTCCCTGGACCGGGTGACCGCCTGGGTGCGGCTGGTGGCGCCCAGCTTGCGGTAGATCGACCTCATCTCCGACTTCACGGTGTGAGGCGACAGGTACAGCTCGGCCGCGATTTCCGGGACCGGCAGATGCGTGGACAGCAGCGGCAGGAGCCGCAACTCGGCTGCGGTCAGCGCCGACGGACCGGCCGCGCGCGCTTCGATGGTGGCGAGCCTGGCCTCCAGCAGGTCCGCCTGTGCAGGGAGGATACCGAGGTCGGGCCGTTGCTGGAGAATGCTGTGGGCTTGCGTCAGGACGGCTGCCGCGCCCGCACGGTCGGCGAGTGTGATGTAGGAATGCGCCATCTCCAGAAGCGCCTGGACCGACACCACGGGCAGCATGTAGGTGAGCAGGGGCCTGAGCCGGGAGGCACGCCCCAGGTAGAGGCGGCCCTGTGAGCTGTTTCCCTCGTGCAGCGCGGCCCGGGCCGCCCATGCATAAACGATGGCACTGGTGAAGTAGTCATCGAAACGCCCGGCTTCCACGATCGCGACCGCACGCTGGGTCAGCGACGTCACCTCTGACCAGGAGTTGCGCTGGGCCGCCAGAGCGCACATCTGGGCGAGAATGATGGCGGTCAGGGGCGGGGCACCGACATGGGCCGCGAGGTCCAGGGCGCGGGCCAGGATGGGCTCGGCGTGGGCCGGATCGTCTTCAAGCAGGTGGGAAACGCCTTCGTAGCACAGCATTGTCGCCCGGTAGGGACTCGCCGGGCTCAGCCCCTCCAAGCCGATCCGCGCGTCACGCCGCACCCCGGCGACACCATCGCGGCACAGGCACGCGCGCAGGTAAGCGAGCGTGCCCTCCATCGTGCTTCCATCGGGGAGAATCCCGGCGGGGGACGCGCGCTCCGCGGCGGCCATCCAGCGCTCGGCTTCGCCTGCCTGGCCGAGCAGCGCGAAGATCAGCGAGCCGTGTGCGGCGATCGCGCCGTAGTACTCGGCCGACGTGACGTCCCTGATCCACTCCATCCAGCGCCGCACCGTCTCGATGCGCCCGCCCGCCCAGACGGGCTGCTGCAACTCCAGAATCAGCCGGGCCACCCGGTCGTAATCCCCCGCCGCCTGGGCATGGTCGATCGCCGCCTCCGGCATCGCGTTCGCCTCGAACCACACAGCCGCCCGGAAATGGAGGTCCTGGGCCGCCTCCGGCTCGCGGCGCCGGAGTTCGGCCCGCAGGAGTTCGGCGAGCAGGCGGTGGTAGCGGTACCACTCCCGGTGGCGGTCAAGCGGGACCACCAGCAGGTTCCTGGCTTCCAGCTGTTCGAGAACGGCGGCGGAACCCTTTTCGCCCAAGATCGCATCGCAGAGCGGTCCGCACATCTGGTCCAAGACGGATGTGCGGGTGAGGAACGACACCTCCGTGCCGGAGATCCGGTCGAGCAGTTCCGAGCGCAGGTAGTCGCCCATGAAGACGTCGTCGCCGGTGAAGGTGAAGCCGGCCTCGCTTCGCCGACTGCCCGATTTCATCGCCAGCGCAGCGATATACAGCCCGGTTGGCCATCCCTCGCTTCGCTGCAGGAGATCAACAAGGCTTGCCTCGTCGGCATTGACTCCTGCTCCCTGCAACAAGCAATCCGCTTCCACTGCCCCCATCGCCAGGTCGTCGGATGTGATCTCCAGTAGTCCTCCCTGGGCGCGCAACCGTGCCGTCGGAAGCTGTACCGCGGTACGCGAAGCCAGCGCGAACCGCCAGCCAGGCGGGAGACGCAACACGAACTCGGCGATAGCGTTGAGGCAATGCCTGTTAGTGACGGCCTCGGCATGGTCGAGCAGCACAGTCACAGGTGGCTGCACCGAGGCGACGGCGGTTACGAGCCGGGGGACCATGCTGATGGGGGCACCCGAGGAGGCCAGCGCGGAGAATATCGCGGGGTCAACGGGCGCGATCCGGTCCAGCGCAACGGCGAGGGCGCTCAGTAGCACGACGGGGTCGTTGTCCCCGTCGTCGCAGGACAGCCATGCCGCGCCCGGCCCGATCCGGCCAGCCCATTGCGCCAGAAGGGTCGTCTTGCCGTAACCGGGTGGTGCGGTCACGGTGATGACCGGCGCCTGCGCGGCGGCCATCCGCCCGATCAGAGCCGTCCGGGCGACGATCCCCGGCCGGGCTTCGGGAGGATGGAATTTCGACTCAGGCAGTGAGAAACCGAGCGCCGGAGCGGTCTTGTGACTCTCCTCAGACCTCACCTGAGACACACCGATGACCTTGGGCCCTGTTCTTCAGTTTCAAGATCGATGCAGCATAAGGGGACAATGCGCTCGGCGGTCGCATCGCTGCCAAGGCGGCGGCCTCCTCGGCAGCGGTGTACGCGGTAGTCCCACCGTACCTATCGAATGGCGATCGGATCCTCTACAGCCTCACCCAGACCGGGTGATCTGTCTAGCTATGCGGGTTGTTACTGAACGTGCCCGTCAAGCCTGGGCCCGTCTGGCTGTGGAGCGGGCGTCTGACGGCTTACCGCCGCGGCAAGCACCTGTGAATTCGGCAGCATCACCAGGCCGTTGGCCGTGTCGAGCCGCAGGTAGGTAATGCCTATCTCGGTCACCGTGCCCTCCAGCTCGCCGGAGAGAGCTCCCGAGCGCAGCACTATCGGATCGCCGACCTGGAACGGCCGGGACAGCAGCAGGACGAGTCCGGCGAAGATGTTGCTGAGCGACTGCTGACCGGCAATGGTGATGATGATGGTGGCGAACGCCCCGCCGACCAGGAGCTGGCCGACCGGCACCTTGAGCAGCGCCAGCGTAATCGAGATGGTGAGAATGGCGCCGACCAGCACGATCGCATACCGGACCACCGCCGCGTGCGCCGATCCGGTGACCGACTGGAGTGTCTCGCGCGCGCGGCGGGCCAGCGACACCACTGCCACCGTCGCGAAGACGAAGAACGCGGCGGCGGCCGACGCGGCAGTGATCGAGCTGGCCAGATGGCCCGGCTCGAACAGGCTGTCCAGGTGGCGGCCGGACGCATAGGAAACGGCCCCGGCGACAACGGCCAGCACCGAAAAGATGATGGCGCGCCAAGGACGTGCCCGTTCCCTGACGCTGGCCACCTGCTTGGTCAGGTCAAGCTGGCGCTTTTCCTGCAGGTCCACCACGATCCTCCGGCCCGCTGGAGGTGAGCCCTGCCACAGTCCCTTGCGACGCTGGCAATTGCCCTCACCCACCAAGGATGAACCCGTGGCCGCGCTCGTGCGGCGCGGAAGTGCCGCGGATTAGGTTGAGATAGTGAGTACCGGCGCTTCTCCCGACCCGGTTCGGCACCTGATGGCGCGGCTGAATGAGCTGCGGCCCGGCGGTGCGCCCGACATGGGTGAGGTAGGGCGGCTGCTGACGGAACTGGCTGCCGATGAGGAGTACTTCGCTCCCGCTGATCGCGCAGATGCCCACCGGGTCGCCCGGTGTGCACTGGCTGGCCAAGCCGGAACGGGGCCCGCGCCTGGTCCTGGTCCACCGGCCCGATGGGGTGATGGCCTACACCCACTCCCACCGGTGCTGGGTCGCGATCGCCCCGATCCGGGGGGTGGAGACGCACCAGCATTGGAACGCGGTCCGCCATGCCGACGGCCGTGCTGACTTGAGCCTCGCGGACGAACGTGCCCTGCGCCGTGGTGACGTGGCGACGCTGATTCCGCCCGACGATGTACACAACCATGGTCATGTCCTGGGCACCGGCCCGAGCCCTTACTCGCTCATCCTGCTGTGTGACGACATGCTCCTGTTCGAGCGAGAGGAATACGACCCATACCTGGGCACGTGGGGAAGGCTCGCACCCGGTGATCCGGGCCGGTCGCATCGCTGATCAGCCCGGCACCCGCAGGAGCTCACATCCGGGATGACCGGCTGGGACGCCGTCAGTAGCTGTCCGGCTCCTCCAGCGCAGCTTCGATGTCGTATTCGAGTGCAGTGGCTACCGCGGGAGCGGCGGAGACGATCCGGCCGAGGCCAGCCACCGGAATGATCGCCAGGAGCACGTCGGTGATCTCGTCCTTGGTCGCGCCCGCGGCCAGCGCCCGCGCGGCGCTCCATTGCACGCAGACCGCGGACGACCCGATGGCCACCGAGACAGCGACCTGCAGCAGTGCCATGGTCTTAGCGTCCAGTGCTGGCGTGCCGGGCAGGGCTAGGCCGAACCCAGCACGGACGAGCCCTTCGTCGAAGATCGCCAGCCTGCGCAGGGTTTCCTGGTACGTTGCCGTCCGACTCATGAGCCTCCGATGCCGTGCACATCAGCCCACCTCACGGCGCGGCAGACTTCATCACCCAATGGGGTGGTAAAGGCCGCTTACCACCAATCGTGGGATGCGCGGCGGGGTGCGGTTGGGATTTCGTGGAAGTGCGGGTGAGGTGCCCGCTGGTGGCCGGGCAGCAAGGCCCGGCCGGGGCCCCAGCGGAGGTTCACAATGGCGACCCATGCTGCCAAGCAGGTGGTAACCAATCCAAGACAGCCGGTGGCTTCCGGCGATCCGATCCTTGAATCAAAGATCAGCGCGCCGGACGTGCCGGGCTGGGCGATACAACGGCCGCGGATCACGAAGATGATCGCGGAGGGCACGCGGTGGTGCCCGGTGACCGTTGTCACGGGCCCGGTAGGTGCGGGCAAGACCATGGCCCTGGCGTTGTGGGCGGCGGCAGAGCCAGGACCGGTGGCCTGGGTATGCCTCGACGAGTACAACACCCGGCCGGGAGCCTTCTGGTCCTATGTTGTCGCGGCACTGGAGCGGTCCGGTGTTGCCGTATCCGGGGCTCTGCCGGGCGCCTCCCGGGGGCGCCCGACAGAAGACCTGTTCCTGCTGAGGCTCGCATCGGCGCTGGCCGCACAGGATCCGCCGGTGACGCTGGTACTTGACGACCTGCATCTGATCACCGAGCCGAAGATCCTGAACGGCCTCGATTTCCTGGTCAGAAGCGTGGGGTCCAGCCTGCGCCTCGTCGCCTCCGCGCGGGCCGATCCGCTGCTCCCGATGCATCGGTACCGGCTGACCGGCAAGCTGGCCGACATCCAGGGCAGCGATCTTGCCTTCAGTGCCGAGGAAGCGGGCCTGCTGCTGGCCCAGCACGGGTGCACGCTGTCATCGGACTCACTTGAGTGCCTCATGGGCCAGACAGAGGGCTGGGCGGCCGGGCTTCGCCTGGCCGCGATCTCCATGGCGGCTCACCCCGACCCTGACCTGTTCGTCAAGGAACTGCTTGCCGAGGACAGCACCCTGACGAGCTATCTGGCCGAAGAGATCCTCAACACCCAGCCGCCCGAGGTCCGGGAGTTGCTGCTGAGCACGTCCATCCTGGAGCACGTCAATGCCGATGTCGCCAGCGAACTGGCTGGCAGCGGGCACGCCGGCCGCATCCTGGCGGATCTGGCGCACGCCAATGCGTTCGTCCAGCCGATCGGGCATGGGTGGTACCGCTATCACACGCTGTTCGCGGAGATGCTGCGGCTCACGCTGAGGCTTGAGCGGCCAGACCGGATCGCCGCGCTGCACCGGCAAGCCGCCCGCTGGTATGAGCGGAACGGAAGGCTCACCGAGGCGGTGCGGCACGCTACCGAGGCCGGCGATTGGCAACTTGCCGCCAGCATGGTCGTCGATGGGCTGGCGATCGGCGAGATCATCGAGCAGGCGCAGAGCCGCTCGCTGGCCGATGAGTTCGCGGGGATGCCGCCCGGTGAACGGTGGCTAGAACCTCAGCCATACCTGGTCTGTGCCGCGGCCACCCTGTCCGCTGGCTGGCCCGAGCCGGCCGCCGCGGCGCTGGATGCGGCGATGAGGATCCTCGACCGGCTTCCCGCCGATCAAGAGGCCGCGGCCCGGCTGGCCGCCAGCATGATCCGGCTTGCCGCTGCTCGCCGCGGTGGGGACCTCGCCGCGGCGGCGGGAGCCATCGCCTGTGCGGAGGCCTTAATAGGCACGATCTCTGGCGGCAGGCTCGCCCAGCACGCGGGGGTTCGCGCCCAGGTACTGTCCGCCCGCGGGGCCGTGGAGCTTTGGTCGGGCCGCCCCGATGAGGCGGTCCGCATCCTCGATTCCGGGCTGGCCGCCGCGGCCGCGCCGGGAGGGGAGCGCAGCCGGGCCGCGTGCCTTGGCTATCTCGCGCTGGCTGCGGCCTTGCGCGGGCGGTTGTGCCGCGCCGCGAGACTCGCCGATCAGGCGACGGCGGCATGCCCGAATGACGGGCAGCACCCCAGTCCCGCGGCGCTCGTGGCGCTGGCCTGGGTGGACCTGGAACGCCATGAGCAGCGGCGGGTCCGCGGGCGGCTCAAGCAGGTGGACGCCGCGCTCACCTTGAGCCCAGACCGGCTGATCGGGGCGATAGCCTGCCTCATCGCCGCCTATAGCGCCCTGGCCGAGGGGCACGGCGACCTTACGGTGCAATACGTGGCCAGGGCGCGATCGGGGTGGGATGTCCCGGCCTGGCTCGAGCAAGAGCTAAGCCTGGCCGAGTCCAGGGCCTCCGCCGCGGCCGGCCAGATCCGCGAGGCGCTCGTGCTCGCCGCGCATGAGGGGGTGCCGGAACGGGTGCGCCTGCAGGCCTGCCTGGCAGATGCCCGGCTCAGCTACCACCGCGGCGATGGTGCACGCGGCCGCCGGTCACTCGGGCGGGCGCTGCGGCTGGCCGAGCCCGAGCGGCTCAGGCTGCCGTTCGCCCTGGAGCGCGGCTGGATAGGCCCGGCGCTCCGGCGTGACCCTGACCTGGCACGGACCTACCGGCATCTGCTGCCATCGGCTCTGTGCGGCAATCAACTGCCCGCTCCGCCTAACACCGCGGCACCGGGCATGACAACGGCGGCAGCGGTGGAGCCGCTGACCGAACGCGAGCGGGAAGTGCTGCGGCACGTCTCGGGCATGTTGACCACCGCCGAGATCGCCAGCGAGCTTTACATCTCCACCAACACCGTGAAGACACACATCAAGAACATCTGCAACAAGCTGGCGGCGACACACCGCGGTGAGGCGGTCCGCAGAGCCCGCCAGCTTCAGTTGATCTGAGCATCCCCCTTGTGGGTGATGCTGCCGCCAGGCCCGGGCTTCAACATGGCAACCGGCAGAAGGAGTGAGCCGTGGCTGAGCACTATGACGTGATCATTATCGGGACCGGGGCCGGCGGGGGGACACTCGCGCATGCGCTGGCCGGCTCGGGCAAGAGGATCCTGCTGCTGGAGCGGGGCGACTTCCTGCCCAAGGAGCTGGGCAACTGGGATCCGAAAACGGTGTTCGTGGAGGGGAAGTACATCTCCGAGGACACCTGGGCCGACGGCGAGGGCAAGCCGTTCCAGCCGCAGGTGCATTACTTCGTCGGCGGCGCCACCAAGCTCTACGGGGCGGCGCTATACCGGCTCCGCCCGGGTGACTTCGGGGAACTGCGGCACGTGGACGGGATCTCCCCCGCCTGGCCGCTGGGCTATGACGACTTCGAACCCTGGTATACCAAGGCGGAGCAGTTGTACCAGGTGCACGGCAACAGCGGCGAGGACCCCACCGAGGGCCACCGGTCCGCGCCGTACCCCTGGCCCGCCGTTTCGCACGAGCCCCGGATCGCCGAGATCTCCGAAGGCCTGGAAAAAGGCGGGTACCACCCGTTCCACGCCCCCTGCGGCATCATGCTGGATGAGGCGGACCGGCCGCGCAGCACGTGCATCCGGTGCACCTGGTGCGACGGGTATCCGTGCCTGGTGCACGCCAAGTCCGACGCCGAGGTCATCGCCGTCCGGCCCATCCTCGGCCAGGCCAACATCACCCTGGTCACCGGGGCCGAGGTGACCCGGCTGGAGACCGACCCCACGGGGCGGACGGTCACCGGGGTTGCCGTCACCCGAGGCGGCGACCACGAGGTCTACACCGGTGACATCGTGGCACTCTGCGCCGGCGCGGCCAACAGCGCGAAGGTCCTGCTGAAGTCGGCCAGCGACGCCCACCCCCAGGGCCTGGCGAACGGGTCGGACCAGGTGGGGCGCAACTACATGTTCCACAACTGCCTGGCCGTGGTGGCCCTGGCCAAGGAGCGCAACGACACCGTCTTCCAGAAGACGCTGGGGATCAACGACTTCTACTTTGCCACCAAGGACTACGACTACCCCGCCGGGAACATCCAGATGATCGGCAAGTCCAACGCCGAGGCCATGCGGGGCGAAAAGCCCAAGCTGACCAAGCTGTCCCCGGAGTGGACCCTGAGCGACGTGGCCAGGCACGCGGTCGACTTCTGGCTCACCACCGAAGACCTGCCGCTAGCCGATAACCGGGTGACCATCGACGGCGACGGCAACATCCGGTTGTTCTACCAGCCCACGAACAACGCCGAAGCCGACCAGCTCTACGGCGAGCTGAAGAAGATCATGAACCACACCGGGATGGCCGAGCACCACGTGCTGGGAAAGAACTTCTACATGGACATGAGCATCCCGGTCGCCGGGTGCGCGCACCAGGCGGGCACCTGCCGGTTCGGCACAGACCCGGCCACCTCGGTGCTCGACACCAACTGCAAGGCCCACGAACTCGACAACCTCTACGTGGTGGACACCAGCTTCTTCCCCAGCATCGGCGCGGTGAACCCGGCCCTCACCGCCATAGCCAACGCCCTGCGCGTCGGAGATCACATCACCCAGCGGCTCACCGCCTGATTCAGGCCACGCGCACGGCTACCACGGCCGGCGCGGTAGCCGCGCTGCTCATGGGCCGGGCTGAGCTTCACGCCCGTGCGCAAGAGCCCGGCCGAGGTCATGGTCCCCGCGTCCACATCGTGACGGGCAACTGCGGGTTGCCTCACCCGGCTGGGTGATGTGGCGGCAGCCTCTATCCCGGGTTAATGGGCATAGACAGGGCGCCCCGGCGCCCGGGTCGGCCTTATCCACGAGAGGGCTCCCCATGAGCACCGCCGAAGCCGAAGCCACTCACCTCGGCCGGCGACAAGGCCGCCGGATCCGCCGCTCCCGCCGCACCCGTTCAACCCGCCACAGCCTGACGGAAGGAGAGGACCCTTGTCCCGTTACCCCAACATCAGTGACCACGGGCTGATCGGCGACCTGCAGACAGCGGCGCTGGTGGCCACCGACGGCACCCTCGACTGGTTCTGCTGCCCCCGGTTTGACTCACCGAGTGTGTTCGCGTCGCTGCTCGACGCCGACCGCGGCGGTTTCTTCAAGATCAGGCCCGACCGGGACGACTACGTGAGCAGGCAGCTGTACCTGCCCGACAGCGCGATCCTGGTCACCCGGTTCATGACCCCCGACGGGGTCGGCGAGGTACACGACTTCATGCCGGTCGCCGGGGGTGGGGCAACCGACCGGCACGACCTGGTGCGCAACATCCGGGTAGTCCGCGGCACCATGCGGTTCGCCATCGAGCTCCAGCCGCGCTTCGACTACGGCCGCGCCGCGCACAAGCTGGAGGTCTCCGAGGATGGGGGCGTCTTCCGGGCCGACGGCATGGCGCTGACGGCGCACGCCATCGCACCGCACGGTGTCTCCCCCCAGGACTTGGGGGTCACGCTGGAACGGGACGACACCGGGGTGCGGTGGACCCGGACGCTGCGCGAGGGCCAGGCCGGCGGCGTGATTCTGGAGTGGATGGGCGGCGAGCCGCGGCGGGTGACGCCGGAGGAGGCGCAGCGCCTGGCGGACGACACCGCACGGTTCTGGCGTTCCTGGCTCGCCCGGTCGACATACACCGGGCGGTGGCGGGAGCAGGTCACCCGCTCGGCGATGACGCTCAAGCTGATGACGTATGAGCCCACCGGTGGCATCGTCGCCGCGCCGACCACCGGGCTGCCCGAGCAGGAGGGCGGCGAACGTAACTGGGACTACCGCTACACCTGGATCCGCGACGGGTCGTTCTCCATGTACGCGCTGCTCAGCCTCGGCTACACCGAGGAGGCCGCGGCCTTCGGGGCCTGGCTGCGCGATCGCGCGGCCGAGTACACCGGCGAGGGCCGGCCGTTGAAGATCATGTACCGGGTCGACGGCAGCTCCGACCTGGTCGAGGAGACCCTGGACCACTTCGAGGGCTGGCGCGGCTCCCGCCCGGTCCGGATCGGCAACGGCGCCGCCGACCAGCTGCAGCTCGACATCTACGGCGAGGCCGCGGACGCGTTCTTCCTCGCCGACAGCCACGGAATACATACGGCGCACCAGGGCTGGCTGGCGACGGCGAGGATTATCGACTGGCTGTGCGACAACTGGGACCAGCCCGACGAGGGCATCTGGGAAACCCGCGGCGGCCAGCGGGACTTCACCTACGGCCGGTACCAGACCTGGATCGCCCTTGACCGCGCCATCAGGCTGGCTGCCCGCCGGGCCCGGCCGGCCAACCTGGCCCGGTGGACCACCGAGCGCGACCGCGTCTACAACCAGATCATGGAGCGCGGCTGGAACCCGAAGGTGGGCGCGTTCACCCAGCACTACGACACCGAGGTGCTGGACTCCTCGCTGCTGATGATGCCGTTGCAGGGCTTCATGGCCCCGCGCGACCCGATGTGGCTGTCCACCCTGGAGGCGATGGACCGCGAGCTGGTCTCCGACAGCCTGGTCTACCGGTACAACCCGTCCGCCTCCCCCGACGGGCTGGCCGGGGATGAGGGCACCTTCACCCTGTGCACGTTCTGGTACGTCGACGCGCTGGCCCGCGCGGGGCGGCTGGATGAGGCGCGGCTGGTCTTCGAGAAGATGTTCACCTACGCCAACCATCTGGGCCTGTATTCGGAGGAGATCGGCAGCACCGGGCAGCAGCTGGGCAACTTCCCGCAGGCGTTCAGCCACCTGGCCCTGATCACCGCCGCGGTCAACCTCGACTACCAGCTCGACCACGGCGCCGGAGAGGTCGGCGGGGTACTCGGGAATCGATGAGCGGCACCACGCAAGCGGCCAGATGGGGCAACAGGGAGCTAGCCGCCCGATACCTGGGACCAGGAGGGACGCATGAACGTCGATCTGGCGAGGTGGCAGTTCGCATTCGTGACGATCAACCACTTCTTCTTCGTCCCGATCACGATCGGGCTGGCGTTCCTCACCGCGCTGCTGCAGACGGCGTGGTACCGCAATAAGCGGGATGAGTACCTGCGGCTGACCCGGTTCTTCGGCACGCTGCTGGTGATCAACGTCGCGATCGGCGTGGTGACCGGGCTGGTGCAGGAGTTCCAGTTCGGCATGGACTGGGGCGCCTATTCGCGGCTGGTCGGGAACGTCTTCGGCGCGCCGCTGGCCATGGAGGGCCTGGCGGCGTTCTTCCTGGAGTCCACGTTCCTGGGGCTGTGGCTGTTCGGCTGGGACAAGCTGCCGCGGCGGGTGCACCTGGCGACGATCTGGGCGGTGTCGCTCGGCACCGTCTTGTCGGCGATGTTCATCATGGCCGCGAACTCGTGGATGCAGCACCCGGTCGGCTACACCAAGGTCAACGGGAAACCGGTGCTGAACGACATCTGGGCGCTGTTCACCAACCCGGTGTTCCTCTGGGGGTACTCCAAGGTCCTGCTGGCCGCGCTGGTCACCGGGGCCATGGTGATGCTGGCGGTGTCGGCGTGGCAGCTGCGCCGCGGCCAGGACAAGGACGTGTTCCTCACGACGGCGCGGCTGAGCCTGGTGGTCCTGGTCCCGGCGATCTTGTTCACCATGCTGGTCGGGGATGAGCTGGGGGTGATCGAGGCCCGGTACCAGCCGATGAAGATCGCCGCGGCGGAGGCGCAGTGGACCACCTGCCAGCCGTGCTCGTTCTCGCTGTTCCAGATCGGCGGCGGCAACAACGATCACACGCCCACCCAGATCATCGAGATCCCGCACCTGCTGTCGCTGCTGGCCACCAACACCTGGAACGGCAAGGTGGTCGGGATGACCCCGCTGAACAACCAGTACAACCAGCAGTACGGGCCGGGAGATTACGTACCGAACGTGTTCATCCAGTACTGGGGGATGCGGGTGATGGCCTACGGCGGGGTAGTGGTGCTGCTCGTTGCCGCCTGGGGGCTGTGGCTGATCCGGCGCAAAACGCTCGCCACCTCCCGGGTCTTCCTCTGGGTGGCCACCTGGGCCGTGGTGCTGCCGTTCCTGATGAACACCGCGGGCTGGCTGCTGACCGAGTCCGGCCGGCAGCCGTGGATCGTGCAAGGGCTCATGCTGACGAAGAACGGCATCTCACCGTCGCTGCCCACCACCTGGATCGCGATCAGCCTGGCGGCGTTCGTCCTGGTCTACGCCGTGATCGGCACGGTCGACCTGCTGCTGATGCTGAAGTACTCCCGCAAGCCACTCCCGCCGCCGCGCACCGTGGCCGAAGCTGACGTGCCGGTACCGGCCGTCCAGTATTAGGGGTCGCCATGAGCAGGCTCATCCCGTTCTGGTTCATCGTCATCGCGTTCTTCTGGACCGGGTTCTTCATCCTGGAGGGGTTCGACTTCGGTGTCGGCATGCTGCACAGCGCCGTCGGCAAGGGCGACGCGGAGCGCAGGGCCGCGATCAACACGATCGGGCCGCTGTGGGACGGCAACGAGGTCTGGCTGATCGTCGCCGGGGCGTCGATGTTCGCGGCGTTCCCGGGCTGGTATGCCACGATGTTCTCGGCCCTCAACCTCGCCCTGGTACTGCTGCTGGCCGCGCTCATCGCCCGCGGGCTGTCGTTCGAGTACCGGGGCAAGCGTGACAGCCTGCGTTGGCGGCGCACCTGGGATGTGCTGCTGACCGTGAGCAGCGTGCTGGCCCCGCTGCTGATCGGCGTGGCCCTGGGCGACCTTCTGCAGGGGCTGCCCATCAACTCCGCCCAGAACTACACCGGCTCATTCTGGGATCTGCTCCAGCCCTACGGGCTGTTCACCGGGGTCACCCTGGTGCTGATCTGCGCCCTGCACGGCGCGACGTTCCTGTCCCTGAGGACCACGGGGGACATGCATGAGCGCAGCCGGGCACTGGCCCGCCGCATCGCCCCCGCCACGGCCGCCGTCGTCGTTGGGTTCGCCATCTGGACCCACGTGGCGCACAGCGACACGTTCTTCCTCAACCCGGTTGAACTGCTCGCCATCCTCGCCGTCCTCGCCGCGTTCTGGCTGGTCTACGAGGATCGCGACGGCTTCGCGTTCGCCGCGACGACGGTCACCATGGCCTCGGCCATCGTGGCGATCTTCGTCGGCCTGTACCCCAACGTGATGGTCTCGTCCACCAGCGCGGCCAACAACCTGACCGCCTACAACACCGCGTCCCCGGCGTACCCGCTCAAGGTGATGAGCGTCGTCGCGATCATCCTGCTGCCGGTGGTGCTCGTCTACCAGACCTGGACCTACTACGTGTTCCGGCGGCGGGTCAGCGCGGCGGAGTTCCAGCCGCAGGCGCCGTCCGCCGCGCCCGCGCCATCGGGCGCGGCGGTGCACTCCCCCGACGGAGCGCAGCCGTCGGCATCTGGCCCGGCGTGAAGGCCGTCGATCCGCGGCTGCTGCGGCACGCCCACGCGGCGCGGGGCTACCTGGTGTTCACCGTCGGCCTGGGCCTGGCGGTGACCGGCCTGGTGCTGGCGCAGGCGGGCCTGCTGGCGCACGCCCTGGCCACCGCGGCCCGGGGCACCGGGGCCGCCGCCCTCGGTCCCACCTTGATCGTTTTGCTCGTGGTGGTGGCGGCCCGCGCCTTGGCCGCCGGGGGCGGCGAGACGGTCGCGCTGCGCGCCGCGGCCAAGGTCAAGGCGCAGCTCCGGGCCCGGCTCACCGCGCACACGCTGCGGCTGGGCCCGGCCTGGCTGGGCGGGCAGCGGCCGGGCGAGATCGCGACGCTGGCCACCAAGGGCCTGGACGCGCTCGACCCCTACTTCGCCCGGTACCTGCCGCAGTTGGTGCTCGCGGTCGCGGTACCGGTGGCGGTGCTGGCCCGGGTCGCGGCCGCCGACTGGATCTCGGCCGTGGTGATCGCGGTGACGCTGCCGCTGATCCCGGTGTTCGCCGTCCTGATCGGGCTGCACACCAAGGCCCGCACGCAG
>Ga0306925_10000775_pt1 | contig 24447 bp, 23 predicted proteins | sample flu12Cox44000176_FD_203755 | JGI IMG/M metagenome (GOLD analysis project Ga0306925, IMG submission 203755) | Lab enrichment of tropical soil microbial communities from Luquillo Experimental Forest, Puerto Rico - flux8day.12C.oxic.44.000.176 (v2)... | ecosystem: Environmental > Terrestrial >... | reverse complement strand
TCCTGCTTGACCCCGAATGCAAGCAGCCGGTCGTAGCTGTTCCAGACCACCTCGTAGACCAGTCGGTTGGCGCCGACCGCGTGGAAATCGAGACTGTTGGGGCCATTCTCGAACACGGCAAGCAGGCCGTCTGCGCGTTCCCGAGGGGGCGCGGAACGCGCGCGCGGTGCGCCCGCAAGCGCCCCGCCGGCGCTCAACGCCACGCCCTTGACGAAATCGCGCCGTCGCATGAGCCACGCTCCCGCGGGGTTCGACCTACCCGATCCGTTTCAGTCCCTTCGCATAGCGCTGCCAGCGCCGTACATAAATGTCGGCGCCGTCGGCGATCTCTTCCACGGCTTTATCGTCCAGCGCGCGCACTGCGCGCGCCGGCGATCCCACGATCAAGGTATTGTCGGGAAACTCCTTGCCCTCGGTGACCAGGGCGCCGGCACCGACCAGGCAGTTGCGCCCGAGTCTCGCGCCATTGAGCATGATCGCGCCCATCCCGACCAGGCAGTGTGAACCGATCGTGCAGCCGTGCAGGACGACATTGTGGCCGATGACGCAATTGTCGGCGATGGCGATGGGAAATCCGGGATCGGTATGCAGCGTGCAATTGTCCTGGATCTGCGATCGCTCGCCGAGCTCGATCCACTCCTGGTCGCCGCGCAGAACTGCGCCGAACCAGACGCTGGCATCGGCTTTGAGGCGCACGCGCCCGATGACGATTGCGCTCTCAGCGATCCAGTAGCGTCCCGAGCCCGGCAGCTCGGGTGCTACTCCATCAAGCTCGAAGATCGCCATTGCCGCGCTCCTCTCTGGAGGGAGCGCGACATTGCCATGACCCCGCCATGGCGCTCAACATGGCGCTCAAGTTGGCGCTCAACCTGGCGCACTTGTTCTAATTTTTGACGGGATGACCGAGCGGCCGGGAAAGCGGGCAAGTCTCGATGCACGAGGCATTCAATCCCATGACCACGATGGTGCCGGAGATCAGGCACCAGAAGGTCATGATGACGGTTGCCAGAAGCACGGTGCGATAGCGCGGCCGTTCCACCGATGTCCCCCTGCGGTCGACCAACGGCGATTATTCGCAGAATGGGGCGCAGGCCGCCATGAGATCCTCCCGACAGGGTTAATTCTTCACGAAGCGTTTTCTTCTGCGAACCGGATGATTGCGCCGGCATGGCATACTCGCCGTGCTGATTCGCGCGAGCCCCCGTGACCATGACGCGCCCTCCCCTCGCTCAAGAACGACCGGCGCCACGGCCGCCGCCGCGACGTCGGGGCGCTCGCCCGCTCGTTTTGCCGCTCGTCGTCCTTACGGTGCTCCTGGTCATGGCCACGAGCTTCGTCACCTACGTGCTATGGCCGCGTTGGCCGGGACCGCCGCCCGATCCGAATGCGCCCGCTCTTCCCATCATTGTTGCGGGAGTGACGTTCAATGTGCCGCCGGCCGCCATTCGCGCGCCGGTGCAGCGTCACGCCGGCACCCAGGACCGGATCGATCTGTGGTTCGCATGGCCCTCGCTGGAGCCTCCCGAGGGCGATGCGAAACCGCCCGTGCCGGCGCAAGGCGCCGTTGCAGCGCAAACCTTCGAACGCGTGTTCATAACAGTCGTGGCGGGCGGCGACGCAATTCGTCCGGTCGAGCGCGCGCTCACGATCTACCCGCGCTACACCATCACCGAGGCATCGTCCGGACCCGGCGGGCTCACGCTTCTCCCGTTCCGCGACGGCACGCCCTATGAAGGCGAGGACCTCATCTATGATGGGGAGTCGCCGGGCTTTCTGGTGCGGTGCACCCGCACCGCGGGTGTGACCCCCGGCACCTGCCTCTACGAACGCTGGATCGAAGCGGCGAGACTCGTGATCCGTTTTCCACGCGACTGGCTTGCGGATTGGCGCGCGGTCGCCGGTAACATCGACCGGCTGATTGCGAGGCTGCGCCCTTCACACGGGTGAAGGCGCAGATGGAACGCCCGCAATCGGCTGGCGTCTCAGGAGGTCAGGTGCTGAGCAGCCCCGGCTCGTCCAGGTCGAGCGCCAGAATTGGCAGCTCGAAAAAGGATGAGCGCGCATCCTTCTCGTCAAAGAACAGGATGCCGATATATTCCTGGCCGACGTAGACTTCGGCCGAGTCCTTCTTCTTTGACCGCGGCACGACCCGGATGCGCTCGTTGCCGAACTTGCGCTTGAGATAGGCGTCAAGCTTCTTGATGTCGGGCGCAGTGGTCGATGCATCGCCCAGCATGATCTTCATCTCGAAGTTGTACGAGCGGTCGTCATCGTCCTCGTCCTCGTCGAGGGCGAGGGCGCCGATGCGTTCCTCGCCGACATACACGTCGGCGGAATCGTTTTTCTTCGGCACGACCCGGATGCGGGTGTTGCCGAACAGGCGCTTGAGATAGGCATCGAGCTTCTTGACTTCCTGCACATCCATGGCCGGCTCCCGTGCTCAAGCCTCGAAAAAGAGGTGATCCATGAAGCGCGACGGCTCCGGGCACCCTGCCTCGCCGATCACCTTGGCCGGCACGCCGGCCACCGTCTTGTTGTGCGGAACCGGCTTGAGCACCACCGAGCCCGAGGCGATGCGCGCGCAATGACCGATCTCGATATTGCCGAGAATCTTGGCGCCCGCGCCGATCAGCACGCCACGACGGATTTTGGGATGGCGGTCGCCGGCTTCCTTGCCCGTGCCGCCCAGCGTGACGCCATGCAACATGGAGACGTCGTCCTCGATCAGGGCGGTCTCGCCAACCACAAGCCCGGTGGCGTGGTCGACGAAGATGCCGCGGCCGATGCTGGCATTGGGATGAATGTCGCACTGGAACACGGCGGAGGAACGGCTCTGCAGAGAATAGGCGAAGTCCTTGCGCCCCCGGCTCCACAACCAATGCGCCAGCCGGTGCGTCTGGATGGCATGGAAGCCCTTGTAATAGAGCACCGGTTCGATCAGTCGCTGGGTGGCGGGATCGCGATCGACCGTGGCGACAATGTCGGCGCGGAAGGCCGCTGCGATCGAGCGCTCGCCGGCAAGCGCGTCGGCGTAGGCCTGGCGGATCAGCTCGGCCGGCAGCTCCGGACTGTCCAGTCGCTCGGCCACGCGATGGACAACGGCGGCCTCGAGGCTGTCGTGATGGAGAACCGTGGAATAGATGAACGTCGCCAGCTCCGGCTCCTTGCGGACGATCTGCTCGGCTTCATCTCGAATCTGCCCCCACAGCGGGTCCACCTTCTCAATGGAACCGGTTGCTCGCACCTGTTGCGCCATGGCCCGTCTCCTGCAGCTTGACAATCAAGCTTAGCACAACCCGCCGACCATAAGCATATATGGGCAAATCGTCCTGCTCTATCTCTTTGTTTAGGCATGTCCTTTTTCGCAATACCGGTACTCGCTTTTGCGGGACATACCCTACGCCAAAAACTCCAGCACGGCTGCCTTGAAGACCCTGTCTCCGACGGCCAGCATATGGTCGCGACCGGGGATATCGAGCGCACGGCCCATGGGCAGCAGCGCTGCAAGCGCCTGCGGCGAGCCTGCAATGGCGTCCTTGGTACCGACCGCGACCATGACGGGCGTGCGGAGTTGCGCCACATCCTCGCGCGACAAGGTCTGGCGCGAGCCCCGGATGCAGGCGGCAAGTGCCCGCAGATCCGATTTCGTCTGCTCGGCAAACAGGCGGAACATGGCACCGACCGGATCGCGAACATCAGCAAGCGACGGCGCTTCAAGCGCCTGCGCAATGCTCTCCGGAAGGCCGACGCCTTCGACCAGATGGATGCCCAACCCGCCAAAGACGGCTCGGCGCAGGCGCTGCCCACGCGCCAGCGCGAAGAACGCCGCGACGCGGGCTCCCATGGAGTAACCCATCACGTCGGCGCGGGCGATCTCCAGATGGTCGAGCAGGGCGCGCACGTCGTCGGCCATGAGCGCACTGTGATAGAGAGCCGGCTCGTAGACCTTGCTCGAGGCGCCGTGTCCCCGATTATCGAGCGCGATCACGCGTCGGCCGGCCCTGGTCAGGGTCGTGACCCATCCGGGATGAACCCAATTCACTTCGGCATTCGAGCCGAAACCGTGGATGAGGACGATCGGCTCGCCCTCGCCTTCGTCGAGAAAGGCGATCTCGATGCCGTTGTGCGCAAAGCGCTGCATGCCGATCACTGTGTACGCAATGGCGCAGATCACGCGGCCTTGCAGCGGGCAGGCATCAGAGCAAGCGTGCCGGGATAGATAGGCGCGGACGCCGTCACATCCTGTGCGCACGGCGAGCGTTCGCGTCCCGCTTGCGCGCGCAGAGCGCCTGCGCGGGCGCGGCGAAGCCTGCGGCGCGCGCAATAGCGCTCGGTCATTCGCTCGGCCGTGCGCTTGAGCGAGGCCGCAAAGCCGAAAATCGTGAGCAACGCCCAGAACAGCCACATCGTCAGGTTGAACGTGCCGAGCGTGAGCAGAATGGCGCCGCGGCCGGCGAGCTTGAGAATGGCGCGCGTCCTGCTGCCCTTGCTCGCCGCCAGCCGCGCAATGCGCGACATGTCGCGCGGACCTTCTGCGAGCTTCAACCCGTCGAGCGCGGCCTGCGTGCCGGCGCGCGCCTGCACCCGGCCGGTGTCGCGCGCAAGACCGAGGAGGTCGCGCGCCTTCTCGGCCTTGAGCACCTCGCGCGCGCCGCGCGCCGCCGCCGCAGGCTCTGCGATGTCGGCGCCGCGCACGGCGCGCGAGAGCGCGCTCCAATCGACAATGTCCCGCACCGACCGGCTGATCCACAGCATCAGGCGGCCGCCGATCCGGCCGGTCTTGCCGGCTGCCTTGACCAGCGTGAGGCCCGCCCGCACGGGGGCGGTCAGGCCCACAGTGACATAAGTGCCGGCGGTGACCGCCAGCCCCACGCAGGCGAGCCCCAGGATCAGCTCATCCGCTTCCTGCCCATTTGCAAGCCGTGCGCCCTCACGCGCTGCGTCCCGAATATCGCCGAACACGAACAAATCTCCCACCGCGGTTCCGGCAAGCCCTGAAATATCCTCCGGCTGACCGGTGACCAGACCACGTGCGAAGCTCCCAAGCGAACGCGAGACGCTTGCCGCTTCAGCGCTCGCCTCGCCCACCTTTTCAGCAAGCGCGGGATCAACCGGAACGTTCTCGGCGCGCGCAAGGTCGAGAAAGCTCTGTGCGAGGTTGGCGTCGTTGGCGGCGAGCGAGTCATCGATCTCGTGCTCGGCGGCGGCAGCGTTCAACGATCTTGCGACCGCATGGTTGGCAAGCGCAACCGGATCGTCCGCTGCGGCGAGCAAAGCGTACGCCTCATAGCCACGCGGCACGGCGGAGAGCGCGGCAACGCCCAGGACCACGGCAAGGCCGAGCGGCACCGCAATCCGTGCTCCAGGCATTGGGCTCCTTCCACTCACTCCAGCCCCGAACGGACCCTTCGTCCTCACGAAGAGAGCTGCAACAGCGAGCGGCGGGGCGCGCCTGATATGGCGGATCGGATGATGGCACACAATAGCTGAAAAGGCTTAATTTGCCGGGAGATAGACCGTTTACCTGGAAAAAGGTTGCTGCGGCCGTTATAAAGGTTGCTGCGGCCGTTATGGTGGCGCCCCGCAACATGACCGATACCGTCGTTCCCCATTTCCACAACACATCGGGCGTGCCGGTGATCGAGATCGGTGCGCGCGAGCTCATGTGCATCGGCGAATTGCCTCCATTCGACCATCCGCACGTGTTCCTCGACATGGGCGACGCCAACGAGATCATCTGTCCGTACTGCTCGACATTGTTCCGCCACGATCCCGGCCTCGGCCCGCGCGCGGCGCGCCCGGCGGAGTGCGCGCTTGCGGACGAGGTGCTGGGCTGACAGCGCCCCGGTGGCTTCCTCACGCAACGTCATCGTCGCGGGTGCGGGCATCGGCGGGCTGACCGCGGCGCTGGCCATGGCGCAGCGCGGATTTCGCGTCACCCTGCTCGATCAGGCGCAACGGCTGGAAGAGACCGGTGCCGGCATCCAGCTCTCCCCCAACGCCTCGCGCATCCTGATTGCACTCGGGCTCGAGCGGCAATTGCGGCAGTGCATCGTCGAGCCCGCGGAGCTCAGGGTAATCGATGCGCGCACGGCGAAGGTGCAGGCGCGCGCGCCGCTCGGCCGCACTGTCGAGGAGCGCCATGGTGCGCCCTACTGGGTGATCCATCGCGGCGACCTCCAGGCTGTGCTGATCGACGCAACGCGTGCGCATGCGGGCATTGCTCTGCGGCTCGGCACCAGGGTGGAGAATTTTGTGGTTCGCTCGAAAGACGTAACCGTCTCCACCGCCTCCTCGCAGGGCGCGGGTGAAGAGCACGGCATGGCGCTCATTGGCGCCGACGGATTGTGGTCGAGCCTACGCCAACAACTCGGCGCGCCACCCGGGCCGCGCTTTGCGCGGCACTCCGCATGGCGGGCATTAATTCCGGCCGACTGGGTGGCGCCGGAATTGCGCGTTCCCGCGGTCAATCTGTGGCTGGGGCACCGGGCCCATCTCGTGCACTATCCGGTGCGGCAATGCGGCCTCGTCAATGTCGTGGCCATTATCCGGGACGATTGGCACGAACGGGGCTGGAGCGCGCCGGGCGAACGCTGCGAGCTGCTTTCGCGCTATCCGGCGCCAGCATGGCCGCCGCAAGCGCGTGCGCTGCTTTCGGCGCCGCAGGCCTGGCGCAAATGGGCGCTGTTCGATTGCGCGCCATTTGCCCTCTGGGGCAAGGGGCCCGTCACCTTGCTGGGCGACGCCGCCCACCCGATGCTGCCCTTTCTGGCGCAGGGCGCCGCCGCGGCGATCGAGGATGCGGCGGTGCTTGCGTCCCGGCTGAGCGAAACGCCGGATGATGCAGAGAGCGCCATGCGCCGCTACGAACATGAACGGCGTCGGCGCACGGCGCTCATCCAGCGCGCCGCCCGGCGCAACGGTGCGATCTACCACCTCGGCGGGCCCGCGACGTTTGCGCGCACGCTCGCGCTCCTCGCGATGGGGGGCAGGCGCATGCTCACGCGCTACGATTGGCTCTATGGCTGGAAGCCCGCTTAACACCGCTGCCGCCAAATGGCGCAGGTTGGGTCGAGTTCTTCACGAGACCCAACAGCGAGATGCGGAGGGAAATGTTGGGTCTCGCAAAGCGCTCGACCCAACCTACCAGCACCGCGTAACGCCGCTGCCGCCAAATGCGTAGGTTGGGTCGAGTTCTTCACGAGACCCAACATCGCGACGCGGGGGCCCAGATGTTGGGTCTCGCAAAGAGGCTCGACCCAACCTACCAGACAGATATGATATTTCGATGCAGCTGTTTCCCACCACCATTGCCGGCAGCCTGCCGAAGCCGGCATGGCTTGCCGAGCCGATGAAGCTGTGGCCGCCGTGGCGGCTCTCCGGCGGCGCTCTGGAAGAGGGCAAGCGGGACGCAACCCTCATCGCGCTCAAGCTGCAGGAGGACTGCGGCATCGACATCGTAACCGACGGCGAGCAGTCGCGGCAGCACTTCGTCCACGGCTTTCTCGAATTCGTCGAGGGCATCGATTTCTCGCGGCGCGTCGAGATGGGCATCCGTGCCGACCGTTACAAGGCGATGGTCCCGACCGTCACCGGCGCCTTGCGCCTTAAAGGCCGTGTGCATGCGGACGAGGCGCGCCTTGCGCGCGCCCACACCTCACGCAAGCTCAAATTCACGCTGCCCGGCCCGATGACCATAGTCGACACCATCGCCGATGCCCATTACGGCGACCGCGTCACAATGGCGATGGCGTTTGCGGACCTGCTCAATGCCGAGGCGCGCGGGCTGCAGGATGACGGTGTCGATATCATTCAGTTCGATGAGCCCGCATTCAATGTCTATATGCGGGAAGTCGGGGAATGGGGCATCGCAGCGCTCCACCGCGCGATCGAGGGGCTCACCTGCATCAGCGCCGTTCACATCTGCTACGGCTACGGAATCAAAGCCAACATCGACTGGAAGGCGACGCTTGGTGAAGAATGGCGCCAGTACCAGGAGATTTTCCCCGCGCTCGCCAGAAGCCGCATCGATCAGGTCTCGATCGAGTGCAGAAATTCTCTGGTGCCGCTCGATTTGCTGCGGCTGCTCGAGGGCAAGGAGGTGCAGGTCGGCGCCGTCGACGTCGCGACCGATGCAGTCGAGACTCCAGAGCAGGTCGCTGCGGTCCTCGCCGCCGCGGCAAAATATGTGCCCAGGGAAAAAATCATCGCCGGCACCAATTGCGGCATGGCGCCGATGCGCCGCGATATTGCGCTTGCCAAGCTCGCAGTGCTCGGCAAGGGGGCAGCGCTTGCGCGCGCACGGCTGTAGGGGCGGGTTTAAAACCCGCCCCTACATCGGCACGCTGTGTGGGTTGGCCCTTTACCGCACGGCAGAATTGCTCTGCCAGCTGTTGCAGTTTTTGGCGCGGGACGCATTCTCGACGAGTTTGAGCTCCTCGATTGCGGCCGCGTAATCAGCCTGGTAAGCGAGCAAGTTGACGACCGCTCCACCGTTGCTTTGCCCCGCCTTGTCCATGAGGAGCCGCAATTCCTGCTCCTTGCCCGCCCAGGTCTGGCGCTGGGCCGCCAGATTCTCGCAGCTCGAAAACTGGTATTTTCCGGGATCGGCGAAGACCGTGAGCGAATTGCCTCCGGTCGCGGCCGCGCAGCCGGCGAGCAGGGCGCCCACCATGAACGTGCCGGCGCTGCGCGCGACAAGGCGCGCTACCGCTGGCCGCCCGGCGATCCAATGGCGCATATCCGCCCGCCGCTCCCACGCAACCCTTCCGCGCGTCTCATGACTGCGGAATATGCCCTAATCGTGGTGCCGAAACGGGGCGGGGCCACCCCAGGTGTCAATTGATGTGGACCAGCGCCCCGCCATCAACGGGAAGCGCTACCCCGGTAATGAAATTGGCCTCGTCCGAGGCAAGAAACAGGGCCGCGTTGGCCACATCCCACGCGGTCCCCATCTTGTGGCGCAGCGGCACCCGTGCATCGCGTGCGGCGGCAACCTCGGCGCGGCTCTTTCCCGCGGCGCGGGCGCGCGTATCCACCGCCATGGGCGTATCCATCAAGCCCGGCAGGATGACATTAGCGCGGATGCCGAAGCCGGCGTTCTGGATCGCAACCTGCTGCGTGAACGCGATCATCCCGGCCTTGGTCGCCTTGTAGGCAACGTTCGGATACTGCTCCCAGGCGGCGACCGACGAGATGGCAATGATGACGCCCGAGCGCTGTGCCCGCATCACCGGCAGCACGTGCTTGCACGCCATGATCGCGCCGCGCAGGTTGATGGTCGCGATGCGGTCGAAAGCCGCCTCGGTGATCTCATCGAGCGGGGCGTCGCCGCCTTTGATGCTCACGCCGACATTGTAGTGCAGGATGTCGATGCGGCCCCAGCGCTGCCGTGCGGCGTGCGCCATGGCGGCGAGCGTGCTTTCCCTGGTGACGTCGGCCTCGAACGCCACGCACTCTCCGGCTTGCGTCCGTTCCCGCGTCATTGCGGCGGTCTCCTGCGCCGAGGAAAGAACGTTGTCGACGGCGAGCACCCTCGCGCCTTCCTCGGCAAAGCGCAGCACGGTCGCACGCCCGTTGCCCATCCCCTCCCCCGGCGACTGGCCCGCTCCCACCACGATTGCGACCTTGTCCTTGAGACGCATGACGTTGCCCCCCGATGTGGCGCGGCGCGCGATGACGAAAGCTCAGGATGGATGATACAACATCCAGCTCATCGCGCGGCCGCGTGGTGGAACGGTAGACACAGCAGACTTAAAATCTGCTTCTGGGAAACCGGAGTGCCGGTTCGAGTCCGGCCGCGGCCACCATCAGCCTTCGGATCGCAGGGAAGAACGCACCCATGGCCAATCCAGAGAGCGCACGCGGATTGATCGCCGTCGACAAGATGGGCGGCAAGGTCCTGTTTCTCCATCCCGACACTCATGAGACGCAGGTCGTGCTCGACGGCTTTCCGCGCACCGTGCACGAATTGCTGGTGGTGCCGGAAACCGGTCTTGCCTATGTGCCGATCTTCGGCGACGGCATCCATGGGCGCAATCCCAATCCGCATCACCTTCTTTGCATCTTCGACCTCGAGCGACACGCTCATGTCGGCGACATCGATCTGCGGCCCTACATCGCGCCGCACACGCTCAGGCTCGGCCCCGACGGCCTGATCTACATCACCTGCGAGAACAGCGCCGTGGTCGCGGTGGTCGACCGCAAGAGCCTCAAGGTGGTCGATGCTATCGATTCCGGCTCGACCAACGGCCACCGGCTGATCATCGCGCCGGATGGAGAGCGGCTTTACACCGAGAACGAGGAGGACGGGACGGTCTCGGTCATCGACCTGCCGCGACGCAAGCTGCTCGGCAAGATCAGGACTCCGCGCCCGCTCGCCGGCATCGCGATCTCGGCGGACGGCCGCACGGTGGTTGCGGTCGACGACGCGCAGCCGACCCTGTTCCTGATCGATGCGCAGGAGGGCCGCGTGCGCGACGAAGTGCGGCTTGAAGGGGTGCCCAAGGCGGCGCAGATCGCCCGCTATTCGCCGAACAACAGCATGATCGGCGTCACCAGCCTCAACAGCGACACGGTGAGCCTGATCGATCCGTCGTTCCGCCAGCAGACCGCAATCGGGGTCGGCAGCCAGCCCATGGACATGGCGTTTCGCGGCGACGAGCTGTTCGTCGCCTGCCAGGGCGATGGCTCCGTGCATGTGATCGACACCGTGCAGCGCCGATGGAAGGGAAGCTTCCGCGCCGGCACGGGCTGCGAGTCGCTTGGTTTCTTTTAGGCCCTGGATTCTAATCGTGAGCGGCCCGCGGGACGCCTCGCACAGACCAAATTCCGACAAATTGGCAAGGTTATACTGCCGTGGCGGAGTTATGGGGGGCCATATCGATCCGCAATCAGGCGCACTCGGCGCCCGCCTCCCAATTGGAGAAGAGCGATGAAGAAGACGCTCACGCGTCTGCTTGCGGCTGCGACAATCGCCGCGACCCTGGCCGGAAGTGCGACCGACGCCTCCGCCTGGTGGCGCCGCGGCGGGTGGGGTTGGAGAGGTGGATGGGGATGGGGCCCCGGCGTTGCCGCCGGCGTCATCGGCGGCGCGGTCGTCGCCGGCGCCATCATTGCCTCGCGGCCGCCCGGCTATGTCGTGTACCCGGGCTACGCCGAGCCGCTTTACGGACCCGGCTGCTACTGGGCATCGCAACCGGTCTACGATCGCTGGGGTCGCGTCGTCGGATATTCGGGAGCGCCGGTGCAGGTCTGTCCGGGTTATGGCGGACCTCCTCCGCCCGCCTATGCCGGGCCGCCACCGCCGCCGCCCGAAACGACGCTGCCGCCGAAATAGGCGGCTGACCCGCAACCGAAAACAACGAGCCGAATCCGTCAAGCCGTCATGGGGTCGAGTCGCGCACGGGCAGCCGCCAGCGACGCAGTTGGATCTCGACCTCGGGGTAAAGCGATGCCTGCATAGCGGCGACTAGGGTCGCACCGCTGACATCACCGTTCATGCGCCGGGAACCTTCCGCGGCGATGGCACCTTTGTCCCGTCTTTGCGCGGTCGCGTGCTGCCCTCGTTCCGCGCACAGCAGCCGGCGCGCAAGCCCGTGCAGGTACGCCGCGCCTTCCTGCAGGAGCCGGCGGCCCCGACGCTTTTCATACATCCGAAATATTGCGCTCATCCTTTCGGTCTTGACCTGTGACACTAAGCTGATTCCAATGGTTTGACATCAAAGGGGATGGAAACATGGATGAAGCATTATCTTTGCTGCGATCGCTGCATGCAGATATCGCGCCGTGCAGGCGATCGGGGTACGAGTTCGACGTGGACGACACGCGTTTCGAGTGGCCGAACTTGGCTATCTTAGACGACAAAATAGAAACGTTTCTCACCGTCACCGATCGTGACACGGCCTAGCAAGTTGGCGCGAAGCAGCCAAAGCTAATGACCGCGAGCAATAAGATTCAAATGGAAGCGCGTGTGCCTTCCGGCCAGTCGGGCTGTTCCCAATTCCATGCCATGAGCGATAGACGAGCCTCCTATAGCTCATAATCAGCCGATTTATGAGCTGTAGATGGGGCTCCCGCGCCTCATGAGAATGGGTTTATCGGGCGCGCAACCTCAAATCCGCTCGGCGCCGAACGTATCGCAGGCATCGACCTTGCCCGATTTGAGCCCGGTCATGAACCAGCGCGTGCGCTGCGCTGACGAGCCGTGGGTGAAGGCATCCGGGACGACGTAGCCCTGCGTCTGCCTTTGCAGCCGGTCGTCGCCGATGGCGGACGCGGTCTGCATTGCCGCCTCCACATCACCTTCCTCGATGAACTTCCATTCCTGCTCGGCGTGGTTGGCCCACACTCCGGCGAGGCAGTCGGCTTGCAGCTCGACGCGCACCTGGAGCTGGTTGGCGTCGACCTTGTCCATGCTCTGCTGCATGCGCTGCACCCTGGGCAGGATGCCCAGCAGATTCTGCACGTGATGGCCGACCTCGTGGGTGATCACGTAGGCCTGCGAGAACTGGCAGGCCTTGCCGTCACACGCGCGGAACTTGCGCTCCATGTCGCGGAAGAAAGAAGTGTCGAGATAGACCTTCTGATCGAGCGGACAATAGAACGGACCCATGGCGGATTGCGCCACTCCGCAGCCTGAACGCGTGATCCCGTCAAACATGACCAGCGTCGGCGGCTCGTAGCGCTCGCCGGATTGCTTGAACACCTGCCCCCACACCGCCTCGGTGCTCCCGAGCACGCGCGTCACCATCTCCTTGGTCGGGTCGGAGGGCGCGCCGGCGTCGGTTCTGCCGGGCACATTCTGAGTTTGCTGCTGCGACTTGCCGCCGGTCAGGATATCGGCGCCGCCGATCAGCAGGCCCGGATCGATGCCGAGCCACCAGCCCAGCAGCCCAAGCAGGATGACCATGATGATCCCGAGACCACCGCGACCTCCCGGTACGCCGGCACCGCCGGAGCCACGCCGGTCTTCCACGTTCTCGCTGCTGGGCAATTGGTCGATGCGCATGTGTCGGTCTCCTTCAAAGCCCCCATTTTCTCGGCGAGCCCCGGATACGATGAAGCAGTGTGCGCTTCCGTCGCCGCGCGCGCAATCACCTTGCGACCATGACGCAAGATGCAAGTGCGGGCAAAATGACAGGCTTGCGACAGTCTGGACTTCGTAATTCTCAGGAGCGAGACATCAGCGCGTTTACGCGCGTCGTCGTGCACTCCAAAAGCATCAGGCCGACTTGACGATTCAAGCGACCATGCGCTCGGACACCCCCACGCCGATCGAGTCCTCAGCAATCTCGTCGGTGACCACGTTGAACCGCTTGATGGTGTTGCGGCCGAACGTGGTGCTGAGCGCAACGTCAGCTGCATCGCGGCCGCGCGCCATCACGATGCGCCCGATGCGGGGAACATTGTGCCGCGCATCGAACGCGTACCAGCGGCCGCCGAGATAGACCTCGAACCAGGCGCTGAAATCCATGGGCTCGGGCTCCGGCTCAACGTCGATATCTCCCAGATAGCCGGTGCAGTAGCGCGCCGGAATGTTCATGCAGCGGCACAGCGACACGGCGAGATGCGCAAAATCGCGGCATACGCCGCGGCGCTCCACGAACGCCTCCACCGCGGTGCGGGTCGCACGCGCGTGCGGATACCCGAAGCGAAGGTGCGAATTCACGAAATCGCAGATCGCCTGCACGCGCGGCCAGCCAGGCTGCGTGCCGGCGAAATTGCTCCACGCCACGTTCATGAGGCGCTCGGTCTCGCAGTACCGGCTGCCGAGCAGGAACACCAGCGCGTCATGCGGCAGCTCGCCCACCTCATGCTGCCGCGCCGCCGGCTCGACTGCATCCGGCAGCCCGCAGTCGGCAACGATGGCGTCGGTGCGAATTGCAACTTCACCGGGCGGCGCCACCAGCCGGCTGCAGATATTGCCGAACGCATCGAGATAGCGCGCAACCGGGAGCGCCGGCGACACACGCAGGTGATCAGGCTGCACGAGGTCGCGCGCGCGCGACGGATGCACATTGAGCATCAGCACGAGGGGAGTCTTCTGGGCGAACTCGTAGACGAGCTCGAAACCGACGCGGATCAGCATGAATTTATGTCTCGGGATTGCGGCGGGGTCGGATGATGTAATCGCCAATGCGTGAAGCGTTCCGACAAGGGCCGTTGCGATAGCGCAAGATATGGGCGCGGGCCAAGCCCTTTGCGACGGGGAGAAACGGGAACGCCTGCAAATAGTTTAGGCGCTTATTTCTTGCGCAGGCACCGCATGTGCTTCGTATTTCAGTGTTATTTACCAGCCGCCGAAATAATAGGACCGGCCCCAACCGCCCCACCCACCCCAGCCCCAGCTGCGCACGTAAACCCGGCGGGGGGCACGCTCTGAGCGCTCGGAACGCTCGGAACGCTCGGAATGCGCGACACGGCGCCGCGCCGGCCGCTCGTCGCTGTCCTCCCTGGCATAGGCGTGCGCGCGCGAGACCAGGCGGTACCGGGTATCGACGATCCTGCCTTTGGCGTCCACGCGGAAGCATTCCGGGATCCTGCCGGCGCGCTCACTTTCATCTGACTCACGCCCGCCGGATTTGCAGCTGAGGTGACGCTTGGCCTCGGCGGAGGGCGGAGCCAGCGCGGTCCGCGGCGCGACATGCGCCCACACCGCCTGCATGACCGGCTCGAAGATCGGAACGGCGACACCGCCCCCGGTGGCGCCGCCGCCGAGCGTGCGGCGCTTGCCGGCGGCATTGTCGTAGCCGAGCCATACCGCCACGGTCACGTCATTGCTGAAGCCCGCGAACCAGGCGTCATTCTCGTCGTCGGAGGTGCCGGTCTTGCCGGCAACATAAGGCGCAAAGCCGGCGATGGAGTGCGCGGTACCACGCGCGAGCACACCCTGCATCATGGTCTTGAGCTGATAGAAAGCGGCACGATCGACGGAAGCGATCTGATAGCCCGTCTGCACGTGATCAAAGACGGGCACTCCGTCGCGTTCGATCGATTCGACCACGTACGGAACCGGGCGCAGACCTTCATTTGCGATCGCTGCATAGAATGCCGCAAGATCGACCGGGCGCACCGGCTCCGCGCCGAGCACGAACGGATAGAAGCGCAGGCAATCGCGATAAATCTGCGCCTCCAGAGCAAGATTGCACAGGCTCGTCAGACTGGCTTCCGGCTTGTCTTCAATGCCGCCGTCGAGGAGGTGCACGGTCGCAAGGTTGCGCGAGTTCTCGAGCGCGCTCCGCAGGGTCATGGTGCCGCCGGAGCCTCCGTCGTAATTTTTGGGGGTCCAGTAGTCCTTGTCGCGCCCGCGGCCACCGCCGATGGGTGGCAATGTGATCTCATCATCCTCAACGAGCGTATTGGGCTGCAGGCCCTTGCCGAGCGCTGCCAGATAGCTCAGTGGCTTGATGGTGGAGCCCGGCTGGCGCACCGACTGGGTCACGCGGTTGAGCTGGCTCAACGGATAGGAGAACCCTCCGGCCATGGCCAGGATGCGCCCGCTCTTGTTCTCCAGCACAACCACCGAGCCCTGCACGGTCGGGCGCACGCGCAGCTCCGCGCGCGCACTGCCTTTGCCTTTGCCGCCGCTTTCGGTGAGATGCACGAACACCACGTCGTGCAGCACGAGCTTCTTCTGCGCGGAGCCGTCGAGCGAGAGCGGCACAATGCGCCCGTCGGCAAGCCCCACCTTCCAGCTCTCGCCTTTTTTGCCGGACGGCTTCTCCACCACCAGCGCCGGCGTCCAGTGCACGTCGTAGAGCGGCAGCCGCGCATTGGCGAGCGCCTGTTGCCAGGCCGGTCTCCTGTCGGACGCCTTGCGCCCCGCTTCGATCTTCGCCACCGCGTTGGCGAGGCTCGCCTCCGGGCCGCGGAATTGCAGGCGTCCTGCATCGCGCTCATAACGCCACAGCCCCTCCTGCAGCGCCCCCTCCACCGCCCGCTGCAGGGGCGGATCTATGGTGGAGCGCACCGTGTACGAGTGGGCCGAAATCGCCTCGATGCCGGCGGCCGACTTTGCCTCGCGCGCCACCTGGTCGACGAAATGGAAGCCGATGTCCCGGTGCGGGCGTTCGTAGGCGACCATTGCAGGCAGCGCGGGCAAACCCCGGCTCGACCGATCAGCTGCCACGAACCCGTCTTCCCGCAAGCGGCTGAGCACATAGGCAAGCCGCTCCTGCGCGCGACCGGGATGACGGTCGGGAGAGTAGAAGTTCGGACCCTTGACCAGGCCGGCGAGCAGCGCGCCTTCTTCCAGCGTGAGCTCTTTTGCCGGCTTGCCGAAATAGCCGCGCGCCGCAAGCTCAATGCCCCAGGAGCTGCGCCCGAGATAGACCGAGTTGAGATAGAGCTCGAGAATCTCCGCCTTGCTCAGCGCGTGCTCCACCCGCGTGGCCACCACCATCTCGCGGATCTTGCGCTCGTAGGTGAGGTCCTCGCCCACCAGCAGGTTCTTCACCAGCTGCTGGGTGATGGTCGAGCCGCCCGCGGGACGGCCGGAATGGGCGAGATTGTCGATGAAGGCCCGAATGATCCCGCGCTCGTCGATGCCGTGGTGCTCGTAGAAGCGCTTGTCCTCCGCCGCCAGGAATGCGTTGCGCACCTGCTCGGGAATGTCGGACAGCGCCACCCATACCCGGCGCTGGTTTTCCTCGAACACCTCGGCAAAGGGCTCGCCCTTGCGGTCGAGCACCACGCTCGCCCCCGGCAGCTTGAGGCCCTTGAGCCGGTTGTGGTCGGGCAGATCGGTGAGCGCCTTGTTGTAGAAATCGATGACGTCGGCGAGATCGACGGCGGGCTGCGCGACCGTCTCGTTCTTGCAGAACTGGCGATAAGCGGTCGCGAGATCGGCAAAATTGATACCTCGGAACGCCTTGCTTTCGCCGGCGATCGCCTGCGGATCGTCCATGGCGGTCGCGATCAGCTCATCGAGATTGATGTCCTCGATGTCGAAGGCCTTGCGCATATGGGTGCAGCCGGCGCGCAGAAGCTGCGCCACCGCAGCCTGATCGGCGACGCGGTCGAACCGGGTCGCAATCGCGTCGGGCGCCGTCGTCACTTCACTGAGCGCAAGCGCAGTGGCGAATATCTTGACCAGGATTGCTTCCATGGCGGGGGGGACCTGCGAGGATGGAGGAAAGCCCAACCAGGTGACAAACGGTTGGGTAGAAGCGCGGTTCCTTTGCGGTAGTGCACCAAGCGATCCCCACCTCTCGATGCCATGACTGCCGACCTTCTGCCAATCCCTACTGCCCTACCGGGATTACACGGCTCCAGTGTTCTCCCCAACCTTCGTTACAGCAGCATGACACCCAATTCTGCAACCGTTTCGATTGAAGGTAAACTCGCGTACCATGCAACCCGTCCCTTTGGGCGGCGCTGTGAGCGCAATCCTTGGCGTCGCCGCAATGCCCGGGCAATTGGTCGCGGCCCGACGATTCACTCAAGCGCCGCATGGTCGGCAGATCAACCATGCTCGCGCAGGTTTGATCGAGGTCGACATGGGAGTGCGGCAAGCCGAATCGGATGTGGACGGACCGCCGCCGCCCAAGCACGAGGAAAGCAAGATGCCCGCCATGATGCTTGACATGACACGGACAGCAGCTCGGATCTCGTCAACGTGGCTGATCGCATCGATATGCGCGCTCGCCGCGCCTGCGCATTCCCAGCAGAATGCGCCTGCCGCAGTCCCGGTCGGGACGGTCATTGCCGAAAAGCAGCCGATCTCGAAGGCGCTCGACTTCGTGGGGCGCATCGATGCGATCAACCGCGTCGACATCAGGGCGCGCGTGAAGGGTTATCTCGAGGCGGTGCTGTTCAAGGAGGGCGATCTCGTCAACGAGGGCGACCCGCTCTATCGTATCGAGAAAGATCTGTTCCAGGCCGCGGTGGAGCAGGCGCAGGGCGCATTGGAGACGAGCAAGGCGCAATTCGTGCTGGCCGAGAAGGAGCGCAAGCGGCAGGAAGACCTGTACTCGAAGAACGTGAGCGCCGGCAAGGCGCTGGATCAAGCTGTCGCCGGGGAGGGCGAAGCGAAGGGCGCCATCATGACCAATGAGGCGAACCTGCAGACCGCGAACATCAATCTCGGCTACACCGACATTGTCGCCCCGATCACCGGCAAGATCGGGCGCACCGCCTTGACGAAGGGCAACGTGGTGAGCCCTGAGAGCGGCGTGCTTACCACCATCGTGAGCCAGGATCCGATGTATGTGACGTTCCCGGTAAGCCAGCGCGAGTTCCTGCGCGCCACCCATGACCGCCCTGACGTAAAGAGCATCAAGGTCCGGATTCGATTCTCCGATGGATCGGTGTACGACCAGGTGGGCGTGATCAATTTCGTCGACGTGACGGTCGACCGCACCACCGACACGGTGACTGTCCGTGCCACGATACCCAATCCCGACGGTCACCTGATCGACGGCCAGCTGGTGCAGGTCAATGTCGAGAGCGGCAAGGCCGATGAAAAGGTCGTGATTCCGCAGGCCGCGCTGATCGCCGACCAGGCGGGCGTCTATGTGTTTGTGGTCGAGGACGGCAAGGCGGCGGTGCGGCGCGTGAAGCCCGGCGCCGAAAGCGGGACAAACGTCGTGATCGATTCTGGTCTCTCGGCAGGCGATCAGGTGATCGTGGAAGGGCTGCAGGCGATACGGCCGGGGACAGCGGTGCGCGCAAGCCCGGTGCCGCAGACGGTGCGGCAGGGATAGAGCAGGTTTCGGCGCAGGTGAAGTATTTGCTCGGTCTGGAAGTGAGGATCACCTCTCCCCGCGGGGGAGAGGTCGGAATGCGGGCGCACAGCGCGCGCATTCCGTGCAGGGCCCCCCTCACCCGGATCGCGCAAGCGCGATCCGACCTCTCCCCGGCGGGGAGAGGTGGTGGCGCCTGTTGCTCGTGCAGTGAAGCTCTCGGCCAGAGGCAAACGTCCTCGAGCCGTGCCCCACACGCGGTTGACCGCTCCCCAGCCGAACTCGGGCTTGCCCGAGTTCGGCACTATAAGCTGGCCCAAGTCGGATATATCCGACTTGGGCTGGGGAGAGGTCGGCGCCGAAGGTGCCGGGTGAGAGGGACCGCGGCGGGGCTGCATCGAGCTCACCGCAGCAGGAGCTAGCGCGATGCTCTCTGCGATCTTCGTCGACCGGCCGCGGCTTGCCATCGTCATAGCGATCGTCACCACCATCGCGGGCGCGCTGGCGCTCTATGCAATTCCGGTCGCGCAGTATCCCGATATCGTCCCGCCCCAGGTCTCGGTCACCACCAACTTTCCGGGCGCCTCGGCCGCCGTGGTCGACTCCACCATTGCGCAACCGATCGAGGCGCAGGTCGTCGGCGTCGACAAGATGATCTACATGAAGAGCGTGAGCGGCGATGACGGCAGCTACACGCTCACCGCTTCCTTCGAGCTCGGTACCGACCCCGACATCAATACCGTCAACGTCAACAACCGGGTGCAGATCGCGCTTTCCAGCCTGCCCTCGGACGTCCAGCGTCAGGGCGTCACCGTCAAGAAGAAATCATCGGCGCTGCTCGGCGTGATCGCGGTCTACTCGCCCAAGCACTCGCACGACCCGCTGTTCATCTCGAACTACGTCACCATCAATCTGCTCGACCCGATCAAGAGCACGCCCGGCGTCGGCGACGCCACGCTGTGGGGTCCGCAGGACTATTCCATGCGGGTCTGGATCAAGACCGACCGGCTCACGGGGCTCGGGCTCACAACCGGCGACATCATCAACGCCATCAAGTCGCAGAACGTGCAGGCCGCGGTCGGCCGCATCGGCGCGCGCCCGGCCGCCAGCGATCAGCAGCTGCAGCTCAACATCCAGACCCAGGGCCGGCTGAGCTCCGTTCCCGAGTTCGAGAACATCGTGGTGCGCACCAACCCCGACGGCTCGGTGCTGCGGCTGGGCGACGTTGCGCGGGTGGAGCTGGGCGCTGCCAACCTCGACCGCGAGACGCGGTTGAACGGCGGGCCGGCGGCGGCGGTCGCGGTCTATCAGACGCCGGGGGCCAATGCGCTCGCCACGCTCAAGGCGGTGCGCGACCGCATCACCGAGCTGCAGACGCGCTTCCCGGACGATCTGACCTGGAAAATCACCTACGATCCGACCAGCTTCGTCACGGCCACCATCGACGAGGTGAAGAAGACGCTGGTCGAGGCGTTCATCCTCGTGGTGATCGTCGTCTATCTTTTCCTCGGCAGCGTGCGCGCGACCCTGATCCCGACGTTCGCCGTTCCGGTCAGCCTGATCGGCACCTTCATCGTGCTCAAGGCGATCGGCTATTCGGCCAATTCCGTCTCGCTGCTGGCGCTCGTGCTCTCCATCGGCATCGTGGTCGACGACGCCATTGTCGTGGTCGAGAACGTGGAGCGGGTGATGGAGGAGCATCCCGAGCTCTCTCCCGCCGAAGCCACCAAGCGCGCCATGACGGAGATCACCGCGCCGATCATCGCCATCACCCTGGTGCTGCTCTCGGTGTTCGTCCCGGTGGCGTTCATCCCCGGCATCTCGGGCGAGCTGTTCCGGCAGTTCGCCGTGACGGTCGCCGTCTCCATGTTCCTGTCCGCAATCAACGCGCTCACGCTGTCGCCGGCGCTCTGCGGCGTGCTGCTGCGACCGCATCATGGGCCGCGCCGCGGCATCATCGGCATGGTGATGCGCTCGATCGACCACGTGCGCGACGCCTACGGCGCCGCGGTTGCGCGCATCGTGCGCTTCTCCGTCATCGGGCTGGCGATGGTCGCGATCGCGGGTGTCGGCATCTTCGCCCTCGCGAAGGTCACCCCGACCGGATTCCTGCCGGAAGACGATCAGGGCGCGTTGTTCGTGGTCGTTCAGCTGCCTGGCGGCGCCGCGGTTGCGCGCACGACGGAGGCGATCCGCCAGGCCGAGGACATCCTGCGCGAGGAAGAGGCGGTCGCGGATGTGACCTCGGTGGTCGGGTTGAACTTCATCGACAACTATTCGCAGCCGAATGCGGGTTTCATGGTGGTCACGCTCAAGCCGTTCGAGGAGCGCAAGGCCCGCTCGCTCGGCGCCTCCGAGCTGATCGCCCGTCTCGGCGCCAAGTTCCGGCAGATCCAGGGCGGAACCGTTGTTCCGCTCGCGCCGCCCCCCATTATCGGCCTCGGTACCGGGGGAGGCTTCACGTATGTCCTCCAGGATCTGCGCGGCGGCGACCCGAAGGCGCTGGCGCAGACGCTGCGCGGTCTCACCGTTGCCGCCAACCAGGATCCGAAGCTCACCCGCGTGTTCAGCACGTTCTCCGCAACCAATCCCTCGATCTATCTCGATATCGACCGCAACAAGGTGCAAATCCTCGGCGTGCAGCTCAGCGACGTATTCCAGGCGCTGCAGGCGTCGCTGGGCGGATTCTACGTCAACGACCTCAACCTGTTCGGCCGCAGGTGGCAGGTCAACGTCCAGGCGGAGGGCTCAGACCGCGCGACCATCGAGGACATCTATCGCATCAATGTGCGCAACGCCGAAGGCAAGATGATCCCCTTGCGCAGCCTGGCGGAAGCGCACGTGGTGGTGGGTCCGCCGGCGCTCATCCGCTACAACAACCTGCGCGCCGTGACCGTGCAGGGCAGCCCCGCGCCCGGCGTCTCTTCCGGTCAGTCACTGCAGGCGATGCAGGAGGTGGCCGCGCGCACGCTGCCCGCGGGTTTTGCCGGCGAGTGGACCGACACCGCGTTCCAGGAAAAGCGCGCGGAGGGCAAGACCGCCATCATCCTCGCCTTCGCGGTGCTCTTTGCCTACCTGTTCCTCGTCGGTCTCTACGAAAGCTGGACCATCCCGGTGCCGGTGCTGCTTTCGGTGTCGGTCGGCATCCTCGGATCCTTCGCCGCAATCGTCATGGGGAGACTGACCCTCGACCTCTACGGGCAGATTGGCATGATCGTGCTGATCGGGCTGGCGGCGAAGAACGGCATCCTCATCGTCGAGTTCGCCAAGGAGCAGAGGGAGCGCGGCGTTCCCCTGCTCGAGGCGGCAACCGAGGGCGCGCGCCTGCGCTTCCGCCCCGTCATGATGACATCGCTTGCCTTCATCCTCGGCCTCCTCCCGCTGGTTGTCGCCGTCGGCGCCTCGCAGCTCGCGCGGCGCAATGTCGGCACGCCCGTGTTCGGCGGCATGATCCTCGCTTCCCTGGTCGGCATCTTCGCCATCCCGCCGCTCTATGTGACGTTCCAGTCAATACGCGAGCGGCTGCGGCCCTCGGCTCGGCCCAATACGCGGGAGGGGCCGCAGGACGCCGCGCCGGGCAGCGCACCGCCTGCGCCTGCTCGCGACGCCGGGCCGGCGCGGCCCTCCGCCGCGGCGGAATGAAAGTCTCATTCGGAGTCCGCATCCCGCCCGCCCGTTGGCTGGCGGAATATCGTACAGCCTGGCTGCCTGGCGATCTCGCCGCGGGCGTCACGCTTGCCGCCTATGCGATCCCCGTCTCTCTTGCCTATGCCGGACTTGCCGGCGTGGCGCCGCAGGTCGGCGTATATGGCTACCTGCTGGGCGGGCTCGGCTACGCCCTGGTCGGGACGTCACGTCAACTGGCGATCGGCCCCACCTCCGCCATCTCGCTCATGATCGCCGGCACGGTGGGAGCGATGGCCGAAGGCGACGCGCAACGCTATGCACAGATTGCCAGCCTCACGGCCTTCACCGTGGCCGCGCTTTGCCTGCTCGCGTGGGCATTGCATCTGAGCGCGCTCACGAAGCTGATCAGCAACAGCATCCTCGTGGGCTTCAAGGCCGGCGCGGGGTTGACTATCGCCATGACCCAGCTGCCGAGCCTGCTCGGCGTGACAGGCGGCGGGCACAATTTTTTTGAACGCGCCGTGCTGCTGGCCGGACAGTTCGGAGACATCCATTACCTTGCGCTTGCCGTCGGCTTGGCTGCGGTCATGCTGCTCGCGCTCGGCGAGCGATTGCTGCCGGGCAAGCCGGTCGCGCTCGGTGTGGTTGCGCTCTCAATCCTCGTAGTATCCGCGCTGGGGCTTCCCGCGCTTGGCCTGGCGACAACGGGAGAGATTCCGGCCGGCCTGCCCGCTTTGCACGGCCCCGCGCTGCGGCTGCGCGACGTGGAAGGCATTGTGCCGCTCTCCGCCGGGTGCCTGCTGCTCGCCTATATCGAGAGCATCTCCGCCGCGCGCACCTTCGCAGCCAGCCACGGATATGCTCTCGATGCGCGGCAGGAGTTGCTCGGCATTGGCGCGGCAAATCTCGCGACTGCGCTGGGACAGGGCTATCCCGTCGCGGGCGGGCTGTCGCAATCGGCGGTGAATGACAAGGCGGGCGCGCGCACGCCGCTTTCACTCGTCGTCGCGTCAATGACGCTTGCGCTATGCCTGCTCTTCCTCACGGGGCTCTTGCAAAACCTGCCAAAGGCGGTGCTCGCCGCGGTGGTGCTGACCGCGGTCGCAGGATTGGTGGATTTTCCGGCGCTCTTTCGCATGTGGCGCGTGAGCCGGCTCGATTTTTATGCCGCAGCCATCGCTCTCGGCGCCGTTCTGCTGCTCGGCATACTGCAGGGCATTCTGGTCGCGGCGGCCGCCTCCATATTGCTGCTGCTGGCGCGCGCGTCGCGCCCGCACGTGGCGTTCCTCGGCCGCATTCCCGGCACCAGCAGCTACTCGGACCTTGGCCGCCATCCCGAGAACGAGACGCTTTCGGGCGTGATTGCTTTCCGTCCGGAAGCCTCGCTGATCTACGTCAATGCCGACGCCGTGCTGCAAGCCGTCCACGATCGTCTTGGCGCAGCCGGCAAGTCCGGCATCCGCATGGTGGTCTGCGATCTCTCGGCATCGCCGTACCTCGACCTCGCGGGCGCGCGCATGCTGCATGAGCTGCATGGGGAGCTTGCCGCCCGCGGGATTGCGCTGCGCATCATCGGGGCGCATGGCTGGGCACGCGATCTGCTCCGGGCCGACGGCATGGACGCGAAAGCCGGGGGGATCGAGCGGACCGCAACGCTCGATGGTCTGCTGAAGGAGGAGGGCAGCCCGACGTAGTCTTAAATCACCGCGCGCCGCCAGGGAGAAACAGGAAGGCTGCTTCTATCGATCCGCGTAAGCAGCAATGCCGGCGGCAGCATCGAGCATCGGCTGCTGGCTGACCGTGATGAAGCCGGTGTTCGGCCGATCGAGGTCCTGAATCAGAAGTATCACGCTCGAGACCAGTATCCCGGTGAGGTAGACCGGCAGCCGGGGGCGCCGCGCCTCCAGCCCGCTGCCATAGCCGGTGAAGGCGCCGGCAACGATGGCGATGCCATAGAGCGCGAGCAGGACGATGTTCGGCACGCGGTTGCGCCCCGCGGTGAGGCGTTTCTCCTGGTTGTCGATCATCTCGTTCAGCGTCTGGATGAAAATCCCCGTCGGCACCATTCCTGCATCCTTGGCGGCCGCCGCCAGCGCCTGCCCCCAGAGCGCCTACGGCATTGGAGCGGGCAATCGCA
>Ga0306925_10000768_pt1 | contig 24501 bp, 23 predicted proteins | sample flu12Cox44000176_FD_203755 | JGI IMG/M metagenome (GOLD analysis project Ga0306925, IMG submission 203755) | Lab enrichment of tropical soil microbial communities from Luquillo Experimental Forest, Puerto Rico - flux8day.12C.oxic.44.000.176 (v2)... | ecosystem: Environmental > Terrestrial >... | reverse complement strand
TTCGGACCAAACCGGTTCGCGATCGATTGCGGCCGTCAGTAGCGGGCAACCACCGGTCCTCCATACCCGCCGAATTTGTAATTAAATCGCACGGTGAAGAGATCGACGTTCTGGCGGATGTGTTCAACGAAATCGAACGCGCCAGTGGTGTCAAAGAAGTTCACATCGCGCGAGCCCATGAACATGTGATCGTACTCGAAGCCGACCGACCAGTTTTGGGCGAAGCCATATTCGAAGCCGACGCCGACCACCGCTCCCCAACGGGTCTCGCTGGCCGTATCGGTCGGAGCCCCCGCAAAAAGCACGCTGTACTTGTCGCTTGTGACGGCGGTGCCGCCCTTCACGTAAAGAAGCGAGTTATTCCAGGCCCAGCCAATTTGTCCGGTGAAAAGACCAAACGCGTCGATGTGCGATTGATTGTCGAATCCAGCGAAGACCTGGCTTAGATTGTCGCCGCGGAAATCAGCCCAGTTGCCCTGTGCCTCCACCCCGAAAACCCAGCCTGCGGTCTGCCAGCGATATCCGATCTGTCCACCTACGGTGCCGCCGGTCGCGTTGTGGCAGCCTTCCTGATCGATGAAACCATTGACGTCAGTGAAATCCCAACACTTGTGGCCCGAGCCGCCGCCGCCGTTGATGCCGATGTAGAAACCGCTCCAGTCATAGATCGGAGCGTAGATTGGAGGCACATTGGGATAGGTTCGTGCCGGAAGATCCGCGGCAGCGGCCGGCACAGCGCCAAGCGCGACAATAGCGGTCGTGAAAAGCAGGAGTTTCTTCATCGTGATTTCCATCCCGGAATCGCTGGTCCCACGATGAAATTCTATCAGCCTCCGATTGGATGGCTGTAGCCGCGTCGCAACATTCATCCGAAAACGCAGCTTACCAAAATTTAATTTAGCCCTGCGCCCCAAGGGTTTCTCGCACTTTGAAGGTTCCAATTTCGAATTGACCATGGAAATCTGCCCGAGCTGCATCGGCGTCGCCGGCATGCACACCTAAAGCGTTTGTCGCTGGACAACGGTCACGAGGCGACGCGCGTGGCGTCGGAACCGAAGGCCTGCCGCTATTCGAAGGTCTTTTCGGGCTGCACGGTAAGGCGGAGGGCAACGTCGGTTGAGCCATCCAACACTTCAAGGACCTCATCGCAAAGCAGACAGCGATACTCGCCTTGGGCTCCGCGGCGAGAGGTCAACTCGATGCGCCGATAACCGGCGTTGCAGTTGGGGCAGGTGACGTCGGATTTTTTCATCCGCCGATATATGCCGTGAAGGCGAATGGCTTTAAAGCCCCACCCATCTCACAAATCTGTCAGGCTACGGCGTCGGCACCGCCGCGCTAATCCAGTTCGACGATTTCGCCGTCCACCAGCGACACGCGCCGGTCCATCCTGCCCGCGAGTTCCATGTTATGGGTTGCGATCAGCACGGCCACACGCGTGGCTTTCACCAACTGCATCAACGCCTGGAACACGTGATCAGCCGTGTGCGGATCGAGATTGCCGGTCGGCTCATCCGCCAGCAGCGCCCGCGGCGCATTGGCAACCGCGCGCGCGATGGCGACCCGTTGCTGCTCGCCGCCAGACAATTCGGCTGGCCGATGCTTGATGCGATCGCCGAGCCCGAGATAGCTGAGGATTTCGGTCGACCGCTTGATGGTTTCGGACCTTTTCAAGCCACGGATCATCTGCGGCAACATCACGTTCTCGAGCGCCGAGAATTCCGGCAGCAGCCGGTGCGATTGGTAGACGAAGCCGATTTCGGTCCGGCGAATCTGGGTTCGCTCCACATCCGGCAGGCCCGAGGTCGGCGTACCCCCCACATAGACCTCGCCATCGTCGGGGCTCTCGAGGAGACCTGCGATATGAAGCAGCGTCGATTTGCCGGAACCGGAGGGTGCGACCAGCGCCACCGACTGCCCCGCCCAGAGCGCGAGTTTGGCGCCGTTGAGTATAGTCAGTGGCATCTCGCCCTGCATGTACTGGCGCTTTATCTCGTGGAGATAGATGACCGGCACATCCTCTTCCGTCCCCTGCGCCATCTCGCCCTCACTCGTAGCGCAGCGCTTCGACAGGGTCGAGGCGGGCGGCACGCCATGATGGATAGAGGGTTGCGAGGAAAGAAAGGGTCAGCGCCATGATCACCACCGCGCTGGTTTCGCCAAAATCGACCTCGGCCGGCAGCTTGGAGAGGAAGTAGAGCTCGCTCGGAAACAGGTCGGTGTTGGTCAGCCAGGACAAGAAATGCCGGATGGATTCGATGTTTAGGCAAATGACAAGTCCGACCAGAACCCCCGTCAGTGTGCCAACCACACCGATCGAAGCGCCCGTGATCAGAAATATCCGCATGATCGCACCCTGCGAGGCGCCCATGGTGCGCAGGATCGCGATATCGCTGCCCTTGTCCTTGACCAGCATGATCAGGCCCGAAACGATGTTGAGCGCCGCCACCAGCACGATCATGGTGAGAATCAGAAACATCACGTTGCGCTCGACCTGAAGCGCGTTGAAGAAGGTCGAATTGCGCTGCCGCCAATCGACCAGGAACACCGGACGACCCGCCGCCTCGGTCACGGTGTTGCGGAAGCTGTCGATCTTGTCAGGATTGGAGGTGAACACCTCGATCGCGGTCACGTCATTGTTGCGGTTGAAATAGGCCTGCGCTTCGGGAAGCGGCATGAACACAAAGCTGGCGTCGTATTCCGACATGCCGATCTCGAATACCGCCGTAATCCTGTAAGGCTTGATCCGCGGCGTCGTGCCCATCGGGGTCACCGCGCCCCGAGGCGCAACCAGCGTGACGCTGTCGCCGGCATGCAGCGCGAGCGTATCGGCCAGCCGTCGGCCGATCGCAACGCCCTGCCCTTCGTCAAATCCTTCCAGAGAGCCCTGCCTGATATTCTTGGCGATCGAGGTGAGGTTGTTGAGATCATCGGCGCGAATGCCGCGCACAAATACGCCGGACGCATTGAAGGGCGAAGACGCCAAGGCCTGTCCGTCCACCACGGGTGCCGCGAGCCTGATACCTGGAACCTGATTGATGCGGTCCGCCACATCCTTCCAGTCGGTCAACGGCGATTCCAGCGGCTGCACCAGAAGATGGCCATTGAGGCCCAGTATCTTGTCCAGCAACTCCTTGCGGAAGCCGTTCATCACGGCCATCACGATGATCAGGGTGGCAACCCCGAGCATGATGCCCAGAAAGGAGAACCCCGCAATGACGGAGATGAAACCTTCCTTGCGCCGTGCCCGCAAATAGCGCCCCGAAAGCAGCCACTCGAATGGCGCGAAAGGTGGGGTTCGAACTGGCTCACTCATAGCTTTATCCATGGTTCGATTTTCACACGATTCGGGCCAATTGTGGCCGCAATGGCCGACCACCGGGTGGTGGATAACGCTTTAGGCCAACCGCGCCAGCACATCCGCAGGGCTCAGATTCTCGCGCATACCGTCGCTTCGCCGTTTGAGTTCGAGCTTGCCTTCGGCAAGGCCCTTCGGGCCCACGAGGATCTGCCAGGGAATGCCGATCAGATCGGCGGCGGCGAATTTGGCGCCGGCGCGCTGGTCGGTGTCGTCGTAAAGGACTTCGACGCCTCTGGCCGACAGTTCGCGGTAGAGCCGTTCGCAGGCGGTGTCGGTATCATCGGACCCCTGCTTCAAATTCAGGATGACGGCCTTGAACGGGGCGACCGCTTCCGGCCACTTGATTCCCGCCTCGTCATGGCACGCCTCGATGATGGCGCCCGCAAGCCGCGAAACGCCGACGCCGTAGGAGCCGCCGTGAATGGGGACTTCCGCGCCGTCGGCGCCAGCGACGAAGGCCTTCATCGAATCGGAATATTTCGTTCCGAAATAGAAGATCTGGCCGACCTCGATGCCTCGCGTGTGCACCCTCATTGCGGCCGGCACTTCGCGCTCGAAGCGTGCAGCGTCGTGGACGTCTTCGGTTGCGGCATAAACCGAGGTCCACTGCTTGATGATCGGCGCAAGGTCGCCCTCGTAGTCGACGTCATCGCCCGGAACCGGCAGGTTGAGCACATTACTGTCGCAGTAGACGCCGGATTCTCCGGTTTCCGCGAGTACAATGAATTCGTGGCTGAGATCGCCGCCAATCGGGCCGGTCTCCGCGCGCATGGGGATCGCCTTCAGCCCCATGCGATCGAAAGTGCGCAAATAGGCGACAAACATCCTGTTATAGGCGCGCCGCGCCGCGGCCTCGTCGATGTCGAACGAATAGGCATCTTTCATCAGGAACTCGCGTCCGCGCATCACGCCGAAACGCGGCCGCTGCTCGTCGCGGAATTTCCACTGGATGTGGTAGAGGTTGAGCGGCAGGCTTTTGTAGGATTTGACGTAGGCGCGGAAAATCTCGGTGATCATTTCCTCGTTGGTGGGCCCATAGAGAAGCTCGCGCTTGTGGCGGTCGGTGATGCGCAGCATTTCCGGACCGTAGGCGTCGTAACGGCCGCTCTCGCGCCAGAGATCGGCGAGCTGCAGCGTCGGCATCAGAAGCTCGAGCGCGCCGGCGCGGTTCTGCTCCTCGCGGACGATCTGTTCGATTTTCTTGAGCACCCGAAGGCCGAGCGGCAGCCAGGCGTAGATGCCGGCGGCCTCCTGCCGGATCATGCCGGCGCGCAGCATCAGCCGATGCGACACGATCTCGGCCTCTTTCGGATTCTCCTTAAGGATCGGAAGCAGGAAACGCGACAGTCGCATGGGCACACCAGAGGAATCGGCAGGGGTAGTCGGCAGTGAAACCGGATCGGATGCAAAAATACAAGGGTAAGCGTCGGCAAAACCGGCTTAGGGGGCGGATTTTCCTGCCGTTTTGACGCCGCTTTGACCCTGCGATTATGGCGCAAGGCTGTCGGCCGACCCGTCCCTCGTCCCGCAATTTTCACATTTTCATGCCGGGCATTTTCTTCTCCATCTGGCCGCCTGCCCCATCGGAGTTTGCAGGGCCTTGCGCGCCGATCCCCTGCACCTCGAGCGAGAGAGAAACCTTTCCAGCCCTCTCGAACTCCAGCGTCAGGGGCACCTTGTCGCCTTGCTTTAACGGGCTCTTCAGGTCGAGCAGCATCAGGTGAAGACCACCAGGCGCGAGCTTCACAGTCTTGCCGGGCTCGATGGTAAGACCCTTGTCGACGGGACGCATCGTCATCACGCCATTGTTCATGGCCATCTCGTGAACCTGAACCTTGCCGGCGATATCGGCTGATCCGCCGATCAGCCGATCTGCCGTCGCGCCCTTGTTCTCGATCGTGAGATAGCCGCCGCCGACCTTGGCGCCGCCGGGCGTTGCTCGGCTCCAGGCCTGGGTGATCACGAGGTCGCCGGCCCTGACCTCCTCCGCGCGCGCGGAGGCCGCCAACCAGGCGCAAACGCCGGCGACAAGGATTGCGCCGAAAATCAACCTTGTCGCCGTTCGCGAGATTTGCATTTTCCAGTTCCTTTTTTTGACCAGGCCCGTCGCGAAGGCGGATCGGACATCCGACCCGCGCCCGAACCTTTCATGAAAAAAAGTGGATTGCGGGATGCATCGTTCCGAGCATTCCGACCATAGCGAAGATGGTAAATCCCAGGACGATCTCGATGACGCTGTTGCGCGTTAGCTGACGCAGCGCACCGTTCTGCGGCTGATCTGCCCTGGTGGACACCAGTCGAGGCATCAACCAAAGCCGGTTGAAGGAAGCAAACGCCAGCATGACGGCGAAGGCAATGAGCTTGAGCGTCAGTATTCGTCCATATTCGGTGACAAGCAACGCTTCAAAAGAGCCGACCAGAATCCACGCATTGACCGTGCCCGTCACCAAAAGCGTCGACACGCTGATCATACCCAGCGTCGAAAATCGCCTCACCGTGGTCTCGGCACAGCGGGCCCAGTTCACAGTCGGCGAATGCTGAATATCCCAAAGCAGCAGAACCAGCGATACCAGCCCTCCGATCCAGGCGGAGGCCGCCACGACATGGAACGCGTCGGCGATCAAATGCAGGTATCCGATCTCCCCGAGAGTTCCAGCGGCATGGCCGGTCCAGGCGATGGCAATCGCAAGGCCGATTGCGCAGGCAAGTGCCAGCCATTCGACGAGCCGACTCCGCCGCCTTGTGACGAGACATGCTGCGAGCACGATCGCCAGCGCCAGGCGAATCTCGCAAATCTGCCCGAATTGGGTGTCGTTCACCACCGTCGACAACACCTCGGAATTCAGGGCTTCACGAAGCGAAACACCGGCCATTGCCGCCGCCTGCAGCAAGAACCAGATCGCGCCGGATATCAAAACCATCGCCAGGGCGAGCCAGGCCACTAAGCTTGTTTGCGCACGGAATAATCCGGCTTCCGCTTCCTTGCTGCGCAGAGCCGGGCCCGCAATCGCAGTTGTGAAAACAAGGTTCCCGGCCGTGATCGCGGTAGCGGCGAAGTGAATGGCCCTGGCTGCGATCAAGGGCCAGTCGTTCCCCGCGCCGAACCAGTCCATGGGTCTGGCCTTTGCCTACTCGCCGACTTGAAACGTGAAGTTGCCCTCGGTCGTATGCGTGTCGACTGAAAGGACGCGCCAGTTCACGCGATAGGTGCCCGTTCCCGCCGCGCGCAAGGAGACCGACATCTGGTTGCCGCTGACGCGGGTCTTGCCGACATCGACGCGCTCACCTTTGCTGTTGGTCACGGTGATATTGCTGAACGCGGGCTCCAGCTTCTGCGTGAACCACAGTGTGACCGCACGCGGAGCCCCTGAAACCTTGTTGCCGACGCGTGGTTCGGCATGATCGAGCATGGCATGGGCGTAGGCATCTCCGGTGGCTAGCAACAGCAGAAGGATGGTTCCGATGATGGACGAGCGGCGCATGGGTCAATTCCTGAATGGAGAAGCGGGCTGAACGGCATTACCGAAGATCGGCTTGCCGATCCCGTGTGGATCGATGTCATCGAGGTAGAAATGCAGTTGTGCGATTACGCCGACATTGGTGCCGCTTTGCCGGTTGACCGGAATCAGGGCTTCGATCCCGAACTGGAATTTGTTGCCGACCCAGAGGACGCCGGGATTGATGGTGCCCGTCGTTACGGTCCCAGAGGTGAGCGTATTCGACACCGGCGTCTGCATCACCGCTTCGACCAGCGGGATCAGATGATTGATGAAATCCGGCAGACCGAGATCGACGACGGAAGTTTTCAAATAGGGCATGCTGTACTGGACCGTTAAGCCCCAATTCAGGATCCGCGGGTTGAATTCGGTGTCGAGCGCCGAAAGCCCGGTGTCGGGATCGATTCCGACTGTCGTGGTCGAACTCCTGCCGGGAATGGAGTAGCCGACCTGCCCGGTGATCGCGACTGGCCGCACCCAGGAGAGCGTGTCCGGAAGATCGCCGAGCCCTTTGCCGAACCATACTGTGGGTGTGTAGGTGTTAAAGGACTCCGCGCCGACGCTCGTGGCGCCTGTACCGCCCCACTCGACGCTCAGGCCCGCCGACATGACGAACTCATGTTCAGGTTCCTTGAAAACGCGATATTTGAACGTGGTCTCCAGGTTCTGGAAGCCGTTCGCTCCCAAGCCCGTTGGGCCACCGCCGAGGCCTAGATGCGTATAGGTCGAGCCAACGGAGATCGCGAAGGCCTCGGTGATCCGTTTGGAAAACTCGGCCGAAAAGTCGCGTTGCCGAACCGGAGGGACGTCGCCGGTATTGAAGGCATCAACAGTCGGAATCGACAATTCGTCGTTGACCCCCGGATCGTCGATCTCGAGCGTCGCGGGAAAAAAGCGGTTACCGACGATTTCGTGGGCGGCGGCCTGGTGGATGGGAATGAACGCGGTCGTGAGCCCAAGCAGGCCCACTCGCGCACGACGGACACACATGAAAATCTCCCCAGAAGTTGACGATTGATTTCAAAGCGGCCAGAGGCCGCCAGTTCACGTCAACTGCGGTGGGGCACGCGCCTGCGCATTCGAACCTGTTCGAACGGCGGGTATCCGGTCTGCGGCTTCGAGCCATGATATCCGCTGATATTCGCGTTCCAGCGTTACAAAGACAGGCTGGGGTGGATCGACTGGCACGGCGCCGCTATGGCCGGCCCCACAGAAGGCGCAGCACTGGTGAGCATGCGGCGTCGCCGGAGGTTTTTGGTCGTCCTGGGCGGACGCCATCGAAGCCATGTCGGTGCAGATCGCCGCCATGGCCAGCGGATCGTTCGTCGCGTCCGCAATAGCGCGGAAGGCCGCAATCGGCGCCACGATCTGCACCAGGATTGCTATCAACACGATTGGAATCAGGGCTTCCAGCCGTCGCCGCATGGCGTCCCTCACGAGCGTCCCACGTTTCCTAACACCCGTACCGCAGCATGTCGAGCTATGCACGCCTTGTCTCATGAGCGTGTTGCAGCCTGGAAACACTCTCGCATCCCTGCGCGTCCCACGTCGGAGGCTGTGCTGAAAGGATCAGCGTTCTTCGCCACGGCTATTGCTGCCGCTTATCATCCCCTCTGCTTGCCGCTCGGAGATCCGTGAACCATGGATTGAGCTTGGTGCCGGCGGCTTTGGCGCATTCATCCCGGCCGGAATTCGCATGGGGCTCGATGCTCTGGAAAGTTGAAAACGGACAAGCGCGGTGTCAGCGTCACTTTCTTTAACGGCGAAAAGCCGCCATGTCCTTGCGTTGCCGACGGCGTTGTGATGGCCACGCGGACCCGTCCCGGACAGGGCGCTTTGCAATGCCCAGTCGAAACCGCAAGATCGGTCGGGGTCTCGAACACATACGTCGGACGACCGGCTGCCGGTCACCTGAGCTGGAACCAGTCGGATGCGCCAGCCCGCTTCGAAGCCGCGATGGCACCGGAAGGATTGTTCAAATCCGAACCGCTGCCCCGAATGTTGCTCATCATCTTGCACAACCCGAAAACATCACGCGATTTTCTTCTCACTTACGATAATACCATCGCCTAGCCGGTCGCTTTTTCCTTCGGGGTGTGATGGGCTGCCCAAATCGCATTCATTTCTGCAGCTGCTTCAGTTTTGAACAATCGTTGCTGAAATGGATGACAAGGCGAAAATAATAGTCTAGGAGTCGCGACCTCAGACTGATCGCAAGGTTGTCTGGTGGTCCAAGTCTCGGGAGGAGCCCTGACGCGCACAAGCAGCGTCGCCCCGTCTAATCAAAATCAAATTCATTCGGGAAAACAGGGTCGACACAATTTCTGGAGCAGGGCTCAGCGCCCTGCTCTTTTTTTGGAGCGAAGCCCAACGCGTCGCCCTGCTCTTTTTTGCGCAGAACTTCTGCAATGAAGGGCTCATTCCCGCTCGAGGAAATTTGATCCGATGTCGGCCTTTCTCTTGATCGGATCGAAATCGCAATAGACACCATCGGCAAGCAGGGTATAGCTCGCAACGATCCTGTACTTGTCGAGCTTGACCGAGTTCAGGCCGATCACCCTGGTGTTGGTCCCGCCATTCCATTTGAACGGGGTCGTGCTCTGCACCCGTTCGCAAGCCGCCACGGCTTCCGCGAAAGCGGATCCTTCAACGAACGCTTTCATGGTTTGAAGCTGCGAATAGGTTTTCCAGTTCACATAAAACGACGCCGCAAGGCCGGTGATGGCGAGAACCAGGAGCCCGACGATTATCCGCTGAAACGTCATTTCCTTCCCCCACTCCCCGGACAGGTCCTTTTCACGAATTACCGAACCGTTGCAACGATCAGAACGGCGTTCCCATCAGCTTGGACAACCGCTCGATGGTAAGGAAGCCGCCACGATAGGCGGCAAAGGCCGCTGCATAGATCACGGCCGACAAAAGGGTGGTCCAGATCAGTTTGCGGCCCATCTGGGTTGCGACCGGCGCGCCGGGATCGGTCCCTGGGCTGCCTCCGCCGTCCTCGTGCTGGCTGCGCACGCCGAACGGAAGCGTCACAAACAGCACGATCCACCACAAGACGAAGTAGATCGCAAATCCAGTCGAGATCGCGTAGGCCATCTAGTGCCCTCATTCCGAAGTTCGTGAAACATCGCGGCACCCTCTTACACGAACTTCGGAAAGCAAAGGGCACTAGCAAATCTATGATTCCAGTGGTCCGATTCTAACGTTTGCATCCCTTCTCGGCGGCCACTTTTGCAAATGTTAGAATCATGGAACCACTGGCAAATATTGGATTCTAATGGAGTTTTGGATTTGACATTCGCTTTACGTTGATGCGGCAAATTAAGTAGCGAATGTCAAATCTCCACTAGTGCCGCCTTTCTATTTGAAGTTCCTGGTCGGATTCGCAGCAAGTGGTTCAGGAACTTCAAACAGGCGGCAGCACTGGCTTACGCCTGCTCGATTTCGACGAGCGCACCCGAAAAATCCTTCGGATGCAGGAAGAGTACCGGTTTGCCATGGGCGCCGATTTTCGGAGTACCGTCACCGAGCACCCGCGCCCCCTCCCTGATCAACGTGTCACGTGCCGCAACGATGTCCGGCACCTCGTAGCAGATGTGGTGGATGCCGCCGTCGGCATTACGCTCGAGGAACTTCGCGATCGGCGAGGACTCGCCGAGCGGCTGGATGAATTCGATCTTGGTGTTGGGCAGCGCTACGAACACCGTGATCACGCCGTGCTCGGGTAGCGGCACCGCTGCAGAAACCTCGGCACCGAACGCGGTCCCGTAGATTCTGGCGGCCTTCGCCGCATCGTTCACCGCAATCGCCACATGATTGAGCCGGCCCAGCATGGCAAACTCCTCCGCTTTCCTTATAGCTCGCGCCTGCCTCCTGCGCAAAACCGGCGCTCGTCCCGGATCGAGGCTCCAAGCGGTTCCGCAACCGCTACACCGTCAGGATGTGGACCAGACATAACGGTTTCTTGCCCCACTGCTCGTTGATCGAGGCGCGCACGGCCCGGCGCACTGATTCTGCCGTTGCATCGGGATCGCGCCGCCGCGGGCGCGGCAATCCTTCCACCGTCGAGACCACGACGTCGAACACGATATCGTCGATGATCTCGCCTGCCGTATTCTTCTCGGGAATGCCCACCAGATCGATCTCGGGATCGTCGGCCAGTTCACCCTTCTCGGTCATCGCAATCGCGATGAAGGCACATCCGGCGAAGGCCATTCTGCGCCGTTCGACCACCGCGCGCGATTTGGAATCCTCCAGGATGAAACCATCCCTGTAGAGCCGCCCCGACGGCAGTTCATCAATAATGCCGGGTTCGCCCGGCGCCAGTTTCACCAGGTCGCCGTTGCGGCAAATCAGGGCCTTCGGCACGCCGGCGGCACGCGCAAGCCTCGCATGCTCGAACAAGTGCAGCGCTTCGCCATGGACGGGGATCAACAATTGCGGTCGGACCCAACCGATCATGTCACGCAATTCGTCGCGTCGCGGATGGCCCGATACATGAACGAGATGAGTCCGGTCGGTAATCACCTCGACGCCTTGCATGATCAGTCCATTGACGATCGCCCCCACCGCCTTTTCGTTGCCGGGGATAGTGCGTGAGGAGAAAATGACGCAGTCGCCCTTGTTGAGCGTTACTTCCGGGTGGTCGTCATTGGCGATACGCGCCAGCGCCGCGCGTGGTTCGCCCTGGCTTCCCGTGCACAGCGCGAGCACCTTGTCGGGTGGAAAGTGACCGAACAGGTCGGCTCCGCGAAAATTCTGTACCCCCTCGAGATACCCGGTTTCGCGCGCCACCTGAACGACGCGCTCCATGGCGCGGCCGACCACCACGACCTCTCGCCCCGAGATGCGCGCGGCGTCCGCGACCGCCCGCAACCGCGCCACATTCGAAGCAAAGGTCGTTACCGCGACACGGCCCTTTGCTGCCCTCACAAGCTCAATGATGGTCGCGGCAACCTCGGCTTCCGACGGCGAACGCCCGTCGCGCACTGCATTGGTAGAATCGCCGATCAGCGCCAGCACGCCGGCTTCGCCAAGTCCGCGCAATCGCCGCTCGTCGGTCGGAAGACCGATGATCGGCGTCGGATCGATCTTCCAGTCGCCGGTGTGCAGGACCGTGCCGGTTGAGGTGTGGATCGCCAGCGCATGCGATTCCGGTATCGAATGCGCGACCGGAATGAACTCCACATTGAACGGCCCGAGATCGATGCGACCGCCCGACGGCACCACCGTGACCGGAATCTCGGGCGGATTGCGCTCGGAGGCGCATTTGGCCTCAAACAACGCAGCACTGAATTTCGTCGCATAAATCGGACATTGCAGGCGCGGCCAAAGGTCGATCACGGCGCCGAAATGGTCTTCATGGGCATGCGTCAGCACGAGCCCGACCAGGTTCTTCCGTTCCTGCTCGAGAAAGCTGACGTCGGGCATGATCGTCTCGATCCCCGGCAAGTGCTCCTCGTCGCCAAAGGACACTCCGAGATCGACGGCAAGCCAAAACCGCCGGGCGCGATTGCCGAGGCCGTAGATCGACAGGTTCATGCCGATCTCGCCGACGCCACCGAGAGGCGCGAATGTCAGTTCGTTCACCTGTTCCATCAGGCCGCCCCCGCCGACGCGGCCGAACCGAAATAGACGTCGCCTGCCGTTACCGCAATCCGATCGCCGCTGGAGGTCCGCACCACCATGCTGCCGGCATCGTCAATGGTGTCGAACGTGCCGGCGACCGTGGATCCTGCCGTGCGGACCGCAACCGCCTCTCCGAGCCCCGCTGCGCGATCGAGCCAGAGCCGCCGGATTTCGCCAAAACCCCGTCCGCCGTCCCACAGGCTGCGAAATTCGGTCCAGCTGTCCGACAGGGCCGCGAACAATTCCTCCGCGCCGATATCCACGCCGAGGGCTTTGAGGGACGTCGCAGGCGTTGGTGTTCCCTCCGGCGCACCGATGACGTTGGTGCCGATACCGACCACGACCACGAGCCGACCGTCCGGCGTCGCCTCGGCTTCCAACAGAATGCCGGCGAGCTTCTTTTGCCCTGCCAGCACATCGTTGGGCCACTTGAGCGAAAACTGCAAATTTTCGGATCCGCCCGCCCTGGCGAGGGCCTCCTGGCTCGCCTTTCGCAGCACCGTCTCCAGCGCCAGCCCCGCAGCAAAGCCCAGCGTCGCGGCAATCGCAGGCGAGATGTCGAGAGCCTCAAGAACGCTGCAGGCGAGATTGCCCCGTGGAGCGATCCATGAGCGGTGCCTGCGCCCGCGGCCTGCGGTCTGGTCGGCGGTCACGAACCATGTCGGAGAGCGCTCGCCTTCCCGCGCACGCATCAAGGCTTCCGCGTTGGTCGAACCGACACTATCGTAGGCAGCGAGCCGATAGCCCGCCGATTTGGCTCGAGGACCGAGCGCGAATGGCATCTAGAAAAGCGACTTGGCGGCCGCCGTGGCCATACTGACCAGCGGCGCGGGAAAGGCAAAGAAGAAGACATTGAAGAGGCCCGTGACCGCCAGCACCGGGCGCAATTCGATGCGCATTGGGTCGAGTTGGGTCAGCGGCTCATCGAAATACATCACCTTGACGATCAAGAGATAATAATAGGCGCCGACCACGCTGGTAAGGACGCCGATCACCGACAGCGTGAACAGTCCTGCCTTGATGGCCGCGACGAAAACATACCATTTGGCAAAGAAACCCGCGAGCCAGGGAACTCCGGCAAGCGAGAAAAGCAGCATCGCAAAGAAGAACGCGATCACCGGATTGGTCCGCGACAAGCCGGAAAAGTCGCTGATCTGCTCGAGCGGCTGTCCGTTGCGCTTCATGGCAAGGATGACTGTGAAAGCGCCGAGCGTCATCGTCACATAGATCGCCAGGTAAACCAAAACGCCCTGCGCGCCCTCGGCCGTACCGGCAGCCAGTCCGATCAGCGCAAAACCCATATGGCCGATGGACGAGTAGGCCATGAGCCGCTTGATGTTCCTCTGGCCGATGGCCGCGAACGATCCCAGCGCCATGGAGGCGATCGCCACGAACACCACGACTTGCTGCCATTGCGGCACGATGCCGGGGAACGCTGTAAGCGTCACGCGGGTAAACACTGCCATGGCCGCGACCTTCGGGGCGGAGGCAAAGAACGCAGTGATCGGGGTGGGCGCCCCCTCATAGACGTCGGGTGTCCACATGTGAAACGGCACCGCCGAGACTTTGAAACAAAGCCCCGCCAACAGGAAGACGAGCCCGAACACGATGCCGATGCTTCCGGTCTTGGCGACGGCAGCGATGCCGGCGAAAGACACCGTGCCGGTGAAGCCATAGATTAGCGAAGCGCCGTACAGCAGCATGCCTGAGGACAACGCACCCAGCACGAAATACTTCAGGCCTGCCTCGGTCGACTTGGCATTATCCCGATTGCTAGCTGCCACCACGTAGAGTGCAAGACTCATCAGCTCGAGCCCGAGATAAAGCATGATCAGATCGCCGGCCGAGATCAGAACCATCATGCCCAGCGTCGAAAGCAACACCAGGATAGCGTATTCGAAGATGCGGCGGGACGAATCCGCCAAAAATTCGATCGAAAGGATCAGCGTGACGGCCGAGCCGATCAACGAAAGAATCTTCAGGAAACGCGCGAAGTCATCGACGATAAAGCTGCCGCCGAAAGTCGTGAGCTTTCCGGAGGGCAGCGCAAGCACGATGATCCCCACGATCACCAGGAGACCGATCGAAAGGGTGTTGACGAGGCTGGTGGTCCGTTGCCCCTGATAGGCACCCATCATCAGCAGCGCCATGGCGCCCACGGCCAGGACCAGCTCCGGCAGCACGGGCAGCAACGGATAACCTGCACTTTCAAAGGTCATGGCACGTCGTCCTAATCTTCAAACCTCGGTTCCGAGCAGTCAGAGCCGAAGCTTCTTCCCCTTTTTTGGCGCGTTTGAATTCTGCGCAAACCCGTTCGTCCAATACGCTATTGCAGCAACGCGGCGGCCTTCACAGCCGTCGTCATCGCGGTGTTGTAGTTGTTCACGAGTTGCTGCACGGAAGATGCCGAGATATCGAGCACCGGCTTCGGGTAGAAGCCGAAAAGAATCGTAAGCGCAACCAGCGGCATCAAGGTCAGGCATTCGCGGAAGGTGAGGTCCTTGATGGTCGCGAGCGACGGCTTGACCAGCGCGCCAAAAATCACCTTGCGATAAAGCCAAAGCGCATACGCCGCCGACAGGATGACGCCGGTCGTAGCCAGCGTGGCGGTCGGGATGTTGACCTTGAAGGTGCCGATCAGCGTCATGAATTCGCCGATGAAGCCCGAGGTGCCGGGCAGACCGACATTGGCCATGGTGAAGACCATGAACACGAACGCATAAAGCGGCATGCGGTTGACCAGCCCGCCATAGGCGGCGATCTCGCGGGTATGCATGCGGTCATAGACGATGCCGACGCTGAGGAACAATGCGCCGGAGACAATACCATGCGAGATCATCTGGAAAACGCCGCCGGCGATCCCCTGCGTGGTGCCCGCAAAGATTCCCATGGTGACAAAGCCCATATGGGCCACCGAGGAATAGGCGATCAGCTTCTTCATATCCTCCTGCATCAGCGCCACTAGCGAGGTGTAGATGATTGCGATCACCGAGAGCGAGAAGATCAGCGGCGCGAAATCGTGGGAGGCCAGCGGAAACATCGGCAGCGAGAAGCGCAGGAAGCCGTACCCGCCCATCTTCAAGAGTATGGCAGCCAGGATCACGGAGCCCGCGGTAGGCGCCTCCACATGGGCATCCGGCAGCCAGGTGTGCACCGGCCACATCGGCAACTTCACTGCAAAGGAGGCGAAGAACGCCAGCCATGCCCAGGTCTGCAACGAGTGCGGGACGGCCGTATGCATCAGGGTCGGAATGTCGCTCGTACCGGCATTCCAGTACAGCGCCATGATGGCAAGCAGCATCAGCACGGAGCCGAGCAGCGTGTAGAGGAAGAATTTGAACGACGCGTAGACGCGGCGAGGCCCGCCCCATACCCCGATGATCAGGAACATCGGGATCAGGCCGCCTTCGAAGAACAAGTAGAACAGCACGAGATCGAGCGCAGAGAAGGTGCCGACCATCAGCGTTTCCAGAACCAGGAACGCCATCATGTATTCGCGCACGCGCAACGTGATGGCTTTCCAGCTCGCGATGATGCAGATCGGCATCAAGGCGGTGGTCAGGATCACGAACGGCAATGAAATGCCGTCGACGCCCATGTGGTAGGTAATGGCGTTGGCGAGCCACGGCGCCTTCTCGACGAACTGGAAGTCGGATTGCGCCGGGTCGAAGCGCCACACCAGGATCAGAGACACCAGAAAGGTGATCAGCGTGGTCCACAACGCGATCCAGCGCGCGTTGCGCCGCGCCGCTTCGTCATCGCCCCGGCTGACATACACCAGGAGCGCGCCGACCAGCGGGAGGAAAGTGACGACGGAGAGGATGGGCCAGGTTATCATCGTTAGCCCCCCGCGCCGAACATGAACCAGGTGATCAAGCCCGCAGCTCCGATCAGCATGGCGAAGGCGTAATGATAGAGATATCCGGTCTGCAGCCGCACCACGTTGCGGGTGATGTCGAGCACGCGCGCCGACACGCCATCCGGGCCGAAGCCGTCAATGATGTAGCCGTCGCCGACCTTCCACAGGAAGCGCCCGAGCCACTTCGTCGGACGAACCACGATCAGGTCGTAAAGCTCGTCGAAATACCATTTATTGAGCAGGAACTGGTAAAGCAGCGGCTGCTGATTGGCGAGTTCGACCGGCAGATAGGGCCGGCGGATGTAGAACAGCCACGACACCAAAAAACCCGCCGCCATCATCAACGTCGGCAAAAACGCGATACTCTCGGGGATTGCGTGCATATCTTCGATGATGTGCGGGTTCATCTTCAGCGACTCGCGGAAGAACTCCTCGACGCCGTGGCCGGCGAACAGTTCCTTGAACGGATATCCGGCAAGGATCGATCCCGCCGCTAGTATGCCGATCGGGATCAGCATCCAAAGCGGCGACTCATGCGCAGCTTCGTAGTGCTCGCGGTCGTGGGGTTCGCCATGGAAGGTCTTGAAGATCAGGCGCCACGAGTAGAACGAGGTCAAGGCGGCTGCGACCACCGTCATCAGGAAACCGTAAGGCCCGACCGGATTGTGCGAGGCGAAGGCGGATTCGATGATTGCGTCCTTGGAGAAATAGCCCGCGGTCAGGGGGAAACCGGTCAGAGCCAGAGTGCCGATCACCATGACAAGGTAGGTGAAGGGAATCCGGTCCTTCAGCCCGCCCATGTTGCGGATGTCCTGCTCGTGGTGCATCGCATAGATCACCGAGCCCGATCCTAAGAACAACAGCGCCTTGAAGAAGGCGTGGGTGAACAGATGGAACATGCCGACTGAATAGGCCCCCGCCCCCATCGCCACGAACATGTAGCCAAGCTGGGAACAGGTCGAATAGGCGACGATGCGCTTGATGTCGTTCTGCACGAGACCGACTGTTGCGGCGAAGAAGGCCGTAGTCGCGCCGATGAACATCACGAAGGCCTGCGCGGTGGGCGCGAGTTCAAACAGCGGCGACAGCCGCGCCACCATGAAGACGCCCGCGGTGACCATGGTCGCGGCATGGATCAATGCGGAGACCGGGGTCGGACCTTCCATCGCGTCGGGCAGCCAGGTGTGCAGCAGGAACTGCGCCGACTTGCCCATTGCGCCCATGAACAGGAGCAGGCAGGTCAGCGTCAGCGCGTCGGCCTGCCAGCCGAAGAAGTTGATGGTTTTGCCGGTCAGCCCCGGAGCGGCAGCAAAGATGGTTTCGTAATCGACGGACCCGATCAGCATAAACACGGCGAAGATGCCGAGCGCGAAGCCGAAATCGCCGATGCGGTTGACAATGAAGGCCTTGATCGCCGCCGCATTCGCCGACGGCTTCTGATACCAGAATCCGATCAGCAGATAGCTCGCAAGGCCGACGCCCTCCCAGCCGAAGAAAAGCTGGACGAGGTTGTCGGCCGTCACCAGCATCAGCATCGCGAAGGTGAACAGCGAAAGATAGCTGAAGAACCGCGGCCGGTACGGGTCCTCGTCCATGTAGCCGATCGAGTAAACATGCACGAGCGAGGAGATGGTGTTGACGACCACCAGCATGACGGCCGTCAGTGTGTCGATCCGCAGCGCCCACGAAACCTGGAGATCGCCCGAATTGATCCACGGGAACAGCGCAATTCGCGCGTCGTTGTGACCGAAGCCGACATCGACCAGCACCACCCACGACAAGGCCGCGCCGATGAGCAAGAAGCCACTCGTGATCAATTCCGCCGCACGCGAGCCCGCCGCCGGCGGCTCAGCCGCCTGATGGTCATCGTGGGCGTCGGGCTCGTGGCTGGAGGCATGGATGACGCTGGCTTCCTGGTCGACCGGCACTTCGCGGTGGCCGTGCGCATCGGAATCATGTTCGACCTCATCGCCGCTAGGATGACGCGCATGCGCACCGACAAGCGAGATCAGGCCTGCGATGATCGCGCCGATGAACGGCAGAAAGACGATGGCCTGGATCATTGGCGAGCCTCTTCACGCACGATCGCAGCGCAAACGCGCCCAGCGTTTGCCGCGGGGGAAAACCGGTTCCGGCTTTTCCGGATCATGCCCTAACCCTTCATCAGATTGACGTCCTCAACCGCGATCGAGCCGCGGTTTCGGAAGTACACAACCAATATCGCAAGACCGATCGCGGCTTCGGCCGCAGCTACCGTCAGCACCAGGAGCGCGAAGACCTGGCCGACGATGTCACCGATGAAAGTCGAGAACGCGACCAGGTTGACATTGACGGCGAGCAGGATCAGCTCGATCGACATCAGAATGATGATGATGTTCTTGCGGTTGAGGAAAATGCCGAGGATTCCGAGCGTGAACAGGATGGCGCCGACCGCGAGATAGTGTCCAAGACCAATTGTCATTGCACCCACTCCGCAGCATCTGCGTCCTGAAGACCCTGACCCGAGGCCACCTTGCGCACGCTCATGGCAAGCTCACGCGTCCGCGCATTCTGGACATTGATGTCCTGCCGCTTCACGGTGGCCTTGTGGCGCAGCGTCAGCACGATGGCGCCGATCATCGCGACCAGCAGCACCAGGCCCGCGATCTGAAAATAATGGATGTACTTCGTGTAGAGCACGAGCCCGAGCGCCTCGGTATTGCTAACATTGGCGGGGATCGCCGCTGTGATCGACTTGGCCACATTGGGGCTGATGACCCAACCGCCGCCGACCAGCAGCAGCTCAGCGAGGAACACGCCGCCGATCACGAGGCCTATCGGAAGATATTCGATGAAGCCTTCGCGCAATTCGGCGAAATCGACGTCGAGCATCATGATCACGAACAGAAACAACACCGCGACCGCACCGACATAAACCACGACAAGAATCATGGCCAAAAACTCGGCTCCCATCAGCACGAACAGGCCGGCTGCATTGACGAAAGCCAGGATCAGAAACAGCACCGAGTGCACGGGATTGCGCGACACGATCACCATGACCGCGGATGCCACGCAGACACCGGCGAACAGGTAGAAGAACAGCGCCGGAAAGATCATTGGCAAACCTCCGCCATTCCGGGGCGCGGACGCCGTCGGCTAACCCGAAATCCAGAGATCGAAGCGCAAGATTGCGGATCGGCGCTGCGCGCCGTCCGGAATGACATGAGAATATGCGGAAGGATCATGCCCTCACCTCACCGGTACGGCGCGTCGAGTTCGATCGCTTTAGCGATCTGGCGCTCCCAGCGGTCCCCATTGGCGAGAAGCTTCGCCTTGTCATAGTAAAGCTCCTCCCGCGTTTCGGTCGCAAATTCGAAATTCGGGCCTTCGACGATGGCGTCCACCGGACACGCCTCCTGGCAGAGCCCGCAGTAAATGCATTTCACCATGTCGATGTCATAGCGCACGGTGCGCCGCGTACCGTCGTTGCGGCGCGGTCCCGCCTCTATGGTGATTGCCTGCGCCGGGCAGATCGCCTCGCAAAGCTTGCAGGCGATGCAGCGCTCTTCGCCGTTGGGATAGCGGCGCAGGGCGTGCTCGCCGCGAAAACGCGGCGAGATCGGCCCCTTCTCGAAGGGATAATTCAGTGTCGGTTTCGGTTTGAAGAAATAGCGCATGCCGAGCAAGAACGCCGAAACGAATTCCGACAGCAGGAGCGAGCGCGACGTGGCGTTGATATTGACACTCATTGCGACCTCATTTCGGCGCGATGCCTGCGAATTGCAGAACGCCCGCGACGATCACCACCATCGCCAGCGACAGCGGCAGGAACACCTTCCAGCCTAGTCTCATCAACTGGTCGTAGCGGTAGCGCGGCACGATTGCTTTCGCCATCGCGAACAGGAAGAACATGAAGAACAGCTTGAGCGAGAACCAGATCACGCCGGGCACCCAGGTGAAGGGCGGCAGCGTCACCGGCGGCAGCCATCCGCCGAGGAACAGGATTGTCGCCATCGCGCACATCGTGGTGATCGCGACGTATTCGCCGAGCATGAACAGGAGATAGGGCGTCGAGCCGTATTCGACCATGAAGCCTGCGACCAGTTCCGACTCGGCTTCGACGAGATCGAACGGCGGCCGGTTGGTTTCAGCCAGCGACGAGACGTAGAACACCACGAACATCGGCAGCAGTGGCCACACATACCAGTTGAGGATCGTCAATTGCGGCAGGCCGATCAGGTTGGCGAGCCCTCGGGTGTTCTGCGCCTCGACCACTGCGGTCAAGTTGAGAGAGCCCGCGCAAAGCAGCACGGTGATGATCACAAAGCCGATCGATACCTCGTAGCTGACCATCTGCGCCGCCGAGCGAAGCGCGGCGAGGAAGGGATATTTCGAGTTCGACGACCAGCCGGCCATGATGATGCCGTAGATCGACAGCGACGAAATCGCGAAGATATAGAGCACGCCGACATTGATGTCGGCGATTGCCCAGCCAAGATTGGTCGGGATCACGGCCCAGGCCGCAAGCGCAAGCACGCAGCTTACCAACGGTGCCAGCAGGAACACGCCCTTGTTGGCACCGGCCGGAATGATCGGTTCCTTCAAGACGAATTTCAACAGATCGGCGAAGGACTGGAACAGACCCCACGGTCCCACCACGTTCGGGCCGCGCCTGATCTGCACCGCCGCCCAGATCTTGCGGTCGGCGAGCAGGATGTAGGCGATCGCAATCAGCAGCACCACGAGCAACAGGACGCTTTGGGCGACCATGATGATCAGCGGCCACAATGTACTGGTCCAGAATTCGGCCATCACTTCACTCCGCTGCGTTGAGCATCTTTCCGGAGGCCAGGCGGGAGCATTCCGCCATGACCGCGGACGCCCGCGCGATCGGGTTGGTCATGTAAAAATCCTCCACCGAACTCTTGAACGGGGACTTCTCGACATTTCCGCCGCCGCCCGCAAGCGCGTTGATATCGTTGGTCTTGCCAGGCTCGATCCCGTCGATCCGCATGAGATGCGGCGCCGCCTTGAAGATCGCCTGCCGCAGCGCCTGAAGCGAGTCGTAGGGTAGCTTCCTGCCGAGCGCTGCCGACAGCGCGCGGACGATCGCCCAGTCCTCGCGCGCCTGCCCCGGGGGAAATCCCGCCCTGTTGGCCATTTGCGCCCGGCCCTCGGTATTGACGAAGATTCCGCTCTTCTCCGTATAGGCCGCGCCGGGGAGAATGATATCGGCGCGGTGGGCGCCTCGATCGCCATGGGTGCCGATGTACACCACGAAGGTGCCATCGGGCACCTTGACTTCATCCGCACCAAGCAGAAACAGCACGTCAAGCGTTCCGAACGTGGTCATCTCCGCCGAATTGAGCCCGCCAGCGCCCGGAGCAAAGCCGATATCGAGCGCGCCGACACGCGAAGCTGTGTCGTGCAAAACCGCAAAACCGCTCCAGCCTTCCTTAAGTGCGCCGAGATCGACCGCCAGCTTGGCCGCGGAGGCAAGAACCGCTCGCCCGTCGTGCCGCGCAGCGGCGCCGGAGCCGACCAATATGATCGGGTGTTTCGCATTCTTGAGCGTGTCCGCAAAGGAGTGCTTGCCGGCGGCGACGTCGCCAAGCGTGTCCGTTCCAGCGCCGAGGTAGTCATAGCCGTAGGTCAAATCGGCCTTCGGGCCGATCACGCCGATTTTGAGCTGGCCGCTGCGCCAGCGCTTGCGAATGCGCGCATTGAGCACAGCGGCTTCCCTGCGCGGATTCGAGCCAAGGATCAGGAGCGCATCCGCCTGCTCAATGCCGGCAATTGTGGGATTGAAGAGGTAAGTGGCGCGTCCAGCCCCGGGATCGAAGGCATCGCCGCCTTGCACAGCGAGATTGATCGAGCCGCATTTCGTCAAAAGCTCCTTGAGCGCAAACATTTCCTCCACCGCGGCGATATCGCCCGCGATGGCGCCAATCCGCTTGCCGTCGGTTCGCGCGATCCGTGCGGCGATCGCCTCGAAAGCCTCCTGCCATGAAGCGGGCCGGAGCTGACCATTCTGCCGGATGTAGGGACGGTCGAGCCGCTGGGTGCGCAGGCCATCGACGATGTGGCGGGTCTTGTCGGAAATCCATTCCTCGTTCACCGCGTCATTGACGCGCGGCAGGATCCGCATCACCTCGCGGCCGCGGGTATCGACGCGGATCGCAGAACCGACGCCGTCCATCACGTCGATCGACTGGGTCTTGCCGAGTTCCCAGGGCCGGGCCGCGAAGGCGTAGGGTTTCGAGGTGAGCGCGCCTACCGGGCAGATGTCGACGAGGTTGCCCTGCAGTTCCGAGGTCAGCGCCGTTTCCAGATAAGTCGTGATCTCCATGTCTTCGCCGCGCCCGGTCGCACCCATTTCCGGCGTACCGCACACTTCGGCGGCAAAGCGGACGCAACGCGTGCACTGGATGCAGCGGTTCATCGAGGTCTTGACCAGCGCGCCAAGATATTTGTCCTCGACCGCGCGCTTGTTCTCGCGAAACCGGCTCTGATCGACGCCGTAGGCCATGGCCTGATCTTGCAGATCGCATTCGCCACCCTGGTCACAGATCGGGCAGTCGAGCGGATGATTGATCAGTAAAAACTCCATCACGCCTTCGCGTGCTTTGCGTACCATCGGCGAGCGGGTCGAGATCTGTTTGGGAGACTGGTCCCTGTTTGGCGGCAGATCCTTCACCCCCATGGCGCAGGATGCCTGGGGCTTCGGAATACCGACCACCTCGACCAGGCACATGCGGCAATTGCCGGCGATCGACAGCCGGTCGTGGAAGCAGAAGCGCGGAATTTCCGCACCCGCCGTCTCGCACGCCTGCAACAGCGTGTATTCCGGCGAAACGTCGATCTCTTTGCCGTCGACGATGAGCTTGGTCATGCCGCCTGCCCGTCCATGACGCCGCAGCGTGTCGTCTTCCACAGTTGCGCGACCGGAACGCGCTCCCAACCGAAGGCGTAGTCCGAGGGGCCGTTCGCGGCCAGATGTTCAAGCCGCTCCTTCGCCTCCACGAGCGTCGGCGGGTGGCCGGCCGGCACCCACCACATGACGAAATGCGGCGTGTCCATCGCATCGAACCATTCCGGCCGCCGGCCATAAAAGCGCTTGTGCACCGTCTGCCAGACGAACCGCTCCAAGTCTTCGACGCTTTCCCAGACCGTCAGATTGACCGCCATGTTCGGGTCGTCGTTGAATGGACGAAAATTGGTGGCGTTGTTGCTCTCGTCCTTGAGCCGCCACACAAAGCCTTTCGAGCGCTCGGCAAGCCCGTTCACAAGGTCGAGGTTGTTCATGAAATCGGCCATGCGCGGATCTTCGGTCCGATAGCGGAAGCGTCCGATATTGAACTGGGCGAGGTGGCGATTTTCGCTCAAGCGCTACTCCGCGGCCTGCGGCACCGGCGGGTCGAAGATGCCTATGGTGTCGGGATTGGCGGTGTATTCGTCGATACGGCGTTCGATCTCGGGACGGAAGTGGCGCAGCAGGCCCTGCACCGGCCAGGCGGCGCCGTCGCCGAAGGCGCAAATAGTGTGGCCCTCGATCTGGGTCGTGACCTGCCAGAGCATGTCGATCTCGCGCTTCTGCGCGCGGCCTTCGGCCATGCGGTTGAGCACGCGCCACATCCAGCCCATGCCTTCGCGGCAGGGGGTGCACTGGCCGCAGCTTTCGTGCTTATAGAAATAAGAGATGCGCGCCATCGCCCGAACGATGTCGGCGCTGTTGTCCATGACGATCACGGCGGCGGTGCCGAACGCGGACTTCTTTTCGCGGCAGCCGTCGAAATCCATGAGCAAGGTGTCGGCCTGATCGGGTCCGGCCGGAATGAGCGGCATCGACGATCCGCCGGGAATGACCGCGAGCAGATTGTCCCAGCCGCCGCGCACGCCGCCGGCATGCTTGTCGATCAGTTCGCGCAGCGGAATGCCCATCTGCTCTTCGACATTGCACGGCCGCTCGACATGGCCGGAGATGCAGAATAGCTTCGTGCCGCTGTTGTTCGGCCGGCCGATGCTGGCGAACCAGGCGGCCCCGCGGCGCATGATGTCCGGCACCTGGGCGATGGTCTCGACATTATTGACCGTGGTCGGGCAGCCATAGAGGCCCATGTTGGCCGGGAATGGCGGCTTCAATCGCGGCTGGCCCTTCTTGCCTTCCAGGCTTT
>Ga0306925_10000765_pt1 | contig 24529 bp, 21 predicted proteins | sample flu12Cox44000176_FD_203755 | JGI IMG/M metagenome (GOLD analysis project Ga0306925, IMG submission 203755) | Lab enrichment of tropical soil microbial communities from Luquillo Experimental Forest, Puerto Rico - flux8day.12C.oxic.44.000.176 (v2)... | ecosystem: Environmental > Terrestrial >... | reverse complement strand
ATCCATCCAGCAACAGCGACGATCAACGCACCGGCGGCAATGGCTGCGAATGTGGTTTTGTGCATCTGGCTCTCTCCTTCGTCTGGCGTGAACCTAGGACAGTTGCCCGCCATCGGTTTGGTATCGTGTGTATCGCAGACCGCCTCGATGGTTGCGATCGCACCGCGCAGGCCTCAGCTGCGGCCGCGGATGCAACTTTGATCTTTCGATATCGCCACGATGTCACCCGTCAGCGATTTCGGATCAGCGCAAGGCGAAGGCGCGGCACAATACGTCGGACGCCAGGTTGAGGTCGTATGCAACGCGTTCGGCTGCGACGCCTCGTTCTCCGATTTCGATCTCGGTCACCCCGGTGAGCCCGATCTGTGGCGCCTCGCGCCAGTATTGAAGTTCCTTATGCGACCGCAGCTTCATTGGGCCTCGCAGGAAGAAAGCGAGCTCGTGCCGAGTGATCGCTCCTGTACAGGAGAGTCTGTCCTGCAAAAGATCGAAGTATTTGTGCAGCGACCGGCGATCGAAACTTCCGACGAACGGATCAGTGAACCGATAGCTCGGGGCGGTCGCATCGAGGATCTTTTCCAAGTCGGTCTGCGCCCAACCTTCGATGTATCGATTAAGTGGTGAAGTCGGGTTTGCGTTCTGATCGCGGACTTTATCGAGAAGCTGCACCACTTTCGGTCCGGCATCGTCCATGCGGCACGGGTCGCGAGACATCTCTGAAACTCGCAATGGCCGTGCGATTGCTGCAGAATTCATCATGACCTGTACCCTCGTGACGCATTTGCGTGTTCAGGTTTCACGCGACAACAGGCCCGGGCGCGCTCAATTGAACACCAGGGAGTAATCGTCATAATGGGCAACAGGCAGGTGTCTTGCGCCCATCGTGATCTGCAACGGATTGATCTGTGCGCCGGCCGGTACGTCGATACGCGCCCGAGTAGTCGAAGTGGCCCAAATTCCGACACCAGCGAGCATTAACGCAATTGCGGCCACCAAACTGATCTTGCGCATTTGAGTTTCTCCTAGAGGTCCCAATACCATGCGATCTCCTTGCCTTGGCGCACGATCCGCACCATGATGCGAAGCGTCCGTCATCAGGCCGCAGGAATCTGAGCCCGGACCGGCCGGAAGTCATGAAACTGCGCTGAAAAAGTTCTTAAGCGTTTCTGAACTGGCACCAGATCGGGAGATGGCAGCAACGTACATCCTCGGTCCGTTCCGCCTTGATGCGGAGACGGACACATTGTTCCGTGACGGCGAGCCCATTTCGCTGGGCCACCGGGCCGTCGCAGTGCTGCGCGTGCTCGTGGAGCAGCGGGGTATCCCGGTTTCCAAGGACGCGCTGATGGAAGCCGCGTGGGCCGGTCTCACTGTCGAGGAGAGCAACCTCGCAGTGCAGATCGCAGCCCTACGTCGAGTGTTTGGGGAGGAGCCTGGCGGCGAGAATTGGATCGAAACCTTGCCCCGACGAGGCTATCGATTCGTCGGTCCGGCCAGCATCCGGGACCAAGGTGCCCTCACCGCAGCATCGCAGGCCGCGGATTTTCCCATGGCCGCCGGTTCCTCGAACCCCACGCTTCCGGACAGACCATCCATCGCCGTTCTGCCATTTCAGAACATCAGCGCGGACCCTGAACAAGAGTACTTCGCCGACGGCATGGCCGATGAAATCATCACGGCGCTGTCACGCTTTCCGTCGCTGTTTGTCATCGCGCGCGAACTCGGGGTGCGTTACGTGCTCGAGGGGAGCGTGCGCAAGTCAGGAAATCGCGTGCGATTCACCGGGCAGCTCATCGATGCGACAACCGGCGGAAACATTTGGGCGGACCGCTTCGATGGTGCCCTGGAGGACGTATTTGAGCTGCAGGATCAGGTGACCGCAAGGGTGGTGGGGGCCATTGAGCCACGGCTCCAACGCGCGGAGATCGAGCGTGCGGGACGCAAGCCGACCGAGAGCCTCGACGCTTACGACTACTTCCTGCGCGGAATGGCCAGTTTTCATCTGCACAATAGAGACAGCCTCTTGGAAGCGGTGCGGCTCTTCGCGCGCGCGACGGAACTCGACCGCAATTACGCCTCTCCCTACGGAATGGCGTCGTGGTCCGGCGCGCTCAGGAACAGCCACGGCTGGATGGTTGATCGCGAAAGTGAGATCGCGGACGCCGTGAGGCTGGCGCGTCGCGCGGTCGCGCTGGGCAAGGATGATCCGACCGCGCTGTGGTCAGGCGGCCTTAGCCTGGCTTATATGGCTAAGGAGGTCGAGGCTGGCGCCGCGTACATCGACCGGGCGTTGGTTCTGAACCCGAATTTGGCGGCGAGTTGGAATGCGAGTGGCTGGGTGCGCATGTACCTTGGCGAGTACGCAAGCGCTATTGAACATTTTGAGCGAGCCATGCGGCTGAGCCCGCTTGATCCGCTGACCTACTTTGCTTCAACCGGCATGGCCTTTGCGCATGCCTTTGCCGGTCGTTACGACGAGGCGATATCCTGGGCGACCAGGGCCCTCCATGAGCAACCGAACTGGGCCACTGCACTGCGGGTGGCGGTGACGGCCAATGCTCTTTCGGATCGGATGGTCGAAGCGCGGGCGGCGATGGCCTGCTTGCGCGAGGTCGATCCCGCGTTGAGGCTTGGCAATCTTGACCGGGTAGCGCCGCCGCTCAGGCGGACGGAGGACCGCGTCCGCTTCATTGAGAGCCTGCGCAAAGCAGGATTGCCGGAGTGACCCGACAGCCGGTTCGTCGGTGACCGCTTCGATAATCCCAACGGCATCACAGTGACCAACGATTTTGCAACGGTCGAAGCCACATACGACGCTTCAACGGATCGAATTGCTTCTGCTGCCCCAGCCAGGGGGATTGCGAGGCAGCATACCGAATTGGTGAGGATCAGTCAGGAGGTTGCCGCGCTGCGAGATTTCGGCCCGTCTGGTCGATAAGACACGCGCCTAAAATCCCGCCACCGCCTCTAGTGTTTTCCCCGCCTCCACCTGCGAACGCCGCGTCGCTTCGAGCCGCGTCGCCGCTTCCGGCGGTATTGCGATCTCCTTGGCAAACTCAGGTCTGGCGCGAAGCTTGTCCATCCACACGGCGACGCGCGGGTGCAGCCGTGCGAACGGGTAGCCGCCCAGCGAGAGCCGGTGGGCGTAAATCAACCAGGCGATGTCGAGCACGCTCAAACTGTCGCCCATCGCGTAGGGACGCTGTGCTAGCAGCTGGTCGAGTGCATCGAAGGCGACACGGAACTTGTGCGCGGACGCGCGTGCCCGCTCGTCGGTGAAGCCTTCCTTTGCAGCGCGCTGCCAGAAGTCGATCTGTATCTCCTTGTCGCGATCCTTGACGCCGCGCACGGTGCCGGTGCCGTTCGCGGCATAACTTTCGAGCATCACCGCAGGCTTGGGAGGCCCAGGGGGGTTGAATACGAATCGGAAACTCAGCGTGCGAAGATCGAGGTGCAGGTCATCCTCGTGCTTGAGCAGGGCCGTGATCTCGGTCTCGTGGCCTGACGGAATGAGCTTTGGGGTCGGGAATTTCTGTTCGAGATGCTGGATTATGTCGTTGCTCTCGATATGCACAGCACCGTCATCCACCAATACCGGCACCAGCCCGCGCGGGTTGATGCCGAGGAACCATGGCTGGAAGTTTTCGTTGGTAAAAAGGTCAACTGGGTGGGATTCCCACTCGATGCCTTTGACATTGAGGAAAATTCGAAGCTTCTGTGAACACGATGAGCCCATGAAGTGGAGGACGTGCACACCCTTCCAATCGAGCACCTCGCGGGTCTTAATGTCCCCATTGACGAGTTGAACCACGTGTTTCCTCCCTTGAGATTGAGGGTCAATAAGGTCCCGCGGCTCGATCTGGCCGCAGCAAAGGCTCGCTCGCAGGCGCGGACCAGCTCTGGCCCTGCTCGTAGGATTTGGCGTAGCGATAAAACGTGCCTTCGAAATTGCCCAGCGCGATGATGAAGCCGGCCCAGCCGTCGCGATAGCCGCGCTTGAGCAGGAAATGCTTGATGAATGCCCAGCTCCCGTGGGCGAGCGCGCCGGTCATGGTGGTCTTTCTGCCCGCAAGCTTGTCGGCTCCGAGCGTGGAATACCGGTTCATCTTGCGGATGACCTCCTCCAGATTGCGGAACGGAAATTGCCAGATTTCGGCATTCAATTGCCCCATCCGCCGTGGCGTCAGGAGCTCGTAGCCTTCATGTACCGGATCCTGACTGTATCGCATCGCGCCTTTGCGGAAGAGCTGCGGCTGTCGAAAGTTGGGATACCAGCCCGAGCCCCTAATCCAGCGGCCCATCATGTAATTGCGCCTCGGCACCAGATAGGCGTCGTGGGCCGGCGTGGACGAGAGGAGCGACAGTATCTCGTCGCGCGCTTGTGCCGTGCAGCGCTCATCGGCATCGAGACTGAAAATCCAGTCGTGCCGGCATGCCGCGACCGCCTGATTGCGCAGGTCGCCGAAGCCGCGAAAGGGAACCTGCACGACACGCGCGCCCATGCCCTGCGCGATCTCGCTCGTCTTGTCGCTGCTGCCGGAGTCGACGACGATGATCTCGTCCGCCCATAGGACGCTCGCTATCGCGTCGGCGATCTTCTCGGCTTCGTTATAGCCGAGGATATAGGCCGATATGCGTTGCATGTTCTCTCGTTGTTGAGCTTGATCGCGACGCACGCTATCACAGAGCGACATGTCCGGTCCCATCTCCCTCATTGTGACGACCTACAATCGTGCCGACGCGCTCGGGGCTGTATTGGCGGCGCTGGCACGCCAGACCGACCGGCAGTTTGAGGCGGTGATCGCCGACGACGGCTCGGGGCCTGCGACCGCCGCCCTGATAGAGCGTTGGCGCTCGCGCATCGGTGTCCCGCTCAGCCACGTCTGGCAGGTGGACCGCGGGTTCCGTGCAGCCGAAATACGCAACCGCGCGATCCTGGCCAGTCGCGGTGAGTACTGCATATTTCTCGACGGGGATTGCCTCGTGCGCCCCGATTTCATTGCACGGCACCGTCGATTGGCGGAGCGCGGCTGGTTTGTCACCGGCAACCGCGTGCTGCTCTCGGAGGCCCTGACGGCGGCGGTGCTGCGCGAGGGCCTGCGGCCGGACACGTGGACGGCCGGCAAGTGGGTCAAAGAACGCCTGCGCGGCGGGATCAACCGATTGACTGCGGTGCCGCGTCTGCCGCTCGGACCGATGCGCAAGCTCGCTGCCCGCCAGTGGCGCGGCGCGCGCTCCTGCAATCTTGCGGTCTGGCGTTGCGACCTTGATCGCGTTGACGGCTTCGATGCGACATTCAGCGGCTGGGGACGTGAAGACTCCGATCTGCTCATTCGGCTCATCCATTCCGGCATCCATCGCAAGGACGGTCGCTTCTCAACCGGAGTGATCCATCTCTGGCATGCCGATGCCGACCGCGCGCGGCTGTCCGCCAACGATGCGCTCATGGATGCCACATTGACCGGCAAGCGCACGCGCGCCGAGCTTGGCCTCTCCGCGCTGCGGCAAGATGAGGGCGCAGAGACTCGCCGCAAAGAGGCCCGATGCTGAAGCAGCCGACCAGACTCGAGCTGCCGCAGCGCCCGCGCATCCTGGTCATTACGTTGCGCCGCCTTGGCGATGTGCTGCTTGCGACGCCGCTCATCCGCAGCATCCGGCGCGGCTTCGGCGACGCGACCCTGGATGTGCTCGTCTTCCGCGGCAGCGATGCCATCCTGTCGGGAAATCCGGACATAGACAGGATCATGACCGTGGCGGAGCGACCGTCGCTTCGGGAAACGCTCGCTTTGGTTCGCCGCCTGTTTCGCCGCTACGATCTTGCCGTCTGCACACAGCCGGGGGATCGGCCGACGTTCTTCGCCATGCTGGCGGGACGCCGCAGGATAGGCCTTGTGCCGCGCCCGGGCACAACCGGCTACGGCTGGAAACGCCATGCGCACCACGTCGCGATTATCCCTGAGCCCGAGACCCATCGGGTCACGCAGCTGATGGCGCTCTGCGATGCGCTGGGCCTTGCCCCTAACGCTGAGATCGTCTGTCCGGCAGACCCCGATAATTGCGGGCCTCCGTCACCGGAACCTTATGCGGTCCTGCATGCGAATCCCTTCTATCAGTACAAGCGCTGGACCGATGCGGGCTGGCGCGCGATTGCCGCCGGGCTTGCCGAACGCGGGCTTTCCATCATTGCCACCGAGGGGCCGGACCCGGCCGAGCGCGCTTATCTCGACCGGGTATGGGACCGTGACGGCCCGCCGGTGCGGCGGATGCGGCTTGGCTGGCCGCAGCTTGCGACTCTCCTGCGGAGGGCCCGGGTCTATGTGGGGCCGGATACGTCGACCACGCATCTCGCAGCGGCCACCGGCTGTCCGACCATAGCGCTCTATGGCCCCACCAGCCCGCGCCTGATCGGCCCCTGGCCGGCGGGCGGTCTTGCTCGGCCCTGGGATCCCTCCGGCACGATCCAGCATCGCGGCAACGTCTGGGTGGTGCAGAATCCGCAGCCCTGCCTGCCCTGCGAGAAGCTTGGCTGCGAAGGTCACCTCGCAAGCTTCAGCCGCTGTCTCGACGAGCTGACATCGGGACAGGTTCTCGCGGCGATCGATCAGGCGCTCAAATGCGACCTGGTTGCGGGCGTTCACAGGGCGTGATGCTGCTCCAATCCCTCCCCGCAGGGGAGGGTGGTCGAGCGAAGCGAGACCGGGTGGGGTACGGGCCACATTCCGCCCCACCCGGCCGCCGTCGTTGCGTCCACCCCCGTGCGGGGAGGATTACGGAGTTTGCTGCGCGCGCCAGAATGACAGCGCCACATGACTCAAGACCCTCCTGCTCGAGGCGGCCGGTCATTGTCGGGACAGAGATGCGCCGACGAGCCTCGCTCCTCACGTCTCGGCGCGCCGCACGCGCGCGGCTTCGATGTCGTCGCGGTTGATGAGCACCATGTGCTGCTCGCTCGGCGGCTCGTGTCGGCCGACGCGACTCCGGAAACCGGACCTTCTTGATCTTATGTATCCGGCAGGATACATAAGCCGATGCCCGAGGTCCGCCAGACCGAAAACTTCGCGCGCTGGCTGGCGGGCTTGCGCGACAGCCGGGCGCGGGCGCGGATTAATGCTCGTATTCGGCGAATGTCGCTAGGCAATCCTGGCGATGTGAAGCCGGTGGGAGGTGGGGTATCGGAGATGCGTATCGACTATGGGCCCGGCTATCGCGTGTAATTCGTTCGCCGCGACGAAGCGGTTGTCATCCTCCTCGCGGGCGGAGACAAGAGCACGCAGGATCAGGACATCGCAATGTCGATCAAGCTTGCGGGTGGTCTGTGAGGCGCATGGCCATGACCGCAAAACGCAAGCCGAAAGTCAAAACTACGCCGTGGGATGCGGTTGCACATCTCAAGACAGATCGCGATATCGCGCACTATCTCGAGGCCGTATTCGAGGATGGCGACCCGGCGTTGGTGGCCGCAGCCTTGGGGGACGTCGCCCGTGCCAAGGGCATGGCACGGATCGCAAAGGCGGCGGGACTCGGACGGGAAAGTCTGTACAAGGCGCTCTCGCAGGACGGCAATCCGCAGCTCGCCACCGTGCTCAAGGTGCTGCGTGCGCTCGGTCTCAAGGTGAAGATTGCGGCCTGAGATCGTTAAAGTAGCGGTCTCTCGGAACCGCTCGGCAACGGACAAGCCGAGGAACTCCGGCGACATTGAAGCACCTAAAGGAACCCCACAGGAAACACTATCGTGTCGGACTCCGCGGCTATTTAGCCGCAGCCTCATTGAAGCAACGCGTTCTTGGCGCCGTCAAGAAATGCCGCGAAACTTCCGCGGTTTTTTAGCCGCGCGCGCCGCGCCCCTAGTGGCCGGCCTTCTTCTGCTGCGTCGGTGCAGGATTGCGCTGGACGAACATGGAGGGATCAAACGGCTCGTAGGCCTGCTGCTTGCATCGATCGATCGCGACCCCGGCACGCGCGTCAATGATTTTGTCGCCGAGAATGAAAACGGCGTATTCCTGGATCGAGTCGGCGGTGTGTAGCTTGAGGCAAGTGACCCAGGCCGGTCCGCGAAGGTGGTTGACCGGCCGAACCCCGGAGATCTCCATCGTTCCAGGCACGGCGTTCGGAAAGATGCTTGCGATGTTGTCGGCGACAATCTGCCGATAGTTCGGCTCGGCAAGATCTCCCTGGAGCGGAGGATCGGCAAGGTATTGGGTGACGCTGCCGGACGCGCATCCGGCCAGGGCAACGCCAAGCGCGAGGACGCAAAAACGCACGATCGTTCAGCCTGCTGAGAGCACCTGAGCGATCCTGCTTACCCTGTCGATATCCATCCCATTAACAACCATAGATTGCAATGATAGGATTGGAGGCTCGGTTTCTTGACTTTGTGCCTACTGTTTTCAGCGCCAAATTCGCTGCCCGACCACGGCGGACGGGTTGAGTTGGAGATGGCAGTCAATGCCAAAGCCCGGTAATGAACCCCATAAGGGCCGCGGTCACAGGCGGCGACAAGGGTAGCATGATCCGCCTGTCGACCTTTACGCCGCGAATGTGGCTTATTCTCGCGCATGACCTCCTGGTCACGGCCGCTGCCATAGTTGCAAGCTTCTTCATTCGATTCGAAGAGACCGGACTCATCGATCGTTGGCGCCTCTTGGCAATCGTGGTGCCGGCGTTCGTGCTTTACGCCGGGCTCATCTTCGCAGTTTTCGACCTCTACAAGTCGAAGTGGCGGTTCACCTCGCTGCCTGATCTCTACAATATCGTGCGCTCCTCTACGGTTTTGGCGGCGACGCTGCTGGCGCTCGATTACGTTCTGCTGGCGCCGAATTTCTACGGCACCTTCGTTTTCGGCAAGATCACCATCATTCTGTACTGGTTGCTGCAGATCGCGTTCCTGAGCGGGCCGCGCATTGCGTATCGCTATTTTCGCTATACCCGCACGCTTCAGCATGCAAAAGCCGGCGAGGCCGCTCCGATACTGGTGCTGGGCAATGCCGCGGACGCCGACGTGCTGCTGCGGGCGATCGAGAGCGGCGCCGTCAGAAAAATTCGTCCGGTCGGAATCCTGTCGCCATCCCGAGCCGACCGTGGGCAGGCTGTCCGTGGCACTTCCATTCTCGGTGGGGTCGATGACCTCGAGGAAATCATCGCCGATCTCGCAGGCCGCGGTGCCCGCGTGACGCGGCTGGTGCTTACTCCGAGCGCGTTTGACCCGGAATCAAAGCCCGAAACAGTCCTGATGCGAGCGCGACGAATTGGGCTCGCCACCAGCAGGTTGCCTTCGCTGGATGCCGGCGGGGAGGCGCTGGCGCTTGCTCCGGTACAAGTCGAGGACTTGCTGCTGCGGCCGGGCGTGAAGATCGATTACGGCAGGCTGGAGAAATTCATAAGGCACAAATCGATTGTCGTCACCGGAGGGGGCGGATCGATCGGCGCGGAAATCTGTGATCGCATCGTCACCTTCGGCGCCAAACGTGTGCTGGTCGTGGAAAATTCAGAGCCGGCGCTGCATGCGGTCCTGGAAATGCTTGCGGCCAAAAGGAGCCGCGCAGACATTGACGGCCGGCTGGGCGACGTTCGCGACCGCGAACGCATATTCGGTCTGCTCACCCAGTTTCGGCCGGACATCGTATTCCATGCGGCGGCTCTCAAGCACGTGCCGTTGCTCGAGCGGGATTGGGGAGAAGGCGTCAAGACCAACGTCTTTGGCTCCGTCAACGTTGCTGACGCTGCCCTCGATAGCGGCGCTTCGGCAATGGTCATGATCTCGACCGACAAGGCGATCGAACCCGTATCGGTGCTGGGGGCCTCGAAACGGTTTGCAGAGATGTATTGCCAGGGCCTGGATAACGATGTTGCGCGCCGCGACGACCCGGCAAGGCGCGCGATGCGCCTGATTGCGGTTCGTTTCGGCAACGTGCTCGCCTCCAACGGCTCGGTGGTGCCCAAGTTCAAGGCGCAGATCGAGGCCGGCGGGCCGCTCACCGTGACCCATCCCGAAATGGTGCGCTATTTCATGACCATTCGCGAGGCCTGCGACCTTGTCGTCACCGCGGCGAGCCATGCGCTCGAGGTCGGGCACGCCAGCGTGTCCGTCTATGTTCTCAACATGGGTCAGCCGGTCAAGATCGTCGACCTCGCTGAGCGCATGATCCGGCTCTCCGGTCTCGAGCCCGGCCGCGATATTGACATCACCTTCACCGGCACAAGACCCGGGGAGCGGCTGCATGAAATCCTGTTCGCGCGCGAGGAGCCGACCGAGCCGATCGGCATCGAGGGCATTGTTGCGGCGAAGCCTGTGAGCCCTTCGCTCAAGGCAATGCGGGGGTGGCTCGCCGCTCTCGAGCAGGGCCTCGCACGTGAAGATCGCTCTGTGGTCTTCAGCGTGCTGCGCAATGCAGTTCCCGATTTCGGCGGCGAGGCGGCGTGAATCCCTCCCCGAAGGGGAGGGTGGTCGAGCGGAGCGAGACCGGGTGGGGGGACCAGGCACAGCACTCTTTTTGTCGAGGCAACCCCACCCGATCTCCGGTCGCTGCGCTGCCGGAGATCGACCTCCCCTAAGGGGAGGTATGACAGGCACAGCACTTTTCGCCTCGCGGACCCACCTGATCTCGGTGGGTGATCCGGTTCTTGCTCAACGCTTGCCGCGAGCCAGGCTGGCGAGCAGCCAGGTCACGATCGCGCCTGCGGCGGCTAGCGCGAGCCAGCCGAGTCTCGGTGCGGCGACCGTGGAAAGCGCAAGTGCGGCGAGTGCAAGGTTGGCACCGAAGACCCGTCCGACGACTTGAAGGACGCCCAAACCGCCATCAATCGCGCGCTGATAGAAATGTGTGCGATGAGCGCGCCAGAACTCCTCGCCTGCCGCAACCCGTCGGGCGAGCGTGATGCTTGCATCGGCGAGATAGTAGAGCGGCAGGATGAGCGCCGCGGCGAGATGGCCCCTCTCGGCAAGCTGCAATAACAGCCAGCCGAGCAGGAGCCCCATGGGCAGGCTCCCGACATCGCCCAAAAAAATCCGTGCCACCGGCTTGTTGAACGGTGCAAATCCGATGATCGCGCCGAGCAGTGCGGCGGCAAGCACCGTGGCCGCGAGATCCATCCCGCCGGCGAGACCAATGAGCGTAACGGCGCCGAGTGCGGGCACGAATTCGGCGACCGTCATCCAGTCGAGGCCGTCCATGAAATTGACGAGGTTGACGAACCACAAGCCGCCGAGAAACAGGCAGCCGCGCTCCACCCATCGCGGCAGGTGGGGCAGGATTTGCCAATCCGCCGGCAGCGCGGCGACGGTTGCAGCGACGGCAATGCACTGCATGACAAGGCGTGACCTTGCCCGCAACGTTCGCATGTCGTCGATGAGGCCGACGGCCGCAAGCAGAACCATTCCCGCGGTCGTCGCCAGCAGCTCGGCCCCTTGCTCCTGCATGAGACCAGGCACGAGCATGATGGCGGCCCAGCCGACCGAGAGCGTCGCCATGATTACGGCAGCGCCCCCTCCCTGCGGGGTAGGCACCTGGTGCGACGAGCGCGTGTTCGGATGCGCCAAGGCGTAACGTGCGAGCCACGGCTGCAGGAGCAGGATCAAAACGAGGCTGACAAAAAATGAAAAAGCCGACACCGCTGCAAGGACCCACAAACGTGCAAGGGGCTGCTCAGGCATTTCTGGTCTGCTCGCTGACCGACTGTGCGCACAGTAGCAATCTCGGCGCGTGCAATCTCTCCCTGGAGCGGATAGTGGTTTGCGATCTGCTCCAGGTGCTCAATGGCCGAAAGCGCAATACGGCTGCGCAAACGTCTGCCGGCCTTGCCGATAGTCGTTTTTTCGATGCGGCCCGCCCCGCGGCGCCCGTATGGGTTTCCTCAGATGACACTCGGGTAGCGCTTCACCCGCAGGGCGGTAGCGTGGCTTGCCAGCCGGCGCCCGGTTGGAGGCAAGGTGGACTCAACTTTCGATAGATTATATATGATAATACATCAAATAGTTGCATTTTGACCAAACAAACCCGAATTCCCATTCGTCCCGCTCAACCCCCCAATTCCTCCCGCACCGCCTCAATGATGCGGTCCTGAGTGGGCTCATCGAGATAAGCGTGCATGGGAAGGCTGATGACCTCCTGGGAAAGGCGCTCGGCGACCGCCGCACCGCCCGCGGCCATCGGAAAGCCTCGGTAGGGCTCCTGCCGATGCACCGGGCGGCGATAATAGATCGCGGTGGGGATCCCCTTGGCCTTGAGCGCGGCAGCCAGCGGCTCACGCTGGCTGGGGACGAGGCGGATTGTGTACTGCGCCCAAGTCGACGACCAGCCGTGCCCCAGCTTCGGGACTGTCGCGACATCGGCGAGCGCGGCGCAATAACGTCTCGCAATGCGGGCGCGCGCGGCGAGCTCATCCGGGAACAGCTTGAGCTTCTCGATCAGGACGGCGGCCTGGATGGTGTCGAGCCGCCCATTGAGGCCGATGCGCGCGCAATCGTACTTGTCTCGCCCTTCGCCGTGAACGCGCAGCGATCGCAGGATGTGCGCGAGCTCATCATCGTCGGTGAAAATGGCGCCACCGTCGCCGTAGCAGCCGAGCGGCTTGGCCGGAAAGAAGCTGGTCGCTGTCACCGGGGCAACCGCGCCGAGCCTGCGGTTTCCGTACGTGGCGCCGAAAGCCTGCGCTGCGTCGTCGAGGACGAAAAGTTCCTCCGATTGCGCAATGGCGGCGATGCGGTCGTGGTCGGCGGGTTGGCCGAACAGATCGACCGGAATCACCCCTTTGACATTGAGCCCAAGGCCGCGCGCCACCGCGCAGGCATCGCGCAGGCTGTCGGGATCGAGATTGAAGCTCGCCTCCTCGACGTCCGCGAACACAGGGGTAGCGCCGACCAGCGCGACCACTTCGGCGGTCGCCGCGAAGGTGAAGGTTGGGCAGATGACGGCATCGCCTGGGCCTACTCCCTTCGCCATCAGCACCATCACCAGCGCATCGGTGCCGCTCGCGCAGCTCACGGCATGGCGCGCGCCGCAGAATTGGGCAAGCTCGGCTTCAACTGCGCGCACCTCGGGGCCGAGGATGAATTGACAGTGCCCGAGCACGCGCGCGATGGCTGCATCGACCGCGCCCCCGAGCCGGCGTTTCTGCGCAGCAAGATCGATGAATGGAATGGGCGCCTGAACGACGCGCACGCGCTCATTCGTGACGGACAATGCACACCCCTCCGGCAGGATCATTCGCAGAGGCTTCCTAGCACGCCGCCAGCCGCTCCGCGAACGGTCCAATCGCGGAGGCGGACACGTTTTGAATCAAAGAGTTACGGCCGTCCGGCATCCGCGGCGCAGCCGGCCAATATTGCAGCTTCCCCGATCGTCCGGCAAAAGCTTTTCCCTCGCAGACGAGGCGGAGGAAGATAGTGCCACACGGTCGAATGCTCGCCGTCATCGGTCTGGGCTACGTGGGTTTGCCGGTCGCCGCAGCCTTTGCCAGGCAGGGCACGCCCGTCATCGGCTTCGACATCGACGCCACGCGCATTCGCGAACTCAGGTCGGGATGCGACCGCACCCGCGAGGTCGAAGCGAAGGACCTCGTTCAGAACCTGAGCTTGACCTGCGATCCGCGCGAGATCGCAGCGGCTGATTTTTTCATCGTGACCGTTCCCACCCCGATCGATGCCTCGCGTCGCCCCGACCTCTCGGCGCTGCTGCTCGCTTCAAAAACGGTGGGAGGGGCGCTCAAGCGGGGCGATGTGGTGGTCTACGAGTCCACCGTCTATCCCGGCGCAACGGAAGAGGACTGCGTGCCGGTCCTTGAAGGGGTCTCGGGCCTTGCGGCCGGACGCGATTTTACAGTTGGCTACTCGCCTGAGCGCATCAATCCGGGTGACAGGGCGCACCGCTTCGAATCGATCAAGAAGGTGATAGCGGCGCAGGACGCTTTCACCCTCGACATCATCGCCGCTGTTTACGGCTCGGTCGTCACCGCCGGCTTGCACCGGGCGCCGTCGATAAAAGTGGCGGAAGCCGCCAAGGTCATCGAGAACGCGCAGCGCGACCTCAACATCGCCTTCATGAACGAGCTCTCCCATCTTCCAGGAGCTCGGCATCGACACCAAGGATGTTCTTGCCGCGGCCGCCACCAAATGGAATTTCCTCAACTTTACACCGGGTCTGGTGGGCGGACACTGCATCGGTGTCGATCCCTATTACCTCACCTTTCGCGCGCAGAAGGCGGGCTATCATCCCGACGTCATCCTGGCCGGACGGCGCATCAACGATTCCATGGGAGCGCGCGTCGCACGCGAGTGCCTGCGCCGCCTCCTGCGCAACGGCTCGCGGCCGGAACTGGTTACGGTGCTGGGACTCACATTCAAGGAGAATGTGGTCGACATCCGCAATTCGCAGGTGGTCGGGATCATCCGCGAGCTGCAGTCCTTTGGCGTTGAGGTGCAGGTCCAGGATCCGCACGCAGATCCGGCTGCCGCCGCGCACCAATACGGCATCACGGTTGAGAGCGACAGCAAGCCCGCCGACGCCGTCGTGCTCGCGGTGGCGCACGACTGCTATCGTGCGGCCGGCTGGCCGCTGATGACGCGGCTTCTCCGGAGCGAGCGCGGTCTGGTGATAGATGTCAAAGGCGTGCTCGACCTCTCGACCAAACCGGAAGGGATCGATGTTTGGCGGCTTTGAGAGGAAAGAGAATGTCCGGTTAGTGTCCCGGTTCCGACGTTTGTATCCCTTTGCGGCACGCGCTTGTACAAACGTCGGAACCAAAGGGACACTAGCAACTATTTGAGTCTAGTGTGGCTTTGGATTTGACGTTCCTACGAATGACTCGCGGCAATGCTGGTAGGAACGTCAAATCCGCCACACTAGAACCGGAAATAGATGAACGGGTTGTTCTGATCGATGGTCATGGTGGCGAGACAAAGCACGGTGATGATCCCGATAAACGCCGCGCGGGTGATGTCGTAGGCGGCCTGCTCGCCCGCTGTGATGATGGTCTTGCGAGCCAGCTCCCTGACCTGCGGCCAGACCGGGAAGGAGAAAAACGCTGCCAGCAAGATCAACAGCATGGTGGGCAGCGCCACATGCGAGGATACGGGCAGCATCGTCGCCGTACCCGCTTGCAGGCCGAACATGCGCGAGAGCATGTCGAGGGCGAGCTCAAGCGTGGGAGAGCGGAAGAGGACCCAGCCTACCATGACGATCAGAAGCACATAGGCGTTTTGCAGGACGCGCGGGGCTTTCGACAACCATCGCTCAACGGTGCGCAGCCGCTCGATGGACAGGAACAGCCCGTGCCACATGCCCCACACCACGAAGTTCCAGCTCGCGCCATGCCATGCCCCGCACAACAGAAATACGATCCACAGGTTGCGGGTTGTGGTCCATGCGTTTTTCCGGCTGCCGCCGAGCGGCAGATACACGTAGTCGCGGAACCAGGCCGAAAGGGTCATGTGCCAGCGCCGCCAGAAATCCTTGATCGAGGTGGCGCAATACGGATAGTTGAAATTTTCGGGAAACCGAAAGCCGAACATGCGCGCCATTCCGATCGCCATGTCGGAATAGCCGGAGAAGTCGAAATATATCTGCAGGCTGAAACATAGCACTGCGACCCACACGGCCCAGATCGGAAGGTCCGAAGGGGCGGTAGCGAAGAGATGATCGCCCACTGCCCCGATGGGATTGGCAATGAGCAGCTTTTTTGCAAGCCCGGCGGCGAACCGTGCAACTCCAGTGTCGACATCCTCAAACGAAACAGCGCGCTGTCCAAGCTGGGGCGCGATCGGCCGATAGCGGATGATCGGCCCAGCAATCAACTGCGGGAAATTGATGATATAGAGGGTAAACGCAACAGGGGAACGCTGCGCCTGCGCCACGCCCCGATAGACATCGACCAGATAGGAAATGATATGGAAGGTGAAGAATGAGATGCCAAGCGGGAGCGGGATCGCCGGACTGGGAATTCTCAAGCTCCACAGGGAATCCAGGACTGAGTTGAGGTTGTCGAGGATGAAATTGGTATACTTGAATACGATAAGGACGAGGAGATTTCCGGCGATCGACCAGCCGATCAGGCGATGGCGTCGGATGGGCTTCGCGTCCGCGATTGCCTGGCCGAGCGCAAAGTTGACGGATACCGAGATCACGACCAGAACTATGGCGATCCGTCCGCCCCACACATAAAACACGATGCTCGCCACAACCAGAACCGCGTTGCGGGCGGCTTGCGGCGCAGTGAAATAAGCCGCGAGCACGATCGGCAGAAACAGGCAAACGAACGTCAGGTTACTGAAAACCATCGCTGTACTGCAATTGTGATGCGACTGAGATCATTCGCGGGGTAGGGAAAGGTGCACGCGATGCACTCACCTTTCAATATTCTCTCATGCATGCGCAGCTTGTTCACACGGCCGGACCCAGGTGGCGCATGGATATGATACCGCCGGGGGCAGCGCTTGCCTGTCCTGTGCCCATACCGAAAAGCTGAATGAGTCGATTCCATGTCGGCAATGACGAGTAGCGGAAGTTCCCCGCCGCAAGCCGCCGGAAGGCTTCTCGACGCGTTGAATGATCCCGCGCGGTGCGAGCGCAACGTTGCCTTTTTCCTCCTCGCCTATGTCGCGCTCTGGACCCTCTACGGCGCCATCGCAAAGGGGAGCCAGGACATTCACTTCGACATGTCCGAGCAGTTCGCGCTCGCGCGCGAATTGGCGCTCGGCTATCCCAAGCATCCGCCGCTGACAATGCTGGTCGTACGGCTTTGGTTCGCCGTGTTCCCGGTTGCGGACTGGGCGTACTACCTGCTCGCAATGGCGAACGCGGCGATCGCTCTCTGGATTGGCTGGCGCTTGTCGGCGCGCTTTCTCGAAGGCGACAAGCGGGTTTTGGGCCTGGCGCTGCTCATGCTGGTGCCGTTCTTCAATTTTCATGCATTGAAGTTCAACCCCAACACCGTGCTGATGCCGTTGTGGGGGGCCACCACATTGTTCTTCCTGCGCTCCTTCGAAACGCGCCGCGTGCTCGATGCAGCGCTCGCCGGGCTTTGTGCCGCAGCTGCGATGTACGGAAAGTATTGGTCGGCCATCATCCTGCTTGGCCTCGCAATCGCGGCGCTGGCCGACACCCGGCGTGCCTCCTATTTCCGGTCGCCGGCTCCGTGGATCACGGTCGTGGTCGGCCTCGCAGCACTTGCTCCGCACCTGGCCTGGCTGGTCACGAACGATTTCATGCCGTTGTCCTACGCCGTCCTCGTGCACGGAGACGCGTCCCCGGCGTCCGCCGCGGCCGGCGTGCTGGGATATCTGATCGGCAGCGTTGCCTATGTTTCGGTGCCGCTTGTGATCGTGCTGTTGGTGGCGCGACCTGCCCGAAAAACCGTGGCGGACATGGTTTGGCCCGCCACTGCGGAGCGAAGGCTTGCGGCGGCGTCGTTCTGGGCGACGCTGCTGCTGCCGGCCGTGCTCGCGCCGCTCATCGGCGTTCGGCTGACCTCGCTGTGGTCGATGTCGGCCTGGACCTTGCTGCCGGTCATGCTGTTGTCTTCGCCGCTCGTGACCATCACGCGCAGGGACGCGGCCGGCGTCGCCGCATTCGCGCTCGCGCTCCCCTTGGTCATGATCGGGGCGGCACCGGTGGTGAGCATTGTGATTCACCGCGCCGGCGCGCCGGCGGAGGGTCATTCCTCGCTTTTGGCCGCGCCGGTAAAGGCGCTCTGGCGGCAGACTACCGAGCGGCCTCTCAAGGTATTCGGCAGCACGGACATCTTCACGTATGGAGTTCCCTTCTATCTGCCCGAGCATCCAGACGCTGTGCATGTGCTTGAGAGGGCGCCGACCGCTGCGGAAGAGGCGCTCATCAGCAAGAACGGCGTGGCGTTGCTGTGTCCGACAAGCGCGACCGCTTGCGTTTCGATGGCCGATGCGATCGCCGCCAAAAGCCCGGGCAGCAGACGCCGCGAAGTCGAGGTCGACCGCCGCTATCTCGGCAATGAAGGCAAGTCGGAGCGTTATCTTCTGATCGCAATCCCGCCGGCGCGGCCGGCCGGACGATGAGGACAGGAAAGTTCAGGCGCGCCTGCAACGCGCCGTGCTTCGCTCCTACAAGCGGCGTGCTGCGAACCATTCCTTGCCCATGAGGCAAACGAGGGTTCCTGCATAGACGACGGCCCCCAGCGCCGCCAGCGCGGCAAGCGCGCTCACGTCGTGCATGGCCGCCGTCGCGGGCCACAGCTGCGCGACGCTGTTCTGCGCGAGCCACAGCACCAGCGCCAGCATGCCCCCGGCAGCGGCCAATCGCATGCTGCTGTGGCGCAAGCGCGCATCGATTGCGAGGTGACCGGCGCGGGCTGCCAACCATGCCACCAGCACGAGGTTGAGCCAGGCGCCGATCGAGGTGGCCAGTGCCAGCCCGGCCTGCGCCAGCGGCTTCATGAGCAGGATCTTGAACAACACGTTGAGTCCCACGGCCGTCAATGCAGCCTTGACCGGGGTCGCCGTATCGCCGCGGGCAAGAAAGGTGGCGGTTACGCTTCGGATCAGGACGAAGGGCAGAAGGCCGAATGCGTAGGCGGCAAGCGTGCGTCCGGCGGCCTCGGCATCCGCCGCGGTGAATGCGCCGCGCATGAACAAGGCCCGCATGATCAGGTCCGGGATCAGAAGAAACGCAACGACGCACGGGATGGAAAGGACGAGCGTAAGCTCGATCGCGCGCGCCTGGGCGCGGCGCGCTCCCTCCTCGTCGCCGGTGGCGATCCGGCTCGCCATTTCGGGCAGCAGCACCGTGCCGACTGCAATGCCGATCACGCCGATCGGCAGCTGATTGAGCCGATCGGCATAGTACAGGGCGGAAAGGGCGCCAGCGGAAAGAAAGCTGGCGATGATGGTGTCCGCGAAGAGCGCGATCTGTACGCCGGCCGAGCCGATGGTCGCCGGAACGAGCGCCTTGAAGAAGCGCCGCACGTCCTCGTCCCATTTCGGCCAGCGCAGGACCGCCATGACGTCGTTGCGTAGCGCATCGCCGCCGACCAGGAGCACTTCCAGCATGCCGGCCAGCAAGACGCCCCAGGCAGCAGCGTGGCCGGGCGTGGGAAAGAAGGCCGCAACCGCGAGCGTTGCCATCATGGAAAGATTGAGCAGGACGGGGGCAGCGGCGGCTGCCGCGAACCGCGACAGCGCATTGAGGATGCCGCCATAAAGCGTCACCAGAGAGACCAGGAGAAGATAGGGAAAGGTAATGCGGGTGAGCTCGACGGCCAGCGAGAAGCGGCCCGGATCCTCGCGGAATCCCGGCGCGAGCAGCCTGATCAGCGTCGGCGTAAATACAAGCGCAGCCACCAGCAAAATAACTTGACTCGCAAACAATAGCGTAAAAACCCGGTCTCCGAAGAGCTTGGCATGATCGGGCCCGTGTTGCTGGCGAACGCGCGCATACGCGGGCACGAAAGCAGCATTGAAGGCGCCCTCGGCAAAGATTGCGCGAAAGTGGTTGGGCAGTCTCAGCGCGACGAAAAACGCGTCGGCCACGGGCCCGGCGCCGATGACCGCCGCCAGCACGACGTCGCGTGCAAAGCCTGTCAGCCGTGACAGCAGCGTCAGGCCGCCGACGGTAAAGATGCGTCCGATCATCCGTGACGTTGCGTCAGCCGATCACCCGCCGCGCCGCCGCGTTGCGACGGGGAGCAATTCCCGGCATCGCCCGGCTCTCCAGGCAGCGGATCGCTATCTCCAGGCTCGCCACGCCTTCTTCGCCGCTCACCGCAGGATCCTTGCCGTCGCGGATTGCGCCGACGAAAGCTTGCAGCTCTGCCCGCAACGGCTCCGCGTGGCCAACGGAAAGATGCCGCATGGAATAACTGCCGTCGGGCTGGAAGCCGAAGCATTCGGTGACCTGCCGCGTCAGCAAATCGCCCATGATGTATTTGTTGCGGGTGGCAATGGTGACGTTTCGCGCCTTGAACGGCGTGAGCCAATTCGTGTTGATGTGGGCCAGTACTCCCGAAGCGGTGCGGAACTGCAGTAGCGCGATGTCCTCAAGCTCGGCTAGCGCGCTGGAGAGTTGCGGCTGCACCTCCACGATCTCGGATTCGGTAAACCAGCGGATGAGATCGATATCGTGCACGGCAAGGTCGATCACCACGCCGACATTGGACATACGGGGCGGGAACGGACCAACGCGTGTGATGGCGATCGACAGGATATCCTCCGCCCGGATGGCGTCCTTGATTGCCTCGACGGTGGGATTGAAGCGCTCGACGTGACCCACCATCAGGCAGACACCGGTGTGGCGCGCGGCGGCGATAATGGCACGGCCCTCCGCTACGGAGGGCGCGATCGGCTTTTCGACCAGAACATGCACCCCCTGCCTGATGCACTCAAGCGCCAGTTCTTGGTGGAGATGCGTCGGCGCTGCGATGGTCACGGCGTCCACCCCTTCCGCCAGCAGTTCGCTTACGTCGGGAAAGGGCGCGCAGGAGAGTGCATCTGCCACCATGTCGCACTGCCTGCGGTCGGGATCGGCCACTCCAACGAGTCGCACGTCCGCTAGATCGGCAAGCACGCGTGCATGATTGCTGCCCATCACGCCGACGCCGACCACACCGACACGCATCGGGCTGCCCGGGCCACCCTCGCTGGATTGCTTCATGACAGGCGAATCCCCCTGACGGCTGCCATTCCTCGCGCCTCCCTAGCACGCCCGCGCGGCACTGGCGATGCCCGCGCATTTCGGGCTTCGGACACGTTTTGAATCAAAGAGTTACAGGTGCGTAAATTCGCGGAACCACTTGACGAAGCGTGCAATTCCATCCGCAATCGGCGTGTGCGGCCGGAAGCCGACAGCGTGCTCGAGATCGCTCACATCCGCATAGGTCTCCGGGACGTCTCCCGGCTGCATCGGCAACAGTTCCCGCACTGCGGATTTACCGGTGGCCTGCTCGATGAGGCGCACGACTTCCAGTACCTCGACCGGGCTGCTGTTGCCAATGTTGTAGACGTGCCATGCAGCCCGGCTGCGTGCCGGACCTGCGGCTTCGGTGGACCAGGTCGGGTTGGCCGTCGGCGGACGCGGCACAAGGCGAACGACCGCCTCGACCACGTCGTCGACATAGGTGAAGTCGCGCCGCATCTGACCGTTGTTGAACAGCTTGATCGGCCGGCCGTGCATGATGGCGTCCAGGAACAGCCACATCGCCATGTCCGGACGCCCCCAGGGTCCGTAGACCGTGAAAAACCGCAATCCCGTTGCCGGGACAGCAAACAGATGGGCGTAGGCGTGCGCCATGAGCTCGTTGGCCTTTTTGGTTGCGCCGTAGAGGTTAAGCGGATGATCGACATTGTCCGAGGTGCGAAACGGCATCCTCGTATTGGCGCCGTAGACCGAGGAGGACGAGGCATACAGCAGGTGTCGGGAACGAGCGTGGCGGCATCCTTCCAGGACATTGAGGAAGCCGACTAGATTGGCATCGGCGTAGGCATGCGGATCTGTCAGCGAATAACGCACTCCCGCCTGCGCCGCGAGGTGAACCACATGGGGAAAGCGATGCGCAGCGAACAGCTCCGTCATCGATTTGCCGTCCGCGATGTCGAGTTGCTTGAACTGGAAGTTGGGATATGCTCTCAGTTCTGCTACCCGGGCAGCCTTCAAGCTGGGGTCATAATAGGAGTTAAGGCTGTCTATTCCGACGACGTCCTGGCCATGCGCCAGCAGTCGGCGAGCGACATGCATGCCGATGAATCCAGCCGCGCCAGTGACCAGCACAGGTTCTCTCACGGAAGTGTCCCTTCCCGAAAAGCGTCAACGCGGTATTACCCGCCCATGTAGCTGCACAGTACCTGTGGCTGTTCACGCGCGCACTCGGCGGATGTGGTTCGTGCCGCATCAGGCGCAAAATGCCAATAGCCATTCGCATTCGCAAATAATGAACGGCAGCGGCGATCGAAGGACGGTGGCCCGCACAATTCACCGGCTGCCGCCATCCCCATGAATCGCATTGCGGTGGAGGCGGCAGCGCTGCGCAATTGGCTGTTTGACCGCGCGCTGCCATTGTGGTGGGAGCTGGGTGCGGATCGAGACCGCGGCGGTTTTCACGAAGCCATCGATCTCGACGGCAGGCCTCTGGCACGGCCGCACCGCGCCCGAACGATCACTCGACAGGCCTTTTCCTACGGCGAGGCCGGACGGCTTGGCTGGAACGGTCCCTGGCGCGAGGCGGCCCGGCATGCGCTCGCGTATTTTCAAAGGCATTTCACCGCTGCCGACGGCACTGTTGTCTCCGTCGTCGATCTTGACGGGGCATGTCGTGCCCCGCGCTTCGACCTCTATGATCAGGCCTTTGCCCTGCTCGCATATGCCGGTGCGCATCGTGCATTCGGGCCCCTCGACGGCTGGTACCGCCCGGCCGCCGCGTTGCGCGCAAGCCTGGAGCAAAACTATGCTCATCCGCTCGGAGGTTTTTTCGAGGACCGCGACGGACGGCTGCCGCAACGCGCCAATCCGCATATGCATCTGCTTGAGTCGGCGCTCGCCTGGAGCGCGCTGGATGCCGATCCGGGATGGCGGCGGATGGCGGACGGGATCGTCGCGCTGTGCCAGGAAAGACTGATCGAGCCCGAAACCGGCGCTCTGCGGGAGTTTTTCGCGGCGAACTGGACGCCGGCGCCTGGAACTTCCGGCCGAATCTGCGAGCCCGGACATCATTACGAATGGGCATTCCTGCTCGATCGCTGGGCACGACTTGAAGGTCAACGGAAAAGCGCGGCGGCGGAGCGGCTCATCGCCTTTGCCGACGCTCATGGCATCGATCATCGGCGCGGCGTCGCGATCAATGCCGTGCTGTGCGATGGGACGGTACATGATCCGGTGGCAAGATTGTGGGCGCAGGCAGAAAGAATTCGTGCCTATGTCGTCGCCGGCCGGCACGAGCAGATTATCCCTGCAATCAAGGGTCTTCGGCGCTTCCTCGCGACCCCGACGCCCGGCCTGTGGTTCGACCAGCTCGATGAGAACGGTGTCCCCGTCGTCGAACCCGCGCGTGCGACCAGCCTGTACCATCTCATCGGGGCGGTTGCCGAATTGTCCGCCGCATTCCCAGATGCGGCAAATGCCGCGTGACTATCGTTGCGACTGATAACCTGCGAGGCTAAATCCTCCTATCTTGAGAAGAGAAGATGGTGCTCGTTGATATTCCTGTTGCTGCGAGCTGACGGCGTGACCGTCGTTTTCGGGAGCCTTCATTCATGGCAGGAAAAATAATACCGGTGATCATGTGCGGGGGAGCTGGAACGCGGCTGTGGCCGGTATCGCGCGAGAGCATGCCGAAACAGTTCGTCCCGATCATCGACGAGGACTCGACCTTCCAGCAGGTGATAGCGCGGGTCTCCGATCCCGAGCTGTTCAGTCGCCCCATTGTCGTTACCAGCGCGGAATTTCGTTTCGTCGTCGCCGAGCAATTGCGCGATGGCAATGTCGGCGCGGACATAGTGCTCGAGCCGGTGCGCCGCGACTCCGGACCCGCGGTGGCAGTATCGGCACTGCTTGCCTTCGAGCGCGATGCGGAGGCTCTCGTGCTGGTGCTGGCGTCCGATCACGTCGTTCGCAAGCTCGACGAGTTTCGCGCCACCTGTCGGTGTGCGGCTGCGGTCGCCGCGCAAGGCCGGATCGTCACTTTTGGCATCCGTGCCACCTGTGCCGCGACCAACTACGGTTACATCCGTCCCGGCAAGCGCCTCAACGACGCGTCCGCCCACGAAGTTGAAGCGTTCGTTGAAAAGCCGGACGCGGCTACGGCCGCCAAATATGTCGCCGACCATTATTTCTGGAACAGCGGCAACTTCCTGTTTCACGCCGCAACGATGTGGCAGGAGATCGAGCATTTCGAACCGCTGATGGCGCAAGCTGCGAAAGCCGCGGTTGCGGGTGCGACGCGTGACCTCGATTTTTTGAGGCTTGCGCCGGAGGATTTTGCCCGGGCGCCGAAGAAATCCATCGACTATGCCGTGATGGAGCGTACCAGGCGCGCGGCGGTCGTGCCGGCTGATCTCGGCTGGTCGGATATCGGCAGCTGGAGCACGGTTTGGGACATCCTCGGGCACGACGCAGCCGGCAATGCCAGCAGCGGCCCCGTCGTCCTGTCGGACACCCGCAACAGCCTCGTGCGCTCCGAGGAATCCGTTCTCACGACGGTCGTGGGGCTCGAGGACGTCGTCGTCATTTCCACGGCGGACGCAGTGCTGGTCACGAGCCGCGCAAAAGCAGAGGACGTGAAAGGGCTGGTCGAGCGGCTCAAGGCTCAGAACCATCGCGCGGCCACCGAGCACCGCCGCATCTATCGGCCATGGGGATACTACCAGGATGTCGATATCGCCTCGCGTTATCGCGTCAAGCGTATCGTCGTGAAGCCGGGCAGCAAGCTTTCGCTGCAAAAGCACTTTCATCGCTCCGAGCACTGGGTGGTCGTGCAGGGAACGGCGGAGGTCACGGTGCAGAACGAAGCGCGCAGCGTGCACGAAAACGAGTCCATGTATATCCCGATCGGCAGCGTGCACCGGCTCGCCAATCCGGGA
>Ga0306925_10000764_pt1 | contig 24538 bp, 24 predicted proteins | sample flu12Cox44000176_FD_203755 | JGI IMG/M metagenome (GOLD analysis project Ga0306925, IMG submission 203755) | Lab enrichment of tropical soil microbial communities from Luquillo Experimental Forest, Puerto Rico - flux8day.12C.oxic.44.000.176 (v2)... | ecosystem: Environmental > Terrestrial >... | reverse complement strand
TCTTGCCGCCCTCGCGCTGTAGCAGCGCGATCAGCTGGCCGCGATTGTCTTCGATCAGATCGGACGCGCGGTCGAGGGCAGCGGCGCGCTCGATGAGCGACGTCGCGGCCCAGGACACGGAGCCTGCCGCGGCGGCGGCTGTCGCGGCACTGACGATGGCGGCGTCGGCCTCGCACACGGTGCCTATCGGCGAGCCATCGATGGGCGAAAGAACCGTACGCTCGATGCCGGGGAGCGCGATGCCATCGATCAGCGGCGCCGCGACCATGGACGAAACGGTGCCGGCGCGGACTTCGTCGCGCAACGCATCGAGACTCGCGCGCTCGCCGAACTCGATGCCGGCGGCGCCGCGCCGCTCCGGCAGATAAATGTCGCGCGGCAGCGGGATCTTACCGCTGCGCGCCTTGTCGGGACCGGCGATCCAGCTCGCCGGCCGGCGCAGGATTTCGGCGACCGGCACGCTCGGATCGGCGGCGATCGAGACGAACGAGGAGTTGGCGCCGTTCTCCAACAGCCGCCGCACCAGATAGGCGAGCAGGTCGCGATGGCCGCCGACCGGCGCGTAGACGCGGCAGGTAGCCTCCGGCAGTTCCGCGAATACCGCCTCATAGAGCGCCTCGCCCATGCCGTAGAGCCGCTGGAACTCGAAGCCGCCGGCGCCGCCCGCATTCTCGATGACGCTCGCCACGGTAAGCGCGTTGTGGGTGGCGAATTGCGGAAAGATGCGCGCGCGTGCCGCGAGGAGCCGCTTTACGCAGGCCATGTAGCAGAGGTCGGTCATGGCCTTGCGCGTGAACACCGGATAGTCGGCAAGCCCGCGCTCCTGCGCGCGCTTGATCTCGGTGTCCCAGTAGGCGCCCTTGACCAGGCGCACGGTCATGCGGCGGTCGCGCGCGGCGGCAGTCTCCTCGACCCAGTCGATCGCCGCCAAGGCGCGCTTCTGATAGGCCTGCACGGCGAGGCCGAAGCCGTCCCAGCCGGCGAGCGATGTGTCGCGAAATACCGCGGCGATGACGTCGAGGGAGAGCTCCAGCCGGTCGGCCTCTTCGGCGTCGACGGTGAATTGCAGGTCGTCGTCGCGGGCAAGCCGCGCAAGCTCCGTGAGCCGCGGCACGAGCTCCGCCAGCACGCGCTCGCGCGAGATTGCCTCGTAGCGCGGATGCAGTGCCGAGAGTTTCACCGAGATACCAGGCCGCTGCGGCAGCGCGGCGTTGCTGGCATTGGCGCCGATGGCCGCGATGGCGCCGGCATAAGCGTCGAAATACTTGTCGGCGTCGGCCGCGGTGCGGGCGCCTTCGCCGAGCATGTCGTACGAGTAGCGGAACTCGGCATGGCCGCGGGCGCGTGCGAGCGCCTCGTCGATGGTTTGGCCGAGCACGAAATGCGAGCCGAGTAGCCGCATCGCCTGCCGCGTCGCCGCGCGCACGGTCGGCAGGCCGAGCCGTCGCACGATATTGTCGAGAATGGTGTCCGGCGTCTCGCCGGGATGGATGATGCGGGCGGCGATGCCAAGCGTCCACGCCGAGGCCGACACCAAGATCGCGGTCGATTTGACGTCGCCGTCGAGCCAGCGGCCGGCCGCGAGCTTGTCTTCGATCAGGCGGTCGGCGGTCGCGGCGTCGGGCACGCGCAACAGCGCCTCCGCCAGCACCATCAGCGCCAAGCCCTCCTTGGTGGAGAGCGAATAGGCGTGGAGGAACTCTTCGACGCCGCCGAGGCCGCCGGCCTTGGCGCGGATCGCTTCGACCAATCGCGTGGTGCGGGCGTCGATGCGTCCTTCGGCGGCAGCGTCACGCGCGGCGCCGGCGAGCAGCTTTCCCGCCAGGTCTTCGTCGGGCGGCGCGTATGGCGCGCGGAATCTTTGCAGCTTGGAATCAGGCGCGTCCATCGCGCCAATTTACGCTTCCCCGCGCCGCTCCGCTACGCGGCGCGTTCACCGCGTCACTTGGCAGCAATCGTCGTCGGCTGCTTCTCTGCCAAGACCTTGAGCTTGGCGAGGCCTTCCTCGAACTGGCTGCCGACCATCTTGTCGCAGTCCATGAACAGGGTCATGACCTTCGCCATGTAGGGCTGCCGGCCTTGCATCGCCCAAGTGACGTCCGTTCCGGCGCCGACCCGATCCAACGTGAACTCGACGGTGTTGCTGGCCTTGAACGGCCGGAACATGTTCAGCGCCAATACCACCTTCGACAGCGGCACCGACTCGGTGATGGCGATGCGGCCGGCGCCGACCTGCCGGTTGCCGTCCCATTCGTACACTGCGCCCTGGCCGCGCGCGGCGCCGCTGTGGGTGCGCTTCATCTGCGGATCCTTCTCGAACGGCGACCAGGCCGACTGCGCGCGCAGGTCGTCGATCATCGGAAAAATTCTTTCCGGCGGCGCGGCGATGGTCGCCGAGCGGCGGATTGCGAAAGTGTCCGGCTTGGTCGCCGCATAGGCCAGCACGGCTACGAGCACCACGGCGATGACGATGACAATGGTCGTGATCATGGGTCCCTCCGAAAGATCGTCAAAATTGATTTAGAAAGAGCTTCGCTTACGCCGCCGCCGCGGCGCGTTGCAGCTCGGCGAGATCGAACTTCTTCATCTTCATGATCGCGCCCATCATGCGGTTGAGCCGCGCGCCGTCGGCATCGCTGAGAAGCTGCGGCAGCACCGACGGCACAATCTGCCACGACAGGCCGAATTTGTCCTTGAGCCAGCCGCATTGGCTTTCCTGGCCGCCGGCCGAGAGCTTGCTCCAGAAATGATCGATCTCGGCCTGGCTCTCGCACGTGACCTGGAACGACACCGCCTCGCTGAACTTGAACAGCGGCCCGCCGTTGAGCGCGGTGAATGCTTGGCCGTCGATCTCGAAGGCAACCACCATGACCGAGCCCGGCGGCTTGCCGTGCACCTCGCGGCCGGCTTCACCGTAGTGGCTCACTTGGGTGATACGGCCGTCCTTAAACACCGAGACATAGAAGTTCGCCGCATCCTGGGCCTCGGTGTCGAACCACAGACACGGCGTGATCTTTTGCTTCAAGCTTGCCATGACGTTCACCGTTGCTGCGTTATTTCGCGCTAGCCAGATGCGCGGCGAGCCGCTCGAACGAACCGCCCCAGCCGCCGCGCATGCCGTCGTGCGCGGCATCGAAGGTTGCCTGCTCTTGCGCGGTCGCATTGAGCGGCGACCAGCGCAGCGTTACACCGGTCTGGCCTTGCCGCGGCTCGTCGAAGGTGACGGTGGTGAGCAGCTTGAGCGGCCAAGTCGGGGCGAGCGGATGCCGCGTCAGGCCGCCGTGCTCGTCGGAGAACGAATGCTCCCACACCAGGCGCTGCGGCGACACGATCTCGCGATAGACGAACTTGCCCCACATGACTTGCCCCGAAGCATCGCGCAGCGCGCCGAGATAGCTGCCGCCGACGCGCAGATCCATCTTCGAAATCAGCACCGTGGAGCCCTTCGGGCCCCACCAGTGCTTCATATGCTCGGGATCGGTGAAGGCCTTCCACACCAATTCGCGCGGCGCATCGAACACGCGCGAGATGACGAAGTCGGCACCTTTTGTCGCGGTATTCATCGTTCCCTCCACCGAAGATGTTTCGAGTCTGCGCTCAGCTCTTGTCGACAATGACCATCCAGCCGACGCCGAACTTGTCGGCGAGCATGCCGAAGCGCAAGGCGAAGAACGTCTCCGACATCGGCATCTGCACCTGGCCGCCCTCGGCCAGCGCGTTGAACTGCCGCTCGGCCGCTGCGACGTCGGGGGCGTTGACGGTCAAGGAAAAGCCCTGGAAACTCGGCTTGCCCTGACAGCGGCCATCGGACATCAGAACCTGGGTGTCGCCGATGTGCACGGCCGCATGCATGACCTTGTCTTTGCTGTCGGGCGAGACCATCGACTGATCAGGCGCTTCCTTGAAGCGCATCAGCATGTCGACCTTGGCGCCGAGCGCCGTCTTACAGAAGTTCAAAGCGTCGTCGCAGCGACCGTCGAAGAAAAGGTAAGGCTGCACTTGCATGGGGATCTCCTAGTTACCGGTTTGGTCGATCAAGCGTTTGTTCCGAGGACGAACGGAGGAACCGCACTCCGACGTCGTCTTCAAAAACTTTTGCGGCCGTTTGACGTCATGCCGGTTGCCCCCTGCTTCATCAGCCGGTCGAGGTGCAGCCGGATATGGGCCGCCTCGGCCGGGGTGTGGGCAAGCGCGATCGCCCGATCGAAGGCGACGCGAGCCTCGTCGGCGCGGCCGAGCTGCATCAAAAGGCCGCCCCTCACGCCATAGAAATGGAAGTAGCCGGCTAGCGGTTCCGCGAGCGGCTCGATCAGCGCGAGCGCCGCCGCGGCGCCCTGCGCCTTGCTCACCGCCACCGCGCGGTTGAGCGTCACCACCGGCGACGGCTGCAGCCGTTCCAGGGCGCCATAGAGGCGGTCGATGTCCGCCCAAGACGTGTCGTCCGCCTTGGCGGCCCGCGCATGGACGCCGGCAATCGCCGCCTGCAGCTGGTATGGTCCGGCGCGCCGATGCCGCTCGGCCTTTTCGATCAGCGCCAGCCCCTCCGCGATCAGGTCGCGGTCCCACAGGCGGCGGTCCTGATCGTCGAGCAGGACGATTGAGCCGTCGGCATCGAGCCGCGCCGCGGCGCGGGCGTGCTGCAACAGCAACAGCGCGGTGAGCCCCATTATCTCGGGCTCGCCGGGATAAAGCGTCAGCAGCAGCCGCGCGAGGCGGATCGCCTCCTCGCACAGCGGCGCGCGCAGATGCTGCGTGCCGCCGCTCGCCGCATAGCCTTCGTTGAAAATGAGATAGATCATGGCGGCGACGGCGCCGAGCCGTTCCGCGCGCTCGGCCGAGCCCGGCGCCTCGAACGGCACGTCGGCGCACGCCACGCGGCTTTTCGCCCGCGTGATGCGCTGCTCCATGGCGGCGTCGCCGACCAGGAACGCGCGCGCGATCTCCTTGACCGTCAAGCCGGAGACGATGCGCAGCGCCAGTGCGATCTGCTGCACCGCCGGCAGATCGGGATGGCAGCAGATGAACAACAGCCGCAGCACGTCGTCGCGGTAGTGCGAATTGTCGAGCCGGTCGGCGAGATCAGCTTCGGCGTCGCCGAGATCGGATATGGCGTCATCGGCCGGCAGCGGCGCGCTCTTGGCGCGGCGGCGGACGTCGTCGAGCGCGACATTGCGGCCGACCAGAATGAGCCAGGCGGCCGGATCGCGCGGCGGCCCGTTCACTGGCCAGTTCTTCAGCGCCCTTAAGCACGACTCCTGGAACGCTTCCTCGGCCTGGTCGAGATCGCGGAAATAACGCGTCAGCGCGCCGACGACTTGTGGGCGCGCTGCGCGTAAGACCGGATCGATCCAGGAGATGTCTGTCACGAAGCGACGCCCTGGGGCAAGAACAGCTTCACCGGGCGGATTTCGAACGTGACATGCTCGTCGCGGCCGATATCTTTGGCGATCGCGATGGCCTCTTCCAGCGAGGCGCATTCGATCAGGTAGAAGCCGAGCAGCGCTTCCTTGGTCTCGGCGAAGGGGCCGTCGAGCACGACTGGCTCGCGGCCCATGCGCACGGTGGTCGCGGCCGTGGTCGGCATCAGCCGCAGCGCCGGACCGAGCTTGCCGCGGGCGGCGAGCTTTTCCGTCACCTTGTGACGCTTGGCGAGGACCGCGTCGTCCTCGATCTTGGTCCAGGAATTCACCACCGCTTCGTCGTGGCAGCACAGGAATGCGTATAGCATGGCCCTTACCTTCGTGTTTTCGCTCTTCGCCGAGCCAAGGACGGACGACTATGCCCGATCCCGACACGGCTTCCGAAAATTTTTCGCCGCCCCGCATCGGTCGATCATGCCATTGTGGCGACATAGGTTTCGAGGCGCGCCAGGCTCTCCATCCAGACCTCGGCCGCGGAACCGCCGACCGGCGCCGACCTTCGCCTGCGGAGCACAGCGGCGCGCAGCGCGAGCCATTTTGCCTGCGCCGCCTCCAGCAAGCCCGCGGCAGCGGCAAAGTAGCCGGCGTGCCGCATGTTGGCGACAACGATGGAACAATAGAGCAGCGCATCGAACATGACCTTCTTCCTCCCGCTGCACCAATGACGAATGACGATGCGTCGCGCCGACATTGGCGAAGAAGAATCTTGGGCGAATAAGAATCTTGCGCGAACAAAATTTCGCGTGGGTTCCGTGCCCCAACGCGCGTCAAAGAAATGCGGGAACGGTGCGGATCAGGCCGAGCGGCGGACGTCGCGGGCGGCGGCCACGCGCGGCGTCCGGAACGGCGTCGCTGCCCCCGCCGTTTTGTCCGAACGCAGCGCCTCGGCGAAGCTGTCGGCGAGCAGGCCGAGTGTGCCGTCGCCGGTGCCCTCGCGGACGAAGACGCCGCCATAAACCGCGGGCGGCGGCGGCAACGGGCCGCCGTCCCAGGCTTCGAGGCCCGCGGGAATGCGCCGGCGCGGCATCAGCATGATGCCGAGCCCGGCCATGACCGCGCTGCGCAGCGCCTCGGCATTGGTGGCGCGGAACACCATCTCGCCGACGAGATTGGCTTCGGCCAGCGTCGCCATGGCGATGCGGCTGCACATGCAGCGATCCTTGTAGCCAACGAGCGGGATCGGCGCGTCGAGATCGAGCGCGGTGGTCGTATTGCCGCGCACCCAGACGAGCTCCTCTGTCCAGGCTTGGCGGGCGGCGGCGCCGGGATTGTCCAGAACGAGAGCTACGACCAGGTCGACCTCATCCTGCTTGAGATAGCGAAGGAGCCGCTGCTGGCCGGCGCCCTGCACGGCAAAGCGCAGGTTCGGCCAGCGCGTCCGCGCCGTGACCAGCATCTGCACCAGCTCGTCACCCATGCAGTCCTTGCGCACGCCGATGCGCACGAGCTCCGCCGCAGCGTTGGGGCTCGCGATCTGCACGATGTGATCGTTGACCGAGAGGAGCCGCCGCGCCGAATCGATGACCTGCTCGCCCATCGCGGTGAGCGTGACACCAGGCGCGCTCTTGTCGAACAATTCGATGCCGAGCAGCCCCTGCAGGCGCCGGATCTGGGCACTGACCGCCGGTTGCGTCATGCCCTGGGCCTTCGCGGCGCGGGTGAAGCTCCGCAGCTCGACGACCGAGACGAAGGTGCGCAACAAGTCGGTTGGAATGTTGGTCATGGTAATCCAGCGCTTCGCAATGGTTGCCGCCCCCCGGTATGGCAACGCGTCCGGCAGACCCTGCAAGCCGGCCGGCGGCTTGATATTCTCACCTTTTTCACGGCCGCGCGACGGGAAAATCCTTACAGCACGGCGGTGGCTGGCCGGGTGCCATAATGCGACCCGTGGCGGGCTTCAGTTAAGCCGCGGCAAAACCGGATGCGCCTATGTCGTTTATCCGCATTTACGTTCGCGTGCTGGGGCTCCTTGGCGCCGAGGCTCGGCTCGCGATCGCGCTGGTGGCCGCCAATATCGCGCTGGCGGGGGCGCAATTCGTCGAGCCGGTTCTCTTCGGCCGCATCGTCGATGCGCTGTCGGGGGCACTACCGGCGGACCTGGGCGCGGCGGCGTGGAAACTGGCGCCGCTGCTCGGCACCTGGGTCGCGTTCGGCCTGTTCATAATCATCGCCGGTACCGTGGTGGCGTGGTTCGCCGACCGGCTCGCGCACCAGCGCCGCAACATGGTGCTGGCCGACTATTTCGCGCACGTGCTGCAGCTGCCTCTCACCTATCATTCCGGCGAGCACTCCGGCCGGCAGATGAAAGTCATGCTGTCGGGCACTGACACGCTGTGGTGGCTATGGGTGTCGTTCTTTCGCGAGCATTTCGCTGCCTTCGCGTTCATCACGCTGCTGCTGCCGGCGACGCTAATTTTGAACTGGCGGCTGGCGCTGCCGCTGCTCGTGCTGTGCGTCGGGTTCACCGCGCTGACCGGGCTGGTGGTGCAACGCGCCTTCGCCATGCAGCTCACGGTCGAGCGGCACTATTCGGACCTTGCCGAGACCGCCGCCGACGCGCTCGGCAACGTGGCGCTGGTGCAGAGCTTTGCTCGCATCGAGCTCGAAGTGTCGCTCATTCGCAGCATCGTCACCGCGCTTCTCAGCGCGCAGATGCCGGTGTTGTCGTGGTGGGCGGTGGCGAATGTGCTGACCCGCGCCGGCACCACGCTGACCATGCTGGTCATTCTGCTGGTCGGGACTTACCTGAAGCTCGTCGGCCTCGCCACCGTCGGCCAGATCGTCAGCTTCATGAGCATCGCCGCGCTCTTGATCACGCGGCTCGAGCAGGCGGTGAGCTTCGCCAACCGGCTGTTCCTCGATGCGCCGCGGCTCGCCGATTTCTTCGCCGTGCTCGACACCGTGCCGTCGGTGCGCGACCGGCCGGGCGCGGTCGAGCCAAGCCGCATGGTCGGCCATGTCGAGTTCGAGGACGTGTCGTTCTCCTACGATGACAAGCGGCCCGCGGTTGCGCACCTGACCTTCAAGGCGCTGCCGGGCGACTGCGTGGCGCTGGTCGGGCCGACAGGAAGCGGCAAATCGACGGCGCTGGCCCTGCTTTACCGCGCGTTCGATCCGCAATCGGGCGCGATCGCGATCGACGGCACCGATATCCGCGACCTGAAACTCATCGGGCTACGCCGCAATATCGGCGTGGTGTTCCAGGAGACGCTGCTGTTCAACCGCTCGATCGCGGAGAACTTGCGCGTCGGCAAACCCGACGCCACCGAGACGGAGATGCGCGAGGCCGCGGCTCGTGCCCAGGCGCTGGAATTCATCGAGCGCCACGATGGCAACTTCAACGCGCCGATCGGCGAGCGAGGCCGCATGCTGTCCGGCGGCGAGCGCCAGCGCCTCGCCATCGCGCGGGCGCTCCTGAAGAACCCGCCAATCCTCATTCTCGACGAAGCCACCAGCGCGCTCGATCCTTTGACCGAAGCCAAGGTGCAGATGGCGCTCGACGAAGTGATGAAGGGCCGCACCACCTTCGTCATCGCGCACCGGCTCGCCACGGTGCGCAACGCCAAGCGGATTTTGGTGTTTCAGCATGGCCGCATCGTCGAAAGCGGCACGTTCGATGAGCTGGTGAAGCGCGGCGGCGCGTTCGCGGAACTGGTGAAGGCGCAGTTTTCTTTACCTCTCCCCGCTGCGGAGGGTGGAGTCAGCGCAACCGCTCCAAAATACTGACGTAGTTCGCGACCGCGGTGCCGCCCATGTTGAAGACGCCGCCGAGGCGCGCGTCCTTGATCTGCATGTCGCCCGCGGTGGCGGTGAGCTGCATGGAGGCGAGCGCGTGCATCGAGACGCCGGTGGCGCCGATCGGATGGCCCTTGGCTTTCAGGCCGCCGGACGGGTTGATCGGCAACTTGCCGTCTTTCGCGGTGATCCCTTCGGCAATGACGCGGGCGCCCTGCCCTTCCGGCGCCAAACCCATGGCTTCGTATTCGATCAGCTCGGCGATGGTGAAGCAGTCGTGTACCTCGGCGAACGACAGATCCATCAGCCCGACGCCGGCTTCCTTCAGCGCCTTCTGCCAGGCGACCGCACAGCCTTCGAATTTCAGGACGTCGCGCCGCGACATCGGCAGAAAGTCCTGCACGTGCTGCGCGGCGCGGAAGATGAGCGCCTTTTTCATCCGCAGCGCGGTCTCGACGTCCGTCAGCACCAGCGCCGCGGCGCCGTCGGAGACAAGCGAGCAGTCGGTGCGCTTCAAGGGACCGGCGACGCGCGGGTTCTTGTCGCTCTCGGTGCGGCAGAACTCGTAGCCGAGGTCCTTGCGGATCTGCGCGTACGGATTGCCGACGCCGTTCTTGTGATTTTTGGCGGCGATGCGGGCGAGCGCGTCGGACTGATCGCCCCAGCGCTGAAAATAGAGCCCGGCGATCTGGCCGAAAATGCCGGCGAAGCCGCCGTCGATGTCGGCCTCCTCGCGCACATACGAGGCCTTGAGCAGATTGCGCCCGACTTCGGGGCCGGGCGTCGTCGTCATCTGCTCGGCGCCGACCACCAGCACGATGCGCGCGGTCGTGGCCGCGATCGCCTTAAGCCCCTGATGCACGGCGGCGGAACCGGTGGCGCAGGCGTTCTCGACCCGGGTGGCGCGCTTGAAGCGTAGATCCGGCGAGGCCTGCAGGACCAGCGAGGCGGTAAAATCCTGCGCAGAGAAGCCGGCATTGAAGTGGCCGAGCACGATTTCGTCGACATCGGATGCCGCGATCCCGGCGTCGGCCAGCGCCTCGCCCGCGACCTGCACGATCAGGCTTTCGACGCTCTCGTCCGTCAGCTTGCCGAAGGGCGTATGCGCCCATCCTACGATGCAGGCGGTCATGATCGCTCCGTTCCCGGCCTTTGCCGAATTTTGGTCGCTTTTCCCGTGTCTTAGCGTAGTCGCAATCCGTGCGCGGGCGTGACCATAGCCGTATTCGCCTTTGCCTTCGAGCTTTCCTTACGGTTACATAGGTTCCGCGTCCACGCTTTGCTCGACCCCTTCGCGGCCCCTCGGGCCCGACCAACGGAAACGGACCGCGACCCGTGCATGGCATGACATCTCTCAGGGCGGCGCTGCCCGGCATCGCTTTCGGCATCTTAGCCATCGCCAGCCTCGCCGCGACGCCGGCGCGCGCCGAAGCGATGATCCTGGTGGATGCGGACTCAGGGAAAGTGCTGCGCGCCGAGAACGCGACCTATCCGTGGTATCCGGCGTCGACCACGAAGCTGATGACGCTCTACATGACGCTGAGCGCCGTGCGCGATCAGCGCACCACCTTCGACACATTGTTTAAGGTGTCGCCCAACGCCAATTCCCAGGCGCCGACCAAAATGGGCTTCCCGGTCGGCATCCAGGTCACCGTCGACAATGCGCTGAAGATGATGATGGTGAAGTCGGCGAACGACATGGCGGTGCTCTTGGCCGAGGGCATCTCTGGCTCGGTCGATGCCTTCGCCGAAGAGATGACCGACACCGCACATAAGCTCGGCATGACGGAATCGAACTTCGTCAATCCGAACGGGCTGCCGGCCGACGGCCAGATCACTTCGGCGCGCGATCTTGCCATCCTCGCCCGCGCGTTGATCCGCGAGTTTCCCCAGTACAGCTCCTATTGGCACATTCCGGCGATCCAGTGGGGCAAGCGTGTGGTGCGCAACTATAATCCGCTGCTCGGCCGCTATCCCGGCGCCGACGGCATGAAGACCGGCTTCATCTGCGCCTCGGGCTTCAACCTCGTCGCCACCGCGACGCGCGACAACAAGCATCTGATCGCGGTGGTGCTCGGCGCGCCGTCGGGCGCGGTGCGCGCCATCAAGGCGGCCGAGCTGCTGGAGCGCGGCTTTTCGCGGAATCCGCTGGCCTGGCTGACGCCGTCGCTCGGCACCGTCGATGCGCTCACCCCGATGGATGCGACGCCGCCTAACCTCAAGGACGAGATGTGCGGCAAGCATCGCAAGCGGCCACACGCCGAAGACGAAGACGTCGACGCCGATGCCGGCGGCCAGACCACGGCCGATATGAACCAGACCCGATCGCTGCTGCTCTCGGCCCTGCAGGCGCCGACCAACCCGGTGCTGCTCTCCGATCTCGGGCCCGTGCTGCCGATCCGGGTCTATACCGGGCCGAAGCGCACGCCCGCGCAACTCGCGACCACGCCGGCCGAGGACGACGCCACAGCGGAGCCCGGCAAGAAGAAAAGGCCCAAGCAGAAGACGACCGCGGCGCGTTCGAGCGACGATCACTCCGCGGAGGCGCCGGCCGAGGCCAAACCGAAGAAGACCAAGACCACCGCCGTGAAGCCGGCCGACGTGAAGCCAGCCGACGCCAAGCCGGCCGCGGCCGCCCCGGCGCCGAAAAAGCCGGCGAAGCCCAAGCCGCCCGCGCAATAGCGGCTTAAGTTTCCGTCGCATTCGGGACTTTGTCGGCTGCCGTGCCGTGCTAGAACAGCGCGGCACGGGAGCAGGCACTCGCATGGCCGACAAGATGACCATCGCCGCGCTGCAACAGATGAAGCGCGACGGCAGGAAAAGCATCGGCGTCGTCGCCTGGGATTATCAGATCGCGCGCATCGCCGATCGCGCCGGCGTCGATTTCGTCTCGGTCGGCGATTCCGTCGGCGTCAATCTGTGGGGCCGCGAAGAGGTGGTCGAAGTGACCCTCGACGAGATGCTGATCTGCTGCCAGGCGGTGCGCCGCGGCGTGACGCGGGCGCTGGTGAGCTGCGATATGCCGTTCGGCCCGGTGCAGCAAGGCACGGACGCCGCACTCGCGGCGGCGCGGCAGCTGATGGACGATGGCGGCGCCGACATGATCAAGGTCGATGCGGCGGCGGATTTTCCCGAGGTGGTGCGCGCGCTGATACGCGCCGGCGTTCCGGTATTCGCGCAATTCGGGCTGACGCCGCAGACCGCGGTGAAGTTCGGCATTCCCTATAGCGCGCAGAATTCGCCGCAGGCGCAGGCGAGCGCGGAGGCCGCGGCGAAACTGGTCGCCGAGGCGAAGCTTCTGGAAGAATCCGGCGCGGCGCTGCTCGACTTCACCAATTCCGGCCCGGTCGCCGGCGCCGCCGTGGTCAAGGCGGTGCAGATCCCCGTGATCGGCGGTTTCGGCGGCGGGCCGTGGCTCGACGGCCGGGTGCGGCTCGCCCATACCGCTATCGGCTACGCCGAGAAGTGGATCGACGCTAAGACCGAGACTTACATGAACACCGCCAAGGCGGCGCTGGATGCGTTCACGGCGCTGATCGCCGACGCCCGCGCCGGCCGTCAGATCAAGGGCTGATCACCGATGGTCGATTATTACGCGATCCTGGCCAAGGCCATGAACGCGCCGGAAGCGGCCGATGCAGGTTGGCGCCGCGACATCTATGCGCGCGCCCGGCAGATGCTGGTGGCGCGACTTCAGGGGCGGCGGTCGCCGGCGACACCGGCCGAGATCAGGACCGAGCGCGCGGCGCTAGATGCCGCCATCGCCCGGCTCGAATCCGAGCTCTCGCGCGACGGATTCGGCGCCGGCGCGCGAGACGACATTGCCGAAAGAACTTACGTCGCGCCGCAGCGCGGGCCGATCGCCAAGCCCCTGCAACTGTCGAGCACGACCTGGGTCGCGGTCGCCTGCGCGGCCGCGGCGGTGATCGCCGCCGGTTACGTTTATTGGATTCAGCACGCGCGCAAAGTGGCGCCGAGCAAGGCCGTGGCGTCGCAGCAGCGCGCTGCGCCGACGCCGGCTGCACCGGCCGCTCCCGTCGTTGCCACCACCAAGGACGGCGACCTGCCGCCGGGCGTCGACGGCACCGCCGATGCCGATCTGGCCTACGTGTTCCGCCGCCAGTCGACGTTCTATCGCACGCTGCAGCCGCCCGGCACCGTCATTGTCGATAAGCTGCAGCACTTTCTTTATTTGATTCAGCCGAATAACGTGGCGGTGCGCTACGGCATCGGCGTCGGCGAGGACTGCGTCGATCTTGCCGGCCTGCGCCGCATCGCCGGCAAAGCGGAATGGCCGGCCTGGGAGGCGACGCAGGACATGATCAAGCGCCGGCTCGCCAAGCCCGGCACGCTGCCCGGCGGTCCCGGCAATCCGCTCGGCGCGCGGGCGCTCGAGCTCGACGATCACGCCTCGCGCATCAACGGCACCAACGCGCCGAAGACCATCGGCACGTCGGTGGTGTTCGGCTGCATCCGCATGGTCAACGACGATGTCGCCGACCTGTACAATCGCGTGCAGGTCGGCACTTCGGTAGTGGTGAATTAATTCGTTTTGTTGGCCGCGCGCACTAGCGCGGCGAGCTCGCCGTTGAAGCGCGGCGCGTCCTCATAAAACGGCGAGTGGCCGACGCCGTCGTAGATCGAGAGCTTGGCGCCCGGGATAGTGGAGGCGGTGAACTTCGCCGCGTCGACCTTGGCGTTCTTGTCCTCGGCGCCGTGGGTCACCAGCACCGGGATGGTCAGCTTCGACATCACCGCGGTGGCGTCGAGCGGCCGGCCGCCGAGCCCGGCGCGCACCTTCGGAGGCACCATCATGTTGAAGGCGAGCATGGTCTCGAAGTCGTCGGCGCTCGGCTGCTTGGAGAAGCAGCCGTGCAGGAAGACGCGGGTGGCGTTAATGTTGGTGACCATGTCTTCTGACGCCATTAGCGGCAGATTCTTCAAATTGTCGCCGACATATTCCGGAATGAACTTGATCGACGCATCGACGAAATTGATGCCGGCAATGCCGGCGGCGCCGCGGTTGGTGACGTAGTCGGAGATCACCCGGCCGGCGTAGGACCAGCCGACCAGCACCGGACGCTTCAATCCGGCGGCATCGATCACGGCCTGCACCTCGTCGGCCCAAGCCTTGCCGTCGCGGTAGCGCGCCGCATCGAGCGGCTTGTCGGAATTGCCGTGGCCGCGGAGGTCGTAGGTGACAATGTGGAATTCCTTGGCAAGATCGCTGTTGGTCTGGCGCATCCACGACAGGCTGCTCTGCGAGAAGCCGTGGATGAAGACGATGCCGGGGCCGTTGGGGTTGCCCCATTCCTGCGCTGCGATCGTCAAGCCATCGGGCGTGGTCACGGCGAGCGGCTTGTTCTTCAATTCATCCCCCAAGCTTGGCTGCGCCGCGGCAGCAAACAAAGCGGCGGCGGTCAACGCGAAGAGATGGCGCGCGGACATCGGATCCTCCCTTTGTGTTTTTAGATGACGGAAGGATAGCGCCGCCGCGGTCGCGGCGAAATATCAAATCAACCGGCCCACTTTTTCTTTGACGCGCGGAGTGGGCAGAAGCCAGCTACATTTTTGCCCTGCGCAGCGGCGCGTCGGTGACTTTCTGCAAGTCGTCGAGCGTCATGCCGTCGACCATCTCGCGCACCGCAAAGCCCTCCTCGGTGACGTCGAGGATGGCGAGATTGGTGTAGACACGCTTGACGCAGGCGAGCGCGGTCAGCGGATAGCTGCAGCGATGAACGAGCCGGCTCTCGCCGGTCTTGGTGGTGTGATCCATCATCACCCAGATGCGGCGCGCGCCGGCCGCCAAATCCATGGCGCCGCCGACCGCGGGCGCACTCTCGTTGTCGGAGGTCGACCAGTTGGCGATGTCGCCGTTGTCGGCGACCTGAAAGGCGCCGAGCACGCAGAGATCGAGATGGCCGCCGCGAATCAATGCAAAACTATCCGCGTGGTGCATGTAGGAGCCGCCGGTGCGCAGCGTGACGTATTGCTTGCCGGCATTGATCAACCAGCGATTGATCGTGTCGGGCGCCGGCGCCGGGCCCATGCCGAGGACGCCGTTCTCTGACTGGAACACGACTTCGCGCTCGGCCGGCACGTAGTCGGCCACCTGCAGCGGCGCGCCGATGCCGAGGTTGACGTACCAGCCTTCGGGGACGTCGTCGGCGAGGCGCTTGGCCATTTCCCGCCGCGTCATCGGCTTAACCGCCGTTTTGACGTTCATGACTCCCTCCCGTCGCGTCGCCTCACGTCACCGTCGGCTCGCCGTACGGCACGTGCAGCACGCGGTTCACGTAGATGCCGGGCGTCGCGACCTTCTCCGGATCAAGCTCGCCCAATTCGACAATGTGCTGGCTCTGCACGATGGTCAACTTCGCCGCCGCCGCCATCACCGGATTGAAATTGCGCGCCGACGAATTGTAGATGAGGTTGCCCCAGCGGTCGGCCTGCCAGGCCTCGACCAGCGCCACGTCGCCGTACAGCGCCTCCTCCAGGATGTATTTGCGGCCGTGGATCTCGCGCTCCTCCTTGCCGGCGGCGAGCTTGGTGCCGACCGCGGTCGCTGTGTAGAACGCCGGAATGCCGGCACCGGCGGCGCGCATCCGCTCGGCCATGGTGCCCTGCGGCACGCACTCGAGCTCGATGCGGCCTTCACGCCAGAGCTTTTCGAACACCACCGGATCGGCGGTGCGCGGAAACGAGCAGACGATCTTGCGCACGCGCCCGGTCTCGAGCAGCGCCGCGAGGCCTACATGGCCGACGCCGGAATTGTTGGCGACCACGGTGAGATCCTTGGCGCCCTGCTCAATCAGGCCTCCGATCAGTGCGTTGGGCTGGCCGATGCTGCCGAAGCCGCCGATCAGCACGATCGAGCCGTCGCGGACGCCCGCCATCGCCTCGGCCATACTCTGCACGATCTTGTTGATCATCGGCGGCGCTGATTATCCCACGTCGCGCATCCTGGAGCCGTCGGCGAAAGCGGGCATCACTTCGCGTGCGAAGCGGCGCAGGCTGTCGTTGGCATGACCGATCAAGCCGCCACCGTTGAGCAGCACATATGCGACGCCGAGCGTGCGCAGATTTGCAAGCTTCACTGCGATCTCGTCGGGATTGCCGTAGAGCGCGCTTTCCTCACTTGCTTCGCGGGTGTCGGAATAAGCCATGATGCTGGCGGTGTTCTTTACGCCCGGCGCACTCGAAATCGCCTCAAGTCGGCGTTGCGCCTCCATGCGCCGCTCCAGCGCCGCTTCCTTGTCGGCTCCGTCCTTCGCCACGTAGAAAGCGCGGGCGACGCCGACGTTCATCGGATCAAAGGTGCGGCCGTGTTTTTCCAACTCGGTTTTGTAGATGGCAATGCGTTCGGCCACGGTCTCGAACGATGCGAACTGGTCGAGCAGAAGATTATAGCCGCGCGCCGCGACTTGCTTGATCGAGCCCACACTGCCGGCCCCCATCCAGATCGGCGGGTGCGGCTTTTGCGCAGTCGGCGGTTCGACAATGATGTCCTCGAACCGCCAGTATTTGCCTAGGTGCGAGAAGCGCTGCTTCGAAGTCCAGGATTTGACGATGATGTCGAGGGATTCATTGAAGCGCGCGTCGGCTTCGGCGATCGGCACGCAGAAGCCCGCGAATTCGTTGTGCCGATAGCCCTTGCCCGCGCCGAAATCGAGCCGGCCGCCGGACAGAAGATCGATGGTCGCGGCCTGCTCAGCGAGTAGCACCGGATTGTGCCACGGCAGTACCAGGACCGCGGTGCCGAGCCGCAAGCTTTTGGTCTTGGCCGCCACCCAGGTCAGCAGTGAGAGGCTCGCGGATACCTGGCCAAATCCGGTGAAATGATGCTCGACCAGGAAGGTCGAGTGATAGCCGAGCGCCTCGGCTTCGACGTTGTAGTCGACGAATTGCTTGTAGCCCTGGCCGGAATCGACGTCCGGCCCGCCGTGGCGGGCCGTCGCGCTGCCGAAAAGTCCGAACCGCATGAAGTCGCTCTCCAGGCTGTCGCGGGAGTTTACCCGATTACGCCGGCTTGAACATCGGCACCGGCGGCCCGTCCTCGGTTTCTTTGAACACCACGGTTACCGCTTGGCCTATGCGAAGCTTGTCGAAATCGCAATCGACGATGTTGGTCATCATGGTCGGGCCTTCGGCCAAGGTCACATAGCCGATGGCGTAGGGCTCCTTGGCGCGGCGCATGACGCTGTAGGTATAGATCGTGCCTTTGCCCGAGGCGGCGCGCCATTCGATCTTGTCACTGGCGCAGAACGGACAAATCGCGCGCGGATACCAGTGCGCCTTGCCGCAGGAGGAGCATACAGGCACGGTGAAACGGCCTTGCTTCGCCGCGTTCCAGAACGCTTCGTTCTCGCTCGAAACGATCGGCGACGGGATTGTGCGTTCGGCCATCGTCCTACTCCCGTTCCATGATCAGGGTGGCGCTGCAATGGCGGCTGCCGAGCTGCATGCCGGTACCTTGCGCCAGCGCCAGATCGCAGTTCTTCACCTGTACCTTGGGATGGGCTTCGCCGCGCAGCTGCCGCACCGCCTCGATCACCTTGGTCATGCCGCCGCGATTTGACGGATGATTGTTGCACAGGCCGCCACCGTCGGTGTTGAACGGCAATTTGCCGACGCCAGAGATCAGATTGCCGTCGGAGACGAACTTGCCGCCGGCGCCCTTTGCGCAGAAGCCGAGATCCTCGATCTGCATCAGCACGGTGATGGTGAAGCTGTCGTAGATCGAGACATATTTGATGTCGGCGGGCTTGATGCCGGCCTCGGCAAACGCGATCGGCCCAGTTCGGGCCGCACCCGAGGTGGTAAGATCGAACGTGCCACCGGACAGATGCTTCACCGTCTCGCCGGCGCCGACGATCCTCACCGGCGGGCGCTTCAGCTTCTTTGCGATCTCCGGCTTGACGATGACCAGCGCGCCGCCGCCGTCGCTGATGACGCAGCAGTCGAGCCGGTGCAGCGGCTCGGCGATCACCGGCGAATTGACCACGTCCTCGACCTTGATCACGTCCGGCAGCATCGCATGCGGATTGTGCTGGGCGTGGTGGGAGGCGGCGACCTTGATCCAGGCGAGCTGCTCGCTCGTGGTGCCGTATTGATGCATGTGCCGCATGGCGCACATGGCGTAGCCGTTCGCCGTCGTGAGACCATACGGAAATTCCCACGGCGCCTCGGGCTGGTTCGGATCGCGCATCCGCGGCGTGGTGCCGGTCGCCATGCCCTCGCTGCGCGGCCGGCCGGCGAGCGTGATCAGCGCCGCGTCGCATTTGCCGAGCGCGATGGCCTCGGCGGCATGCGCCGCCATCGCTACATAGGAGGTGCCGCCGAGCTCGGTGGAGTCGACGTGGCGAAGCTTCAGATTCATATATTCGGCCATGGTCGCCGGGCCTGGTCCCGGCGCATCGCCGGCGCAGAAATAGCCGTCGACGTCGTCGCGGGTCAGGCCGGCGTCGGCCAGCGCGCCGAGCGCCACTTCCGCGTGTAGCTGCGCCACGGTCTTGTCCGGCGCATGCCGGGTCGGGTGCTCGTAAATTCCAGCAATATAGGCCTTGCCCTTGATGGTCATGCTTCCCCCTGGACGTGGCGACGGTAACCCGGATTGAGCGTCGGCGAAATCCGGGCTTGACTAGAGGCGCCAGCGTCCGGGATCAATGAAAAAGTCAGGGTTGAGTAAGTGCGATGCGTAAGCTGCCATCGGGGAAGATGGACATAGTCAAATTGCTGCGCCGCGAGTATGCGTCCGGCGAGGTCCTCGAAATATCGACACCGACGACGGGCGCGCACCGGTTGGTCTACAACTGTCCCGACGGCGTCGACGACGGACAGACTTACACCTATCGCACGGATGCAAGGATATCTGGCCTACTGACGAATGCCATCTTGGCTGCGAACCGCAACGCGCCCTGCTACGACATCGTCTTCGTCGATCCGTTCCACACCTATGACTGCTCGGCGACCGATCTGGCAGGCGTTTACGCCTTGTTGCGATCGGGCGGTGTCATGGTGGTGCACGATTGCGATCCTGAATGCGCGACGCTGACCGTGCCGGAGTTCGTGCCCGGCGACTGGCTCAGCGTTACCTATTTGGCGTTTATCGACTTTATCCTCGGCCGCGGAGAGCTGGGCTTCTATACGGTCGACACCAATTTTGGCTGCGGGGTCGTGTACAAGAACCGAAAGCTGCCCCGCGGCAGTTCGCCGGTCTCGAACGGCGCACGTGAACACTTGACCCGAGCCTGGAACGCCACGCGGCACGACGATGCGGCGCGCTTTGAATTTTTCGCGCAACACAGCCGCGACTTGCTTAATCTGATAAGCATCGAGGAATTCGCCGCGCTCGAGCATTTCTCGCTGGCGCGAGATTTGGTGGAGGAAACAGTATGGAGTTAGGACTCAAGGGCAAGCTCGCGCTGGTGACCGGCTCGAGCCGCGGCATCGGCCGCGGCGTGGCGATCGCGCTCGCCGCCGAAGGCTGCGACGTGATGTTGACCGGCCGCGACGCTAAGGCGCTCAATGATGTCGCGGCCGTCATCCGCCAAGATGGCCGCCGCGCCGGCGTCGCGGTGATCGACCTACGCGCCAAGGAGGCGCCTGGGCAATTGATCGAACAGGTCAAGCGAGAATTCGGCGGCCTCGATATTCTGGTCAACAATGCCGGCGCCACCAAGCGCGGCGATTTCTTCGAGCTCACCGAGGCCGACTGGGAAGATGGCTATGCGCTGAAATTCTTCGCCCATGTGCGGCTCGCCCGCGCCGCCTGGCAGCTGCTCAAAGAGCGCCACGGCTCGCTGATCGCGATCGGCGGCACAGGCGGCCGCAAGCCGACCGAGGAGTTCACCATCGGCAGCTCGGTGAACGCCGCTGTCGCCGCCTTCTCGAAGTGCCTCGCCGACCGCGGCAAGCGCGACGGCGTGCAGGTCAACTGCATTCACCCCAGCATGGTCGAGACCGACCGGCTGTGGCGGCGCATCAAGGCCGAGATGGACCGCACCGGCTGGCCGGAGCAGAAAGCGCGCGAGGAAATGTGCAAGAGCTTCGGCATCACCCGCTTCGGCAAGGTCGGCGACGTCGCCGACATGATCGCGTTCTTGGTCTCCTCGCGCGGCAGCTGGATGCACGGCGCCACCATCGATCTCGACGGCGGCGAAATACCGACATTGTAGCTATTATGCTCCGCGAAGGCGAAGCATCCAGTCATCATTGAGTTTCGAAATTTGATCTACTCCCGGAATTTTCCTGACGCGCGGTGTTTACTGGATCGTCCGCCGTAGCCTGTCATCGGGCCGGCCACTTCGGGCCGGATCCGTTGGCGGACGATGAAAGTATGGGTGCCATGAACGTCCTGCTGACGCCGGCCCGCATCGGGCCGGTCGAAATCAAGAACCGCATAGTCATGCCGCCGATGACTACGCGCACGGCGGATGCCGAGGGTTTCGTCACCGACGACTCGATCGCGTATTACATGGCGCGGGTGCGGGGCGGAGTTGGCCTGATCACCGTCGAGATGGCGTCGCCGGAAAAATGCGGCCGCCATCGCCGCCACGAGGTCGGCATCTACGACGATTGCTTTCTGCCGGGATTGACGCGTCTGGTCGCCGCGATCCACGAGGGCGGCGCCAAGGGCTCAATCCAGCTCGGCCACGGCGGCGGCCATACCCGCATCGACATCTGCGGCGAGACGCCGATCGCGCCGTCGGCCATCCCGCATCCGGTCTATGAGACCACATTCGAGACCATCGTTCCCGAGGCCATGACTAAGGCGCGGATCGCGCAAACCGTCGCCGCCCATGCCGCCGCTGCGCAACGCGCCGAAAAAGCCGGCTTCGACTGCGTTGAAGTTCATGCCGCCCACGGCTATCTGATTTCGCAATTCCACGCGCCGTTCGAGAACCGGCGCACCGATGAATATGGCGGCTCGCTGGAAAATCGCGCCCGCTTCGGGCTCGAAGTTCTGCGCGCTGTCAAGGCCGCGGTGCCGAAGCTCGGCGTCATCTACCGGCTCTCCGTCGAAGACTTTTTCCCGGGTGGCCTGACCTTTCCCGAAGGCCGCCAGATCGCGGTCTGGGCAGCGGCCGCCGGCGCCGACGCGCTGCATGTCAGCGCCGGCCATTACCGCTCGCTGCCATCGGCTCAAGTTGTGCTGCCGCCGATGGCGATGCCCGACGGGCCGTTTCTCGACTACGCCGCCGCGGTGAAGAAGGAGATCGCCATGCCGGTGATCGCGGTCGGCCGGCTCGGCGATCCGGCGCTCGCGGAAGCCGCGGTGACCGACGGCAAGGCCGACTTCATTGCGCTCGGCCGGACGCTGGTCGCCGAGCCGCAATGGGTCGAGAAAGTTTCGCGCGGCGAGCCGATCCGGCGCTGCCTTGCCTGCAATACCTGTATCAACGAGATGCGTGGCGGCGCCCGCATCGGCTGCGTGGTCAACGCTGCCGCCGGCCGCGAAGCCGCATTTGCGGACGCCCAGCCGGCGCGCGGCGAGCGCATTGCCGTGATCGGCGCGGGTCCCGCGGGGCTGACTTATGCGTCGCTCGTCGCCGGTGCCAACAAGGTCACCGTTTTCGAGAAGCAAAAGCTTGCCGGCGGCAGCCTGCGCTACGCCGGCAAGGCGCCGCTGTTCCAAGAAGTCGAGGCCAACGAGCAAAGTTTTGATCGTTACATCGACGACATGGTGGCCGCCTGCAAGAGCAAGGGCGTCGTGCTTCGCCTTGGCGTCGACGTCACCGCCGATCCGAGCATGCTGACGCGGTTCGACCACGTAGTGATCGCGACCGGCGCCGCCTACCGCTTCGGCCTCGGCCGGTTTGCCACCTGGGCGCTCGACAGCGGCGCGGCGCGCTGGCCCGGCATCGCACGGCTTCTGTCCAATGACCGGCTGCGCAATTGGTTCTATTACCGGGCCAGGCGGGGCACCGCGGCGCGGCTCCGTTACATGTTCTGTGTCGGGAAGCGCATTACCGTGATCGGCGATGCCGTCAAGGCCGGCAAGAGCAACCAGGCAATTGCAAGCGCGTTCGAGGCGGCGCTGCTGCCCGGTAGCGGCGGCCGCGCCGTTTAGTCCCCCTGGCACGGTAATTGCTGTATGATCACGGTGCGCAAGGACCGTGCGATGTCCGCGAAACTTCGCCTCGATCAGGTCGGCATGACGTTCCGGACGGCGAATGGCGCCTTTCAAGCGCTGGCGCCGGTGACGCTGTCGATTGCGCCCGGGCGCTTCGTCAGCCTGATCGGCCCGTCCGGTTGCGGCAAGAGCACCATCTTCAACATCGTTGCCGGCCTGCTGGAGCCGACCAGCGGCCGCGTGCTTATCGACGGCACCGACGCGACCGGCACCATCGGCCGGGTCGGCTACATGCTGCAGAAGGATCTGCTACTGCCGTGGCGCACCGTGCTCGACAACGTCATCCTCGGCATGGAGATCCAAGGCGTGCCACTGAAGAAGGCACGGCAGCGCGCGCTGCCGCTGCTGCGCCGCTACGGCCTTGCCAGCTTCGAATATCTGCATCCGAGCGCGCTGTCCGGCGGCATGCGTCAGCGCGCCGCGCTCTTGCGGACGCTCCTGTTCGACACCGACGTGATCCTGCTCGACGAGCCGTTCGGCGCGCTCGACGCGCAGACCAAGCTGCAGATGCAGGAATGGCTGCTGCGGCTGTGGGCCGATTTCGGCAAGACCGTGGTGTTCGTCACCCACGACATCGAGGAAGCCATTTACCTCTCCGACGAAGTGCACGTCATGGCGACGCGGCCCGGCCGCATCGTCGAGACCATCGCCGTGCCGATCCCGCGGACGCGCGACCGCAGCGCGACGCTGACGGCCGAGTTCCTCGCCATCAAGGAGCGCTGCCTCGAGCTCCTGGTCGCCGCTCACGGCACAGCACACGACGAGGCGGCATGACATGAGCGTGCAGCAGACATCGGACGTGCGCGGCCTTGGCGGCGATCTCGATCGAGCCCATCAAGGCGCCGTACCGCCGGCGCGGCCGGCAAAATCCATGCGCCGCCTGCCGGTGCAGCGGGCCTGGCCGCTGCCGGCGATCGTCGCCACGCAGATCGGCATCCTCGTCGCGCTGATCGCGCTGTGGCAAATCGCGGCAGACCGCAGCTGGATCGACGGCTTCTTCTGGTCGAAGCCGAGCGCCATCTACGCGACCTTGATTAAGTTCTTCACCGAAGGCGATGCCTTCACCGATATCGGCTTCACCTTCCGCTCGACCATGATCGGCTTCGCGCTCGGCACCACGTTCGGCTCGCTGTTCGGGCTATCGTTCTGGTGGTCGCGCAACTACGCCGCCGTGGTGCAGCCCTACATCATCTGCTTCGAGGCGCTGCCGAAGCTCGCGCTTGCGCCGCTGGTCATTCTCGTCTTCGGGATGGGGCTCGCCTCGAAGGTCGCCATCGCCACGGCGCTGACGCTGGTGGTGTCTACGCTCACGACCTTCGCCGGCGTCAAGGCGCTCGATGCCGACAGCGAGAAGCTGTTCTACTCGCTCGGCGCCTCGCGCTGGCAAGTGTTCCGCAAGCTCGTGGTGCCGCACTCGCTGCCCTGGATCATCTCGGTGCTGCGTGTCAACATCGGACTCGCGCTGACCGGCGCCATCGTCGGCGAATTCATCGCCTCGCAGCATGGTCTTGGCCGCGCCATCCTCTACGCCGGCAATACCTACGATATCGCGCTGGTTTGGGTCGCCGTGCTGGTGCTCTCCACGTTGGCCGTCATCATGTATGCGGCGGTGTCCTGGCTCGAGCGCGTGCTTCGCAAAGGCATCAGCCAATGAAGTGTTCCGCAGGAGAAGTGATCATGACCGCTCGAAAGCTCACGAGGCGAAAGCTTCTTGGCGCCGCCGCCGCGTCGGCCGGCGCAGCCCTCATCGCCAAGCCGATGATCGCGCGCGCCGAAGCGAAGGAAGTGCTGATCGCCGAGCCGGTGCACGGCACCGGCTACCTACCGCTCTATATCGGCATGGCGAAAAACCAGTTCGAAGACGTTTCGGTCAAGATCGTGACCATCGAGACCGGCGCCGGTCATACCAACGCCGTGCTGTCCGGTCAGGCCTTCGCCTTCATCGGCGGACCGGAGCATTGCGCCTTCGCCAAGGCGAAGGGCGCCGAGCTGCGCGCCGTGGTCAACTGCGTCAATCGCGGCAACGTCTACTACTGCGCGATCAAGGGCCAGGAGCCGGCCGACAAGGATTGGCCGAATTACTTCAAGGGCAAGACGGTAGCGACCAGCGGCTTTGGCGGCACACCGAACTCGATCACGCGCTATCTGTTGAAGAAATGGAATCTCGACGCCAAGAGCGACGTGACGCTGGTCGAGACCGCGAACTCGGCGATCCTGCCGGCGGTCAGGGCCAAGCAAGCGCAGATCG
>Ga0306925_10000760_pt1 | contig 24597 bp, 22 predicted proteins | sample flu12Cox44000176_FD_203755 | JGI IMG/M metagenome (GOLD analysis project Ga0306925, IMG submission 203755) | Lab enrichment of tropical soil microbial communities from Luquillo Experimental Forest, Puerto Rico - flux8day.12C.oxic.44.000.176 (v2)... | ecosystem: Environmental > Terrestrial >... | reverse complement strand
GCGGCCGTGTTCGCCCAGACGCTCTCCGAAGCGGAGGGGATCACCGACGCCCTGGTGCAAGCGGCTGTCTACGCGCAGTCGATCACGGACAACGTCGGCATCACCGACGCTGGGCTCGCCCGCGACGTCGTCCGGACGCTCGGCAACGAGGCGCTCGGCATCACCGACGCGATGAGCCAAGCGGCCGTGTTCGGCCCGACGCTGTCCGACAACATCGGGATCACCGACACGCTCGCTCAGGCTGCGGTCTACGCGCAGACGGTCGGCGACTCGGAGGGGATCACCGACGTCTCGAACCAGTCGGGGTTCCAATCGTTCGCCGACCCGGTCGGGATCACCGACTCGCTCACCCAAATCGCGATCTACTCCCAGACGGCCTCTGAGGCCGTCGGGATCACCGACGCGGCGTCGCAGGCGTCTGTGTTCGTCCGGACCGTCGCGGAGGCGGAGGGGATCACTGAAGGGCTCTCGCAGGCATCTGTGGACTCCCAGGCTCCCGCCGACAACGTCGGCATCACAGATTCGACGACGCAGGCGTCGGCGTACGTCCGGCAACCCTCCGACGAGGCGCTCGGCATCACGGACTCGACGGCGCAGGCCTCCGTCGAGGTTCGGGCACTGTCCGACAACGTGGGCCTCACCGACGCCATCTCGCAAGCGGCGGCGTTCGTCGACTCGTTCGCCGACGCTGTCGGCATCACCGACAACATCGTCGAGGCGTCGGCCGCTGCGCGCGTCCTCGTCGAAACGCTCGGCCTCACCGACGTGACCGTCGTCGCCGCCGTCTACGCGCAGACGCTCGCCGACGCCGTCGGGCTCCTCGACGTGCTCGCCCAAGCCGGGATCTACGTCCGGTCCGTCGGCGACAACGTCGGCATCACCGACGCGGCGAGCGGCCCGATCACTCCTGAGGTCATCCTCGTCGACCTCGTCGGCATCACCGACAACGTCCTCGCCGTCGTCCCGGTCTCGCCCGGCGGCAGCATCCACATCGAGGCGTTCCCGACGCTCGCGATCGCGATCCGGGCGACGCCGACGCTCGCCGTCCAGATCGAAGCAACTCCCGCACGGTCCATCCTCGTCGGCGCGTCCGTGGGGGATACTGGCAGCATCGAGACCCAGGCGGAGCCCGGACCGCCGCGCATCCGGATCTCGTCGAGCCCGGAGGGGTAGATGTCGGGGATCACCGAGTCGCTCGACGTAGGCGAACCGATCACGCTCCGCGCCCAATGGTTCAACGACATGAACCAGTTGACGGACCCGTCGGCTGGGTCGCTCGTCGTCACGAAACCGTCCGGCGCGCAGATCACGATCGACCTGACCGGCCTCACGCACGAATCGGTCGGGACGTACCGGTACGTCTACGTCACGGACCTGCCCGGCGTGTTCGACTACACGTTCTCCGGCGTCGTCGAAGGGATGCTCTCCGAGCAGACGGGCGTGTTCCTCGTCGGCGTCGACGTCGGCATCACGACACCGTGGGAACCGTGGACGACGTGGGACCTCGTCACCGCCGAACCGGCGCTCGCCCTGTCCGGCGCGGACGTCGCGTCGATCACGCCCCGCCAGCAGGACCTCATCATCGACTCCGTCTCCGAACTCCTGTTCTCGTTCTCCGACATGGAGTTCCCCGGTATCACCCGCACGACCCGGTCGCTCTGCGTCCGCTGCTCCGGCTGCGGCTCGTTCTGGTGGTGGGGCGACTACGGGATCGGAATGGCCGGGGTCTGCACGACCTGTTCGCCCAACGCCCGCATCGGGCTCCGCGGCCGCTACCCGATCCTCGGCATCCGGTCCGTCATCATCGACGGCGTCGCGCTGTCGCCGTCCGCCTACCGGCTCGAAGACCAGGCGGACCTCGTCCGTATCGACGGTGGCGTCTGGCCGGTCGGCCACGACCTGACCGACCCGTCCGCGTTCCAAGCGACGTGGGTCATGGGCGTCCCGATCCCGGCGGCTGGGCGACGCGCGGCGACGATGATGGCGGCGGAGGCGGCGCTCGCCGCGCTCATGCAGCCGTGTCTCCTCCCGCAGTACCGGGTCCGCCAAGTCCAGGCGGAAGGCGTCTCGTACACGATCGTCGATACCCGCCAGGACCAGGGCGCGGACCGGACCGGCTTCCAACCGGCCGACCAGTGGCTCGACTCGATCGACAAAGGCGTCCCGACCCCGCCAGGCATGTTCGACCCGGGCCACGTTGGCACCATCGCCCATCAGATGGAGCAAACGCCCTGATGGCCGGGGAATCGACGGTCAACACCGACGCCCTCAAAGAAGGGCTCCAGCAGTACGCCGTCGAGCGGCTGACGGCGATCGCCGACGCGTTCGTCGAAGCGGCGCAGGGACGGTGCTCCCGCCGCTCGGGCGCGCTCGCCGACTCGATCAAGCACGACGACCCGTCCAACGAGGGCGACCGGGTCTCCTGCGTCGCCTCCGCCGGGAACGACGAGGTCGACTACGCCCAGTACCAGGACGAGGGGACCGGCGAGTACGGCCCCGAGGGCGGCCGCATCTACCCGGTCTCGGCGAAGGCACTCCGGTTCGACTGGCCTGCCGCGGGCGGCGTCGTGTTCGCCAAGAGCGTCGCTGGGGCTCCCGGCACGCACTTCTGGAGCGACACGGTCGACGACTGGTCGAACATCGTGTCGAGCGCCGGATGAGCCTCTCCGGGCTCCTCACAGTCCTCACCGAGTACGTCGCTGACTCCATCGGCGCGGTCAAGTACCCCGACGGCACCGACCGGCCTCCGCCCGACGCCGTCTACCGGTATTGGGGCGACGCCGGAAGGCCGCAGTGGGAACGAACCGAAGGCGGGATCGTCGTCGGCAACGTCGAGGAGGAGTTCGTCTCGACGCAGTTCCCCAACGCGGCTCGGGCTCGCATCGGCCGGGGCGGCCCGACGCCCGGCACCGGGTATCTCGTCACGCCGATCGTCGTCCGCTACTTCAAGTGCTGGCAGCCTGCCGTGGTCGCCGCCGGGACCATCTCGCCGAATCAGGCGGCGTGGGACCGCGACACGGCCGTCCTCACCGAGATCATGGACGTCGTCTCCCGGGCGCTCGTTCGTCTGGAATGCGCGCCCGGCCAGCCGGTCTCCGACCCGGACGTGCTCACGTTCCTCGCCGACGTCTCCTGCGGCGGCTTCTCGCTCTCCGACGTCCTGCCGATCAATCCGCGCGGAGAGCGCGCGGGCGTACTGTGGCGCAGCCACGTCCTCGTCCGCTCGTCGAGCGGGCCGCCGTCGTGACGACCGCCCCGGAACGCGAGGAACCCGATGAGCGAGAAACTCCAGATCAACGAGGACGGGACCGTCTGGGTCCCGGTTCCCGGGCGGCCGTCTCCGCTCGTCCTGCGCGAACCTCGGCTCGTCGAAGCGAAGCGGATCCTCGAACTCCTCAAAGCGGCCGACGCTGCACTCGACCAGAAGGCGGGCACCGAAACCGGCGAACGGATGGCGGTGATGTCCGACCCGGACGAGTCGCCCCACGCCCAGGCGTTCATCGAAGTCGTCGAGATGCTCTCCGGTACTCGCCTCGACCCGAACGACCTGTACCAGTGGGCCGGGTCTCCGTCGACGCTCGCCAAAATCTTCAACAACGGACAGGTCCCTTTAGCTGGCCAGGAGTCCGACAACCTGAGGATGCTGGCGAACCTGATCAACCTGATCGGTTCCTCTACGGGCCTGACGGCTCCCGGCTCCCAGTCGGACTCGAACAGCAGCAACGGCGCAGACCCGAGCCCATCCCTGCCGTCTCCCGCCTGACCGGCAACGACGCCTACTTCGCCGGAATCTGCCGGACGGTTCAACGCGCGCTCGGCTGGCCGCACACCGTCACGATGGAACACACGGCGCGGCAAGTCGCCGTCGCGCTCGGCCTCGACCTCGTCGAAGACGTCGACCTCGGCCCGGCCGGACCCGACGGGATCCGGATGCCGCGTGAGGTCATGCCGATTCAGGCCGGGGTCGGCCTGACGGCGGAGTCGGGTTCCGCGACGGTGGACTCGCCGACGACCATCATTGGGGTCCGCCGTCTGGTCCCCGACCTGATCGAGAGGGAGTGAATGCCTGATCCGCTAGAGGCTGAACTCGTTCTCGACACGTCGAGCGCGATGGCGCAGATCGACGAACTCGGCTCGTCGCTGTCCGACGCGCTCAACCAGGCCGGGTCCGACGCTGGAGGCGCGGCGCTCGACCAGACGGCGAACTCGATGGATCAGGTCTCCGAGTCCGCCAAGTCGGCGTCGGAGTCCTCGTCCAACCTCGGCTCGTCGCTCAAAGGCGTCGAGGGCGCGGCGCTCCTCGCCACTGGGCACGTCGGCGGGATGCGGACCGTCGTCCAAGGGTTCGGCGCAGCGGCGATCCCCGCCGTCGCCGGGTCGCTGGCTCTCGCCTCCGGGATGGGCGAACTCGTCCAGAAGGGGATCGAGGGGCAGGCGGCGACGCAACGGTTCGACGCGATCCTCGGCAAGATGGCGGACACGGTCCGTCAGGTCCGGGTCGGCGACCTCAACACGTCGATGGACAAGCTCTCGATCACGATGGGTACCGTCCCATCGAAGACGGAGCAGGCGGCGGCGTCGATCTTCGAGTTGGGCAAGAACTCGGGCCTGTCGGAGAAGCAGTCCGCCCAGTTCTCCGACCAGATCGTCGCTCTCGCCGCCCGGTCCGTCGCCCTCAAACCGTCCCTCGGCGATGTCGGCTCCGTCGCCGAGCAGATGGGCACCCGGCTCGCCCGAGGCGGCGTGTTCGCCGCCCGGCTCGGCGTCTCGCTCTCCGCGACGGAGATCGCCTCCAAGGCAGCCGAACTCGGGTTCGGCTCCAACGCCGCGGCGCTCAACGCGGGGGAGAAGTCCTACGCCGCGGCGCAAGTCGCCGTCGAGAAGTACGGCAACTCGCTCTCGCAAGACATCGCCAAGGGCTCCAACAACGCCGAGATCGCGCAACGGCGGTTCTCCGCCACGATCGACACGGTCCTGGAGAAGATCGGCGCTCCGCTCGTCTCGCCATTCTTCGCTCTGCTCCAGGCGTCGCTCCCGGCCGTCACGGCGCTCGGCTCCGCCCTCGGCGAACTCGCCAAGGGCGCACTCCCGGCGATCACGTCCGCCGTCCAGATCGTCACACCGATCCTGTCGGGCCTCGCCGCGATCTTCCGCGTGTTCGGGCCGCTCATCGGGCCGCTCACGACGGGCCTCATGGCGTACTACGCCGTCACGAAGCTCATCGCCCCGGGCGTCCAGTTCCTCGGCTCCTCCCTCGACCGGCTCAAGGTCTCCCTCGCCGGGACTGCCCCGGCCGAGGAAGAAGCGGCAGCCTCGGCGGAGGGCGCGACCGTCGCGATCACCGAGGAAGGAGCCGCCGCCGAGCGGACCGCCTCCATGATCGACGTCTACGGCGCGTCTGCCACTGCGGCCGGGACCGAGCAGGCCGCGCTGGGCGAAGGAGCGGCCGCGGGCGGCGCGGCGATGGAGGAAGCGGGCGGCGCAGCATCGGGTCTCGCCGGAGGGCTCGGCATGGCCGCTGCCGGGGCAGCGATCGGCGCGGTCTCGTTCCAGCAGATCGGCAAGTCCACCACCGGGACGATCACCGGCATCGTCGGCATGACCGCGGCAGGCGCGGCGCTCGGCTCCGTCATCCCCGGCGTCGGCACCGGCCTCGGCGCGCTCGCCGGAGGCGTCATCGGGCTCGGCAAGGCACTCCTCGGCGGCGGCCAGTCGCTCCAGGACTACCGGAAGCAGTTCTCCGACCTCGGCTCCGCCCTCGACGCCATGAACCGGTCCGACGCCCTCAAAGCGTTCATGGACAAGCTCGGCGAGTCCGACAAGCTCCAACTGTTCGCCGGGCAGGCCCGGGGCGTCACCGACGAGATCAAGGCGCTCGGCCAGGCGTCTCCCGCCGCGGCGGAGAAGGTCGTCGCCGCCCTCGACGCGATGCGCGGCGCGGGCGGCAAACCGATCTTCGACGCCAAGAACCAGAAGGAACTCCAGTCGGCGCTCTCCCAAACGGAATCGAAGCTCCGCGAGGAGGCGGCGGCGACGCAGCAGGCCACCACGTACAACCAGCAGTTCACGCAATCGGCGGCGGACCAGGCGAAAGCGGAGCAGGACCAGGCCAAGGCGATCACCGACGTCCACGACGCGATCGTCGCCCAGATCAACTCCGAACTCGCCCTCGAAGACGCGATGTCGACCGTCAACACCGACATGGACAGCTACAAAAAGACGGTCGCCCAGTACGGTGCGGCGTCGACGCAGGCGACCGACGCGCAACGGAAACTGACCGAGTCGGCGCTCCAGGCGGCCTCGGCCGCGGCGACGAAAGCGGCGGCGGAGAACGGCGGGATCCAGACGACGCAAGGAGCGGCCGCCGCGAACGCTGCGTACGTCTCGCAGTTGCAGCAAGTCGCCGACGAGGTCGGCGGCCCCGTCGCCCAGGCGCTGGAGGGTTACATTCTGCGGCTCGGGTCGCTGCCAACGTCGGTCTACACGAAGATCATCGTCGACGTCGGCCAGGCCGAGGCGAACCTGGAGAATCTCCTGTCGCTCTCGGCCCGGACCCGAGCGTCGCTGAACTACGGGTCGATCTACACCGGGCAGGTCGCCGCCGGGCAGTTCCTCAACTCGGCGCAGCAGCAGCAGCAGGCGGCAGCGAACGCTCCGCACAAGGCGGAGGGCGGCCGTGTCTACCCCGGGACGGCGTACCTCGTCGGCGAGCGTGGCCGACCCGAAATCTTCAAGCCCGACGTGGCCGGGACGATCCAGCCGACGTTCGGCCGAGGCGATATGCCCGGCGGCACGCCGGGCTCCTCCGCTGCGGTCTCACTGGCGATGACGTTCATCGTCCAGGGCCACATCTACGGCGACTCGCACCTGAACGAGATCGTGTCTCAGGCGCTCGACGCCCAATCGACGGAACTCGCCCGGTCCCTGCGCGTCAACGTCTGAGCGAGGAGACTGACCGCCGATGACGTGGATCCGAGCCGCCACGAACCCGCAGAACCGGGCGATGGGCTACGGCATGGCGGACGACGGCACGTTCGCCGCGTTCGGCGGCGCTCCGGCGTTCCCCTCGCCGATCATCCGGCCGGGAGGAGCGAACGTCCCGTACGGCAACGTCCGCTCGTTCCAGATCACCGACTGGTCCGGTCCCGGCGGCTACGTCCTGGAGGCGAACGGCTGGGTGACGGCGGTCGGGACGGCTCGCCAACCGGCCGGGCAGGCTCCCGGCGTCCCGTTTTTCTACCCGATCATGATCGACCTCGCGATGAACCCGGCGGCGAACGGGCAGGGGTTCATCGTCGACGAGGGCGGGACCTACTACGGCGTCTCCGGGCAGGGCGTGATCGGCCCGACGCTGTCGCTCAACATCAACACCGGGGAGCACTACCTCCGGATGCGGTTCGACTACTCGACCGGGGCCGGATACCTGATGACCAACTGGGGCCGGTTCGTCCCGTTCGGCTCCGCGGCGGCGATGAACTGGGTCAACACGACCTCCGTCGCCGGGTACGCCCCGTACTTCGGCACCTTCGACGGGATGCGCTCGTTCGACATCTACGACTACGTCCACGGATACGGCTGGTGCCAGGACTACTCGAACGGCATCTACGTCCTGAATCAGCCCGCTGGCTGGGTCGTCCCGGCCGGGTACAACTACTACCCGAACTGGGACATCGCCCGCGACCTCGTCATCGACGACGCTGGGCTCGGAGCGAACCCGATCACGCTCACGTCGTTTTTCGGGAACGGGTCGTGGCAACCGTGGATCCAGGCGGGTACGCCGACGGTCGTCGTCGTCACGCCGACCGAGGGTTCGACGATCACGACGAACTCCCGGCCCGGCGTCACCTGGCAGTACCAGAACACGCTCGGAGACTTCCAGGCGTCGTGGCAAGTCGCCCTGTTCTCCGCCGCGCAGTACGGGATCGGCGGGTTCGACCCGGCGACGTCGCCCAACACGTACCCGGGAGGCTCCGCTCCGCTCTCCGGGACCGGGACGGCAACGGCCGTCTCGCTCCCCATCGACATCGGCCTCGGCGTCGTCGGCAACTGGCGCTGGTACGTCCGGGCGACGTCGACCGCGGGCGTCGTCTCGGCGTGGGACTGGAACACGTTCACGATGAACATTCCGACCCCGCCGACGCCGTCCGTCACGGCGACGGTCGTCTCACCCGGCGTCCCGCTCGGCGGTATCTCGCTCCTCATCCACGCCAACCCGGCGTCCCTCGTCGCAGGCGACGTCTACGGCATCCAGTACCGCGACTCCGTCACCGACAACTGGCGATGGGTCCGCGGCACGGTCGGCGGCCTCGCCGGAGACGGATCGGCGCTCGTCCCTGACGGCTCCGGCAACGCGACGATCATCGACCTCGAAGCGCCGATCGGCGTGACGCGCTCGTATCAGGCGTTCGTCTACCAGCTATTCCAGGGGAACGTCGTCATTTCCGGGGCGGCGTCTGGCGCGGTCAATGCGACGCTGACGGGCTCGACGAACGGCGAGTGGCTCCTCACGGACCCGCTCCGCCCGACTGCGGGCGGGATCGTCCATCTCCAGTCCGACTCGTTCGAGCTAGCCCAACCGACGGTCGCGACGGCGTTCCAGCCGGTCTCCCGGAAGAACCCGATCGTCATGACCGACGGCGTCATGCGGGGCAACGTCGGCCGTCTCGAACTCACCGCTCAGAACCGGGCGCAGTGGGACATGATCGAGGCGCTGATGGCACCGCTGCCAGTCGCTCTCCTCCGGGATCCGTACGGCCGGAAGTGGTACATCTCGCTCGCCTACGACTCCGGCGGGCACCTGCGCGGCGCGATCGGCGGGATCGCCGCGCTCCAGTCGTCACTCGCGACGGTCCCGGCTGACTGCGGGGAGACGGCTCCTCCGCTCGCCGGGTTCCTCAACCACGTCACGATGCCGGTCATCGAGGTTGACCGGCCCCTCGCCGGGCCGTCGTCCGGTCCGATGGCGATCTACGTCTAGGCGATGCAGACCGTCACCGACCGGTTCAAGGCGGCGCTCAAGCAGTCGCACACGTTCCTGTCGACGGCGACGATTCTCCGCAACGGGACGCCGACGGTCCTCGCCGACGGGAAAACGACGGCGACGCTCCTCATCGAGTCCGGCTCCATCACGTTCGACTCGACGGCGAAGACACGCACGTCGGGGCAGATCACCGCCTCCGACCCGACTGGCGCGCTGACGCCGAAGGGACTCCTCGACCTGCTCTCGCCGTTCACGGCGGAACTCCTCATCCAGCGTGGGATCGTCTACCCGGACGGGACGCGGGAGATGCTCAACCTGGGGATCCTGCGCCCCTCCGCCGTCGAGACCGCCGAGTCCGACGGCGGCGTCCTGATGACGTGCTCGCTCCTCGACCGGGCGTTCGCCGCGCAGGGTCCGGTCCCTCGCCCGTACACGGTCCCGAACGGGACGCTCGCCGAGAACGCCATCCAGCAGATCCTCGCGACGCGCTACCAGCAGTTCCCGACGCCGAACCTGTTCTCGACGGGCGTGCCGCTCTACTCGCTCGTCCTCTCCACCGGCTACGACGCCTGGAACGAGGCGTGGGCGATCGCCCAGTCCGCCGGATGCGACTTGTACGTCGACCGCAAAGGCGTCGTCACGATGGCTCCGGTCACGCTCCAGGCCGCGACCGGTCTCCCGGTCTGGACGTTCGACGAGGCGAACCTCCCCGACTTCGCCGCGCCGAAGCGGACGCTGACTGCCGACGCCGTCCCGAACATGGTCGTCGTCGTCGGCACGAACCCAGCGGCGCAGGGGATCACCGGGTACGCCTGGGACAACGACCCGACGTCCGAGACGTACATCAACGGCCCGTACGGGGAGAAGGCGAAGTCGATCAGCGAGCCGCGCATCGCGACGCAGGGCCAAGCCGACGCGATGGCGGCGGCGCAACTCGCCAAGATTCTCGGCAACGCGGTCAAGGTCGAGTTCGACGCTCCCCCGAACCCGGCGCTCGACGTCTACGACACGATCGCCGCGATCCGCACGCCGATCGGCCTCGACGATTACCTGCTCGTCCAGAAGATCGAACTTCCCCTCGCCCACGGCGACCTGATGCACGTCACGGCGGTCGGCTCCGTCCTCAACCAGACGCAGCAACCGACGGCGGTCCATCCCGTCCCGGTCGGAACCGGCGCTCCTCCGCCAGTCCCGGTCAATCAGCCGCAGATCCTCGCGTTCGGCACGGCGGACCTGACGCCCTGGCCGAACCCGCCGTGGTCGACGTACTGGTCGCAACTCGGCGCGGTCGCGTTCACCGGAGGCATCGCCGACATCTACGGCGGCCTCGGCCGCGTCACGCTCTCGCCGAAGACGACGCCGTCCTCGTTCGGCGGCGTCGCCAAGATCCAGAACTGGCAAGACGTCGACGTCGTCGGCTCCATCGTGTTCCCGGCCGGGACGATCGGCGCGTTCCAGGCGGAGGTCCTCGCCCGAGACGACGCCTCCGCGACTGCCGCGGCGAACAACGCAGTCGGAATCAACTTCGACACGGTCGCCAACCAGTGGTCAATCGTCGTCTACCACCGGACCGCCGGGTTCACGTCATTCTCCGTCCCGGTCGGCCTGACGTTCCAGCCGGGCCACACGTACGACTACCACTTCCAACTCGTCGGCGTGAACCTCCAAGCGCGGGTCTGGGACTCGTCCGGCGGGGAACCGACGACGTGGGGAACGTCGATGCAAGCCGATACGCCGTCGTCCGGCGTGCTCCGCGTGACGGTGACGCCCACGACCGGCAACTCGCAGTCCGTCTCGTTCGGGCAGATCACGGTCACGAACCTCGGCACCGGAACTCCGACGCAGCCGTTCCCGGTCGCGACGGCTCCGTCCGTGAGCCTGTCCGGGTACTCCGTGACGGGCACGACGGTCGCCCTGATGCTCTCGACGACGAACGGCGTCAAAGACGTCACCTGGGACGAGCCGCAGGGCAACAAGGTCGCCGAGGGCGCGCCGGACGTCAACGGGAACGTGACGCTGACGCGGACCGGCGTCGGCGTCGGGCAGCACACGGCGTGGATTCGCGGCTGGAACGTCCCGTCGGGCTCGACTGGCGGCGTCGCCTCCGCGTGGCTCGCCATCCCGTATTTCGTCGCCTCCCAGCCGGAGTCGCCGATCCCGGCGACGGCTCTGGTCTCCGCGACCGCTGCTCGCCCAGCAATCAAAACGGTCGTGCCCGGGCAGGCGAAACCGACGACGGCGGTCTGCCAGGCCGTCGCTCACAACGCGACGACGACGCCCGCGTCGGGCCTCGGGCTCGCGACGACGGCGCGCGTCCAGGCGCTCGTCCAGAACCCGGCGGTCACGTCGGGCGCAACGCCGCGGATCACGCTCCAGTCCACGACCGTTTCGGGTACGTCCGTTACATTCGTCGTGACCTCGTCCGGGGGCGTCGTCGATGTCGTCCTCGACGATGCGGCTGACGCGATCCACATCGACACGACTCCTGTCCCATCCCCGAACGGAACGGCGACGATCGTGGTCAATGGACTCACCCCGGGTACGCACACGTTCACGCTCACCGGCACGACCGGCGCGTCGGGCTCGGGCTCCGTTTCGCCGCCCGTCACGACGCAGGTGACGATCGCCGGGACGCCTCCTCCCGCCGGGCCGTTCCCGCTCGCGGTCCACTCGTCCGGCCGTTACCTGATCGACGCCCAGGGGAAGCCATTCCACATTCTCCACCGGTCGGCGCAGGGCGTCGTCGGGCTGTCCCCGACGTCGACGTTCCAGGCGTTCGTCACGGACGCGGCGGGCAAGGGATTCACCGCGATCTACATGGGGTTCCTCGCCTCGCCGTACTTCGGGACGACGAACGGCAACGACTATGACGGGACCCTCCCGTTCACGTCGGGGACGGCTCCCGGCTCCTACAACTCGACGATCAACCCGACGCATTTCACGGTCGTCGACTCGTACATCGACATCGTCGTCGCCGCGGGTCTCCTCGTCGTCCTCAACCCGGCGGAGACGGGCGGCTGGCTCGTACCGTGGATGCGTCGCCTCGGGAACGCGGCGATGAACGCCTACGGCGCGGCGCTCGGCGCTCACTACGCTCCCGGCGGCGCGCACCCGGTCCCCGGCCTCGTCTGGTACTTCGGCAACGACTGGGAGAGCCCCAACAACGCGACCGACCAGGCGCTCGTCCTCAACATCGTCAACGGGATCAAGAGCGTCGACTCCCAGCATCTCGTGACGGGCGAAACCTCCTATGAGCCGGGCGGCGTCATGCCGTTCGCCGGGTCGCCGCCGATCAATTTCGTCTCGTCGAACCTCCGAGACGTCGCCGCGCTCGACGCCGTCTCCGCGTTCGGCGGCGACTACACGTACACCGGGACCTATGACCGGGTCCTCCGGAGCTACGCGATTTCGCCGACGAAACCGACGGGGATGACGGAGGCGGCGTACGACACGCAGACGAACGGCTACGACTACAACGTCACCCCGCATCGGGTCGGTGCGGCGTTCGATTCGCGGCGCGCGGCGTTCTGGAACGTGACCTCCGGAGGGCTCGCCCAGACCGGCTACGGCGAGGCGAACGGGACGAGCGGGAACCTCGGCTCGGCGAACGGCGCGTCGGCGGCGCAGATCGGGAACTTCTGGAAGATCCTGCAAACGATCGCCTGGCAGAACCTCGTCCCGGACGGCGGCGTCGCTGGGGCTGGCGCATCGTTCATCCCGATGGGTCCGCCGACGTACGACCAGGCGGTCGCGGGGACTCCGGCGAGCCCGAGCGCGACGGCGGCGTGCGCGATCCCGGCCGCGATCCAGAGCGGCGACTGCATCGTCGCTCTCGTCGGCTGGAATGACGCGACGTCGACGATCACGTCCGTCGTCGACTCGGCAGGCAACACGTACACGGCGGTCGGCGCGGGAATCACGCGCGGGACCGGCGTCTCGCAGCGGATCTACGTCGCGCTCAACGCGAAGGCGTCCGCCGCCGGGGCGAACACAGTGACGGCGACGTTCAACGTCGCCGCCGTCTATCCGGACCTGCGGGTCGCCGTCTACACCGGCGTCCAACTCTCCGGCGCGATCGACCAGACCGCCGGAGCGGCCGGTACGGGGACGGCGGTCTCCTCCGGGACCGTCACGACGACCGCCGCGAACGAGATCGCCGTCGGCGGCGTCATCACGTCGACGGGCGTCACGTCCGCTGGGGCTGGGCAGACCATCCGGATCCTCACGGCCGGAGGCGTCGGCGCGCAGGGCGACACGCTGTCCGACCAGCCGGTCCCGAACTCGGGGACGGCGGTCGCCTCTACCTCGACGCAGACGACCTCGGGAAACTGGGTCTGTAACGTCGTCACGCTCAAGGGGACCGGCGTCAACGCGTCCCGGGGGACGTACCTCTCGACCGGCGACCCGACCGGGAACGACTGGATCACGGCGTCGATCACACCGACCGGCGACGCGGCCGTCCTCTACATGCCGACCGGCGGCCAGAACGGTCGCCTCATCGGCGTGAACATGGCGAAGATGGGCGGAGGCGCGGGGACCTCGTCGATCCAGGTCTGGGATCCGGTCTCGAACACGACGTACATCGACTCCCGCTCGCCGATCGCGAACAGCGGGATCGTGAGCCTCGGCGCTCCGACCGGGACCCACACCGACGGCAAGGACGACTGGGTGTTCATCATCCGGTCGCCAGCCGTGACCGGCGGGACCTCGTTCACTCCTCCCGGGATCGCACCGCCGCAGCCGCCTCCGTCCGGCGGGACCGGCGGCGGACCGTCCGCCACGACGAAGGGCGCACCGTTCGGGTTCTCGTCGTCGGGCGTCGGCTACTCCGGCACCGGGTTCCCCGGCGGGGTCTACGCCCGGTACTGCGCCGACCAGGCGAAGGCCGAAGGGTTCGGCTGGTGCCGGATGGATATCCACTCGACTCCGGCGACGCCGTTCATCCCAGTCCCGTACGACGGCTCGGCGAACTGGGTCGACCTCGACGCGACGCTCGACCGGGTCGTCTCCGACGGGCTCCGGCCGCTGTTCGTGTTCACCGGAGTCGCCGCCGGAGCGACCGCCGCGAGTCAGGCGGCGGTCTGCAACGCGCTGTTCGACCGGTACAAGGTCGGCGGGACGCATCCGCTCCCGGCGAATCAGCAGCCGATGGTCGAGATGTTCAACGAGTTCGACGTCTCGTCGTTCTCCGGCGGGACGCTGAACACTCCGGCCGCGTCGGCGGCGTTCATGACGACCTTCTACACGACGGTCAAGGCGCACGGCGTCACGTGGGTCGTCGCCTCCGGGTCCGTCACCACGTTCGCCCCTCCGCAGACGTACATCAACGGCTGGGCGGCCGCGTGGGGCGCGAACCCGCAGTGCGACGCCATCTCGATCCACCCGTACCCGACGGCGTACGCCTCCACCGGGACGATCCCCGGCTCCCAGGCCTGCATCGACAATTCGGTCTCCGCCCTCGCCGCGCTCGGCGGCAAGTACGCGACGCTCCCGATCCTCTGCACCGAAGTCGGCTACACGGTCGACAACGGCGCTCCCGGCCAGTCGACCGCGATGCAGGCGCTCGCCAATCTGATCATCGGCGGGACCCGGCCGCTCGTCCAGCAGATGATCTTCCACACGCCCGGCGGGACGTACTTCGGGACCGGCTCGAACAACTTCACGTGGTGGGACAACACCGGGGCTGCCCGGCAGGTCGCGACCGACATGAAGAACCTCGTCGCCAACCCGGTCACGCCTCCGTCCGGCGGCGGCGGAGCGGCGGCGTACTCGTTCCCGGCGTTCGGTATCTCGGGCGGCGCTCGGCCGTTCGACTCGAACTACCAACTGGAGATCCAGCGGACCGCGCAACTCGTCGGCGCGGGCAAGAACGGCTGGTGGCGCGACGACATCTGGGTGATGAGCCGCCTCGACCAGATCGTCGCCGAGGTCAAGAAGTACCCGGGGATGCTCCTGATGGCGCAGGTCCAGTCGTCGTCGCCGTCCGTCGCCTCGTCGTTCGCCGCGAAGTACGGCCCTTCCCACGGCGGCGGTCTCCACGCGATCGAGATCATCAACGAGCCCGACCTGCCGAACTCGGCCCGGGGGACGCAGTTCGTCACCGGGGACCTCTACGCGAACGTGATGCTCCCGATCGCCGCCGCGATCCTCCAGGCCGACCCGAAGATGTACGTCGTCGTCGGAGCCAAGAGCGACGTGATGTCGTCCTCCGCGCCGACTCCGCAGGCCTGGTACGGGCAGATGTACAACGTCACCGGCTCGCTCAAGGCGCACGGCATCTCGGCGATCAGCTACCACCCGTACGAGTACGCCTCGACGTACAACCATCAGGACCCGGGCGACCTGATCGCGATCCGGGCGCTGATGACCGCGCACGGCGACAACTCGCTCCAACTGTGGTGCACGGAGACGAACTCGGCTCGGCACACGGCCGCCAACAACGCGCAGGCGAACGGGATGGCCGGGCTCGTTTCCCGCCACGCCGGGCAGTCGTTCGTCGGCCTCGACAACAACACGTACTACTACCGGGACGGGAACACGGCGACCGGCCCGAAGTACATCGGCGGCGTCCTCGTCTACACGATGCGCGACAACGGAACCGGCTCGTACGACGGCGACTGGGCAATCTGCGACGGCGCGTGCAACCCGGTCTACGGCTACAACGCGCTCCAGACGGCGATCGCCAACGCCCGCTCCGCTGGCTGGATCTCCGCCTCGTGACCGACGTGCCTCTGCTCCGGGTCGAGCGGCATTGGGTCTGCCCGGCGTGCTCGGCGACGGACCTGACGCTGCGCGCCGACGCCCACACGCAGTTCCACCGCTGTCCGGGCCTCGGCGGCATTGAGGCCCCGATGGTCGAGGACGGCGTCCGAGCCAAGATCGAGCGGCTCGACCGTGAGGACTACGTCGGCGGCGACCTCGTCCAGCGCGGCCCCGACGGGCGGCCGCTGTTCGCCGTGCGGGTCACGCGCGACGCCGGGACGGACATGGCCGTGTTCGCCCCGACGGCCCGATACCGTGCGGAGCCGGAGGTCATGGTCCTGTGAGCGACGAACCGCAGCGAGCCCGGGGGCAGGTCACGCTCTCCGAGGAGCAACTCCAGGCGATCATCGACGAGAAGATCGCCCTCGCCGTCGACGAGGAACGCCAACGCGCGGCCGAAGCGGCGCAAGCCGCTGGGGAGGCGCACGTCTACCCGAACGCTGACGTGGCGTCGCCGACGGCGGTCGCCGTTCCGGCTCCGGTCTCCGCTGACGATCCCGACTGGCCGCGCTACCAGGCCGCTCAGGAGGTCCTGTACCTGGAGCGGGAACGGGACGCGCTCGCCGCGACGGTCGACGCCGCGGAGGAGAAAGTCGCTCGGGCTCGGGCGCAGGCCGATGAACTCGCCGCTGCCGTCGCCGCCCACGAGGCCGAACTCGACGGGCTCGACGAGCAGCTTGAGCAGGCGCGGGCTCGCCTCGCCGACATCGAGGGGAGCGGCTGATGGCCTGGACGGCGAGCAACGTGTTCCGCCAGATGATGGCGGATATCCTCACGGCGGCGCAGGTCTACGACCTCGACACCGACGCCTACAAAGCGGCGCTCTACAACAACACGCCGACTCCGTCGAAGGACGTGACGGCGGCGAACACGGTCTACAACGTCGACCAGTGGGTCACGGCGAACGAAGTGTTCCAGGCGGGTCAATGGGCGCAGGGCGGCGTCGCTCTCGCCTCGCTCTCCGTCACGACGCCGTCGTCGGGGACCGTCCAGTGGAACGCGGCGAACACTGCGTCGGGCGGCGCGGCGACGCTCGCCAACGTCTACGGCTGCCTCGTCTACGACACGACCCGCTCCTCGAAGGGGATTTGCTTCAACTACTTCGGCGGCACGACGGGAGTGGCATCAGGCACCTACACAGTCGTGTGGCCGGGAACAGGAATTGCTCAATGGCTGACCTGAGGCCCATCGAGGAGATCGCCGAACTCCCGGTCGAGGAGTGGACCGAGGAGGAACGCGACCGTGAGCGGGAGGCGCTCGTCGCCTGGCGCGACAAAGCGGCCGCCGAAGCCGTCGACGTCGTCCCCGACGGTCCTGCCGGGCCGGATCCTGAGGTGGAGGACGGCTGATGGCGCGAACACTCGTTCTGAGCCCCGCGACGGCCTCTCCTGGGAGTTCTGTGAGCGCGGCGGGACAAGGTTGCCTCCCGGGCGAAACCGGGGCTCTGACGGCACCTGACGGCGTCACGAAGCTCGCCGCCTACACGGCCGACGCGACCGGCAAGTTCACGGTCTCGTTCCCCGCACCGACGCAGACCGGGACGATCGCCGCCGTGCCCGACGCCCTCCCGAAGTTCGGCGCGCTGTTCACGTCGGCTCCGGCGACGCTCAAGCTGACGAGTGTGCAGGTCGCACCCAGCCTCGGCGTCTACGACCTGTTCACGATCACGGCCGACGCGACGCTCGACGTCAAGACGGTCACGCTCGACACGCCCCAAGGCACGAAGATCGGCGAGGCCGCGCCCGACCCGGTCTCGGGCCACGTCATCATCCAGGTCCACTTGAAGGCGTCGACGACGTACCCGACGGGCGACACGCATCTCGGCCTCTGGCTCCGCGGTTGGAACGTCCCGGCCGGGAACCCTGGGAACGTCCCGAACCCGGGCAACACCGGGTTCGTCGCGGTCCCGACCGTCACGGTCGGCGCGGCTCCGCCTCCGACGGGCGGCCCCGTCGTCTCGCTCCAGTCGCAGACCGTCAACCCGGACGCGACGGTCGACATGGTCGTCGCGACGTCCGGCGGCGTCGTCGAGGTCCAAGCGGTCGAGGCCGGGCAGCCAGTCAAACGGTTCCCGGTCGACGCGGCGACGGGCCGGGCGGCTGTCCATCTGCCGTGAGTACGGCGCTCCAGACGCTCCTCGACACGCTCCACCGTCGTCTCGACGCGCAGGATCAGCGGATCACGCTCGGGTCCGTCCCGCTCGTCGCGAAGGTCGTCAACGTCTCGGAGTACGCCGGGACGGTCGACGTCGCCCTCTCCCAGACCGACAAGCAGACGATCGTCTCGGGCGTCCCGATCGTCGGGGGGACGGCGCACTCTGCGCCTGAGGTCGGCCAGAACATGCTCCTCATCGGCGGGATCACTCCGGTCGCGCTCCCGGCCGCCGGGCAGGTCACGAACGCGGCTCCTCCCGTCGTCACGAACCTGACCGCTGATCCGGGGATCGGGTCGGTGACGGTCTCCTGGGACCCGCTGGACGTCTCCGCCGTCCGGGACAACAAGGGCTACTACCGGGTCCAGATCGACACGGACCCGGCGTTCGTCACCCTGAACTTCAACGAGCACGACACGGCGACGACGCAAGTCGTGTTCACCGGGCTCACGACTGGGCCGTCTGGGACCGTCTATTACGTCCGGGTCCAGGGCGTCACGTACACCGGGCAGGAAGGAGCCTGGTCGCCGACGGTCGCCGTGACGGTCATCGCGGCGATCACCGGCAACGAACTGACGGCGCTCAACCTCGCCGTCGGCCGCTTCATCCAGTCGACGTCGTACGTGCCCGGCTCGGCTGGCTGGGCGATCAACGCGGACGGCTCCGCCGAGTTCAACAACGTCGTCGTCCGCGGGCAGCTACGCGCCTCGCAGGTGACGACGGTCGAGGGCGCGAACATCGTCCCGAACGGCGAGTTCGAGACGAACGTCCTCAACTGGACCGTCAACGCGAACGGGACGATCGCCCGGGACACGTCGACGTTCACGCCGTTCGGGACGGCCTCGATGAAGGTCACGTTCACCGTCGGGTCTCCCGTCCCGATCGTCACGTCCGACGCGTTCCCGGTCCAGCCGAACCAGGCGTACAACACGGTCGTCTACGTCCGCAGCAACGCCGGGACCGGCCTCCAGCGGCGGCTCCTGTTCACGATCACGTGGTTCGACGCGTCGATGGCGTCGCTCGCCGGGGGCCTGTCGATCAATGTCTACGAGATCCAGGGCCAGTGGGTCGCGGTCGGCGGCTCGACGATCGTCGCTCCGGCGACGGCGGCGTTCGCTCAGGTCCAACTTTCGTGGCTCGACGTCGGAGCCGTTTCCGAGACGCACAACATCGACCACGTCGAGTTCGTCCCGGCGTCGCGCCTGATCGGCTCGATGCAGACGGCCAGCTTCGGGAGTCGGGTCCAAATCGGCGCTCCTGCCGGGCAGCCGATCGTGCTCATGGAGCAGAACGACTACGACGCGGGCGGCCTGTACGCGGACCTGACGCAGAGTCCGTCGAACAACACGGATATGCCGCGGGTGATGCTCCTCGCCGACAACATGAGCCCGACGACTCCTCCGTCGGCGACGTCGTACATCTCCGTGATCGGGAACGCGACGACGACGAGCGACAAGGGCCTGATCTCGCTCAACACGGCCGGGGCCGTGAACCTCTCCGGCGCGCTCGGCGCGCACATCGGCGGGTCGCCAGTCACGGTCTACAACGGCTCGTACGGCGCGGTCTCCGTCCTCGTCGACAACAAGCCGATCTACGCCCAGATCGCCGAGGCGCGCGTCCGCTCCGGCACGAACATCGCGACGTACACGCGGGCGGCGAACGCGACGGCGGTCGCCGACATGGACGCCACCAACCTGATCGTCACGTTCACGGCTCCGCTCTCGGGGATCGTCCTCATCGAGTACATGGTCCGGCTGAACGCGTCGGCAGGCGGCAACATCTTCCTCGGCTGCCGCGACAACAGCAACGTCGACGTCACCAACTCCCACTTCGCCGGTCCCGACTTCGGGACGAACTGGGCGACCTCGTTCGTGCCGGTCTACGGGCGGGTCCGGGTCTCCGGCCTGACGGGCGGGACGAGCTACACCTGGAAAATGACGTGGTGGTGCCAGGGCGCTACGCAGAACCTCTCGGCCTACTCCGGCCCAGACAACGGGGAGATTGCCATGCGGATCATCGGAGTGTTCTCGTGAGCCAGCCGTCCGTCCCGAGCCCGACGGAAGTCGGCGTCGACGTCGCGCTGGAGGTCTACCGGCGGCGGCTCGTCGAGAAGGAGGACGAGATCGTCGCGCTCCAGATGACGCTCCACGCCCGGGAGCAGGAGATCGTCCGCCTCCAGAACGCGCTCTCGACGGCGCACGTCCAGATGAACCAGGCGGCCGCTCCAGCCGAGTCGGGGAGTCCGCCCGCTCCGGCGGCTCCTGACGTACCATCCGCGCCGTGATCCTCGCGGCCGCAGTCCAGTCGTCTCCGTTCGTCAGCAAGACGATCGACGTGGCGCTCGTCGCCGCGGTCGTCGGCGTCGTCATCCCGTTCCTCAATGCGCTCATCTCCCACATCAACGCCTCGGCGTGGGTCAAGAGCGGCGTCGCCGTGCTCCTCGCGGCGCTCGGGACGGTCGCGACGTGGGCGACGTCGGTGATCGGCCCGGTCACGGTGAAACAGTTGATCGTCGTCGCGCTCGGCGCTCTCGCCGCCGCTGGAGGGTCGCTCCGCTCCTGGACGTCGCAGGCGACCTCGTTCGTCGCCTCGAAGGTCCCGGGAGGGATCGGCGGCCACACGGTCTCGATCCCGGCCCCGGCCCCGGCCCCGGCTCCGGTCTCGACGACGACGGAGACCGGGACGACTGGCGGCTCGGCGACCGTGACGAGCCCGACGGGCGACGCGGCTCCCGCTCCGGCACCGACGAACGGCGAGCCGCCGCTACCCGACCGGGCCTGACGCCGTGAGGTCGATGGCGGACTCCGTCACGGCCTCGGCGATCCCGCCGGGCTACTCCATCGTCGGCGGCTACGTCGACGGCCGCTACGCCTGGACGGCGGCCGACTGGGCTCGTTTCCCGAACGCGGCGCACGTGATGATCGCCGTCCACCCGTCGACGCTCCGAGGCAACTGCCTCGACATCGAGACTGGCGACGCCCGACCGGAGGACGGCCCGACGTGGGTCCAGAAGATGCGCGGCCTCGGCGGCTGGCCGTCGGTCTACTGCTCGCTCTCCATCTGGGGCGAGGTCCGCAACCTGTTCGCCGGGATGCCACCGCCGCCGTACTGGGTCGCGGCATACCCGGGCGGCGGCCCGATCGTCTACGACGGCTCGACGGCGCATCAATACGCCGACTCCGGGCCGCACGGTGAGAACATTGACCTGAGCGTCGCGCTCGACTACTGGCCGGGCGTCGACGGCGCGGGCGGCGGCTCCGTCCCGCCGCCCACGACCCAAGCGGAGGACTTCGACATGCACATCGGACGCACCGCCGAAGCGAACCTCGACGGCTCCCACGATTTCCACCTGTGGGTCGGAGACTCGGCGATCCGCCAGTTCACCGGGGCTCCGCAACCGCCGTACGGGATCCCGTCCGACGCGATCGACTTCTCCGGCGGCGCGCTGCTCCTCCGCCAGTTCTCCCGGCAGGAGACGGCGGACGCGCTCGCCCGGGCGACGCTCAAGACCGGCGCTCCGGTCCCGCCGGTCGACCAGACGAAGATCGCCGCTGTCCATCAGGCCGCCGAGGCCGCCGCGGCGGCGACGAAAGCTCTCGCCGACGCCGTCGCGGCGCTCGGCTAAATCCGCCCTCGTCCGCCCCGGTCAGGAGGTTCTCAGGGCAGCCCAGTGAGCTACGACACGGATCGGTCGTCTCGCCGTCGACGGTGGTGGCGGCCGTCGGCCCCGGACATTCTCATCGGCATCGCGATCCTGCTCCTCGTCGTCGGGAACCGGCATGGGGCGAACCCGTCCGACGTGACGGTCGCGCTCGGGATCCTCGGCCTCTGGGTGACGATGCGAGTCGAGCGGAGACGGCGATGAAGGCGGAGGACCCGGACCCGGGCGAGGAGCGACGCTGGCTCGCCTACTGGCGGACGCCGGTTCGACGGTGGACGTTGTCGCTCGTCATCGTGCTCCTCACGGTCGGGTTCGCCTGGGGCCTCACCCGGGAACGGACGCAACGCAACGAGGACGCTTGCCGGATCGTGACGGCGCTTCTCCCGCTCCACACGGAGCAGCCCTTCCACGCGGCGTTCGTCCGCATCCACTCTGACGTCTGTTAGCCCGGGCTCGTCGCCGTGGTCGTCGCTGATGCGGAGTGGGTCGCGCCGGTCGTCGTCGTCGGCGCGTTCGTCGTTTGGTGCGTCGTGATCGCCGTCGCGATCTGGATCGAACGGAAAATCGGCGACTAGGACTAGACAACGTGCCCCGTATGGTCTAGTCTCCTCCGTAGCCAAACCAGTGCCATCCCGGCACCCCGATCCCGAGGAGGGACCTATGAACAGTTTTCCGCTCCCGACCGGCTCCCGGCTTCCCGAGGGCGTGATCGTCGGCATGACGCTCACGGCCTACGAGGTCGAGACGCCCGAGGGCGAGACGGTGTTCGTGCCGTTCGTCCGGGTCCACAAGCCGGTCCCGGCCGTCCCGCTGGTCATCTTCGGATGACCAGCGACCGGCTCTCCGTCTACCAGACCGTGCTCCAGTCCTACCTCTGCCACCCGGACTGGAGCGTCGAGACGCACGTTGCGTACCTCGATTCCGAGTGGTGGCAAACGGACGACTGGAGGACGTCCATCACCCCGTCAGCCATCGGCGTCTCGACGCCGGAGGAGGCGGTCGCCAAGTGGGTCGCCCGGCACCGGGCGACGGTCCGACTGGAAGGAGGAACGCCTGCGTAGAGCACAGCCGACTCCGCTCCGGCTTCCCCTGGCCGGAGCGGGCGGCGGGTGTGCTCGCACGCCACCGGGACGTAACTGTCTCACCCCGGCGCGAGGATCGGCCTCGTCGCCAATCACCGAGACCCCGAGGAGGGCTCAACCATGAACGACTCACCGACCCTGCAAGTCCCGACCTCCGCCCGTCACGCGACGTTGAACGAGGTCGTCGAGATGCTCCGGCTCCAACAGGACGTGAAGTACGACATCGTCGTCGAAGCCGAACGGCTCGCCTACCGCGACGGGCTCCTCCGCGTCGACGGCGGCGGCGTCCGCTGGGACGAGGACGGCGCGACGGAAGTCCCGGTCGACCTGCGTCCCACGTCGATCTTCGAGGGCGGCGTCGCCGAGAAGCTCGGCATCCCGGTCGTCTACCTGCGCCGGATGCGCGAAGCCGAGAAGCTCGGGCTCCTCGACCACAACGTCAACGACTGGCTGGCCGACGCCCCGGAGCGGAAGTTCCTCGTCCGCGGGTTCCGCACCGACGACGTCGACGAGGTCGGCGTCGCCCGGGCGTTCCTCTCGGACTCGTACCGGACGATCGACAACCTCGACGTCCTCATGGCCGTGCTCGGCGGGATCCGCGAGGCGGGGATCGCCGACGCCAAGGTCTACGACGGGAACGTCTCCGAGAACGGTATGTCGATCCGAGTGACGGCCCCGGAGGTCAACGTCGTCGCCGACGCTCTGCTCGCCAACTACCGGTCGCCGTTCGGCGACTTCGACCCCGACGGGCGTCGCCCTGGGGCGATCGGGAACATGCTCGGCGCAGCCGGGCACGAGTACCGGCCCCACACGGTGTTCGCCGGGCTCCTGATCCGGAACTCCGAGACCGGCGGCGGCCGCTACTCGCTCTCGCCGCAGGCCGTCATCGAAATCTGCTCGAACGGGCTGACCATCAAGCGCGACGCCATCGCGCAGGTCCACCTGGGCGGGAAGATGGACGCGGGCCGGGTCGAGTTCTCCGCCGACACGCAGCGGAAGAACCTCGACCTGATCGTCGCCCAGACCCGGGACGCGGTGCAGCAGTTCCTCTCGGCGGACTACCTCCAGGGGATCGTCGACGAGATCAGCGAGAAGGCAGACAAGCGGGTCTCCGACGCCCCGGCGACCATCCAGCGGATCGGTCGTCAGGTCGGGTTCTCCGAGTCGGAGCAGAAGGCGATCCTCGACTGCTTCATCTCCTCCGGCGACCTCACGGCCGGAGGCGTGATGAACGCGGCGACGGCGGCGGCGCAGATGGTCGACTCGCCGCACCGTCAGGCGGAGATCGAGGACCTCGCTCTCGACGTCCTCGAAGCCGTCTAACGTCCCGGCTCGCAGTCTGCGAGCAGCGGAGCGTGGGAGCCCGGGGGAAGCCCCGGGCTCTCCCGCGAATTGGGACTAGACAACGGCTCCGGTTTGGTCTAGTCTGTTCGTAGCCAACCACCCTGGACCCCGAGGAGGGACCATGAACAGCAAGATCCGCAAGCACTTCGAGGGCCGGTTCGAGAACCTCTCGCCGGTCGTGGTCGAGGCGCACTGCCCAAGCGGCTGGGTCACGCTCCCGGTCCCGGTCCGTCCCGACCGTTCCGGTCTGGAGAACCTGCGCCGCGTGGGCTACACGCACGTCGGCGTGGCTCCTCGTCACCCGGTCAACGGCTCGCCCGAGACGGTCGCCGACTTCTCCATCCGGGAACTCCTGGAGGCGGACGACTTCGAGGCGGCCATCAAGGTCGAGCGGAAGGGCCGCCCGGCGCTCACGTCTCACCAGCGGTCGATGTTCCTCAACCTCGTCCGCCGGTCCGAGGCCAAGCGCGGCGCTCCGGTTCCGCTCGCCGAGATCGGTTCGCCGTCGGCGATGGCGCATCTCGTCCGCAAGGGCTACGCGGCCCGGTCGGTCGAGTTCGGCCCGAGGGGAGGGGAGCGGTTCTCGTACACGCCCATCCGGTAGGACCCAGCGTCT
>Ga0306925_10000757_pt1 | contig 24640 bp, 22 predicted proteins | sample flu12Cox44000176_FD_203755 | JGI IMG/M metagenome (GOLD analysis project Ga0306925, IMG submission 203755) | Lab enrichment of tropical soil microbial communities from Luquillo Experimental Forest, Puerto Rico - flux8day.12C.oxic.44.000.176 (v2)... | ecosystem: Environmental > Terrestrial >... | reverse complement strand
CCTACATTTTTCCCTGATCCCCGCGCGAACCAGATTTTCCCCGTACCGCGGGCAGCACCGGATACCGCTGCAGCGATGCGCTGGGACAGCGGTCAAGGACCCCGGACGAGGCCGGTTTTCCCGAAATCGAGCGTCACGCCCCGAACCACCGTCGCCACCACCGCACCTCCGGCCTGGTAAGCAGCTCGACAATTTTCGGGGACTCGCCGAGAATTCCCCAAACAGATCGCTCTCGACCCCAAAGCGGTCGGTGCGTGTCGGCCAGCAGCTTTGGGTGTTGATGCCCTATCCGGCCGTTACCCGGCCGCCGCCCCAAACGGCTGAGTCGGGTGCAGCCTGTGTGAAAACGTGCGCAGGCCAAGAAGGCGGAGAATGGTTTTTCTTTATTGCCTTCTCGCGATAGCGCCACCGGAACTTTTGGTTTTCAGATTGACGAAATCGAGAAGGACTTTCTACGCCCACGATGAACGCCTGAGTTTTCGCACAGCCTCGGTGGGAAGCGGAAGTTCAGCAGGTGCGCTGGCGGCGGGCAAAAGAGAGCCCCATTCATCGCCCAAACGCCTGCAAGTGGGGCCTGCAGGAATACGCGAGTTGATTACGCGATCGAGACACTGATCGGCCAGGAGCCCACCGTATGATCGACGACGGCAAGATACGGATCTCATGCCTGAAGGACGACCGGGGGTCCGCCGTCAGACGAAGTTATTCGATTACTTTGTCGGCGCGAGCGGCGATCGTGGGGCGGGATCGCGATGCCCAGTGTCTTTGCCGTCTTGACGTTGAAGGCGAGTTCGAACAACGTCGGCTGGACCGCCGGGAAGTCAGCAGGCTTTTTATCGCACCAGATTGCGACAAGGGCATGGAAATGGAAAGGCTCGACGCCGCGGGGTTACGGCAGGTAGCGGGTGACGCCCTCGACCTCGCCCTGATCGCGACCGCGCAATTCTATGACGTTGCAATCGGGGTCGCGCACGATCACCGAAACGTGGCCGCTTCTCTGAAGCTGACCGATCCCTGACTGATCGCGATATCGTTGGCCTTCAGCGCGGCGATCGTCACCGAGATCGTGCGCGGCACGGTAGAGTTTCAGGTCGCGGCTTTCGGATCGGCCTCTTCGGCCTGGCAGAAATTCTATCGGCTGTAATGCCCCGGCGACGGCAATAGGGGTATGGCAAGAATGCAACGACAACAGCCACACTCTCGCCAAGGGACGCGTTAGACTCGCGACTTTGGCCCTAGACTTTCTGCGGCTTTCAGAGGCGGTTCGGGGCGATGGATGAGTCTAACGTGATCCGGAAAATGATTTTTGTATCAGTAGCTTAATGGTCAAACGGAGTAATACATCTGGAATTCGATCGGGTGGGGGGTGTGCTCGAACGCGTACACCTCCTCCCACTTCAATTCCATGTAGGCCTCGATCTGGTCCATGCTGAAAACGTCGCCCCTCAACAGGAAGGCGTGGTCGTCGCGCAACTCGCCGAGCGCTTCGCGCAGCGAGCCGCAGACCACCGGCACGTCGCTCAATTCCTCGGGCGGCAAATCGTAAAGGTTCTTGTCGATCGGGTCGCCGGGGTGGATCTTGTTCTGAACGCCATCCAGCCCCGCCATCAGCATTGCCGCGAAGGCGAGATAGGGGTTGGCGGCGGGGTCGGGATACCGCACCTCGACGCGCTTGCCTTTGGGGCTCGACACATAAGGGATGCGGCACGCTGCCGAGCGGTTGCGTGAGGAATACGCCAACAGCACCGGAGCCTCAAAGCCGGGGATCAGCCGCTTGTAGCTGTTCGTCGTCGGGTTGGTGAAGGCGTTGATCGCCTTGGCGTGGCGGATGACGCCGCCGATGTAATAAAGGGCGGTCTCGGAGAGGTCGGCGTAGAGATTGCCGGCGAAAATCGGACGCTCGCCTTTCCATAGCGATTGGTGGGTGTGCATGCCCGAGCCGTTGTCGCCCATCACCGGCTTCGGCATAAAAGTCGCGGTCTTGCCGTATTGGTGCGCGACATTCTGCACGACGTATTTATAGATCTGCATGTTGTCGGCGGTGCGCACCAGCGTCGAATAAAAAAACCCAAGCTCGTTCTGCGCTGGCGCGACCTCATGGTGATGTTTTTCGACAGCAAGGCCCATGTCGGCCATCACCGAGAGCATCTCGGCGCGCATGTCGGAGAGGCTGTCGACCGGCGGCACCGGAAAGTAACCGCCCTTGACCGGCGGCCGATGACCGGTATTGCCGTCGGGGAGTTTCCGGTCGCTGGCGTAGGGGCCCTCTTCGCTGTCGATCGCGTACATCGCTCCTTTCATAGTCGCCGCGTAGCGCACGTCGTCGAACACGAAGAACTCGGCTTCCGGCCCAAAATAGGCCTTATCACCGGTGCCGCTGGAGACAAGGTATTGCTCGGCCTTTTTGGCGATCGAGCGCGGGTCGCGGGAATAGGGCTGGCCGGTCAGTGGTTCGTGGACGTCGCAAAAGATGATCAGCGAGGTCTGCGCCGCAAACGGGTCGAGGACCGCCGTCGAGCAGTCGGGCACCAGCATCATGTCCGACTCGTTGATCGCCTTCCAGCCGGCGATCGACGATCCGTCGAACATTACGCCTTCGTTAAGAAAGTCCTCGTCGATCGTTCTTACGTGATGGGCAAGATGCTGCCATTTACCGCGCGGGTCGGTAAACCGGAAGTCGACGTATTTAACGTCGTGCTCCTTGATCATCTCCATAACTTTTCGGGTATCAGGCATAACTCATTTCCGTTCGACTGTTGCAGAAACCGCGCGTCTCGTCACCCCGGCGCAGGCCGGGGTCCAGCCGTCCGCGGCAAAAGCCTTCCGAAAGCTCTGCTAACGCCTCGCCATTGCTTAAATGCTCCAAAGCGGTGGAAGCCTGGGTCCCGGCCTCCGCCGGGACGACAAACCCTCACCACCAGCTCGGCCTTTACCCTGTCAACCCCATAGTCGAGGAGCAGCTTTAGCGTCTCGCGCCACGAAAATATCATGCTTGTCGCGTGTCAAGGCCACAGCGGCACCCGCGGCGGTTTCGCGCGGGTGCCGCCTGTTTTTGCGTCGCTGTTATACGTCGTAATAGAGGAAGAACTCATAGGGATGCGGACGCAGGCGCATTTCGTCGACTTCGCGCGCCCGCTTATAGCCCAAATGGGTTTTGACGACGTCCGGCGTGAATACGTCGCCCTTGAGCAGGAACGCGTGGTCGGATTCGAGCGCATCCAGCGCTTCCTCGAGCGACCCCGGCGCGGAGGGGACCTTTGCGAGCTCTTCCGGCGGCAAATCGTAAAGGTTCTTGTCGATCGGCTCGCCGGGATGCGTGCGGTTCTGCACGCCATCGAGTCCGGCCATCAGCATCGCCGCAAACGCCAGATAAGGGTTGCAGGAGGGATCAGGGCAGCGGAACTCGATGCGTTTTGCTTTGGGATCGGGTGAGTACATCGGGATGCGGCAGGCCGCCGAGCGATTGCGCTGTGAATAGCCTAGGTTGACCGGTGCTTCGAAGCCGGGCACGAGGCGGCGATAGGAGTTCACGGTCGGCGCGCATATTGCGAGCAACGCCGGCGCGTGCTTCAACAGCCCGCCGATGTAGTGGAGCATGACATCGCTCGACCCAGCGTAGCCATCGCCGGCAAAGAGCGGCCGCTCACTCTGCCAGATGCTCTGGTGGACGTGCATTCCCGAGCCGTTGTCGCCAAACAGCGGCTTCGGCATGAAAGTGGCGGTCATGTTGCGTTTGCGCGCAACATTTTTGACCACGTATTTGTAGATCATTACGTTATCGGCCATGCGCGTCAGCGGCGCGAAACGCATGTCGATCTCGCCCTGGCCGCCGGTGGCGACTTCGTGGTGATGCGCCTCGACACGGATGCCCAGCCGCTCGAGCGTCGAGACCATCTCCGTGCGCGCGTCCTGCAGGACGTCGGCAGGCGGCACCGGGAAATACCCCTCTTTCGGGCGCAGAATATGCCCGAGCCCCGGCCCCTCGCGCCGCGCCGCGCTCCAGTTCGCCTCGACGGCGTCGATTTCGTAATAGCCGTAATTGGTACTCTGGTCGTAACGCACCTGGTTGAAGACAAAGTGCTCCAACTCCGGCCCGAAGTAGGCCGTGTCGCCGATCCGCGTCGAGCGCAGATAGGCCTCCGCCTTTTGCGCGATATATCGCGCGTCCCGGCTATAGGCTTGGCCCGTAACGGGATCGCGGATGTTGCAGATCAATACTAAAGTCGAGGCTTCGGTGAACGGATCGAGGAACGCCGATGTCGGGTCCGGGATCACCAGCATGTCGCTTTCCTGGATCTCCTGAAACCCGCGGATCGAAGAACCGTCAAACCCCACCCCGTCCTCGAAGCTATCGCCATCGAGCGCGCTCGGCGGGACCGAGAAATGCTGCCAGAGACCGGGAACGTCGGTAAAGCGCAGATCGATCATTGCGACCTTATCGTCTTTGATCGCGCGCAAGACGTCCTCGGGTGTCGTGAGGTCATAAGCCATCGGGGGGTCTCCCTTTACTCACATCCAGTGTGGCCGAGAAATGGCCGGGTCGACATCAGATCGCATCCGGTCCGCGCTCGCCGGTGCGGATTCGGATCGCTTCGTCGATCGTCGTCACAAAGATCTTGCCGTCACCGATCCGCCCGGTATGAGCCGACTGCTGGATCGCGTCGATCGCGCGATCGACCAGCGAATCCTCCATGACGACTTCGATCTTTACCTTCGGGAGGAAGTCGACGACGTATTCGGCCCCGCGATAGAGTTCGGTGTGGCCTTTCTGGCGGCCAAAACCCTTGGCCTCGGTGACGGTGATTCCTTGGATCCCGACTTCGTGAAGCGCCTCCTTAACCTCATCGAGCTTGAAGGGCTTGATGATCGCTTCGATTTTCTTCATCGACGTCTCGTCTTTCTCGGCCAGAGCACCGTGCTCGCCGTGCCTCGAGCATAACCCATGCCACCGGCATTCGGCGACGACGGAAATCTAAATTCCCAACCGCTGGCTCTCGATTTGCCTGCCGAGGCGGCAGAAGATTGCCTAATTTTTAAGCAGCGGCGAGAAATTTCCCGATACGGTCGATCGCTTCACGAATTGCTTCTTGGCTCGCGGCATAGGAAAAGCGCAAATATCCCTCGCCGTATTCGCCAAAACTGGTGCCAGCGATCGTTGCGACCCCCGCCTTTTCGAGCAGTTGCCCCTGCAGGGTGCGGGCCTCGCCGCCGGTCCCGGTGATATTGGGGAAGGTGTAGAAGGCGCCCCCCGGTCGCGCGCAGCGCACCCCGGGCAGCCGGTTCAACGATGCAACGATCAATTCGCGCCGCTCAGCGAAAGCCGCGACCATGCGGCGGACCGGCTCGCGCGGCCCGGTAAGGGCCGCGATCCCGGCGAACTGCGCGGCAGCGTTGACACAGGAATGGCAATTGATCGCTAGCCGCTCGGCGTGGGCGAACAGCGGTTTGGGCCACACGCCGTAGCCGAGACGCCAACCCGTCATCGCATAGGTCTTGCTCCAGCCGTCGAGCAGAATCAGCCGGTCGCGCAGCGACGGGTAGCGCACCAGGCTCCAATGCTCGGCGCCGTCATAAAGGATCTCGCCGTAGATCTCATCGCTGAGCACCGCGACCTGCGGGTGCCGCTCGAGCCCGGCGACGAGGCGGTCGAGCTCGTGCCGCGGCACGACGCCGCCGGTCGGGTTGGCAGGGCTGTTGATGATGATCAGCCGGGTGTGCGGGGTGATCTTCTCCAACACCTCATCGGCGCTGAACGAAAATCCTGCAGCTTCGTGCAGCGGGATCGGTACCGGAGTGGCGCCGGAAAACCGGATTACACTCTCGTAAATCGGGAAGCCCGGATTGGGATAGAGGATTTCGACGCCGGGCTCGCCGAACATCAGGATCGCGAAAAACATCGTGACCTTGCCGCCGGGGACAACCAGCACCAGGTCCGGTGAAATCTCGACCCCGTGGCGGCGGTGAAGATCGGCGGCGACTGCCGCCCGCAGCGGCGGGATGCCGTTCGCGGGAGTGTATCCGTGATGACCGTCGGCGAGCGCCTTGCGGCCGGCTTCGACGACGTGCTCGGGGGTCGGGAAATCTGGCTGGCCGATGCCGAGGTTGATGACCGAGCGGCCTTTCGCCGCGAGCGCGTTGGCGCGGGCGAGTACCTCGAAGGCGGTCTCGGTCCCGAGCACGCCCATGCGTCCGGCCATCTGCAGCATGTCGTCTTCTCCGTGATGGCTCTTGTGGGCCCAGACTAACCTGATCGTGGCCGCATGGCGACCAAGAAGAGGGTGAAAATCATCCGAGTTTAAGGCACAGGCCGGGAGGTCAAGATGTCCCTCAACCGCTGCGGCGTGACGGGAAGGCTGGTGACGGCTCCCGGCATGCCGACGGCATCGTCGATCGCCGCCGCGATGGCCGCGCCGACACCATTGACCCCGGCCTCGCCTGCGCCCTTAAGGCCGAGAGGGTTGAGCGGGCTCGGCGCGTCTTCGGTGACGATGACCTCAAGTAGCGGGATATCGTGCGCTGTCGGCATCAGATAGTCGGCCAAGGTGACGGATAGCGGCTCGCCCCGTTCGTCATAAGCGAACTCCTCGAGCAGCGCGCCACCTACCCCCTGCGCGAATCCGCCGGAAATCTGGCCCTCTATCAGCATCGGATTGACCGCGCGCCCGATGTCGTAGGCGGTCAGATAGCGCTCGATCGCGACCCCTCCGGTGTCGCGGTCGACCCGGACCACGGCGACGTGCACCCCATAGGGGTAGTTCATGTGCTCGGTATCGTATCGTCCCTCGGCCGACAGGCCCTCCGGGGTATTCCCGACGATTTCGCCGAGGGTGATCGAGGGCCCGTCGGACCCATCCTTGTGGATCACCTTTCCGTCGACGAGGTCGAGGGCAGCGGCCGGGAGCTGCATCAGCCCCGCCGCTGTCTCGAGCGCCTTAACCCTGAGGTTGAGGGCGGCGACGTGGGTCGCCGAGCCGGTCATCACCGTGGCGCGCGAGGCGTGCGCCCCGACGCCGTGCTCGATGCGCTCGGTCTGCCCGTGGACGACCCGCACCCGGCGATAATCCACACCCAACGCATCTGCGCAGATCTGCGCCATGACCGTCTCGAACCCCTGGCCCATCGACGCCCCGCCGGTGACCAGTTCGACTGTACCTTCACGATCGGCCAAGATCGTCACCCGGTCGCTCGGCCCGAGACCGCTCTTCTCGACAAAAAAAGCGACACCGGCGCCGACCGCCTCGCCGGCGGCCCGGCGCTCTTTCAGCGCCGCCTGCACCTGATTCCATCCGACGGCGGCAAGCGCCTTGTCGAGCAGACCGGCGTAGTCACCCGAATCGTGGACGATATCGTCGCCGATTGCGTCGAGGGGCCGCTTATAGGGCATCTCGGCGGCGTCGATCAGATTGCGCCGCCGCACCTCGACCCGGTCGATCGCGAGCCTGTCTGCGATCGCGTCGAGGAGCCGCTCGCGGACAAAGGTCCCCTCGTAGCGGCCTGGGGCGCGATAGGTCGCCGCCGGGGTCTTGTTGGTCAGCCGGACGTGCCCGACGACCCGGTAGGCTGGCACGCGATAAGGACCCGGCAATGTGCCGGCCGTTAGATCCGCCACCCGTGTCCCGTGGGTGCGCAGATAGGCGCCCTGGTCATGAAAGAACTTATCGTCGAGGGCGAGGATCCGGCCCTCGCGATCGACCCCCGCGCGGACCCGATGGCGTTGCTCGCGGGAATGGTTGGCGGCCATCAGATGCTCGCGCCGGTCCTCGATCCACTTGACCGGGCGCCCGAGGCGCATCGCGGCGAGGACGACCAGCACATCTTCGGGATAGAGCTCACCGCGAATGCCGAAGCCGCCGCCGACATGGCCTTCGCAGAGATGCACCGAGGCGGGGTTGCGCCCGAGCACGCGGGCGAGCACGTCCCGGGTTGCGTGCGGCACCTTGGCGGCGCCATACAGCTCGATTACGTCGGCTGCGGGATCATAACGGGCGAGGGCCCCGCGAGTTTCGAGAGGAACCCCGGAGTGACGCCCGACCGCCAGGTCGAGTTCGACGACCGCATGCGCAGCGGCAAACGCGGTTTCGAGATCGCCGTAGCCCTTGCGGATTACATCGGCTTCGATGCAGGTCACGCCATCATCGGCGGCCAGTGCGACGGACAATTCCTCGATCTCGACAGCGATTAGATCGGCTGCGTCCTCCGCGAGATAGGAATCTTCGGCAAAGACCGCCGCCAACGGCTCGCCGACATAGCGGACCCGTTCACGCGCGAGGATCGGCTGCAGATAGGGTGTGAGCCGGGCGACGTCGGCCTGCCGTGTGCCAATCCCCTCGCGCAGCCCGATCGGCGGCAGGTCCGCAACGTCGCGATGGGTCCATACCGTGACAACGCCAGGCGCCGCCAGCGCCGCGGCGGTGTCGATTACGCGGATCCGGCCATGCGCACGGGCCGAGCGCACGACCCGCATGTGTACCTGGTGCGGGAAAGAGAGGTCGGCGACAAAACACCCGCGCCCGGTCAGAAGCGGCGGATCTTCGTGCCGGAGAACCGATTGGCCAATTGCCGTCATGCTGCGCGTATATCAAGCCGGCACAACCGGCGCCAGCTTATGCGAAGCTGAGCCAGAAGACCCCGACACCGATCGTCAGCACGGTGAGTGGCGCACCGACTCGGCGGCGGCCTGATGCTGCCGATCGGTGCTGCTATCCTTCCGTGTAGGCCGCGATCCGCGACTGTAGGAGGTAAGCCGGCTCCAGCCATTGAGCCCAACATCTTTCCCGCGCCGGCCAGTTTGGCTAGGTGCAAGCTCTGAACATGGTCAATACGTCGTTTCCGACTATTTCTGTGGATAGACGCTCGAAACGCGGGGCGTCGGCGAGCACTTCGAGGCCGAGATCGGCTATCGCGGGAACGCCATCATTGCCAATCAGTAGTGGCGCATGCGCCCAAATTAGCCGGTCGACAAGGCGGGCGCGCACCAGAGCTGCCGCGAGCCGCCCGCCGCCTTCGACGAGCAGCCGAGTGATGCCGCGCTCGCCGAGTGCCGCCAATGCGCTGGCAAGATCAATGTCTCCATTGGAGTCGCCGTCGATCTCGATGACCGTGACACCGCCGTCGGCGAGTGCCCGCCGGCGCAACGGATCCGCCGAAAGCGATGTGAGCACCCAAGTAGGAACCTCCCGCGCGCTGGCGATGAGTTGTATGCTTGGCGGCATGCGCAGATGCCGGTCGATGACGACCCGCACCGGCGAGCGCTGGGCAAGGCCGGGCAGGCGGCAGGTGAGCTGAGGATCGTCGGCCAGAGCCGTGCCGGTTCCGACCATGATCGCGTCGTGGGCCGCGCGTAGTGCATGGGCGCGCTCCCGCGCTGGCGGTCCGGTAATCCATTGGCTCTCCCCACTCGCCGTAGCGATGCGGCCGTCGAGGGAAGTGCCGAGCTTCAGCGTGACGAGCGGCCGGCCCAGGCGAAGCCGGCTGAAAAAGCCGGCATTCACCTCCGCGGCCTCGGCGGCGCATAGTCCGGTCTCGACCTCGAGCCCCGCCTCGTGTAGCCGGCGCAGACCTCCGCCAGCAACGCGCGGGTCGGGGTCTTCCAGCGGCACGACGACCCGTCGGATGCCGGCGGCGATCAGCGCGTCGACACAAGGCGGGGTCTGGCCCCAATGACAGCACGGCTCGAGGCTGACATAGGCGGTAGCGCCGACAGCGCCTTCGCCGGCGCGCCGAAGCGCCTCTGTCTCGCCATGCGGCCGTCCGCCCGGCTGCGTCCACCCGCGCCCGACAACTCGGCCCTCCTTGACGATGACGCAACCGACCGCTGGATTGGGCCAAACCGTCCCAAGACCGCGGCGCGCCAGCGCCAGCGCCGCCTGCATCGAGCGTACGTCGAGGTCCCGATCCCGCGTGTCTGACGAGTGTGCAGACGCCGCCGGCCGCTCAATTGCCATCCGCGGCGATCCTGCCGACGAACTCGCCGAAATCCTTAGCCTCGCGGAAGTTGCGGTAGACCGACGCGAAACGGATATAGGCGACTTGGTCGAGACTCGACAGCGCCTCCATGACAAGGCCGCCGATCATATCGCTCGGGATGTCGGTCTCGCCCGAGCTTTCCAGCTGCCGCACCAATGAGTTGATCATCCGCTCCACTCGCTCGGGCTCGACCGGCCGCTTGCGCAGGGCGATGTATATTGAGCGGGCGAGCTTGTCCCGGTCGAACGGCTCACGTTGTCCGTTCTTCTTGATGACGGTCAGGTCCCGCAGCTGCACGCGTTCGAAGGTGGTGAAGCGGGCCGCGCAATTCGGGCAGAAACGCCGTCGTCGAATGGCGCCGCGATCGTCGGTCGGTCGGGAATCTTTGACCTGGGTATCATCGGCTCCGCAAAACGGGCAGCGCATCTGCTCCTCCCGATCCGGTGGACAACGCCATTAATCTCGTTCCTGCCTTACGCCGGGTTCGCGGTAAATTGGGAACCGGGCACAAAGCTCCCGGGCATTCTCCCGGACACGCGCCTCGGTTGCGCCGTTCTCGGCCGCTCCTTGCGCGAGCGCACTCAATACCTCGACGATGTAGTTTCCGACGGTCCGGAACTCGGTCGGGCCGAAACCGCGCGTCGTTGCCGCGGGCGAACCAAGCCGGATGCCGGAGGTTACGGTCGGCTTTTGCGGGTCGAGGGGAATAGCGTTCTTATTGCACGTGATGCCGGCTCGCCCGAGGCTGGTCTCGGCACCCCGGCCGGTCAGACCCAGCGGCCGCAGATCGACCAGCATCAGATGCGAATCTGTCCCACCCGACACGATATCGAGCCCGGCCTCGATGAGCGTGGCAGCGAGAATCTTCGCGTTTTCGACGACACCCCGTGCGTAGAGCTCGAACTCGGGCTGTAGCGCCTCGTGTAGCGCGACCGCCTTGGCTGCAATCACGTGCATCAGCGGCCCGCCCTGCAGCGCCGGGAATACCGCCGCGTTGATTCGTCTGCCGATCTCCTCGTCATTGGCGAGGATCAACCCTCCCCGCGGCCCGCGTAGCGTCTTATGCGTCGTTGTCGTTACGACGTGCGCGTGTGGCATCGGGCTCGGATAGACCCCGCCGGCGACCAGCCCGGCAAAGTGCGCCATATCGACCATCAGATAAGCGCCGACACTCTCGGCAATGGCACGAAACCGGGCGAAGTCGATAATTCGCGAATAGGCACTGCCGCCGGCGATGATCAGTTTCGGCCGATGTTGCTGGGCGAGCTTGTCGACCTCATCGAAATCGATGCGGCCGTCGTCGGGCCGGACGCCATAGGCGACCGCATTGAACCATTTGCCGGATAAATTCGGCCGGGCTCCGTGGGTCAAATGGCCCCCCGCGGCCAGCGCCATCCCAAGAAGTGTGTCGCCCGGCTGGAGCAGCGCGACAAATACCGCCTGGTTCGCCTGCGCCCCTGAATGAGACTGCACATTGGCGAAACGGCATCCGAAAAGCTGCTTTGCGCGTTCAATCGCCAGCGTTTCGGCGACATCGACAAATTCGCAGCCGCCATAATAGCGGCGGCCCGGATAACCCTCGGCATATTTGTTAGTCAGCACCGAGCCCTGGGCTTCGAGCACTGCCCGCGAAACGATGTTTTCGCTTGCTATCAGCTCGATCTGAGACTGCTGGCGCTCGCGCTCGCGGGCGATCGCCGCGGCGAGTTCAGGATCAGTTTTGCAGAGCGTGTTGGAGAAAAAGCCGTCAACGGCGGGTCTATGTTCGGGCGAATGGGCTGAAAGCATCAAAATCACTTGTGAAAGCAGCAGGACGAGCCGTCAGACCGACGCGCCTAAATCGGGGCCGGTTTCCGAGCCGGGGCGCAACCCTCGCGCCCCGGCCTTAGGCGACGAGTGTCTAGCCGACGACTAATCTACCAGATCTCGACCGATAAAGCCAGCCGTCTACCACAAATCGCGTTCGCATCCCAATCTCGCGCGATTGCCTCGCTGCGTTCCATTAGCGGCCGAACCGCCAGACATTCGCGTTCACTCTCCACGCGTTCGGCTTTCTCAGTAGCGCTGCCAAGCTGAGGTAATGCGGTCAAATCGTATTCGGCAACCGACAAATGCTGATTACTGCGCTCTCGCAAAAGTTTCGGTTGACACAAGAAATTCGTGCTTCGATTATGGGGATTGGTACGAAATTAAGGACTTCTTGGGGCGAAATATGGCAGAAACGGCAGCGCCGAAAGTGGCAGAGGAAGAGTTGCTGAGGATGACCGCGGATGTTGTCGCCGCATACGTGAGCAACAATACGCTGCCCACGGCACAGCTGGCCGAAGTCATCAACGCCGTCTACAACTCACTCAGATCGCTGGAAGGTCAATCCGCAGAACCGCAGCCGGAACCGCTCAAACCAGCGGTGCCGATTCGTAAATCGGTCACTCCCGATTTTCTGATCTGCCTGGAGGACGGCAAGAAGTTGAAGATGCTGAAGCGGCATCTGCGGTCGACCTACAACTTGACGCCAGACGAATACCGCGCCAAATGGGGGCTTCCGATGGATTATCCTATGGTGGCTCCAAATTACGCCGAGCAACGTTCGGAATTTGCCAAGAAAATCGGGCTTGGGCGGGGCGCTGGACGGCAATCGGCGCGGCGATCGGCAGGCGCGCGGGCAGCGCCGAGAAGCAACGGGTAAGCTCGTTACACCACCTGACGGGCCTTGAGGGCCGCGGTCAGCGTCCCGTCGTCGAGATAATCGAGTTCGCCGCCAATCGGGACGCCTTGCGCGAGCCGCGAGATTTTGACGTCTCGTCCGGCGAGCCGGTCGACTAGATAGTGGGCAGTAGTTTGACCCTCGACCGTCGCATTCAGCGCGAGGACCAATTCCTGTCCGGGCCTTACGCGGGCGAGCAGCCGTTCGATAGTGAGCTCCTCCGGACCGATCCCGTCGAGTGCGGACAACGTGCCGCCCAGCACGTGATAGCGGCCGCGAAAGGCACCTGTGCGCTCGAGCGCCCAGAGATCGGCAAGGTCTTCGACAACGCAGATCGTCGTCGCATCCCTCTCCGGGTCACGGCAGATCGTGCAAGGTTCGACCGTGTCGAGGTTACCGCAAACCGAGCACGGCCGGATTGCTGCGGCCGCCTTTGCCAGCGCCGCCGCCAGCGGCTCGAGCAGGATCTCGCGCCGCTTTATCAGATACAGCGCGGCCCGCCGCGCGGAGCGGGGACCGAGCCCCGGCAGTTTCGCGAGCAGTTGGATGAGGGTGTCGAGTTCGGACATTCAACGGGTGGGAGCCGACCGCGGCTCCCGCTCTACCTCTCCGGCCGACATAGTGCAGGGAGGGAAGGGGAGGGGGCGCCCCCCGAGTCGCCGCAACGGCCTTCTCTAAAACGGCAGCTTCATGCCGCCAGGCAGCTTCATGCCGCCGGTCAGCTTCTGCATTTCCTGCTCGGCATGAGCCGACACTTTTACCCGAGCATCGTTGAACGCGGCCACGATGAGGTCTTCCAAGACCTCGACCTCCTCGGGCGCAAGCAGGGTCTTGTCGATTTGAATCTTTTTCAAATCGCCTTTGCCGTTCAGGATCAGCTGAACCATCCCGCCACCCGAGACGCCGGTCAGTTCGAGGGCTTCGAGCTGAGCCTGCATCTCGGCCATTTTGGCCTGCATCTCCTGGGCCTGCTTCATCAGCTCGCCGATGTTCTTCATACTCACTCCTCTGCGATGCCGGGCTCGTCGCCGGGGGTGTCCGGGGAGAGCTCGTCCGCCTCCAGATCGGCCGCCGTAAATCTCTCTCGGACCGCGGTGATTGTGGCGCCCGGAAATGTATCGAGGACCGCCTGGACCAAAGGATGGTGCGCAACCTCGTTGCGCAGATCCCGGTTGCGCCCTTCTTCCTGCTGGCGCAGCGTCGGCTCCCCCTCCGCTTCGGAGACGGAGATCATCCATCGTATGCCGGTCCACTCGCGCAACAGCTCGCCGAGGCGGTTGGCGAGATCGCGCGGCGCCCCCGCGGCAGGTCGGAACTCGATCCGTCCGGGTTCGAAATGGACCAGATGCACGTGCGAGCAGAGATGCGAACGGAGCAGCGCTTCGCGCCGTTTGTCGCACAACGCGACGACCTCGGCAAAGCTCTGCGGCACCGGATCGGGCGTGGGATCATTCGGAGACTGGGGAAATTCGGCGGTGACGCGCAGCGCACTTACGGCGCTTGGGCCGGATGCAAGGGCGCCCGTTGGCGGCGCCGGTGCGGTCGTCGGCAAAGGCGCCGGGGGGCTCGAACCCGTGGTGGCGCCATTCCCGCGGCTAGGCACGGCCCCCGCAGACGCCGCGATCAATCGCACGAGTTCGGCCGGGGCAGGCAAATCGGCGACATAGGCGAGACGCACTAGCACCATCTCAGCCGCCTGGATCGGAGAAGGCGCGACTTGCACCTCTTCCAGCCCTCTCAACAGCATCTGCCAGACCCGGGCGAGCACTGGCATCGCGAGTTTTTCGGCAAGCGGACGGGCGCGCTCGCGATCGCCCTCGGCGATCGGGTCGCCGGCGCCCGCATCGGGCGCCAGCTTGAGCCGGGTCAGGAAATGACTGAGGTCGAGAAGATCCTGCAGGACCATCAGCGGGTCGGCGCCGCCTTGGTAAAGGCCATCCAACTGCGCCAGGGCGGCCGGCGCGTCACCGCGCAAGGCGCATTCCAATAGGTCGAAAACGAGGCCGCGATCGGCGATACCCAACATGTCGCGGACCTCGGCCTCTTCGATCCGCCCCGCCGACAGTGCGATCGCCTGGTCGAGCAGCGATTCCCCGTCGCGCACCGAGCCATCGGCGGCGCGCGCGATCAGCGCGAGCGCCGCAGGCTCGATCTCGACGCCCTCCGCCGCGGCGATCCGCTGGTAGCGCCGGATCAACAATTCGGCCGGCACCCTTCGCAGCGAGAAACGCTGGCAGCGCGACAGCACCGTGATCGGCACCTTTTGGATCTCGGTTGTCGCAAAGATGAATTTGACGTCGGGCGGCGGCTCTTCGAGCGTCTTCAACAATGCATTGAAGGCGTACTTCGAGAGCATATGGACTTCGTCGATGATGTAGATCTTGTACCGCCCCGAAACCGGGCGGTAGCGCACCCCCTCGGTCAAGTCGCGGATGTCGTCGACGCCGGTGCGCGAGGCCGCGTCCATCTCGATCACGTCGACGTGCCGGTCCTCGCCGATCGCGAGGCATTGCGGGCAGCGGCCACAGGGCTCCGCCGTCGGCCCGCCCGTGCCGTCCGCGCCGACGCAGTTGAGTGCGCGGGCGAGGATGCGGGCCGTCGTTGTCTTGCCGACGCCACGGACGCCGGTCAGGATGAAGGCGTGTGCTACCCGTCCCGTCGCGATCGCATTCGACAGGGTGCGGACCATCGCCTCCTGACCGATCAGCTCGGCAAAGGTTGAGGGCCGATATTTGCGGGCGAGGACCCGGTAAGCGGACGCCGAATCGCTCATTACCTATACCGCGCTGCCACAAGGGAGACCGGACGGACGACCCGGGTCGGTGCTCGTTACGGCTGCTTCCTTCCGGACCTGACCGGGTTGGCGAGTGACCCGTCCGCCGCCGGCCTCCCGCGGCACTATATCAGTAGTCGGTGAGATCGGGGCAAGCTTCGCGGCCAATCGTGCGCAGCGCCAGCGTGATGGATGCGCTGTCGATTTTGCACGTCCTGTGCGTCGTCTTTTCGTCGCACACCAACTGAAGGAGTTCAGCCATGTCGGACCATCACGCCATCGGGCGGATCGCCGTTACAGGGTTGGCGGGCATTTTGCTGGCGTCGGCATCGCTGGGTTCGGTGAGAGCCGAAGTGAAATCCATCGCGCCGAGCGGCTTTGAGGTCGTCGACACAGTGACGATCGCGGCCCCGCCGCAGCGGGTTTACGCGGCGCTGGGCGAGATCGGGCAATGGTGGAGCTCTGCCCACACCTTCTCGCGCGACGCCACCAACCTCAGCCTCGACCTCAAAGCCGGCGGCTGCTTCTGCGAACGACTGAAGGACGGCGGCTCCGTCCAACATCTGTCGGTTGTGTACGCGGCGCCTGGTGAGGGCTTACGTTTACGTGGCGCTCTCGGTCCGCTGCAAATGGAAGGCGTTGACGGCACACTTGCCTGGGCCCTGAAGCCTGCCGAAGGCGGCACTAAGGTCACGCAAAGCTATGTTGTCGGCGGATATATCCGCAGCGGGATGGATCAGTGGGCGCCAAAGGTCGACCGCGTGCTGCACGAGCAACTTGATCGCTTGACGAGCTTTGTCGAAGGCAAGCCGCTCAACTGATCGCGGGAGCGGGTACGAAAAAATCGGCCGCGCTGTCGATTTCGCCTTCCTGCAGCGTCGTCCCGTCGTTGCACACTGTTCCGAAGGAGCATGCCATGCCAGAGCTTCAGATCATTGGCGCGCCGCAGAGCAATTACGTCTGGGTCGCCCGCATCGCCTGTCACGAGAAGGGCGTGCCGTATACGCTCGTGCCAGCCATGCCGCACACGCCGGAAGTGGATGCGATCCACCCGCTGGGTAAGATTCCGGCGTTGCGGCATGGCGATGTGATCCTCGCCGAATCCCGCGCGATTTGCTTCTACATCGATCATGTGTTCGAGGGTCCACCGCTCGCTCCACGGGACCCGGTCGGCGGCGCGCGAGCCGAGCAGTGGATCTCGATCGTCAACACGCATTTCGATGCGCTGGTCGCGCGCCCCTATGTCGGAGCATACTTCTTCCCGGGCACCCCGGACGGCAGCCCAAACCGCCCGATCATCGAAAGCGCCCTGCCGAAGCTCGAGGGGCAATTTGCCATCCTCGATCATGCGCTGGCGAAGACCGGCCATTTTGTCGGGAGCACGTTCACGCTGGCGGATATGAACGTGCTGCCAATGCTGTTCTATCTCCATCATCTGCCGGAGAGCGGCACAATGTTGCGCCGGAATGCGAACCTTGCGGCCTTTTACGAGCGCCACATGGCGCGCACCAGCGTCAGGGACGCCGTTCCGCCACCCTTCCCCGGCCGCACCTCTTGGGCCGTCGAAAGCTGAGTGGGGTTGAGCCGTGCGCTACATGTTTTTGATTTACAGCCAAGAGAACCCCGCTGAGCTCTCCGAGGAGAAAATGGAGCAGCTCAGAGTGGCGCATCTGGCAGTCATGGACGAAGCGCGAAGCAAGGGCATTTTCGAGGCCGCCGAGCCACTGAGGCCCACTTCCACTGCGACCACGGTCCGGATGGAGGGCGGCAAACCGCTCATCATTGACGGGCCTTTCGCGGAAACAAAGGAGCAGCTCGCCGGGTACTACCTTCTCGACTGTGACAATCTCGACGAGGCGATCTCCTGGGCCGCGAAGATTCCGACTTCGTGCAAAGGCGGGGAGGGGTGCATCGAAATTCGGGCGGTGGCCGACCGGGCCTACCTCCTCGCCAGGAGCCGCGCGAACAGCTGATGCCGCAGTCGGCTGAAATCTGTGCTTCGGCAGAGGCCGTATTTCGCCGCGAGCACGGCCGGATCATCGCCAGCCTGATCCGGCTTTGCGGCTCGTTCGACCGCGCCGAAGAGGCGATGCAAGAGGCCTTCGCGGCAGCGCTGCGTCATTGGGGGGAGCACGGTGTTCCGGACAATCCTGCAGCCTGGATCACCGCCGCCGCCTACCGCAAGCTGATCGACGCACGGCGGCGCGAGGGCACACGGCGCGAAAAATTGCCTCTGCTCGAGTACGAGGCAGCACTCACAAACACCGAGGAGCCGGCCCTGCCGGAGACATTGCCCTCTGAAATCCCCGACGACCGGCTGCGATTGATCTTCACCTGCTGCCACCCGGCGCTCAATCGCGAGGCGCAGATCGCCTTAACCTTGCGCACTCTCGGCGGACTGTCGACGGGCGAGATTGCCCGTGCTTTTCTCGTTCCGGAGCCGACCCTGGCGCAACGGCTGGTGCGTGCAAAGCGCAAGATCCAAGAGGCACGCATTCCGTACGAGGTGCCGCCGGCTCATGCCCTGCCCGAACGCCGGGCAGCGGTGCAGACCGTCATCTACCTGATCTTCAACGAGGGCTACACCGCGACCGCGGGTGACGCCTTGATCCGGCGCGAGCTGTGTGCCGAAGCCATTCGCCTCGGCCGCGTGCTCTGCGCCATCGACCCGCAAGATCCAGAAGGCCTGGGACTTCTGGCGCTGATGCTTCTGCATGATTCCCGCCGATTGGCGCGGGTCGATTCCGCCGGCGCGCTCGTGACGCTGGAGGAACAGGACCGGTCGCTGTGGGACCGTGCGCAGATCGATGAAGGTTTGACGCAGGTGGAGGCGGCGCTGCGGATGGGCCGGGGTGGACCCTATCAGCTGCAGGCCGCGATTGCCGCAGTACACGCTCAGGCGGCAAGTCCGCAGCAGACGGATTGGCAGCAAATTACCGCCCTCTATAACCTGCTGGTCCGGGTCAATCCGAGCCCGGTGGTGTTACTGAACCGCGCCGTCGCCGTCGGAATGAGCGAGGGGCCGGCGCGCGGCCTTGAGCTCATCGACGAGCTCGGCAGCTCGGGTGAACTCGAGCGCTATCACCTTTTGCACGCTGCCCGCGCCGATCTGTTGCGCAGGCTCGGTTCGTTCGAAGCTGCGGCTGATGCCTATCGGCGAGCGCTCGCGCTGATGGCGAATGGCGTCGAGCGCGCTTATCTGGAGCGCCGCCTCGCCGAGTTGTAGGGCTCGCGCCTTGCCGCAGCGCCGGCGGATGTGACAGTGTGCACCCCATGCAGGCTTCAAATTTCTACTCACATCCCGGTTTTGAGCGCGCCGGTCTGCGCCGGCGCGACACGGCATGGATCGTCGAGCGCCTGGCCGATCCCGGCAGTCTCTTCGTCCCGGTCTGGCGCAATCAGAACCTGGTCATCGAGCTCGACGGCGGCGAACCCCGCGCGGTCGTGTTGGATACAGATCGCATTACCGGGATTATCGGACGGAATACCGAGGACCGGTTGGCCGGCGGGGAACTGGTATTTCTCGGGGTGATCGAAGAGCGCGCCCATTTCGCGCTGGATGTGTCGCCGATCGAGGCGCCGCTCGAGATGCTGCATTCCCCGGCATTGGCGGCGAGCGGCACGCCGGCAGCGACGGTGCGGTTTGCCGATCTTCGCCAGGTCGGGCCGCGCATCGACCGCCGCGAAGGGGCGCTGTTGGCGCTCGCCCGCGCGATGATGTTCTGGCACGCGCGGCATCGCTATTGCGGGCTTTGCGGCAGTCCGACGCGCAGCGAAGAGGCCGGGCATATGCGCCGCTGCACCGACCCCGGCTGCAACACGATGCATTTTCCGCGCACCGATCCCGCCGTCATCATGCTCGTCAGTGACGGCGATCGCGCGCTCTTGGGCCGCAACAAGAACTTCCCGCTGCCGGGCATGTATTCGACGCTCGCGGGCTTTGTCGAGCCGGGCGAGAGCCTCGAAGACGCGGTCGCGCGCGAGGTGCTCGAAGAGACCGGGATCGAGGTCGGCGCCGTGCACTATCACTCGTCGCAGCCGTGGCCGTTTCCGGCCAACATCATGCTCGGCTTTGTCGCCGAGGCGCGCTCGACGGAGGTCATCATCGATTATGGCGAGCTCGAAGACGCCCGCTGGTTCCACCGTGACTGGCTACTTTCGCATGTCGATGACGACGCATTCCGGCTTCCGCGCCTCGATTCAATAGCCCGGCGGCTCATCGAAGACTGGCTCCACGGCCGCTAGCACTGGCGGGCACCCAGACTCGCTATCGCCAGATGCACAACCGGGTCGGGCGGTGCAATCGACCGCATCTTTTTGCGCCGCCCCGTAGAGAGCGGCTTCTGCAAATATGAGGATTGTATCGCAGTTTCCGGCCATTGATCCGTAACGGCAGCCAGCCTGCGCTTGTGACGGTCGAGCTCGTCCAATCCGTCCTCCCCCGCGCGCACTCCGCGGCGGCTACGTGTGCCTGGTTCGCCCGCGCCATGGCGGCATTGACATGCGTGGTCACAGGCACCGCCGTCCAGGGGCAAATCGGTCCCGGCGTCGCTGACGATAGTGTCGCCGTGATTGAATCAATCTGCCGGCAATACGCAGCTGCGCTGACCGATATGCCAACCGATCTCATGTTCAAACAATGCATGTTTGAGCGGCACTGCCGGCCAGTTCCGAGCCCGCCGGGCTATTGGTGCGAGCCGCCCCAGCCGATGCAAGTTAAACCTGGTTAATGACAGGACTAAATTCGCCTCATTGGTGGCCAGGTGGTTTGTCCGATTAATGGCTGGACGGCCGGTAGGTCGCACAGCGCCTCTCGCTGTTCTCGCTGTTTTTCCATGAAATTATCAGCGAGCGGCCTCTTCTCTTCCGCAGAAAACCTCGATTCCGGGCGCCATGCCGCGGAAAATAACAGCGGCCACCTTAGTCAATGTGATTTTAGCGATTCCTCACCTCCAATGCCCTCGGTGCGTTTTTCTTAAGCTGCGAACAGCCGCGTTAAGGGCGCCGGCTATCGATCGGTTGATTGCCGGCGGGCGGCTTTGCGCCGAAACCCGTCATTGCCGCGGTGGCGATCCAACACGCAGTTCGACCGACAGAAGCCGGTTGCCCTGCCTTACAGAAGCGGCTCTCCCGCTAATGTCGGCGGTAGCTCTGAGCAAGAAATGCGCCGGCCCGAAGCTCCCTCGAAATGCCAAAAATCCGATCCAGTCCGGTTCGGGCGCAAGTGTCGAACCACAGCGTCGCAGCAGAGCCGTCTTCGTTCTCGGCGATGGCTTCGTTCAGCAATGCCCGGACTTCGTGGCAGACGAGCGTACCCGCCCGACCGGCCTCGCACAAAGCGTCGCGCAAGTCGTCTGCAGGTGCAGCAAAGAGTTCCGCTTCCAGGGCGTCAAGCAACACCGTCAGTCCAGATTGAGGATAGCGCGTGCGAGTCATGGCCAAGACCAAGCCAAACCGTGGCGCAGCATGGTCCGCGTTATCCGTCGGCGTGTCGTGTCGTATTCCACGGCAGTCATATCGTAATGAAGACGGATATCCTCCGCTGCCATGCCGCTGATTAATCCGGTGATCACCTTTAGCGCTGCCTCGTCGGACGCGAACAGCCGCTGAATAGCGGCGAGTGCCTCCGCCGCGGCGCAGGCCCGTTCCGGGTCGTCGGCCCCGCCACCATCATGCGAAGTGGGCAGATCATCCCGTCGGCGGTGGCGGCGCCATTGCTCGTCGCAGAGGCTGCGCATGACGCCCGCCAGAAAGGCGAGCAACGGCACGCCCGCCGGCCATGGCCGCGCGCCCGCCAGAGCGCGCAGCACCGCCTCATGCAGCAGGTCGGACCATGTCATGCCGCCGGGAGGGAGGGAGCGGGCGCGCAGCCTGGCGATCGCGCGCAACCGCAGCAGATCTTCCCCCGACAGCGCGGCCAACGCCGCGCCCACGTCCTGCTGCGGCGGCCCGGCAGGGCGGACCCATGCCTTAACCTGCTGTGGCGTGGCTGCCATTGCTCCTCCCGGATGGTATGCGCCTGGGCTCCAAGCATGCGGACAGTGGTGAAAAAAAATTCTGTCGCGTCCGCGTGTCTCCGTGCGGCGCGCACTGGGCGACAAAGGAGAGCATCATGACGCCGACCTCCGAGCAAGTCACAGCGCACACGGCCTCGTTCCTCGACAGAATGGAAGAGGGGGAATTGGCGATTGTTCGGCGCGCCTATGCCAAGCATGTACTGGCGAACACCGACGTCGATGACGCGCACGTCGAGGCGGGGTTCGCCGCGGTGCGCCGCGAGGCGTTCCTGGGGCCGGGGCCGTGGCTGATGCCGCGCTGGTCGCGCCGTTATGTACTGACGCCGAGCGACGATCCGGTCTATCTCTATCAGGACGCGCTGGTCGGCATCGTACCGGAGCGCGACCTGAACAACGGGCAGCCTTCGCTGCACGCGATGCTGATTGCGGCGGCGGCATCGCGGCCGGGCGAGCACGTCGTGCACATCGGCGCCGGGGTCGGCTACTACACGGCGATCCTCGCGCACATGGTGGGCGAGAGCGGCCGGGTCACGGCGATCGAATTCGATGTCGGCCTTTCCGAGCGCCTTGCGGCGAATTTCGCCGGGCAACCCAATGTGCGTGCCTTGCCGGGCGACGGCGCGCAGATCGAGTTCGATCCAGCCGATGTAATTTACGTGAACGCCGGCGCGACCCGGCCGGCCGACATCTGGCTCGACCGGCTCAACGATGGCGGCCGGCTGATCCTGCCGCTGACCTCGGACAAAGGTTTCGGCGAAAATCCCGAAAACATACCGATCCAGCGGCGCGGCGCGGTATTCCGCACCGAGCGCCGCGGCAACGAATTCCTCGCGAAATGGATCTCGGCGGTCGCGATCTTTCCGTGTGAAGGCGCGCGCGACGCGGAGTCCGAGCGGGCGCTGGCGGCGGCGTTCGAGAAGGGCGGCTGGGAGCGGGTGACGCGGCTCTATCGCCGCGGTGACGTGCCCGAGGAGCAGTGCTGGCTAAAGGGGCCGGATTGGGCGCTGGCTTACGACTGACGCTCATTGTCATCACGGGGAGAAATGAGAGGGCGATGACCGAGGCCGAGTTGCCGATCGTCCGTCGCGCTTATGCCAAGCAGGTCACGATGCGGTACAATGCGGACCATCCGCGGCTCGAGGCGGCGTTCGCCGCGGTGCGCCGCGAGGCGTTCCTCGGGCCGGGGCCATGGCCGCTCCTGCGCTTCCACCGTGTGTGACGACGCCGGACGACGACCCGGTCTATCTCTACCAGGATCTGCTGGTCGACCCCGGCCGTTCGCTGGACCGAGATCGAGCGACCAGGTTTCGACCCACTGCGGACCTTAATCGCCCTTGGCAGCAATCCGGTCCATGCCCCATACATAGTTTCAGCCGCCGCTATAGCGGCCGATCGTCGGTCCAGTCGCTGCAAAGCGGACGTCGACGCTTGCGTTCGACCGCCCGGTTCCGATAATGCGGTTTGCCCCAGATGGTGCGATTTGCCGTTGCCCAAAACGCCCGAGCAAAACGATCATGGCCTAGAAAACGGCCCGGTATCTGGGAATGTCGGCTAATCGCAGTGGGGAGGATCGATCTTGACGATGAGCTTAGAATTCGCTCTGCCAACGGTCCAGGACGAAGCGGGAACCAAGTCCAGGTGGTCACTTATCCCAAGCGTGTGAAGCCGTACGAATCTTTCGGCCCGCTCTTGCTTTGAGATGGACGGGTCCTCCAAAAAATTTCGCCTGGCCCTTTCACACTCAGAATCAATACTGTCCTGCTGAGCCTCAACCGTGCCAAGATTTTCACGAAGAACACCCGAACTCTCGGACCACTCTGGAACAAAAAGACCTTGTGAGTTGGCCTCCATACCTCGCTGGATTAAAAGGCAATGAGCAACGCAACCTGCAAGCGCGCTGGAAACAGGTGATAGAATTAATACTGCCGCGGCCACTGTACAGGTGCCTAATGAGGGTATTTTCGATCCCTTTCGAGACCTATAGCGCGGATTTTAAGTCTGCCGAGGACACGATCAAGTAGCGGTGATCCCTTTTCTCCTGATCGGGCATATCCGCCACCAAAAGCGATGTTTATATCGAAAGAGTGAGAAGGAAAAATTAACTTTTTATGACTATCCGACCTTCACCATTTTTATTTATCTATGACAGGGCGTTAACCATTTTTATTGACTAGCGTGGAGCCGCGAAATAACAACAGAGGCGGTCGAAATCCGTCAACCTCAGCGGATCCCTGTCCGCCCGACCTGGTAGCTCTCCCACGGAATGTCTGGAGTTGGATCGACGCACCACTTCGATTTTGTATCCGGAACGGCCGCTTGCGGCGCAACTTCTCCATTCCGCGGCTTCGGCGAAGGTCGGCAATCCAGCCAACTGAACCCTTCGGGCTCGCCTCGGGCAATGACCGGAGTGGGGCCAAAACCGGTCGATCGCTCCGATGTCTCCCTTAGGAAGTGGTCAAAATCGAACGTTTGGTACCGAGTGGCTCGCGGTTTATCCTCGCACCCCACAGGCAAGCGGCCCGCCGCGACCAGCGTTCCAGCAGGCAAAACGTTGATCAGAGTGTTCTCTACACTGCAGGAGGGAGGTGCAGATGTCCATCCAAGAGAATAAAGCCATTGTGCGCAGATTTTTCGAGAGTGCATGGAACCAAAACATAGTTTCGGATTTGGAAGAGTATATTTCTATAGACCGCATTCATCATTTTGGTGCTAAACCACTCAAACATGATACTGATGGGCTTAGGACGATGATTAAGAACTGGCGTGGCGCTATGCCAGATTATCATGCCCACATAGAAGATATGATAGCTGAAGGAGATCGCGTGGTGACTCTCCTAAGATTTACAGGAACACAAACAGGTACATTTGAGATTGCATCGCGTGTATTGAAGCCAGCTAATAGAAAAATCGACGAATCAGAGATTTGGATTTTCAGAATAGCGCACGGGAAGATAGTCGAATCTTGGGCAACTTGGGATCGACTGAGTGTCCTGGAACAACTTGGCGCGGCACCGCCACGGGCAACGCCACTGTGACGAAGCGGCCGGAAAGGGGGTCACCGCACTTCGCCCCGGCACCAAGTGTTATGTGTGGACGACCCCGTCGAAGCAAGGGCGATCTGGTATGTTGCGCCGCGGTCGGGTGCGGTCATGTGTCCGGCCTACGTTGCGCGGTCTTAGG
>Ga0306925_10000755_pt1 | contig 24644 bp, 21 predicted proteins | sample flu12Cox44000176_FD_203755 | JGI IMG/M metagenome (GOLD analysis project Ga0306925, IMG submission 203755) | Lab enrichment of tropical soil microbial communities from Luquillo Experimental Forest, Puerto Rico - flux8day.12C.oxic.44.000.176 (v2)... | ecosystem: Environmental > Terrestrial >... | reverse complement strand
GCGACGGATTTCTTCGCCGCCGAATAGGATTTCTCGCTGACATCGATGGGCGTGACGCGCCGAAGGGGCGGGCTTGAGGCCCGCCCCTTCGTTCGTTGCGCGCATGTACGCAATCCCGTAATGACTGGGGAAACAAAACGCCAATCGACGATCGGTGCCCAGGGAGGGGCGCAATGACAGGGATGTATGAGCAGGCGCGGCCCGGTATCGGCCACAACCAGCCCGATGAATATGCCGAGGAGAAGAAGCACCAGAAATGGGAACGCTGGGCGAAAAAGCGCACGTTCGTGCGCGCGCTGGAGGGCACCTACAGCCATCTCTACAAGGCGTTGCTTGAGGAGAAGCGCGTCTATCCCTCAAAGGACGTGCCGTGGAAAGGCGGGCCGGGTCAGTTTGGGAAAAGCGTGATCAGCCCGCAGGCGACCAGCATCATCCAGTCCATGGAGTCCCACATCGAGGCCTACGCGCCCGGCGCCTACGGCCAGAAGCACGGGCATCTCAACAGCGCGGTGTTCTACGTGCTCAAGGGCCGCGGCCATGACGTGCACGATGGCCGCCATATCCCGTGGAAGGCGGGCGACGTCATGATCGTCGAGAACGGCAGCGTGCATCAGCATTTCAACGACGATCCCGAGGAGGAGGCAATCCTGCTGGTGTTCAAGGCGAAGCCGCTGTTCCTGTTCATGCACCTGCTGTTTCAGAAGATCGTGGAATGGCCGCCTGACAAGTTGCCGCCCGGCCAGGACCACTATCAGCCGCCGTCCGACATCTAAAGGCGCGAGGGAGATCGCATGACCTTTGAGGACAAGGGACCGGCCTGGTCCGGCTCCGCCAGCAGCAGCTTTCACGCCGACGACATCGCGGCCTCGCAGGAGTTCCGCAAGCGCTATGCCACGCTGCCGAACGTGGTCAAAGCCGAGGACATGCCCTGGGAGCGCTCGCCCGACGGTCTGATCAAGCATCTCGTGCATCATCGGCTCAATACCCGCGAGTGCTGCGTCGAAGCCTACATGCAGTTTCTCAAGGCCGGCGAGCGCTCCGGCAAGCACCGGCATATGTGGGAGGAAGTGATCTTCGTCGTCGAGGGATCTGGCTACGACCTGCACTGGGACATGAAATTCGATTGCCTCGATGCCTTCCAATGGGAATGGACAGAGGTGCCGAAGAAGTTCGAATGGAAGCAAGGTGATTACATCTACATCCCGCCCTTCACCACGCATCAGCATTACGCGACCGCAGAGGCGCGGTTGATCATGATGAGCAATCGCATGGTCAAGGAGATGGGCTTCGATTGGTTCGATCAGGTGGAGACCGCGCCCGGATTTGAGCCGGCGCAGAAATAGCGCCATGCGTGCGGGGATTTGGCTGTGCGCGCTCGTGACGGGCGCGGGACCGTTGCTGTGCGGCGCGCCATCGCCTGCACAATCGCCGGCGGAGTTCTACAAGGGCAAGACCGTCGAGCTTTACATTGGCTACAGCGTGGGCGGGGCTTACGACCTCTACGCGCGGGTACTCGCCCGCCATCTCGGCAAACATATCCCGGGCAATCCGACCATCGTGCCCAAGAATCTGGAAGGCGCGGGCAGCCTGCGACTCGCCAACTGGCTCTACAATGTCGGCGCGAAGAACGGCACGGTCATGGGGACCATTGGCCGTGGTACCGCGTTCGATCCCCTGCTCGGCTCCAGGGGCGCGCAGTTTCAGGCCGACAGGTTCACCTGGATCGGAAGCGCCAACAACGAGGTGAGCGTGTGCGTCGCCTGGAAGACGAGCGGCATCACGCGGTTCGAGGACGTTTTCCAGAAGGAGCTGGTCGTCGGCGGCACCGGCCAGGCCGCCGACACCGATCAGTTTCCCGCCATTCTCAACGGGGTGCTTGGCACCAAATTCAAGATCGTAACCGGCTATCCCGGCGGCAACGATGTGACGCTCGCGATGGAACGTGGCGAGGTCAAGGGACGCTGCGGCTGGTCGTGGTCGAGCGTGCTCTCTACCCACAAGCGGTGGATCGATGATGGGTCGATCATCGTGCTGGTGCAGCTGTCGCTGCATAAGCATGCGGACCTGCCGAACATCCCGTTGGTCATGGATTTTGCCAAGACCGACGAGCAGCGCCAGATCTTCAAGCTGATCTTTGCGCGCCAGGTGATGGGCCGGCCGTTTCTTGCGCCACCGGCAATCCCCCGGGATCGCGCCGAGGCGTTGCGGGCTGCGTTTGCGGCGACCATGAAAGACCAGGAGTTCCTTGCCGATGCGGAGAAGTCGCAACTGGAGATCACGCCCGTGAGCGGCGACGAGATCGAGAAGCTGGTCACCGAGCTCTATCAGACGCCGAAGTCGCTGGCGGCCAAGGCAGCGGAATACATCCGGCACTAGCTTTATGATGCAGGAAAAGACCGGCCGAACGCCTCGCGAAGCCAAGAACGACCGCGGCTGGCAATCCGACGTCATTGTCGACCTGATCAAGCGCTACGGCTTTCCCTTCATCACGCTGAACCCCGGCGCAAGCTTCCGCGGCCTGCACGATTCGCTCGTCAACTACGGCGGCAACGACCCGCCCATGATGTTGTGTCCGCACGAGGAGATCGCGGTGCAGATCGCGCACGGTTATGCCAAGGCCAGCGGCAAGCCCATGGCCGTGATCCTGCACGACCTCGTCGGGCTGCTGCACGCCTGCATGGCGATCTACTACGCCTATGTCGACCGCGTGCCGATCTTCATCATCGGCGCCACGGGCCCCATGGACGAAGGCAAGCGCCGCCCGCACATCGACTGGACGCATTCCGCCCTGGTGCAGGGCAACGCCATCCGCGATTACGTCAAGTGGGACTACCAGCCGACCTCGATCGAGGGCGTGCCGGAAAGCTTCGCGCGCGCGTATTCCATCATGACCACCGAGCCGCAGGGGCCGGTCTATATGTGCTACGACGCGGCTCTGCAGGAGGAGCCGCTCGCGCGCAAGGTCGCGTTTCCGCCCGCGAGCGCTGCACCAACCCCCTCCCCGATGGCGCCGGACCCGGCTGCGCTCCGGCTGATCGCTGACAAGCTCTTGGCGGCGTCCCATCCCATGCTGCTCGCCGAATATGCCGGGCGGCGCTCAGGCGGGTTCGAGAGCATGGTGGCGCTCGCCGAGACGGCGGGCACCGCGGTCTGGGACGTCAACAGCGCGCTCAACTTCCCCAACAAGCATCCGCTTTGTCTGAGCATGGACAAGGCATCGCTGCGCAGCACCGACCTCGTGGTCGGGCTTGACGTAAACGACTGGGAGAAGCAGCTCACCGAGCTTGACAGCGCAAAGCGCACGCGCGAGCCGCTCACGCCGGCGACCTGCGACTTCGTCGAGATCGGGTTCGGCGAGATCAACATCAGCAAATGGGCGTTTGATTACTGCCGGATGCAGCCGTGCTCGGTGCGTGTGCTGGGCGACACCGCGCTCGCCATCCCCGAGCTTACACGCCTGTGCCGAGAGCGGATTGCCGGCGACGCGAGGCTGGCGGAGCGCATCGCCGCGCGCAAGGTCGAGATTGCAAAACGCCACGACGCGGTGTGGGCAAAATGGCAGGAGGAGGCGCGCGCGAACTGGGACGCCTCCCCCATCACTTTTGCCCGGCTTGCGCTCGAAATCTGGGAGGTCATCAAGCACGAGGACTGGGTACTGGCCGCCAACAACCTCAAGCATCAGGTGCGCAAGCTCTGGGACTTCGATCGTCCTTACCGCCATCCCGGCGTTGAGCTCGGCACCGCCACCCAGATCGGCATCTCGCTCGGCGTTGCGCTCGCGCACAAGGGCACAGGCCGCATTGTCGTCGACATCCAGCCGGACGGGGACCTGATGTTCGATGCCGGTGCCCTGTGGATCGCGGCCAAGTACGAAATCCCGATGCTGGTCGTCATGCACAACAACCGCGCCTATTACAACGACTGGGAGCACCAGATCCGCATGGCCAGGCTGCGGGGCACCGACGAGGGCAAGGCGCATATCGGCATGGACCTGTTCGGCCCGGCCCCCGACTTCGCCACTCTCGCGCGCTCCATGGGCTGCTATGGGGAAGGCCCCATCGAGGAGCCCGCCGACATCCGCCCCGCGCTCGAGCGTGCCATCGCGGAGGTGAAAAAGGGTCGGCTCGCGCTCATTGATACGATCACGCAGCACCGATAATAATTCCGACATCATCATAGTCAGCCCGACGCCTACAATGCGAACAGCGAAGCTTTTCTGGCAGGGACGGTCGCAAGCAGTTCGACTTCCAAATGACGTGCGCTTTCCGGGAGAACGGGTCTGGATTCGGCGGCATGGAGCGGCGGTCATTCTCGAACCCATGCCTGAGAATTGGGCTTGGCTCGACGCAATCGTGGGCAAGCTCGACGATGATTTCGTTCGGGCAGTTCAGGAGCAGCCTGAACAGCAGAAGCGCCCTTCGCTGAAAAAATTGTTCGGCAATCGACGAGGGTGGAATGGGTGAATTCGCAATCGGTCAAAGCGTCTCGCGCTTCGAGGACCCGCGCCTGCTCAAGGGCGGCGGCCGCTATGTCGGCGATATGATGCTGCCGGGCATGGCGTTCGGCCACGTGCTGCGCTCGCCGCACGCGCACGCCCGCATCCGCGCCGTCGACGTGAGCCGGGCGAAGGCGGCGCCCGGTGTGCTTGCCGTCCTCACCGGCGCCGACTGGGCGGCATCGGGATGGGGTGATCTGCCGGTGCCCGGCGGGCTGAAGCGCCGTGACGGCAGCGTGTTCAGGCCACCTTATCCGGGACTGGCGAAGGATCGGGTGCGCTTCGTCGGGGACTATGTGGCGTTCGTCGTGGCGGAGAGCCAGCATCAGGCGCTCGACGCGGCCGAGTTGATCGCCGTCGACTACGAGCCGCTGCCGGCCTGCGTTTCGACCGCCGAGGCGACCGCGCAAGGCGCCCCGCGGGTCTGGGACGACTGCCCCGACAATATCGGCTTCGTGCAGCTGTTCGGCGACAAGGCCGCAGCCGATGCCGCCATTGCCGGCTCGGCCCACGTCGTGCGGCACCGCTTCGTCGTCAATCGGGTGACCGCGGCCAGCATGGAGCCGCGCGGCTGCGTCGGCGACTACAACTCCGCGGAGGATCGCTACACCATCTACACGACGCTGCAGCGTACGCATCCCTTTCGATCGGAGCTCGCGCCGGTCCTCAAGGTACCGGAGAGCAAAATCCGGGTGGTGGCGGGCGATATCGGCGGCAGCTTCGGCATGAAGTCGGCGGTCTACAACGAGGTCGCACTCGTACTTCTCGCCTCGAAGCGGCTCGGCCGGCCGGTGAAATGGACCTCGACGCGCTCGGAATCCTTTCTGTGCGATTCCCAGGCGCGCGACAATGTCACCGAGGCCGAGCTTGCCCTCGACCGGGACGGCAACTTTGTCGGGATGCGGGTGCGCACCACGGCCGCGATCGGCGCTTATCTGCAGACCGGGATGCAGGCCTTCACCGGCAACATCGGCACCCTTGCCGGTGTCTACCGCACCCCCGCCATCCATGCCGACGTCACGGCGGTGTTCACGCACACCAACCCGGTGCGGCCCTATCGCGGCAACGGCCGTCCCGAGGCGGCCTATGTCATCGAGCGTCTGGTCGATCTCGCCGCTGACGAGCTCAAGATCGATCCCTCGGAGCTGCGCCGGCGCAACTACATCGTGCCCGCGGCGATGCCGTTCAAGACCGGTCTGACCTTCACCTATGACAGCGGCGAGTTCGAGAAGAGCATGAACATGGCGCTCGAGCTTGCCGACCTGGCCGGCTTCGAGCGCAGACGGGCGGCCGCGCGCACGCGCGGCAAGCTGCGCGGCATCGGTCTCTCGAACACCATCGAGCGCGCGGCCGCCGGCGGCTTCGAGGGCGCAGAGATCCGGTTCGACAAGTCGGGGGCGGCCACCTTGCTCAGCGGCAGCGTGACCCATGGCCAGGGGCACGAGACCATCTACAAGCAGATCATGTGCGACCGGCTCGGCCTCGACCCGCGGGATGTGCACTACATCCAGGGCGACACCGATCAGGTCTTTGTCGGCGAGGGCACAGGCGGCTCGCGCTCGGCCACCATCGGCGGATCCGCGGTCGCCGAGGCTGCGGAGCGGATCGCCACCAAGGGCAGGCACATCGCGGCGCATCTTCTCAAGCTCGATCCCGCCGAGATCAACTTTGCGGACGGCGTGTTCTCGAGCCCGAAGACCAACCGCACGCTGACCATCAAGGAGGTGGCGAAGGAGGCCATGGAGCCCACCAACGTGCCCAAGGGCATCGATGTCGGCCTGATCGCGACGGCCACCTATACCGCGCCGGTGCAGAACTTCCCCAACGGCTGTCACATTTGCGAGCTGGAGGTGGACGCTGAGACCGGCGCGGTCGAGATCGTGCGCTACAGCGTCGTCGACGACGTCGGCACCGTGATCAATCCGCTGCTGCTGAAAGGGCAGATCGTGGGCGGGGTCGCCCAGGGCGTCGGACAGATCCTGATGGAGGATATCCGCTTCGATGCCGAGGGCCAGAACCTCACCGCCTCCTTCATGGATTACGCCATGCCGCGCGCAACCGACATCAGCGCGGTCGATGTGAAGAGCAATCCGGTGCCGACCAGGACCAATCCGCTCGGCGTCAAGGGCGCCGGCGAGGCCGGCTGCGTCGGCGCCATGCCTGCCGTTGCCAATGCGCTGGTGGATGCGCTTTCCCATCTCGGCGTGCGCCATATCGAGATGCCGGCGACCTCCGAGCGGCTCTGGCGCGCCATCAAGGATGCGGATGGCGGCAGAGCGCCGGCTGAGTAGGGAGTAACTGCTCAGATCGAGCGTTCAGCCGGGACAGGCCCTGCTCCGCCTCATCCTGAAGGAGTGCGCACGCGCTTGCGTGCGCGCGTCTCGAAGGAGGAGGCGGCCCGGACCGAGGCCCTCACGCTTCGAGAAGCATCTCAGCGCTACACGCTGCGATGCTCCTCAGCATGAGGGTTCAAGTGCTTGCGTCCATCCTGCGCATCACGGAGCATGACATGGAAAAGACGTTCGTTCGCGGTACCTGGCAGGCCAAGCGCGCGTTCTCGCCGGCGGTGATCACGCAAGGCGCAGGCCGCATGGTCTTTATCGCCGGTCATACCGGGCAGGCCGACGATAGCGGCAAATCGCTCGCCGGCGATTTCGATGCGCAGTTCCGGCAGACTTTCCGCAATATCGAGAAGACGCTCGCGCAAGCCGGCGCCTCGCTGCGCGACATGGTGACGATGACCGTGTTTCTCAGCGACGCGCGCCATACCACTCGCATGACGGAGCTGCGCGCGGAGCTGTTCGGCAGCGACTTTCCCGCCAGCGCGGCGATTACGGTACAGGGCTTTGCCCAACCCGAGATGATGATCGAGGTTCAGGGCATTGCGGTGACCGGGTAGCTCGCCCGTAACCTGACTTGCGCCGCGAAGGGGGCGGGCCGATATTTGCTTCCAGGTGACCGCATGACCGCAACCTTCGAAGCTGCTCTCTCCGCCCGCGTTCAGGATATGGCCGATGCCTGCACGCGCTGCGGCAAGTGCGTGGAAGCCTGCCCGGTGACCGGTCCCGGCGAGGTCAATGGCGAGCCGCGCGCGGTCATCGGCGGCATCATCGACATCCTGCGCACCAGTGAAGGGCCGCAGGCCTCGCGCAACTGGGCGAACGCCTGCGTGCTGAGCGGCGAATGCATCAAGGCCTGCGACTACGGGGTCAATCCCCGTTTCCTGCTCGGCATGGCGCGGCTTGCCATGACGCGACGCAAGAATGAGGAGAAGGAGCAGCGGCGCCAGGGGGTGGAAGGGTTCCGCAAGGTCGCGCGCGACGTCACGCACATCTCGCGCCTGCAGCTCGACGATGAGCTGCTCGCGCGGCTGGGGCAAAAGGCGCAGGGCGGCGAGGAAGACACCACGCCGCCCGACTTCGTCTTCTACACCGGCTGCAACGTGCTCAAGACCCCGCACATTGCGCTGTTCGCGCTCGACATCATGGACAAGCTCGGCATCACCTATCGCGTCCTCGGGGGACCGAGCCATTGCTGCGGCATCGTACAGATGCGCACCGGCGACGTGGCGACCTCCGGCCGCTTTGCCGAGAGCACCATGGACAAGCTTGCGGCGAGCAAGTCACGCCAGGTGATCTCATGGTGCCCGAGCTGCCACGTGCAGTTCACCGAGACCACGCTGCCGACCATCGAGCGAACCCGCGGCGCACGTCCCTTCGAGATGACACCTTTCATGCTGTTCCTGCGGACGCATCTCGAGCGGCTGCGACCGCATCTGCGCAACCCGATGCGGATGCGCATCGCCTTGCATCGTCATCCCGGAATTGCCGGGGTGGTCGAGGCCGCTGAGGACATCCTGCGCGCGGTGCCCGGGGTCGAGCTGATCGATCTCGGCCAACCCGCGGTCGGACTGATGAGCAACTATTTCCGCGCGCTGCCGGCGTATCGCCGCGAGCTGCAGAAGAACGAGCTCGATGCCGCCGAGCAGGCCGGCGTCGATGCCCTGGTCGCGGTCTATCACGCCGACCATCGCGAGCTGTGCGCACACGAGCGCGATTATCCGTTCCGCATCATGAATGTGCTGGAGATCGTCGGCACCAGCATGGGGCTCGCCCACGAGGACCGCTTCAAGCGGCTCAAGATGCTCCAGGACGTCGATGCGGTCATGGCCGACTGCGGCGATCTCATCGCGCAGCACGGGCTCGATGCCGAGAGCACCCGCTCGGCCATTGCCGCGATGATCGAGGAGCAGCCGCTGCCCCTGCGCGGCGCACGAGGCTGACCGCAAGCCGGGGAAGAGCTCTATTACGCAGGGCGCACCTGATAAATGAATTGCCCTTGTAGGGCGGATTAGGCGCAGCCGTAATCCGCCGCTTGGGTGTGGCGGATTACGCTGACGCTAATCCGCCCTACGTGCTCGTCCGCCCGAAAGTCAATGCGTGGTTATCGCGCGTCCGGGCTCCGCTCGTCATGGATGCGACAGGCCTGCCGGAAGATCGGGAAGCCGTTGTGGTTGAGGCCGGCAACGAACGTCGCGCAGTCCTGATGACGGCGGTCCGCTTCCGCCATGATCGCGCCGTTCACGATCATCAGTATGCCGCTGATGATGGTGCTCTTGGGATCACCGGTGGGAGGAGGGGCGGCGTAGCTGGGAGGTTCTCCCGCGATGGCGGCGCGAGACAGCAACAGGAATGCGAGTGCAAGCAAGGGGATCGCGCGCATGAAGGCCTCCGCGGCAGGCTCCCCCGACCGGTTTGACGATAGCACGACCGGGTGAGCTGGAACAGCGGCGCAAACGCCGCGCCTCAGGCGCGGGCGCGGCGGTCGAGCGGGTCGGGGCCATAAGTGTTGGCGCCGGCGGTGCCGCGCCGGAAGCCGAGGTCCACCATGAAGGCGAGCATGATGATGCCGGTTGCGATGAGCAATATGGTCTCGACCACGCCCCGGTGGTCGGGGTCGCCGCTCATGCCGAGCAGGTTCGTGAGCATCAGCACCGAGTACGGCACGATCAGCCATCCGGTGATCTGGCCCGACTGATTGCGGTCATGCAGCCGCTTCACCATGATGACAATCGAAGGATAGAACAGCACGACCTCGATCAGAAAGCTCAGGAGCCGGGTCGAGAACGGATCTTCCGGCGTGGGCGCGAAAGGGACCCCAAGCGCGAGCCGGAGCACGCACTCGACCGCCAGGATGATCAGCCACGCAATCCAGAACGAGGCGCGACTGATCCTGCCGTCGGGGCTGATAAGGAGCCGTGCAAAATCCATGGCAGCAAACCTCGCCCGCTTCGGCCCAGGCCGCGCATCCCCCTTGCCAGGGAACGATTTACTGCAGATAGGGCGTAACACCAAGCTCGCGCAACGCGGCATTGGCTGTGGTCCATTCAATGAAATCGTTCGGACATTCGCCTGCCGCAAGCCGGTAGAGCTCAAGCGCTTCGTCATTTCGGCCTTGCAAAATCGCGAGTTCTGCCCCGTACAGGTTCGCATCGCAGGCTTTGCGCCGGCCTCTGGTCGCGTCCGCGACATGGGCGGCAGCAAGCGTCGCCGCGAGCGATGTCTCGCCCAGGAAGAGGCGCACGAGCGGACCTGGCCATGCCGTCAGCGTGAGCTGCCTTGACGCCTCGGCCAGGTGCCCGGGAACCCCGCTGCGACGCTCCGCGATCTCGAGCCAGAGCGCGCAGTAGGGATCTTTCGGCGCCAGCTCGGCGGCCTGCCTGAAATCGGCGCGCGCCTTGTCGAGCAGGCCACCATAGAGATACACGATGCCGCGGTTCTGATAGGCCCAGATGTTTTTCGGATCGAGGCGGATCGCCTCGCTGAAATCGGCGAGCGCGCTGAGCGCGTCGCCTCGTGCCTGGTACGCATGGCCGCGCTGACTGTAGGCGAGCGAGCGCGCGGGATCGAGCCGGATCGCGGCGTCATAATCGGCGATAGCCCGCTCGAGGTCGCCCACGGATCGGTAGGCAATCGCCCGGTTGTAATGGGCAAGAGCATTGCCGGGGTCGAGCCGGATGGCTTCGTCATACTCGATGATCGCGCCGGCGAAGTCGCCCTTGGCCTGATAGGCGATGCCGCGGTTGTTGTGAGCGAGAGCGTCCCGGGGATCGAGCCGGATTGTCTCTGAATAGTCGGCAATGGCGGCCTCGAGATTGCCCTTGGCCTGGTAGGCATAGCCGCGCTGGCTGTAGAGAAGAGCATTGCCGGGATCGAGGCGGATCGCCTCGTCGTAATCGGCGATCGCGCGGTCGATCTCGCCCTTGGCCCGGTAGGCGATGCCGCGGTTGTTGTAAGCCAGGGCATCCCTGGGATTGAGCCGGATTGCCTCGTTGTAGTCGGCAATGGCGCGGTCGAGGTCGCCCTTGGCTTTGAAGGCGATGGCGCGATTGTAATAGGCGTCGGCGTATCTGGGATCGATGCGGATTGCCTCGCTGTAATCAGCGATGGCGCGGTCGAGTTCGCCCTTCGCCCGGTACGCGAGGGCGCGGTTGATCAGCGCGCCCGCGCGCATCCTGGCGGTCTCGCCCAGGTCCTGGATGATCCGCGTGCAGCCGGCAATGCGGCGGTCCGCCTCCGCCGACGCACAATCGCCGCCGTCGCGTGGGGCCGCACAGGCAGGAGCCGCCACCACGAGCAGCACGGCGGCACGCAGCATTGATGCACGCATGAACTCCCCCCTCCCGTGTCGGCGCTTGCCGGCACGATAATACCAAAATCGCACGATCGCTATGGTGCGTCGGATCGAAGCTATGCCGTGCCGCCCGGTCCGCAGATGACGTTCAGCAGCGCCTGCCGCCTTTCCCTGCCGACCACCGCAATGGCGCGCTCGAGTGCGCCGGGCAGCGAGGCCGGATCCTCGACGCGCTCGCCATAGCCGCCGGCGGCCTCGCAGATGCGCTCGAATGCCGGCAGCTTCGGCAGGTGAACGAAAGGCGGCGCGTTGCTCCTGGCCGCCTGACCGTCCGGGTACATGGCCAGCGTGCTGCGCTCGACCGCCCCCCACATCGCGTTGTTCATCACCACGAACAGGACCGGCAGATCGTGCAGCGCGCAGGCATGATGGACAGCGGCGGGATTGCTGAACATGTAGGCGCCGTCGCCGAGGACGGCGATGACCTCGCTCTGCGGACGCGCAAGCTTGGCGCCGAGCGCCGCTCCCGCGCCCCAGCCGAGCCCCGACGCGGAGCTTGAACCGAAATAGAGATCCGCAAGCTCAAAGCTGCACTGCTCCAGAAACAGCGTGTACTCGTTGATCACGATCGCGTGCGGGTCTTTCGCGCGGTCGATGCAATGGCTCACCCAGGCGGGATCGAGCGGCACCCTGCGCGCGCCGGCATCAAGCGCCCTCTTCCATCCCGCAACCAGCGCCGCGCGCTCCTCCGCGATCCAGCGCCGGCGCCGCGTTACCGCTTGTGGCGCGCCGCATTCCGCCAGTGCGGCGTCCAAGGCGGAAAGGGCGGCCGCCGCGTTGGCGGTAATGGCGAGCTCGCAGGGAAAGCCGCGGATCGGGGTGCGCGTGAAAAGGGGGTCGAGTCCGCAGTGCACGATCCTGCAGCCGGCCGCGGGCGCGCTGCGGCTTGAAATCCACGGGACATCGCTCTCGAGCACCAGGATCGCATCGGCTGCCGGCACGAAGCGCGCGGGATCGAAGCCGAGGTTCATGGGATGCGAGCACGGAAGCGAGAGATAGCGGGGTCGATGCTGAACGACGGGGATCGCGAACCGCTCCGCAAGTTGCGCCAGGGCCGCAAACGCCGCGGGATCGCGCCCGGCGTTCGATGTCACGATCAGGGGACGGCTCGCCTGTCCCAGGATACGGGCGGCGGCGGTGACGGCGGTCGGATCGGGCGCGGCTGGTGCGGCCGGCGCGAGCGGGGGAGGCGGCGGCGACAGCGGCGCGGCCGATGCCGCGATGACCTCGCGCGGCAGCGAGAGATAGACCGGGCCGCGCGGCTCGCTCGCGGCAATCGCAAGCGCGCGGTCGATCACGGTCGTGAGCTGCTCGGCATTGCGCAGCTCATAGTCCCACTTGACGATCTCGCGGATCATGCCGGCCTGGTCGTACATCTCCTGCGCCCAATGGATGTAGCCGTCGCGCGCGCCGAAGAGGCCCGTCTCGGTCAGCGGCGACCTGCCTGCGGTGAGAAGCATTGCCACGTTCTCGCGCGCAGCATTCATCGCGGCGCAGATCATGTTGGCGGTACCGACGCTCACATGGACCATCACCGCCGGAATCCGGCGCGATACCATGCCATAGCCGTGAGCCATGGCGACCGCGAGGTTTTCGTGTGTGGCCAGCATCGGCCGCGGCACGGCGATGCCCGCCTGCGCCGCTTGCGCATAGGCCTCCACCAGCGGCGCAAAATCCGTCCCCGCATTGCCGAACAGATACTCGATGCCGCGATCGGCCAGGAGCGCGAGATAGGCCTGCGCGACGCTGCCCTCTTTGTGCTTGTTCCGTGCGCTGCCGCGCGTGACGCGCTGCTCCATGGCCGAGCACTCCCGTTGCGCGCCAACCTGATCAAATGGCGCGGACGCAACCAAGCCCCGCCTCCGGAAAGCTGGACAAGGCCGCAGTCTGACCGAATACTACTTTATGGAAAACCGGAGAGTTAGCAGCATGAAGCGGATTGGTCCGAAATTGGCAGTGGCACTTTGCATTATCTTGGCGCTGGCGCCGATCGGCGCCGCCGCCCAGGACAGGCTGGTGGTGAGCGTATGGGGCGGCAGCTGGCGCGACATGGTCGACAAGATCATCGGCAAGAAGTTCACGCAGCAGACCGGCGTGCCCGTCGAGTACATCACCGGCGGCACCATCGACCGGCTGAACAAGGAAAAGCTCGCCAAGGGGAATCCCGAGAGCGACATCACGTTCACGACATCGCATGTCGGCTGGCTCTACGCCAACGACGGCCTTTATGAGGAGCTCGACCTTGCGCAGGTGCCGAACGCCGCCAGGCTCATCCCGCAGGCGCAGATCAGTCCCTATCACATCGGTACCTGGGCCTATGTCTATACCATCGGCTACCGACCCGACCTGCTCAAGGGAGTGGCATTCGACAGCTGGGCCGATCTCTGGCGGCCCGAGGTCAAAGGCAAGCTAGCTGCGCCCGACTTCGACCCGAGCCATCTCATCACCGTGGCTGCGATTCTCTCCGGCGGCGACGCTGCAACGTGGGAAAAGGGACAGGCCCGGCTCAAGGAGCTCAAGCCGAGCTTCAAGGCGTTCTACACCAACGATGCCAACAGCCAGCAGCTGATCGCCAACGGCGAGACGCCGGTGCAGGTGATCCTGTCCATGAATGCGCATTACATGGCCGGCGAGGGCGTGCCCATCCGGCTGGTGATCCCCAAGGAAGGCGCCGTTCTCGGCATCGACACGGTGGCGATCATGAAAGGCTCGAAGCGGCGCGATCTCGCCTACAAGTTCATCAACGTGGCGCTCGATCCCCAGGTGCAGGCCGAGGTCGCCGCCTTCAAGAAGGGCAGCCCGATGGTGACGGGTGCCAGCGTCGATCCCGCGGTGGCAAGCCTCCCCGGCGTGTTCACCACGCCCGACCAGTGGAGCCGGCAGGCGATCATCATCGATCACAAGCTGCGCGCGGAGAAGACCGCGGAATGGCACAAATGGTTCACGGAGAACATCATCAACTGATGGGCTGACGGGCGCGTCCACGACGACGCAGAGCGCGTGAGCCCGATCGGTCGGAAGCCGTTGCTGCGCCTCCTCGTCGCGCCGGCCGTGCTGTGCGCGGCAGGTTTTGCGGCGGCGCTTGGCGCCGTGCTTCAGTTCAGCCTGCGCGCCTATGTGCCGGGCTCGCTGGACGCGGGCGGCTTGACGCTGGCCAATTTCGCCGCGCTCCTGCATCCGCTTTACGGGCGGGTGTTTCTCGATACCGTATGGATCTGCTTTCTCACCGCCTTGCTAACTCTCATTGCCGGCTATCCGCTGGCGTTTGTGCTGGTGCATGCAAGACGCGCCACGCTCAAGTCAGCCATCCTGGTGATCACCGTCACCCCACTGTTCCTCGGCGAGGTGGTGCGCACGTATTCATGGATCGTGGTGCTGGGCAACAACGGATTCCTCAACTCGCTGCTGCTCAGGGCGGGGCTGATCGAGGCGCCCTTGCAGCTCATGTTTACGAGGCTCGGTGTGATCACCGCCCTCGTCCATGTCACGCTGCCGATCATGGTGATCATGCTCGCCGCGGCGCTCGCGCACATCGACCGCGACTACGCGCGCGCGGCCGCGAGCCTGGGCGCGGGGCCGATCCGCGCCTTTCTCACCGTCACGCTGCCGCTCTCGACCCCAGGGATCATCGCCGGCGTGACCACCGCATTCGCCTGGACCTTCAGCGCGTTCGCAACCCCGCAGCTGATCGGCGGCGGCCGGGTCAACATGGTTGCCAACCTGGTCTACCAGCTCGGCTTCGCGAGCTTCAATTTCCCGTTCGCGGCGAGCCTCTCGGTCGCCGGGCTCGTGCTGACCTTTGCGGTGCTGGCGCTGATGCGTGCGGCTGCCCGCCCGTTCGAGCGGATCGGGGTGCACTGAGATGCCGCGCGTCGTTCCGCACAAGGCGCCCAGGCCTGCATCGTTGCTTGCAGCGAGCTTGCGGCTCGTCGGCAGTCTGGTGGTGGTCCTCATTCTCGGGTTCGTGCTCCTGCCGGTATTCGTGGTCACGCTCGCCGCCTTCAATGAGAGGGCGATCCTGTCATTCCCTCCTGCGGGCTGGTCCTGGCGCTGGTTCGCCAAGGCGCTTGCCTATGAGGACTTTCAGATCGGCCTGCGCAACGGACTGATCGTGACCACCTGCGCATCCTCGGTCGCGCTCGCAGTGGGCGCGGCCTGCGCCATTGCGCTTGAGCGCTACGAGTTCCGCTTCAAGCGGACGCTCGAAGCCGTGCTGCTCTCGCCTTTCGTGGTGCCCCATTTCACCATCGGGCTTGGCTTCCTGATCCTCTTTGCGCAACTCGGCCTGGCGCGAGGCTATACGGTGATCGTCGCGTGTCACACCGTGCTGGTGCTCCCGTTTGTGCTGCGCAGCGTCTATATCTCGCTACGCAACCTCGATCCACGTCTCGAGCTTGCCGCAGCAAGCCTCGGCGCCCCGCCGCATCGCGTTCTCAGCAGCGTGACGCTGCCTTTGCTGCTTCCCGGCCTGGCCGCCGGCTGGTTGTTCGCAGCCATCCTCTCGTTCAACGAGTTCACCGCCTCGCTCTTCGTCACCGCCCAGCGCACCCAGACGCTGCCGGTCGCGCTCTATAACTATGTTCGCGAGTATGCCGATCCTTCGATGGCCGCCGTGTCGGTCATGTATATCGTGGCGACCTCGGTGCTGCTGATTCTGGCCAATCGCTTTCTTGGACTGGCAAGGGTGCTGAACCTCGAGCATCGCCGCTGACCGGCAGGGCTCCGCCGCCCGCCATTCGCGCAGGCAGCGCGGGCGGCAGAAGCCCCGGAACCTTCGGCATGCCTCGGCATTAGGCGAGCGTCATGAGCGGGCAAAGCGACGCGGACCGCGTCTGGGACATCATCGAGAAGGTCGGCGTCTGCATGCTGACCACGCATTCTTCCGGCGGCCTGCGCGCGCGGCCGCTGGAAGCGCGCCCGGACCGCAAAGCCGGGATCATCTGCTTCGTCACTGATCTCTACAGCGGCAAGGAACGTGAGATCGAGATCGAGCAGGATGTCGGCCTTACTTTCATTGATCCCGGAGACCGCGCCTATCTGTCGCTCACTGCGCGCGCACACCTATCTCTCGATCGCGCGCTGGCGGCCCGGATCTGGCGCGGCACGGACAATGCGTGGTGGACCGGGCCCGACGATCCGAACGTGTGCGTGCTGAAAGTGGAGCCGCTGACGGCGGAGCTGTGGGACGGTCCGGCCAGCAAGGCCGCGACCATGTTCGAACTGGTCAAGGCGCGGTTGACTGAGGCCGCACCGGAGGTTGGCGAGAACCGCAAGATCACTGTCGACATGCAGCACTGAAGCGACTGGCTCGGTGCAAGGGTTCGATGAACCCGTCCGTTGATCGGCATCGTGCATCCGTGGCTTGCACCCTGCCCCGCCATCGTCTGCGCGCCTGTCATGGCTGACGATTGGCAGTTGCCAAATAAGCATGCTCCAGCCGATGCGGCAGATCGGCCTCGCCGGTTCTGGCTTCCAGCACGATCGATCCGCGCGCGAGCGCGTAGACGCGATCGGCGAGCGCCAGCGCTTTCTCGATCAATTGCTCAACCAGCAGTACCGCAGTCCCCGCCTCGCGCAGCCGCTCCACCACCACGAGGACGCGATTCACCAATGCCGGCGACAGGCCGGCGGACGGCTCGTCCAGCATCAAGAGACGTGGCCGTCGGACCAGACCCTGCGCCACCGCCAGGATCTGCTGTTGGCCGCCGGAGAGCGAACCCGCCCGTTCGTGGCGCTTGGCGGCGATTTCCGGGAAGAGCGCAAGCGCCTCCTCGCCGCGCGCGGTACGCTCGCCGCGCGGCAGGTCGTAGATCGCCAGCAACAGGTTATCGAGCACGGTAAGCTGCGTGAACACGCGGTGTCCCTCGATGACGTGCGCGAGCCCTGCTTGCACCGTATCGCGCGGACCGGCGCCGGCGAGATCGCGACCCGCGAAACACACGCTTCCCGACCAGGGCAGCAGTCCCGACACCGCGCGCAGCAGCGTAGTTTTGCCGGCGCCGTTTGGACCAAGCACCGCCACCACCTCGTTTGCGCCCACCGTGAGGTCGACGCCGTGCAGTATGCCGATCTTGCCGTAGCCGGCAGAGAGGCCGACGACGTCCAGCAGCGGTTCAACCGCCGAGGTAGGCATGGACGACCTCCCGATGCGAGCGGATTTCGGCCGGAGTTCCCGTGGCCAGCACCCTGCCGAGATTGAGCACGGTGACATGCTGGCAGATGTCGAAGATCAGATCCGCATGATGCTCCACCAGGAGCACGCCGGTGCCGGTCTTGGCGATTGCGGCCAGCAGCGCTGCAAGCCGCCCGATCTCGTCGGCCGAGAGTCCGGCCGCCGGCTCGTCCAGCAGCAGGAAAGCCGGGTGCAGCATCAGCGCGCGAGCGATTTCGGTGAAACGCAACTCGCTGTGCTGCAAGCGGTCGACCCGCACTCTGGCAAGGCGCTCGAGCCCTACCGCCGCCAAGGCCAGCATGGCTGTGTCGCGCAGCTTGGCTTCGTCGCGTCGATGACGGGGCAGCGACAGCAATGATTCGACGAACGTGCCTTTGCCGTCGATGGTTCCGCCGATCATGACGTTCTCCAGCACCGACGCTGAGCCGACAACGCGGGGGGTCTGGAAGGTTCGTGCGATCCGCATGTGCGCGCGCCGGTGGCGCGCGAACAATGGCAATGCGGCGCCATTGAGCTTAACCGCGCCGCGCTCTTGCACGTAGTAACCGGAGATGACGTTGAGCGCCGTGGTCTTGCCGCTGCCGTTGGGGCCGATCAGCCCATGCACTTGACCGCGCCGGATCTCGAGGTCGAGACCATCGATCGCATGCACCCCGCCGAAGCTCAGCGCCACCTGTTCCAGCGTCAAGGCGCCGGCATCGACCGGAGCGCTGAGCAGGCGCCCCACCAGGTCGGGCCGCGGGATAATTGCGCGGTTGCTCTCGAGTGGGCGGCGGTTCTTGAAATCCAGGATTTCGGCAATTCCGCCCGGGGCTGCAAGCACGATGACGAGCAACAGCGCCGCGTAGAGGAACGTGGACCATGCGACCAGCGGCGCGGCGAATTCGGGCAGCGCCGTCAAAAGAATCGTGGCAAGGAGCGGCCCGAGAATGGAACCGCGTCCGCCGATGAGGATGGCGATGAAGAACAGGATCGACAGGTCGAGCGTGAACGCGTCCGGCGTAATGTAGGATTGCAATGCCGCGAATAGTCCGCCGGCCATTGCGGCAACGGCGCCGCTGAAAAGGAATACCGTCGCCAACAGGGCGGGTTTTGCGATGCCGCACGCTTCGGCCGCGACCTCCGCATCGCGAATCGCGGTGAGCGCGCGCCCGAAGCGGCTCGCTGCGACGTTCGCCGTCATCCATGTGCAAATCACCGCGAGACTGAAGCAGAAATAATAGAAGCCCCACTGCGACGAGAATGGCTCCGGGAAGATCGGTCCGGGAACACCCACTCCGCCGCCGGTAACGCTCTGCCACGCCAACGCCACCTGGGTCACGATGGTGGCGAAGCCGACTGTCGTGATCGCGAAATAGAAGGTGCGCAGCCGCAGCGCCGGCAAGCCGATGATCAACCCGAATGCGGCGCCGGCCACGGCCGCGATTGCCAGGGCCAGATAGGGCGGGAGCTCCGGCATGACATTGCCGGCCGCGAGCACGCTGGTGGTGTAGGCTCCGAGCGTGAGCAACGCCACCCAGCCGATGGCGATCTGGCCGGCGAACCCCACGACCAGGTTCAGACCGGACACCAGCACCCAATAGACGCAGGCGCGGGTCGCGATCACGCCCCAGTAACCGCCGCCGAACAGCGGGAACGTGACGCCGAGGAGCAGCAGCGCCAGGAAAGGCAACGCGGCGCCGATCGTGCTTGTTGAAGCTTGCACATCCGCGCGGCCCGGGCGCAAGCGTGCCGCCGGCGTATCCATCATACCCGGCGTTGCAGCGCCGCGCCGGCGAGGCCCTCGGGGCACGCCATCAGGACGATGATGAACACCGTGAATACCGCGACCGATGCGAAGATACCGCCCACCAGAAAGTTTGCGGCTTGCTGAAACAGCCCGAGCAGGAGACCGGCGACCACGGCGCCACGGTTGTTGCCCATCCCGCCGAGCGCGACCGGAACGAAGCCATAGAAGGTCAGCATCGGCGCGTTGGCAAAGAAGGCAAGCAGCATCTCGCCGCCGGCAAAACCCGCGAGCGCGCCGATTACGCCGGCGAGTGCAAAGCTCGCCAGGCGCAAGCCGCGTTCCGGCAGGCCGAGCGCGCGCGCCGCATAGGTGTCCTCGGCGATCGCCAAAAAGGCGCGGCCGATGAGGGTATGGCGATAGAGCAGCTCGAGGCCGACAATCACGACCGCGCAGGCCAGCATCGGCAGCCAGTACTGCTGATCAAATCCGCCGCGGGCAATATCGAAGAGCCGCGGAAACGGCTGCGGCTCCGTGCTCCATTCGATCGCGGTGAACTGCTGGATCATCAGCGCCAGCGCCAGCGTGGAGAGCACGTAAAGATGCTGGTCCAGGCTCTTGAGCACTGGCCGCACGGCGACGATCTCGGTGACAATTCCGAGCACCGCGCCGCCGGCGAGCGCAAGCAGGAAGCCGACTGCCACCGGCATGCCCATGCGGGCGATGAACAGCGAGCCCAGCACGCCGCCGAGCATGCCGAGCGTGCCCGCGGTGAAGCTGAACACCCGCGAGGCGGAGAACATCACATTATAAGTGATGCCGATCAGCGCGTAGATGCAGCCGATCGCCAGCCCGGTCGAGACGATCGATTCGACCACCAGCTCAAACGCCGTAGCCGGGAGCCAGGTTGAATGCGCCGTCCTTGAGCGAGTTGGCCTCGACCATCACTATTTCATCGTCCGGGTAGCCGTTGTGCTCGTCGGGTGTGAAGGAGATGTCGCCATAGACGCCCGGGTATCCCTTGAGCTTGTTGAGATAGCCGACGACCTGCTCAGGCTCGGTGCCGGCGCTCTTCATCGTCTCGGCGATCATCCATGGACTGTCGTAGCCGAGCGCAATCCACCACAGCAGCGTGTCGGTCATGTCGATCTTGGCGCTCCTGATGCGGTCGAGGAAGGCGTTGGTGCGATCCGGAAGCTTGCCGTTCGCGGCGTAGCAGACCGGGCGGAAATTGTTGGGATAGACTTTCTCCCAGTATTCCGGCTTATCCAGCAAGGCCTTGGTCTGGCCGGAGCCGAGCGTGGTCTGGCCGACAATCGGCACATCCCATTGCATCTGCCCGCGCGTGTTGATGATGCGTGAGAGGAACCCGGCATTCACGCTCCAGGGCATGATCGCTTCCGCTCCGGCGGAGCGCATGCGCAGAAGCTCGGGCTTGAGGTCTGGGTTGGCGGCATCGACGTTGCCCTCATAGACGACGTCGGCGCCCTTCGCCTTGAGCATCGGCACATAGGTTTTGACCGAAGCGGTGCCATATCCGGTGGTATCGCTGATCACCGCGACCTTGTTGCGCTTGAGCACTTCTACCACATAGCGGTTCGCGGCGGCGCCGATCTGCTGGTTGGTGGGCCCATTGCGGAAGCACATCGGATATTTCTTCGGATCGGCCAGGCTGTCGACCCAGCAGGGATGCACCTGCGGCGTGTTCGTGCGCGCAAGCAGCGGCACGACCGCGAGCGACTCGCCGGAATTCAGCGGGCCGAGAACCACGCTTACCTTCTGCCCGTGCGTGAGCTCCGCCGCGGCATTCACGGCCTTGGTCGGATCGCTCTGGGTATCGCGGGTGATCAGCTCGATCTGCCGCCCGTCAACGCCACCGGCCGCGTTGATCTCCTGCACCGCCAATTGGGTTCCGCGATTGATGCCGACCCCGGTGGACGATGAGGGACCGGTAAGGGCGGGCAGATAGCCGATCAGGATCGGCGGCTTCGCGGCGATCGCGGGCTTGCTCAAGCCCGCCGCAATGGCAGCCGCGCCGGCGGACGCGAGCGCTTGACGGCGAGTCATCGACATTTTGCTTTCCTCCCGAGGCTCGAGGTGATCGCTCAGATCTTTGCGACATACTATAGCTTCGGCCTGATGACCCGAAAAGCGCCCTGCCATGCCGGAAACGCGAACTCGAACGTAGCCCGACGGCGGCTAACGTAATTTGTAAAGCGCGTGCCGCCGATTGCGGGTGAATGGCCTTACCTCGCCGGGCCAGCGCCCCGCTTCGGATGCTTTCGCCCATTCCCGGCTCACCAGGACAGCAGGACCGTCGATCTCATAGAGCGCGCTGTACCGTGGGCCGTCTGGTGCAACGCGTTTTTCCTCGCCGCCGATGCTCAGGACAAACGGTTCGCCTTGCATGCGCGATGCCGCATGCACGCCGGGCACCCGCAAGAGATTGGGCACATGCTCGGTGTCGTAGACCTCGTTGAAGAGCGCCTCCTTATCCGGATCTACATCCATGGAGACGACAAACAGATATCTGGATTTGATTGGCATTGGACCGTTCGCTTGCTATGACTTTTGCTGCCCTGCGGCGCTTCCCTGGATCAAGCTTCATCTCATGCATGGTAGGACCGGAGACGGTTTGTGTTCAATGCTTGTTTTCCCGCGCAGCGTCCTTCCTTATGCTGTGCGCGGTCGCACAGTCTGGAGAGCGCGCTGAGAAAAAGCAAAACTGAGATTCTGGAATGGATCTTGGCTTGAAGGATTGCAGGGCCTTCGTTGCGGGTGCGAGTAAAGGTCTCGGCAAAGCCTGTGCAAAATCCTTGGCGGACGAGGGTGCACGCGTATTCGTGTGCTCACGCGACGCAGAACAGATCAGGCGGGCCGCCGCGGAAATTCGCGCTGTCGGCTGGTCCGCCGCCGACGTGTCGAGAGCGGCCGAAGTCAAGCGCGTCGTCGCTGAGGCAATCGCGGCGCTCGACGGTCTCGACATTCTCGTGACCAACGCGGGGGGGCCACCGACCGGCCCGTTCGAAAAGACTCCTGATGACGCGTGGGAGATTGCCTATCAGCTCACCTTGATGAGTGCGGTTCGCCTGATTCACGCGGCATTGCCGGCGCTGAAGGCATCCGGCCGCGGCCGCATCATCAATCTTACCGGCTACGGCGTGAAGGAGCCGATGACCGATCTGGTCGTGTCGGATGCGGTGCGCGCCGGCGTAACGGTCATGGCGAAAACGATTGCATCGGACCTCGCGCCGTTCGGCATCACCGTCAACAATATCGCTCCCGGCCCGATCATGACGGACCGCCTCATTGCCATTCATACCGCGCGCGCAAAAGACCTGGGCATAACAGTGGACGAGCAATTCCGGCGGTTTTCCGCGACCGTCCCGGTGCGCCGGATCGGCAAACCCGAGGAGATCGGCAGTCTCTGCGCCTATCTGTGCTCGCTGCAGGCGGGCTATCTCACCGGCCAGTCGATCGTGGTCGATGGCGGGATTACCCGCGCGATCTGACCGCTTCGCACTGCAAGCTTATAGCGGCTCCCGGTCGTCTTGAATCGATCGTCATTGCCGGGCTCCATGATCTCCCAAGAAGATGGATGCCTGGGTCGAGGTTTAGTCCGAGAACATCGCTGACGGGTGTCCGGGACGTGCAAGCTCGGGATGGTTCCCCAGCAGCTCGCCGCTGGTCACCATTCGCTTACCAAGACAGACAACGAAAATGGCCGGGTAACGAATCATCGCCGAGACGACGATAGCTTGATTGCTCAAATTGCGAATGGAGCGAGGAAGAATGGCGACGTCCGGAAGGCGAGGAGCCGTCTCGCCGCCATCGCGCCAAGTGCGTGCCATCCCAAGTAGTGAGCCCGACCCGAAGGTGGCGCGAATGTGATTTGAGCGAGATTTCATGCGGATCAATGGCCCGTTCGGATGGGTGCGGCACAATGATGCGCGCTCCACCGCCTTTCTCCTGGGTTTCGCGCTGCTTTCCCAGCCCATGGCCATGGTCGTGCTGTTCGTGCCGCTCCTCTACCTCGATCCGACGCACGCCCCCTGGTACGATTGGTCCGGCTACGCCACCCGCTATGCGCCCGGCGTGGCGCTGGCAGCGGCTTGCTACTTCCTCGTCCAGATGCGGCGGCACGTGAACAGCGTGCGTCAGGATCTGGCCTTTCGCTTTGTCGACAATACCGATGAACCGCGCCTGTGCGCCTTGCTAGAGCCGCTGGGCATCGCGATCGGCGTCCGCACGCCCTACGTTGGCGTGATCGAAAGCCGGGCGATGAACGCCTTCGCCTGTGGCGTCAGCCGCGATTACTCCGTCGTAGTTATCACGCGCGGCGCGATCGACGGGTTGGATGACGACGAGCTGTCCGCCGTGATCGCGCATGAGCTGATCCACTTTCGCAACGGCGACACGCGTCTCATTGCTGCCGCCAACGTCTTCATGCGCGGCTTGAGCCTGTTGGATCGGTTCAGTCTTTTCAAACCCAAGCGCTATCGTCAGATCGCAATTGTGCTGGTGGCACCGATCCTGTTTCCGGTCTTTCTCGGCGTCGCTTTGCTGGCGCAATTTCTCAAACGACTTGGCTATGCCTCGCGCCTGCTGATTTCGTCGGCGCGCGAGTTCATCGCCGACGCGGAGGCCGTCAGGCTGACGCAGAATCCGTCGGCGCTCGTCTCGGCCTTGCAGAAGATTCAGGGCAATGGCGCCATTGTCGGCCTTTTGCCCGAGCAGGATGCGATGATGATCGACGGCGCCGCGCAAGGCGCTCTCGCCACCCACCCGACGATCGGCGAGCGGATCCAGGCGATCGTGGCGGCGACCGGGGCCATGGCGTTGGATACGCGAACGCGGCGCGACACGCGCACTGATCTCGAGCGACGGCGGGGCGAAGCCGGCGCCATATCATCAGAGAGCGCGGCGTTGGGCCCCAATCAGCTCCGCAAGCTCGTCCGGACCGCCCTGATTCGAGCCGCGCCCGAGCAAAGCGGCGCGGCGGCGTTCCTGCGCGTGGGTGCGGACGGCGAGCTCAGCCTCTTCGGATTGCGCTGGGATATGGCGGCGGCGCTGCTCGCGACGTTCTTGACCGCGGCGATCATGCATCACGGCGACCTGCTCGGATTTCTCGGCCGCATGGGTCATGCGCTGGACCGGCCCGACGCGAAGACGAAGCCGCTGATCGACAAGGCGCTCGCCTGCCGAAATGCCGAATGGAAGGCGTTGACGGGCGGCAAGCCGTCGCCGGAAGCCTGCGCCATGACGGAAGACTTCGTGGCCGCTGCCAAGAACGTTGGGATCAATGTGCTGCCCGACGGGCGCGTGCTCACGGACAGCCAGCTGGCGATGCTTTCGGATGACGAACTCGAGGAGATCAAGACACATGCGGTCGGCGCCGGCTCCGGCGGGTTCCGCTATCTCAACACGCCGAACAACGTCGTGCCGATACGGCCAAGAGTCTTGCGCGCTTCATATCCGCTTCCGTTGGGCGAGGCCATGCGACGCCTGGTCAATGGGGATTTGGCGCGCTTTCTGCAAAGTCAGCAATTCGGCGTGCT
>Ga0306925_10000752_pt1 | contig 24656 bp, 19 predicted proteins | sample flu12Cox44000176_FD_203755 | JGI IMG/M metagenome (GOLD analysis project Ga0306925, IMG submission 203755) | Lab enrichment of tropical soil microbial communities from Luquillo Experimental Forest, Puerto Rico - flux8day.12C.oxic.44.000.176 (v2)... | ecosystem: Environmental > Terrestrial >... | reverse complement strand
GTCCGGCAGGGTGTGGATGCTGCGCCTCCCGTGATGCTGCCAACCCAACTTCTCCGCAACTTGGGAAAAACCCGGGGCGGAGGGGACGGGGGTAGAAATTTTGGTTACGTGGGCCTCATTTCGCGGGCCAACACCGAATTTGTTGCCCGTATGGTATGATTCCCATGGGCGCGAGGGCCGATCCATGACCAGTGACCCGGCTGACTGGCAAAGCCTGCCTTGAGCTCGCGGAGCCGGACGGCATGGGCGATGACCAAAAAGCAGTGGTGGAGGCGTATAACCGCGATGATTGCACCTCCACGCACGCCCTCAGGACTTGGCTTGAAGGAATTCGTGCTGCTCTCATAGAGCGGGGCGAGGGTATACCGCGGCCGTCCCCCGGCGATGGCGAACCAAGCGAAGCGGTGAGTGACCGGCAGCAAAAGGTAGAGGAACTTTCGCAGCGCCTTACGGCCAATGTGCCTGCTGACCGTAAGGCGCGAACCGAAGAGCAGCACGCGCGCTGGCTACTCGCGAACGTGCTCGACTGGCACCACCGCGAGCACAAATCCGTGTGGTGGGAGTATTTCCGGCTCTCGGCGCTCTCCTCGGAAGAATTGATCGATGAGCGCTCGGCGATCTCAAAACTTGGGTTCGTGCAACCCGTAGGAGGCACCGTCAAGGCGCCGGTGCATCGGTACACCTTCCCTATACAAGAGACTGACCTGCGCGGAGGAGAGGACTTGAGGAGCTGCGGCGGTGCGCCGCTTGGAAAGCTGGAGGAGATATCGTTCGACAACCGCACCGTGGACATCAAGAAACGCAAGGATACGGCTGAGGAACACCCGGAGGCGATCTTTGCGCACGAACTCATCTCAACGAATGAACAGGCGAATGCGCTTGTCAGGATCGGTAAGTGGGTAGCTGATCGCGGAATAGGTGGGAATGGCGAATACCAGGCTGCTCGCGATCTGCTTTTGAGGGTGCCGCCCGGCTTGGGGGGCGACCCTATCCGCCGCCCTGAACAGTCGCCGCTTGCGGCAGCGTTGCAACTCGCATCGAAGTTTTCCGGCGTGCTGCCTATTCAGGCCCCCCCTGGCGCGGGAAAGACTTTTATTGGTGCGAGGATGATCTGCGAGATGGTCAGTAACGGTGCGCGGATCGGGATTAGCGCTAACAGCCATAAGGTGATCCGGAATCTCCTGGACGAGGTGCTTAAGGTCGCGGGTGAGCGAGACCGTCCGTTCAATGCAATCCAGAAAGTGTCTGATCCGGAGGCGGGCCAGGGTCGTCTAGTTTGCACCACGAATAATGGCGATGTATTCGATGCGCTCGGCACCTCCTGTCAGGTTGCGGCAGGAACGACGTGGCTATGGGCGCGGCCCGAAGCGCAGCACTCGGTGGATGTTCTGTTCGTCGACGAAGCAGCGCAGATGTCGCTGGCCAACGTGCTCGCAATCTCGCATGCGGGGAAAAGTCTGGTGTTGCTTGGTGATCCGCGACAACTCGACCAGCCGATGCAAGGCAGCCACCCCGAAGGCACGGACGTGTCCGCCTTGGATCACCTGCTCGGAGGTGAGCAGACCATCCACGGAGAGCGCGGACTGTTTTTGGAAGAGACGTGGCGACTGCATCCGGAAATTTGCCGCTTCACGTCCGAGATGTTCTACGAAAACCGTTTACAGTCGCGGCCCGGCCTCCAAAACCAACGGATTATATCGGCAGGACCGGTCCAGGGCAGCGGTCTACGCTTGCTTCCAGTTGCCCACAACGGCAATCAAAGCTCTTCACCTGAAGAGGCGGAGCGCGTTCGTGTCCTTGTCCGGAAACTCATCGATCAGAAGTCCGACTGGGTTGATATGGAGGGGGACGTCAGGCCACTTACGCTTAGTGACATATTGATCATTGCGCCGTACAACGCCCAGGTGTTTGAGCTACAGGAGCGTCTGCCAGGGGCGAGAATCGGTACCGTCGATAAGTTTCAAGGACAGGAAGCGCCCATAGTTATCTACTCTATGACCACCTCAACTCAGGTGGATGCGCCGCATGGAATGGAGTTTCTCTACAGCCTCAATCGGCTCAATGTCGCTACGTCGCGGGCGCGCTGCGTTTGTATTCTCGTAGCGTCACCTGACGTATTCGAGCCTGAGTGTCGAACTCCGCGGCAAATCCAGCTCGCAAATGCATTCTGCCGGTACCGCGAACTTGCACAAACGCTTTAGCTGAAGGTCGGGCAAAATCGGCATTCTACCCTCGTTCGGTATTGCTGGTAGGCCATGATCCTCACCCAGCCCGTTGCTTCCGAGGGGGTACCCCAGCGGGTTAGGTGCCCGCTGGGGCCCGTCGTCCACATCCACCAACGGAGATGAAAAGGATGCAGACGCTCTGTCGTCCGCATCCTCTTCAACGGAGAAAAAAGAAGGATGAGAACGCCCAGCGTAGAAGCCGAAAAACCGATGTCAAATGGTTTTTATTTCTCGCGTCGTGAATTTAATTCAGTCGCGCAGAATGGTTTTCTAATTTCCGAGGCGGTCTCCTCGACCACATCACCGAGCCAGGCCCTGCAAGAGGGGCTGTCGCCGCGCACCGGTCGGCCCGCCCATGCGTTATTTCCGCCGCCGGGGCATCCAGGCCAGGGCTTCAGCTCGACAGCGTTGTGCAGCCCGCCCGATTAGCTTTTTCGCGCGCGCGCTGGCGGCGTTTCTGATCCTGCCAGCACGGTGACGTCAGCCGCGCCGCGGGGGTTAGGCCCGTGACGGCCCTGGGCTGACCGACGGTCACCCGCAGGATGCCCCGCCGTGACTCGGCGGAGCCCGCCCGTGCGTTTTCCGTATCCCCTGCCCGAGCCCCCCACCCGACGTTGCCACGGGCGTTGCCACAGCCTCGTTTTTATTTCCGCGCCACCAGCAAAGGCTCGACGTTCGCGCCACCTTCTATTTGCGGGTTTGACGGCTCAAAGCCGTTGCGCAGCTCCCAGGTCAGGACCAGCGAGCGCGCAATCGAAAATGCCTCTCTTAGAGTTTCGGATTGGCGCAGCGCCGAATTGAAGAAAGCATCGCCGAAATACGTCCACTTTGCCTTGTCCTCGCAGCCGAAAGAGGAATGGTTGCGGTCGGCCGCGGTGATCACCAGCGTGTCGGCACTTGCGAGACGCGGGATGAAGACACCGGAGTAGCAGGCCGAGATGATCACGACCTTATGCCGCACGCCGGTGCGATCGAGCATGCCAGCGAGTCTCGCCGGAGTAAGCGTCGCGCTGCGGCGGCCGGCGGTGACGGCGAGCCCCTCGGGGGAACCGTGCGACGTGAGGATGAGAAACAGGATGTCGGTTCCGGGGTCCATCCGCTTTGGCACGGCGTCCAGCGTGGCGCCGAGTGAATCAATGGTTGCGTTACTGCTTTTCCTGGTATTGAAACGCACGACCACGGGATCGCCGCCGAACCGGCTTGCGACGACCGCCGCCGCGCCAGTGGCCTCGCTGCGGAATACATCCTGCCCGCCGAAGAGGCCGAACGACACGACGCTGACCTTGCGAAGCGCCTGCGACGGCGCCCCTTGGGCGGGATCGAGCTGGGCCGGCGCCACTTGCGCCGGAGCAAGCATCGGCGCAAATGCGGCGAGCAAGGCGATAAGCACCGCCCCGGCCCGCAGGGCATTGCCTCGCAATCCAAGTCCCGTACGCAAGACCCCGATTTGCATGCTCACACCAGCCGGCTTCCGGTCTATGCTCCCTGATGGAAGAAGCGGACGAAAGTTAGCCGGATTGCGCCGGCATTCACATCATGCCATGGCGCGCCGATTGCGTGCAAAGACTGCAATGCCGAGCGCCACGAGACACTTCACAAATCTCGGCGATCTGATCGATCGCAATCGCGATCCGCGCAAGACCGCCATTATCGATCTCGGCGGAGAAGGGCCCGCTCGGGAGCTTTCCTACGGCTGGCTCGATTCCGCGGCGAACGCGGTGGCGCGCGCGCTGACGCAGCGTGGGCTGGCGCGGGGTGACCGCATCGCCATCCTTTCCGCCAACCGGGCGGAATATCTCGCTTCCTATTTCGGCATCATGCGCGCCGGCTTTATTGCGGTGCCGGTGAACTTCAAGTTTCCCCGCGATACCATCCATTTCATCCTGCGCGATGCCGGCGCCAGGCTCCTGTTCTGCGACGGGGCGCGATCGGGCGATGCGCCGGGGGATCTTCCGCGCGTCCAATTCGGCGACAGCGGAGGCGACGGCTTCGATCGCTTTGTCGATCCCGGCCCGTTCCAGGCGGTTGCGCCGCACCCGCGCGAGCCCGCGATGTTCCTCTATACGTCGGGATCGACCGGGCCACCGAAGGGCGTCGTGCTTTCGCACCAGAGCCACATCTGGGTAGTCGAGGCGCGCCTTGCGCCCGGCCTCGACCGGCACCGCTATCTCATCGCCGCTCCGCTCTATCACATGAACGCGCTGGCGCTGAGCAAGCTCGCTTGCGCGGCCCATGCCAGCCTCGTGCTGTTGCCGCAGTTTGCGGCGCGCGCCTACATCGAGGCCATTGCGCGCTACCGCTGCACCTGGCTGACCGCGGTGCCGCCGATGGTGGCGATGATGCTGCAGGAGAAGGAGCTGCTCGCGGCGACGGATCTTTCCAGCGTCGAGTTCGTACGCTTGGGGTCGGCGCCGGTGAGCCGCAGCCTGCTGGACGCAATCCATCAGACGCTGCCGCAGGCGTCGGTCACCAATGCCTACGGCACGACCGAAGGCGGCCCGGTCGTGTTCGGTCCGCATCCCGCAGGACTTGCGCAGCCGCAGATGTCGGTTGGCTATCCGCATCCGCAGGTCGAGGTGCGGCTTACCGCGGGCAACGAGCGCGACGTGGTCGAGGGCATGCTGGAGATGAGATGTCCCGCACTGATGAACGGCTACCACAACCGGCCGGAGCTTGCGCTGCCGTTCACCGCGGACGGCTTTTACATCACCGGTGACGTCTTCCGACGCGACCAGAACGGTTTTCATTATTTCGTCGGCCGCACCGACGACATGTTCGTATCGGGGGGCGAGAACATCTACCCCGCCGAGATCGAGCGCATGCTGGAGCGTCATCCCGATATCGCGCAGGCAGCCGTCGTGCCGCTCGACGATGCGATCAAAGGCCAGAAGCCGGTCGCATTCCTGGTGCCGAAGCACGGACAGCGGCCGAGCGCCGACGAGGTCAAGAAATTCGCGCTTGCCAACGCGCCGGCCTACGCCCATCCCCGCTTCGTCTGGTTCCTCGACGCGCTGCCGCTTGCTTCCACCAACAAGCTCGACCGCGCGAGCCTTCGGCGGCTTGCGCAGGAACGCGCCGGCGGCCGCGGCTAAAACAGGTGCGGATGCGCGGATGAGCCGGCAGCTACCCGCGGGCAACCAGATCTTCCTCGATCACATCGGCTGCTTTGTGCCCGACGTGGAAGTGGCTAGGCACGCGCTTGTTCGCGCGGGCTTCGCCCCGACGCCGGTTTCCCTGCAGGTCAACCCGGATCCGGCCGGCGGCCCCGCGCGGCCAACCGGTACCGGCAACGTCACCGCCATGCTGTCGCAGGGCTATATCGAGGTCCTGTTCAAGACCGCCGACACGCCGCTTGCAGGCGAGCTCGAAGCAGCGATGGCACGCTATCGCGGCATCCATCTCGCCGCCTTCGCGGTGGCCGATGCCGAGGCCTTCCATTGCGGGCTTGCCGACCGCGGCTTCCGCGTGCGGCCGCTGGTCCACATGCAGCGGCCGGTCGATGCCGAGGACGAACCAGGTACCGCCGCATTCACGCTCGCGCGCCTCGAGCCGGGAGAGATGCCGGAGGGCCGCGTCCAGGCGCTCACCCACCATACCGAGGAGCTGGTCTGGCAACGGCGCTGGCTCTCGCATCCCAACGGCGCGCTGGCGCTGGTGCGCTTGGTGGTTGCGGTCGCCGACGTCGATGAAGCCGCGCGGCGCTACGCCCGCTTCACCGGACGGCAAGCAAGAGCCTCCCGGTTCGGGACCAACATCGAGCTCGATCGCGGCCGCCTGGATCTGGTGAGTGCCGAGGAATTCCGGCAAATGCTGCCGGCAATCGCGATACCGTCCCTTCCGTTCATGGGCGCTTGCGAGATCCGGGTGGCCTCGCTTGCGGCGCTGCGCGATCTGCTCAAGCAGGCAGGAATGAAGACATCGGAACGCGGGCAGTGCCTGGTTGCGCAATTCGCCGACGAGATCGGTCAAGGCGCCTGGCTGTTCAGCGAGTGACAATGCACCATCCCTCCCCGAAGGGGAGGGTGGCCGAGCGAAGCGAGGCCGGGCGGGGGATTCTGAACCGCCACGATCTCTCGGGTCTCTCCACCCCACCCGGCCACCTCACTTCGTTCGGCGGCCACCCTCCCCAGCCCAAGTCGGATGCATCCGACTTGGGCCGCCTTTAGAGTGCCCGAACTTGGACGGGCCCGAGTTCGGGTGGGGAGGGATAACCGAGCTTGTGGCCCTGTCAGGCTCGCTTTTTAGATCAAAATAGAACGTAATTCGCTTTAGTATCAGCGTTCCGGGTCTCCGGTTTGCGTCGCTCACACACTGACCCATGACACGTCCAACGGCCCTTAAGCTCGAAGACTTCCTGCAACGTCGGCCCTACAACGCCGCGGCGGAATTCATCGACGCCAACGTTGATCGCGGGCTCGCGAACAAGGTTGCCTTCACCGACGACCGGCGTTCCCTCACCTACGCAGAATTGCAGGACCGCAGCTGCCGGTTCGCTTCGGCGCTGAGAGCTTCGGGGCTGCACCAGGAAAGCCGCATCATCCTCATATGTCACGACACCGTCGACTATCCCATTGCCTTCTGGGGCGCGGTTCGCGCCGGCGTCATTCCAATCCCGGTCAATACGCTGCTGACTCCCGAGCAGTATGCCTACCTGTTCGCCGACAGCCGCGCCGCCGCCACCCTAGTGACCGCACCGCTGGCGCGCAGCATGCTGTCGATCCGGCCCCGGTTGCCGGACCTGCGCACGGTGATGGTCGTTGGAGCGAGCGCGCAGGACCGGACGCAGTTGCCGGACGTGCTCCATTTCGAGGACCTGCTGGAAGAAGCCGAGCCGACGCCGTTCACGGCGGCGACGCTATCGGATGAGGTGGCGTTCTGGATCTACACATCCGGATCGACCGGCGATCCCAAGGCGGTCAAGCACGTTCACACGAGCCCGATGGCTTCGGCCCTGCTCATGGGGCAGGCGGTGATCGGCATCCGCGAGGACGACGTCGCGTTCTCGGCGGCCAAGCTCTCTTTCTCCTACGGGCTCGGCAACGCGCTGCTGTTTCCGATGTCGGTCGGCGCGAGCACCGTGCTCATGCCGGAGCGGCCGACGCCGCAGGCGGTGCTCGCGACGCTGCGCCGCTACCGGCCCACCATCTTCTATGCGGTGCCGTCGCTCTACGCGGCCCTGCTGGCGCAGCCCGATCTCGGGCGAGGTGCGGGATCGGACCGGCTGCGACTGTGCATCTCGGCGGGCGAGGCGCTGCCCGCCAATCTCGGAGAACGCTGGCGGGCGGTCGTCGGCGTCGACGTGCTCGACGGGATCGGGTCGACCGAGATGCTGCAGACGTTTCTCAGCAACCGGCCGGGCGACGTCCGTTACGGATCGACCGGCAAGCCGGTGCCGGGATACGAGGTAAAGATCGTCGACGAGAACGGGCAGGAGCTGCCGGCGGGCGAGATCGGCGAGCTCATGGTGCGCGGACCGACCGCGGCGGAAGGCTACTGGAACCAGCGCGCCAAGAGCCGGCGCACCTTCGCCGGGGAATGGACGTGCACCGGCGACAAATTCGTCCGCGACCAGGACGGTTATTATCACTACTGCGGACGCACCGACGACATGTTCAAGGTCAACGGCATGTGGGTGTCGCCGTTCGAGGTCGAGGCCGCCCTGCTTTCGCATGAAGCCGTCCTCGAAGCAGCCGTCATCGGCAAGCCCGACGGCGACGGCCTGATCCGGCCCAAGGCGTTCATTGTGCTCAAGGACGGCTACGGCGCGGACGCGCAGCTCATGGAGACGCTGCGGCTGCACGTCAAAGATCGCGCGGGAGCATGGAAATATCCGCGCTGGATCGACATCCGGCCCGACCTGCCGCGCACGGCGACGGGCAAAATCCAAAGATTCAAGTTGCGGGAGTGACCCCCTGCTCGAACAATCGCGTCACCAATCGGCGCGCGAGCACGCCGGCGACGCGCCGGCGATAGTGCCCGGGCGTAAATGTGGTTTTCATGGACATGATCTGATCGCGCACCAGATCGTCGAGCCCGTCGCGCACGCGCGTATCAAGCGGACCGCCGCAAAGCGCGCCTGTGCCATCGAGCAGGACCGGCCGCGGATTGGTGCCGGTGAATGCAACGCGCAGCTCGGAGAGGATATCGCCCTCACGGCGCAGCGCCACCGCAACTCCGGTCACGGGATATTCGATCGAGCGCCGGATGCGGATCTTGTCATATCCCGAACGCAGGCCCGGCGTGCTTGCCGCCCGCACCGCGGCGATCAGCTCGCCCTGCCGCAGCGACAGATAATGCTTGCCGTCACCCTGCGTCTCGGTGATCGGCTGGTCCTGCCGCGCGTAGCCGATATAGATGCGCGGCAGCCCCACGGTGCGAGCCCCCGCGGGGCCGACGAGATCGACCTGCGCGCCCAGCACCATCAACGCGGGGGCGAGATCGCCGCTAAACGTCGCAAAGCAGATGCCGCGGCTCTTGGGAGCGACGTGGCAGATATCGCCCGTGGTCTTGAGACAATGGTGATTGGCGGAGCGCCACCATTCGCTCTGATTGTAGAACAGGCAGCGCGTGTCGAGGCAGAGATTGCCGCCGACGGTGCCCATGTCGCGGTGAGTTGGACCGGCGATATGGGCCGCCGCCTGCGCCAGCACGGGGTAATGCATCGCCACCTGCGGATGCGCGGCAAGCTCGGCCAGCGTGACTGCGGCCCCGATCTCAATTGAGTGCGCGTCGACGCGCAGCGCGCGCAGCTCCTCCACGTTGCTGATGTCGATAAGCGTGGGCGGAGCAACGATGCCGCGCCGGATGTTGACCAGGAGATCGGTCCCGCCGCCGAGCAGCACCCCTTCGGGATGACGCGCGCGCGTCTTTAGAACCTCATCGAGCGTGGCCGGGCGGGTGAGCTCAAAGGCCGGCAGCGCGTCCATCACGCGACCCGGCTGCTCTCGGATCTGCTTGCGCTGCCGCTTTCGGACCTGCGCCCGTTTCGGCCATTGCGCCCGCGCCGGCGCTTCTCGAGCGCGGCGAACACGCGGTCGGGCGTCACCGGCAGCTCGTTGAACCGCACGCCGATGGCATCGGCGACGGCGTTGGTGAGGGCCGGCAGGAACGCGGCGAGCGATCCCTCCCCCGCCTCCTTGGCGCCGAACGGACCGTGCGGATCGTTGCTTTCGACAATGGCGACCTCGATCGGCGGCGAATCCTCGATGGTCGGGACACGGTAGTCGAGCATGTTGCCGGTGATGAGCAGGCCGTCGTGATAGGCGGTCTCCTCGCTCATCGCCTGCCCCATGCCCATCCACACGGAGCCCTGCACCTGTCCTTCCACGGTGAGGCGGTTGAGCGCCTTGCCGCAATCATGCGCGACCCAGACCTTGTCGACGCTGACCACGCCGGTGTCCTCGTCCACGCTGACCTCGACCACCTGCGCCGAGTAGCTGTAGCCCATGGTGCCGCCGATGGCCGCGCCGCGATATTTCTTGCCCCCGTGGGACTCCGGAATGGTGGAGTAGTTGCCGGTGACGGTGAGGGTGCCGGTGTCTTTCAGCGCCTCAGTCACAACCTCGCTGAAGGTGAGGCCTTTGTCCTGCGCGCCCGCGCGATAGATTTCGCCCAGGCACTCGACCTCCTCGGGTCTGGCATCAAGCCGGCGCGCGGCCGCCGCGACCAGCACGCGCTTGAGATTTTGCGCGGCATCGATCGCTGCGTTGCCGACCATGAAGGTTACACGCGAGGAATAGGACCCGTTGTCCTTCGGCACGACCTCGCTGTCGCCGGTGACGACGCGGACGCGCGCGAGCTCAAGCCCCAGCACCTCGCCGACCGTCTGCGCCAGGATAGTGGTCGATCCCTGCCCGATGTCGGCGGCACCCGAGAGCACGACAATGGAGCCGTCGAAATCGAGCTTGATCTTGACGGTGGCGTGCGGCTCGCCCGTCCAGTTCACCGGCTTCGAGGCCCCGCTGATATAATGCGAGCAGGCAAAACCCAGGCCCCTGCGCCTGCCCTGACCATCCTTGCCCAGCCTGCCTTTGCGCGCCTTCCATCCGCTCGCCCGCTCCACCCAATCGACGCATTGCGGCAGACCGTAGCTGTTCACCATCAGGTCATTGTCGGTGAAGGTCGGCGCGGCAAGGTAGTTCGCGCGCCGCACCGCAATGGGGTCGAGGCCGAGTTCGTGCGCCATCTCATCGAGCAGGCTCTCAAACGCGAAGCGGATGTCGACCGTACCGTGGCCGCGGAAAGCGCCGCAGGGCGGCGTGTTGGTGAGCACCCGCTTGCCGACATATTTCACGTTGTGCAGATCGTAGATGGCATAGAGCATGGAGCCGGCATACAGAATGGTGACCACGCCATAGCCGGAATGCGCGCCGCCGCGCTGATAGCACTCGCATTCCACGGCGGTGATGCGTCCGTCCCGGCGCATGCCGAGCTTGAGCCTGATGTCGGTCTGCGGCCGGCCGCGATGGGTGATGAAAGTCTCCTCGCGATTGGTCACCATGCGCACGCAACCTCCGGCGCGGCGCGCGAGCAGGGCGGCGATCAGCTCGACATTGAGGGTCTCCGTGCGGCAGCCGAACCCTCCCCCGACGTGCGGCTTGACCACCCGGATGCGCGAAATGTCCATGCCGAGAATGCGCGCCAGCATGAGATGGACGTAATAGGGAACCTGCGTGCTGGCATGCACGGTCATGCGATCGCGTTCGACGTCGTAATCGGCGACCGCGGCGTGCATCTCCATCTGGTTCTGGCACACCTCGGCGCAATCGTAGCTCGCCTCGCGCACGAGATCGGCGGCCCGGAACCCCTCGTCGACGCTGCCAAGCTCGAACAGGACATCCCGCTCGATGTTGTTCGGCCGGTGCGCATGCAGCTGCGTCGCGCCGGGCGCGATCGCCGCTCCGCTCGTGTAGAAGGCCGGCAGCTCCCGCACCCCGAGTCGGATCAGCGCGAGCGCCTGCCTGGCCGTGGCATCGTCGATCGCAGCCACGGCGGCCACCGGCTCGCCGCGGTAGCGCACCTTGTCGCGCGCCAGCGGATGCTCGCTGCGGGCGATGGGAAGGACGCCGAAGGTCTCCTTGCAGTCTGCTCCGGTGACGACTGCTTTCACTCCGGGCAGCCGCAATGCCTGCGACACATCGACCTCGATGATCTCCGCATGGGAATAGGGACTGCGATAGATGCGCCCCGCCAGCATGCCCGGCGCAAGCAGGTCGGCGGTGTATTTGGCTCTGCCCGAGACCTTCTCGGGCCCGTCGATCATGGGCACGTAGCCGCCGATATTGCGGGCGGGCGCGATCTCGTTCACGGCGACGTCCCGGCGGCGTGCAGATCCGCGGCGTATTTCACGGCCTCGATGATTTTGACATAGCCGGTGCAGCGGCAGATGTTGCTGCCGAGCGCCGCGCGGATTTCATCCTCGCTCGGGCGCGGATTGCGGCGCAGCAGCCCGGCCGAGGCCATGATGAATCCCGGCGTGCAGTACCCGCACTGCGAGCCGAGCTTCTCGTGGAACCCGCGCTGCACCGCGGAAAGTCGCCCGTCCCGGCCAAGCGACTCCACGGTATCCACGCGCCGGCCGTCCATGGCGGCCGCGAGCGTGAGGCAGGAGAGCCGCGGGCGATCATCGACGAGGACGGTGCAGGCGCCGCATTCGCCCCCGTCGCAGCCGGTCTTTGTTCCGGTCAGGCCGAGAGTTTCCCGCAGGTAGTCCAGGAGCAACAAATTGTCGGGAACCGCGTCGACGCGCGCGCGGCCGTTGAGCGTCATGCCGACAAGGCGTGCCATCTGCCGTCCAATATCAATTTTCGGCACTCCCTTCAAATCGGGCTTTGCAGGCGCGTGCGCAAGGCCGGATCGCACGTTGTCACCTACGCCAGATGGTCCTCACCCGATCAGCGAAACTCCAATCCCTCCCCGAAGGGACCCGAAGGGGAGGGTGGTCTCGCGAAGCGAGACCGGGTGGGGTTCTGAAGGGCGAGCCCATCTCCCGCCTTCACCCCACCCGACCACTGGTCGCTTCGCTCCCGGTGGTCGACCTCCCCGAAGGGGAGGGTGGCCGGCGCAGCCAAGCTTGCGCAGGCTGCGTAAACTTGCCTGCGTGGCGGCCGGGTGGGGGAAGCGCGGCAAACGCAACGGTCGATTTCCTCAAGGAAAGCCCCACGCGGTCTCGCTACGCGAGACCACCCTCCCCTGCGGGAGGGATTAGACCCGAAACCGCTCCATGACGGCTGCCGGGATGGCCTTGCTCTTAAGCTTCGAGGGATCGCCCGGATCGCAGCCGGCCCATACCCGGGTCTCGCTGCCCTCGACCGCCAGCCGGCCGTCGATGAAGATGCGGTGCTGCACGTCGAAGCTGGAGCGACGAAACTCGCTCACCTCGGAAACGATCTCGGCCACGTCATTGAATTTTGCCGGCTTGAGAAAGCTCGCCTTGGCATCGACAAGCGGAATGCCCGTGATCCCGAAGACCTTCAAGAAGTCCAACGACCGCACGCCGAGCGCCGCCTCGAACAGCAACCAGGCGCTGCGGTCGAAGAACTCGAAGAAGCGGCTGTTGAAAACGATTCCCGCGGGATCGCAGTGACCCCACTCCACGGTGAATTGCCGGCGATAGACGAAATTGGCCATCTCTGTTTGCTTTTGCGGCTCATCCCGCGGCCGCACGCGCGGCAACAAGGACGCTGCGCAGGCTTTCGCTGCGCGAATTGTGCGCAACGAGGACATCGTGGACATCCCGCTTGAGCTCCGCTGCGGTGCGCTGCTCGGGCGGCTTGAGCTGCGCGGTCAGATAGGCGCCTTCCTGGCGGCCAAGCGCAACGAGGCCCTTGCCGAAGGGAAGCTGCGCGCGCTCATAGCGCCGCAGCCCCGTCGCGAGATCGTTGGCGCCGGCTGCGTCGGCGAGGGCCGCGGCATCAAGCGCGGCCTTGGTGACACCGGCGCCGACATGCGGCCGCGCCACGAACGCGGCATCGCCGAGCAGCGCAACACGCCCGAAGACAAGGTGGGGCGATTCGAGATCGAAGATCGGCTGGAAGAACGGCCGGGTACGGGCAAATATCTCGGCGACCTGCGGCGCCACCAGTCCGCATGCCGCCGTCTTGATGGCGGCCGTCACTTCCGGCCGGATCAGCGGCGGGGGAATGGAGGTGCCGTGACATCGCCCGCTCGCATCCGTGCAGAGATCGACGAGTGTCTGGTCCGGATCGGCCGGACGGTACCACACGATGTTGTAGGCGCGCCGGCCGGCATGGGTCTCGTTGTGCAGGCCCGGCACCGGGTAGGCGAGCAGATGCTCCCCTTCGGGAAGACAGAAGGTATAGCGCTCGAAAATCTGCGCGTGGATGGCGGCCGGGATTTCGCTTTCCTCAAGCATGGCGCGCCACGCGACATAACCGGCGTAGTGGGGTTGGACGTCGGGCAGGAACTGCTCACGCACGGTCGAGCGAAGGCCATCCGCCCCCACGAGCAGATCACCTGACGCGCGCGCGCCGTCGGCAAAGGCCGCGGTGACGCGGCCGGCGTCCTGCTCGATTCGCACGAGCGACGCTCCGAGACGATAGCTTTCGGGCGGCAGCGGATCGCACAGGGAACGATAGAGGCGTCCCCAGGAGCTCATGACCCGCTGGGTCTTCTCCTCGAGATAAACCCGCCCGTTGCGATCGAGGAAAAGAACGGTCTCGACCCTGATCCCCATGGATTCGTCGAAGTCGATGCCGACGCGCCGGAGAATCTCGAGCAGCTGCGGATGGGTGCTCAGCCCGGCCCCGCGGCCGGTCAGGTTGTCGGGGTTACGCTCGAAGACCGTCACCTCCCAACCCACGCTGCGCAGGAGATGCGCGGCCAGCAAGCCGCCGAGCGAGCCGCCGATGATCAGGGCGCGTCGAGTGGGCATGGGCCAGGCGTCAATCGTTGGCTTTGGCGTCTTCGCTCATACTTCACTCACGGCATGCCGCCGCGCTCTTTCTCCAGGCCGATTTGCGGGCGTGCGGACGCGACGACATGGGGCCAGTCAATGCCATTGCTCGCAGGACTACGCAATATTGCGCGCGTCACGGAAGCCGCAAAATGCAGGCATACGAGCTTGAGAAGCGGATCAGACACGCACTCGGAAAGAATGACGGCTAACCGAAGCGAGCCAAGGGCGGGCGTGTCAGTCCCCTGAGCTTGCGGGATTGCGCGCGAGCGCCTGCAAAAGGATTTCGGCAAACCGCTTCCCGAAGTCCTCGTCGTCAACCGGCGCAACTTGCGCAGGATCCTGCAACATGGCCCGTGCCTGCGCGAGCCCTTCTCGATCAAAGTCGCCAGGTGGTGTTTGCTGTCTTTTGCGTTCGTCCGGCATGGAACCCCTGCCTTGTCCGGCGTCCCGCCCCACCATACTCCGTGGTCAACGTCGGCTTCCCGGCCTGGTTCCAAAGGGTGCCCGGCTCAACGGAAGGCCAGAAAAACTCCTGGCCTCAGCGACGCGCATGAAGCGGCGCTAAAACCCCAGCGTCGGCGTGATGTCGGCCGGCGGCACCTGCCACTTTTTGGCTTGCCGGCCTTGCGCGATGGCGCGCAATTCGCGCGTGAGAATCCTGCGCCAAAGAATGATGCCGGCGTCGGAGCGGCCGAGGCGCTCGCTCTGGCGATCCTCAATGCGGCCCTGGCCAGCCTGCACCGCGATGTCCTGCACCACCGCGAGGTCGGGATGCGTAACCTCGGCGAAACGCAGCTTGCCCGACCAGAGGTCGCGCACCACGTCCATCACAGGCGTCGCTGCAGCGACCCTGCGGTCGTATTCGGCGCGTTTGGCCTTGTACGCTTCGGCGTCCTTGCCGGTAACTTCGACATGACTGGTGATCAGCCATAGATGGTTCTCGTCATCGACCGGCGTGAAGCTGAAATAGATTTCCGACCAGCCGCCCACACCGTCCATGCCGGCGAGCGGCGGCACGATCACGCGCGTCAGGTTCGGCGCATAGTGCAGGGTCTGGCGCACCTTGCCGGTTCGACGCGTACCGAAGCGCAGCACGCCCCAGTCGGTCTCCTCGGCGGTGATGATCGGCAGATCGGCTGCCAGCTTGGCGTGCGAGCCGCCGGGCTGATGCGCGAACGCGACATGGACCTCGTCCATGCTGTTCTCGAAACTCTGCAGGTAATTGCATGGCACGTGCTCGGCATTCCAGACCTGGATGAGACCCGGCGTGGTCCGGTGCGGAAAATGCGGGAACGGCGGCGGCTCGCCGTTGCCGAAATAGCTGAAGACGAGATCGAGATATTCGCGGGTCGGATAGGTCTTCAGCATCACCTTGCGGGCAAACCCGGCTTCTTCGGCGGGCTGCTCGACGCACTGGCCGCAACGGTCAAATTTCCAGCCGTGATAGACGCAGCGGATCGCCTCGTCCTCGACCCAGCCGAGATGCAGAGGCGCGCCGCGATGCGGGCAGCGATAGGCGACGACCTGCGGCACGCCCGCCTGTGTGCGGTAAATTGCGAAATCCTCGCTCATGATGCGCAGCGGCTTGACGCTGCCCGCCGGCAGATCGCGGCTGCGGCAGACCGCATGCCAGAACTGCCGCATGAAAGTGCCGCCCGGCGTTCCCGGCCGCGTGGTCGCGATGTCGATGTCGTTGCGCGGCTCGCTGGCACGCCGGCGCGGCGGTGCTCGATCTATGGCTGTCATGAGCATGTTCCCCTGAACCACGTTTGCGCAATTATAGCACGCTGCTCCCGCCTCAGCGCGGCTTGTGGAGGCGATATCGGCCCGCTAACGTTACGACAAAACAAATTGTCCGGAATGCCGGAGCGGGGAGGACGCCATGGCCGGGATTTTCGCCAGCCGCTGGTGGATCGTGTTCGCCTGCGCCTGCGGCCTCCTGGTCGGCGCCGGCGCCATCCTGATCTTTACCTTCGGCGTGTTTCTCAAGCCGGTAACCGAAGATCTCGGCATCAGCCGCGGAGATCTGTCGGGTGCGCTGGGAGCGAGCACCTGGTTCGTTGCCGTGTCGTGCCCGGTGATCGGCTGGCTGATTGATCGTTACGGCACGCGGGCCGTCATGATCCCCGGCATCTTACTGTTCGCGCTTGCGGTCGCGAGCTTCGGCCTCATGCAGACGAAGCCGCTTCTGCTTATTTATGCGATCTTCTGTGTCGCCGGTTTCATCAGCGGCGTGCAGACGCCGATCCCCTATGCCGCAGTGATCACCCACTGGTTCGACAGCCATCGCGGGATCGCGCTCGGCCTGGCAACGGCGGGAGTCGGGCTTGGCGTCGCGCTCATCCCGCAACTCGCTGCCTTTTTGATCGGCCACTTCGGCTGGCGTTGGGCCTATGTCGGCCTGGCTGTCGCCGTCGTGGTCCTCGCCTGGGTGCCCGTCGTTTTGTGGGTGCGCGATCCGCCCTGGGTGCCGGCAGCAGGCGGCACCCGTGCCACAAGCGCTGCGCCATTACCCGGCATCGACGCCGCGGCGGCGTTGAAAACCACATCCTTCTGGATCCTGTCGATCGCGTTCTTTCTGGGCGTTCTGGCGATCAACGGCACCATCGTTCACATCGTCGCGCTCCTCACCGATCGCGGCATTCCGCTGCAGGTCGCGACCGGCGCGCTCTCGGTCGCCGGCATTGCCATCATCGTCGGCCGGATCCTGTGCGGCTGGTGCCTCGACCGGTTCTGGGGGCCGTACGTCGCCATCTGTTTCTTCCTGCTGCCGATGGCCGGCATCGCGCTGCTCGGCAGCGGGCTGGGCAATCCGGCACCGCTCGTGGGCGCGGCGTTGTGCGGCGCCGGCATCGGCGCCGAGATCGATCTGATGGCATTTTTCATCAGCCGTTATTTCGGGCTCAAGGCCTACGGCAGGATCTACGGCCTGATGTTCATGCTGTTCAATATCGGCACCGGCATGGGCCCGGCGCTGAGCGGGCGCGCCTTCGACCGCTTCCACTCCTATTCGCAGATCTTCATGGTCTATGAGGTCGCCCTCGCCTTGACCTGCGTGCTGCTGCTCGGGCTCGGCAAATATGCCTATCCGCCGGTCAAGCACGCGCCGCAGCCGGCGTGAAGCGGATCGCGCAGTCCTGCCGCGAAGCACTTGGCCGCGCTATTTCGACGCGTGAAGGTCCAGTGGGAGCTGCAAACCATCAGGGCATGGCCCAGGAAATGGCGTCATGGCCCGGCTTGTAGTTGCGGTTGCTCTGCGCGGGATTGCGGTTGATGAGGGGTCGCCCGAACATCGGGTGGGTCTGGCTGCGCACCTCGTGCTCGACCGTGAACAGCACCTCGCGCGTATCGAGGTCGATCACGTCCTTGAAACGGTATTCGTGGTCGTTGACCTCCAGCGTGAGCAGGCCGAGCTCCTTGAGCCGGCGCCAGGGACCGGAAAAATCCGCGATATAGATTTGTGCGTGATGCCGGTCGTAGGGCTGCTCGGGCGCATCGCTCTCGCGGAAATACCAGTATTGCTTCTCGCCTACCTGGACACGAGCGCTGCGGCCTTCGGCGTTCTCGACCACGCCGGCAAGCGCGCCCACGACCTCGCGATAGAAACGCGCAATGCGCTCGGCCGTCCCCGGACGCACGTCGAAGGCGATATAGGGCATGCCCAGCACAATGCGTCCGAAGCGGCTCTCGTCCGGCGCATGCACATTGATGCGGTTGCCCCAGGGGCACACGGTCTCGATGCAATCGTTGCTTTCGCGAAACGCGAACTTCGTCCCTTCGAGGGGCTTGCGCACCTGGCTCAGGCGCTCCACCAGCGCGGCCCGATCCGGCACCACCAGGCCGGTGATGCCGCGCAGAATATCGGGGGCGCCGGTCGGCAGGTGGAACTGGCTCATGCCGACATTCACCCACATCAGCCGCGCACCGGTATTGAGGAACGGGTCGCGCGTGAGTCCCAGTCCGGTCACATAGTAATGCGTCGCCAGGTGCTGATCGGTGATGCGCACGTTGACGTGACCGAGATTGACGATGTTGCCGAGATCCTGCGACGTGCGATCGTATTGCGTCATGGCGCTCTCCCCGGCGCTTTCGTTGCGCGGTCGCATGAATTAAATCGGATTCGGACGAAGGTCTCAACGGGACACCAAAGCCGGTTCATCCTACCCAAGTGTTTGCTGATGTAGGGGCGGGTTTCAAACCCGCCCCTACCGCCTCACGTAGGGGGTGGCTCGCGGGCAGCGGGCAGCCTTTGCAGCGCCGAGCATTGCCTTTAGACTCCATGTCAACAGAGCAATCCGGCCGCTGCTCAGCAGCGCGGCACACTTAAGGAGCGCGCGATGAGCTCGCAGAAGACACTGGTCATCCGCAACGGCACTCTTATCGACGGCAGCGGCAAGGCCGCGGTTCGCAACGAAGCGATCGTGATCGAGGGCAGCCGCATCCGGAGCGTCGGGCCGCTGCCGCCCGACCTCGCGATCGAGGACCGCCGGCACGTCGACGTGATCGACGCCGGTGGCCAATGGATCATGCCCGGCCTGATCGACGCCCACTGCCACGTCTCCTACGGCTATCCGCTGATCAAGGGAGAAGGCAAAGGCAAGGGCACGACCCGGCCGGAATTCTCCACGCTAAAATCGGCGCGCAGCGTGCAGAAGGTGCTGCGCTCCGGCGTGACCGGCATCTCGGTGCCGGGCGGAACTTGGTTCACCGACGTGGGCGTGCGCGACGCCATCAAGCTCGGGCTGATGGCGGGACCGCGCATGTATGTCGCGGGCCGGATGATCGTCACCTACGGCTGCATCGAGGATGACGAGCCGTCATGGGAGGGAACGCCCGACCATTCCATCGGCAAGCTCTGCAACACCGCCGATGAGATGGTCACCGAGGTCCGGCGGCAAGGCAAGCACGGCGTCAATTTCATCAAGATGGCGGACAGCCGCTCGGGCGAATCGCAGATGCTGGCGAGGGAGGAGATCGCCGCCGTAGTCGGCGAAGCGCACCGGCGCAACCTGCGGGTCGGAATTCATTCGCGCGGCGCAGGCTCGACCCGCGCCGCCGCCGAGGCGGGAGTGGACTGGATCATCCACGCCGATCTGGCGACCGACCGCGATCTCGAAGCGGTGGCCAAGGCCGGCATGCCGATCATTCCCACGGCTACATTCCTGGCAATGGTGGTCGAGCTCGGCCAGAAGGTGGGCGCCGAGCAGGTGCAACTCGACATCAACCGGATGAAGCGGCACTTCGACCTTCTCTGCGAGCTGATGCACAAGGCGCGCAAGCTCGGCATCAAGCTCCTGGTCGGAACCGACACCGGCAACAACTCGTTCACGCCGCACGGCGAGCTGCACGCCAAGGAGCTCGAGAATTTTCGTCAAGCATGGAGGTTATGCGCCGATGGAGGCGATCGTGGCCGCTACCCGCGACAACGCCTATGCGGTCGGCCTCGAGGGCGAAGTGGGAGAGCTCGCGCCGGGCAAGCTCGCCGACATCATCGTGCTGCGCAAGGACCCGCTCGCGGACATCACCGTGCTCCAGGGCGGCAAGCATCTCTCCTGGGTGATCAAGGACGGCAGGATCGTCGACCTCGAGCCGCGCGGCGAGATGCTCACGTTCCAGCAGGCGGCAGAATGAGCGCTCGCGCAAAGGAGGCCGGCCGGCCCTTCGCAGCTACACCGAGAATTGAACTCGCGGGACCGCGACTTTTATATTGGATATATTAGAATTCATCCAGACTGACCCCGGAACAATGGCCGGCAGGGCTGCCTCTCTGCCGCGCGAAAATTGCCCTTGCAAGCCAACAGGAGAACGCGAATGGCTCGCCTTACCGTCAACGGACAATCACACACCGTCGACGCCGACCCCGACACCCCGCTGTTGTGGGTGTTGCGGGACCACATTGGACTCACCGGCACCAAGTATGGATGCGGCATCGCCCAGTGCGGCGCCTGCACCGTCCACATGGACGGGATGGCCGTGCGCTCGTGCTCGGTCCCGGTCAGCCTCGCAGACGGCAAGCAGATCACCACCATCGAAGGGCTGGCGCAGAACGGCACGCTGCACAAGGTGCAGAAGGCCTGGATCGAGCACGACGTGCCGCAGTGCGGCTACTGCCAGTCCGGCATGATCATGGCGGTTGCGGCGCTGCTCAAGGACAAACCGAAACCGACGGACGCGGATATCGACCGCGAAATCACCAACATCTGCCGCTGCGGGACCTATCAGCAGGTGCGCGAGGCAATCCACACCGCCGCGAGCGCCTGAGGGAGGCTGCCATGAACTACATGCCCAGAATGAATCGCCGCTCCTTCGTCGTGGGCAGCGCCGCGCTCGGCGGCGGGCTCGCGCTCGGCTTCGATGTTCCCTTCGGACCCGCGCCGGCGCATGCCGAGGTCACGGGACCCGAGGTCAATGCCTGGGTGGTCGTGCGCCCGGATGAAAGCGTGATTATTCGCATCGCCCGCTCGGAAATGGGTCAGGGCACCCTCACCGGCCTCGCCCAGCTCGTCGCCGAGGAGCTCGAATGCGACTGGTCGAAGGTCGGTTATGAGTTTCCAACACCAGGTCAGAACGTCGCCCGCAAGCGCGTGTGGGGTGACTTCTTCACGGCCGGCAGCCGTGGCATTCGCGCCTCGCATGAATTGCTGCGCAAGGGCGGCGCTGCAGCGCGCATGATGCTGATTCAAGCCGCAGCGGACCAATGGAAGGTGCCGGCCGCGGAATGCACCGCCGCTAACGGCGTCATCACCCACAAGGCTTCGAACCGCAGCACCACCTACGGCAAGGTCGCGGTCGCAGCCGGCAAGATCGAGCCGCCGGCCGACATCAAGCTCAAGGATCCAAAGGACTGGAAGGTCATCGGCAAGGGCGTGAAACGGCTCGACACGCCCGACAAGGTCGTCGGCAAGGCACAGTATGGCATCGATGTAAGACTCCCCGGCATGCTCTATGCCACCATCAAAGCCTGCCCCGTCAACGGCGGCAAGGTGAAGAGCTTCGATGCCGCCAAGATCACCGCCCGCAAGGGAGTGAAGAAAGTCGCGCAGATCGAGGATTATGCTGTCGCGGTCATTGCGGACAGCTGGTGGCAGGCCAAGACCGCGCTCGACGACCTTCCAATTGAGTGGAACGAAGGTGATAACGCCAAGGTCTCGAGCGAATCCATCGCGGCATGGCTCAAGGACGGCCTCGACGCCGATCAGGCATTCGTGGGCAACAAGGGCGGCGACGTGAATGCCGCCCTTGCAGGCGCCGCCAGGAAGGTCGAGGCGGTCTACGGCTACCCCTATCAGCACCACGTCACCCTGGAGCCGCAGAACGCGACCGCGCGCTACACCGCCGACAAATGCGAGGTCTGGTGCTCGACACAGAACGGCGAGGCGGCGCTCGCAACCGCATCGGAGGCATCCGGGCTGCCGATCCCCAAATGCGAGGTCTACAAGACCTTCCTCGGCGGCGGGTTCGGCCGGCGCGCGACTTCGCAGGACTACATTCGCCAGGCGGTTCTGGTCGCCAAGGAGATACCCGGCACGCCGATCAAGCTCCTGTGGACGCGCGAAGAGGATATGGCGCACGGATGGTACCATCCGATCACGCAGTGCAAGCTCAGCGCCGGACTGGACAAGGACAACAATCTCACCGCGCTGCATGTGCGCATCTCGGGCCAGTCGATCCTTGCAAAGGTGCTGCCGCAGAGACTGCAAAACGGAGCCGACCCGGCGACGTTCTCAGGCTTCTATCCCGGCGGGGACGAGGCCGTGTTCGGCTATACGGTCGCCAACCTGCTGGTGGACCATTCCATGCGCAACCCGCACATCTATCCGGGCTTCTGGCGGGGCGTGAACATCAACCACAACGCCATCTATCTCGAGTGCTTCATGGACGAGCTCGCCAAGGAAGCGGGCGTCGACGCGCTCGAGTTCCGGCGCAAGCTGATGGCGCAGCATCCCAAGCACCTCGCTGCGCTCAACGCGGTCGCGGAAAAGGCCGGCTGGGGCAAGCCCGCGGCGCAAGGCGTGTTCCGCGGCCTCGCCCAGGCCATGGCGTTCGGCAGCTACGTGGCGGCCTGCGCCGAGGTCTCCGTCGATGGCAACAAGGTCAAGGTTCACCGCATTGTTGCCGCCACCGATCCCGGCTACGGCGTCAATCCCGCACAGATCGAGCGCCAGGTTGCGGGCTCGTTCGTGTACGGTCTGACCGCGCTGTTCATGGGCGAGTGCACTGTGAAGGCCGGGCGCATCGAGCAGTCGAACTTCGACAGCTACGACATGATGCGCATCGCCCAGATGCCGAAGGTGGAGACGATCGTGATGCCGTCCGGCGGATTCTGGGGTGGCGTCGGCGAGCCGACGATCTGCGTGGCGGCGCCCGCGGTTCTCAACGCCATCGCGCTAGCCACCGGCAAGCGCTATCGGACCTTCCCGCTCAAGAACCACGGTCTAACCCTGGTGTGACATTGCAGGGGCGGGTTTGAAACCCGCCCCTGCCGTTTTCAATCGCTCAGTTCACTCTCTCAATGCCGTTGCTGCGTGCCGCTCGCACGACGGCATCGAATGCGGACATCCCGTGCAGGACGTCGGCCACCGGCACCGGATAGGCCCGCTTCTCGCGGATGCAGCGGGCAAGTTCGGTGAGCTCGGCGTGCAGCATGTCGAAGCCGGGATGCTCGCTGACCTCGTCGGGCGGCGCGGTAATGGGACCGCGCGGCGCCTCTTTCGAGCCGGGCACGAACCGGTAGCGTTGCAGATTGGGCCGTGAAATCTCCGCCATGCCCTGCGTGCCGTAAAGCGTGAAGCTGTAGCTCGTGGCAGTCGCAACCGAGCAGAAGATCAAACCGGTCGCGCCGTTCTCGAAGCGCAGCATGATCGTGGTCGTATCGTCGGACGGCACGCTGCCGATGTAGCGACCGGTCACGCATCGCACATCCCGTACCTGGCCGGCGAACTCGATCATGTGATCGAGCGCGTGCACGCCGACCGCGGTGAGCGCGCCGCCCGGCGCCTCCTCGGGAGCGGCGCGCCAATTGTCCGGGGCAATGAACTGTCCGGTGCTCGTGGTATGCTGCGCCACCATTGATATGACATGGCCGAGCCGGCCCTCCCGCAGATCGCGACGCATGGCAGCGACGGAAGGATGAAAGCGCCGGCAAAAGCCCACCGCCAGCATAACACCGGCGCGAGCGGCCGCGGCCACTGCAGCGTCGGCGCTCGCGCGGTCGAGCGTGATCGGCTTCTCCACATGGATGTGCTTGCCGGCACCCGCGGCGGCAATGACCTGACGCTCGTGCTGGCTGTGCGGGGTGGCGAGCACGACCGCGTCCACGTCCGGGTCGCAGAGAATTTGCTCATAGTCGTCGACCAGCACGACACCGTGGTCGCGGCAGAACTCCTCGGCTGCCGCGGGCGTGCGGGTATGGGCGGCGACGAAGCGGATGTCGTCGCTGCTCGAATCCTTCCCCTGCACGGAATGCACGAGCGATCGCCCCCAGCGGCCGAGGCCGACAATGGCTGCCCGGATCACGCCGGCACCGTGCGCGGTTTCGGAGGAGTGACGGGAAGCAGCAGAAAGGGTGAGCGCTCTGCGCTGAAATGCAGCGTGTTGACCGCAGCAAAGATCTCCGGCGGCCGGTCGCGCGGGTCGGTATGGGTGAAGGGACCGACCCCTTTCATGGGGTAGGCCGCGTGCGGGAGCGCCGCATCGCTGCCGTCATATTCGTAGTCCTTGCCGCGCACGGTGAGCCCAAGACGATAGCCCGCGGGCACGACAATGCAGGTGGGCCAGATTTCGATATCGAGCTCGACCGGCTCTCCCGGCAGCAGCGGCCATTCCTCGTCATGGCTGTGCCATGGCCGATACGGCAGGCTGCGCGTCGGATCGATCTTGCGCTGCGAGGCGCGCAGCCAGCCCAGCGCGATGGGAGTGCGCGGGTCATTGGTGCCGATGAAGACGACCTCCCTGCCCTGCGGATCAAACAGGCGCAGCACCAGGAAGATGTCGGCATCGCTCGTCGATGAGGAGACGAACAGCTTCGCCGCGGCCGGGCCGGTGATCTCGGTGTCCTCCCGCATGGGCGCATCGAGGAAGGTCAGCCCATCGCCGCGCGTGTCATAGGAAAGGGTGGCTGTTGCGTTCGCAGGCTCGCTGGTCAGGCCGCGCTCGCGTGCGTCGAGATAGAACCTCGTCCATTGCGTGCGCGCGAGCGGCCACTCGTTCTCCGCCCGCAGGCTGAAGCTTTCGCCCGGCCGGCGGATATTGAGCATGACCTTGGGTTGCCCGTCCCAGCCGGTATCCTCGCCCTTGAGGAAGTGTCCGAAGAACCGTTTCTGAAGCTTCGAACCGTAATCGCTGTAGAAATGCGAGAAATGCGTGTCGCCGTGGACTTCGAGCCACTTCTGCCGTGAGCCGGCGGCGAGATAGCCCTCGAAATTTCCCCGCGTGTGCAGGCCATGCCCGCCCCAATTGGCGGCCGATAAGAGCGGCACGTCGATCTTGTCGAGCTGCGGGATGCGGGCGTGATA
>Ga0306925_10000749_pt1 | contig 24689 bp, 23 predicted proteins | sample flu12Cox44000176_FD_203755 | JGI IMG/M metagenome (GOLD analysis project Ga0306925, IMG submission 203755) | Lab enrichment of tropical soil microbial communities from Luquillo Experimental Forest, Puerto Rico - flux8day.12C.oxic.44.000.176 (v2)... | ecosystem: Environmental > Terrestrial >... | reverse complement strand
TTCTCGAGGTCCACACCGCGGACCTGCTGGTTCTGGCCGTGACGTTGTCGATGATGCTGGGGCCGCTGCTGCTCATTGCGTACGAGGCGGTGAGCCGGCGCCGCGACGCGGAGCCGGCAGCGCCCTACGATGACATCGACGCGCGCGACATCCCGGTGATCATCGCGGGCTTCGGGCGCTTTGGGCAGATCGTGGCGCGCGTCCTGCTCGCGAAGGGGCTCACCTTCACTGCCCTCGACAGCAGCCAGACGCACGTCGATTTCGTGCGCCGCTTCGGTAGCCAGGTCTACTATGGCGACGCATCGCGCCTCGACCTGCTGCGCGCCGCCGGTGCGCAGACTGCCCGTGTGTTGGTGCTCGCGATCGACGATGTGGATGCTTCGCTGCGCACCGCGACCGTGGTGCGCGAGCAGTTCCCGCAGCTGCGCATCTTCGCGCGCGCCCGCAGCCGCCAGCATGCATTCGCGCTCATGGACCTCGGGGTCACCGAGATCATCCGCGAGACCTACGCCTCGAGCCTGGAGTTGGCAGGCTCGGTGCTGGAGGCGCTCGGCGAATCGCCCGCTGGTGCCCGCGAGGCGGTGCGCCGCTTCCGTCAGCACGATCAGGAGACTCTGCAGGCGCAGTACCGCGTCAAGGAGGACGAGGAGAAGTTCCTCGCCACCACCCGCGAAGCCGCGCAGCAGCTCGAGCGCTTGTTCGAGGCCGACGAGGCGCGCTCCGAAGCGACACAGCGGCATGGATGAGGCACGCAGCGTGCGCGATTTCTGGTTCGGCACCGTGCCGCTGTCCGCGGAGGCCCTGAACCGCCGCATTCTTTTCTGGTTCGGGGACGAAGCTTCCGCGTGGCGTCAGCGGCGAGATCAGCATATCCGCGCCCGCTTCAGTGAGCTGCTCGAGCGCGCTGCGCGGGGCGAGCTGTCCGGGTGGGCCGATGGGCCACGGCGGCGGCTGAGCCTCATCATCCTGCTCGATCAGTTCCCGCGCAGCATCTTCCGCGGCACCGCGCGTGCCTTTGCCTACGATGAGCAGGCGCTCGGCCTCACGCTCTCGGGCATGCAGTCCGCGGCGGACGCAGCGCTCTCGGTTGTGGAGCGGATCTTCTTCTACATGCCGCTGCAGCACGCCGAGAGCCGCGAGGTGCAGGAGGAATCGGTTGCGGCGTCCCGGCGGTTGCTCACCGAAGCTCCCGTGCAGCTGCGCGAGACCTTCACCGCCGCCCTGCGCTCGGCCGAGAACCACCGCTCGATCATCGAGCGGTTCGGGCGTTTCCCCTACCGCAACCGCGCACTCGGGCGCGAGAGTACGCCAGCCGAGCTCGAGTGGCTGCGCGCAGGCGGCGCCAGCTTCGGTCAGTAATCCGACACGAGCCGCTCGAGGTGCCGCAGGCGTGTCTCGAGCGCGCGGCGCGCCTCGAGCAGCTCCACGGCGAGTGCGGCGCCGCTCACGTTGAGCCCCAGATCCTGTATCAGCCGCCCAGCCACTCGCAGTCGTGGCAGCGCTGTGACCGGCACCTGCCATTCACCGGGTGCGTGCTCGCGCGGCGAGACGACCCCAAGTGAGGCGAGCTCGAGCAGCGCCTCGAGGTCCAGCCGGCAGAGCTGGCAGATCTCGCTCGCGGCGATCCACTCGCTCTCGCCGAGGACATGCGCTTCGAGCACCTGCGTCACGCGTACCATGCATCACCTCGCCTCGCCGGCGCGCGGATCGAAGTTGAGTTTCGCCCGCATCTCCTCATAGAGCGCTTTGGCCTGCGGAGTATCCGCCGGAGGGAGCACTACTTTCAGCTGCACGTACTGATCCCCGGCTGGCTGCCCCGGGAGCCCGCGTCCGCGCAGGCGCAGCTTCTGGCCGGATTGTGCACCGGGCGGAATGCGCATCTCGACCGCACCACCGAGTGTCGGCACGGTGACGCTCGCACCGAGCGACGCTTCCCAAGGCGCGACCGGGAAGGTGATGGTCACGTCGCGGTTGTCGAGTGTGTAGAGCTTGTCCGGCAGGATGTGCGTCTCGAGGTACAAATCCCCCGCGCTGCCGCCGCCACCGGAGGCCGGCTCGCCCTGCCCCGCAAGGCGGATGAGCTGACCTTCGGCAACACCCGCAGGGATCGCGACCCGCACGGTGTGCGAGCGCAGCTCGATCGAGCCGTCCGGCTTCACCTCCGGTCGCTTGAGCTCGAGCACCCGCACGGTGCTGCGGTAGGCCTCCTCGAGTGTGATGTCGACACGAGCGTGGTGATCGCGCCCGCCGGCACGGCGTGCGGCCCCGGCAAAGGGAGAGCCGCCGCCAAAGAGCGAAGCGAAGAAATCGCTGAAGTCCTCCTCACCGCCGCTGCCGCCGGTGCCCCCTGTGGCTCTGCCTGCGTGGCGGCGGCCGCCCCCCGCACCAGCGGGAGCACCGGAAAACTCAAATCCACTTCCCCAGTCCGGAGGCGGCCGGAATGTCTGCCCCGACTTCCAGTCACTGCCGAGCTGGTCGTACGCGGCGCGCTTCTCCGGGTCGCGCAGCACCTCATAGGCCTCCTGCATCTCCTTGAAGCGCGCCTCGGCGTTGGGCTCCTTGCTGACATCGGGGTGATACTTGCGCGCGAGCCGCCGGTACGCGGTCTTGATCTGGTCCGCAGTAGCGGAGCGCTCCACGCCCAAGATCTTGTAGTAGTCCCGGAATTCCATCCAACACTCCACCGCACCAGGCGGCACCTGCGATTCTAGCTGCAGCCCGCACCGCCCCGGGGCGGGGTCGTGCCACGCCTGCACCACCCTGGGGCGCCGCCCGCGCAGCTCCCGCGTTTTGCAGGCCCGGGCCTCTGCGCTACATGGGGCATGGAATTTGCTTCCTCAAGAAGGCGGCAGCAGAGAGGCCCGACGATGCGTCTTTCCCGATTCCCGCCCCTGAAGAACCTGCGGGCGTTCTGCGTGGCTGCCCGCCACCTGAGCTTCAAGTTCGCGGCCGACGAGCTGTGCCTGACACCCTCTGCGGTCAGCCACCAGATGAAGGAGCTCGAGACGATTCTCGGCATGCGGTTGTTCGAGCGACGGACGCGCTCGCTCGCGCTGACCGCGGCAGGTCACCGCTTACTGGAGGAAGTGGAGCCATTGCTCGAGGGACTCGATCGCGCACTGACGCAGCTCGCACGGCATGACGGCCGCCAGACACTGCGGGTGCGCGCGCCGGCGCTGTTCGCCAACGAGCTGCTCATTCCGCGACTCGAGGAGTTCTGCGAGGCGCATCCGCTGATCGACGTCCAGCTCGACACGCGCGACCCTCGACCGATCAGTCACCCGCCGACCGCCGATGTGTCGATCGTGCTCGCCGACACGCCGCCTGCAGGTGTCCGGTTCACACGGCTGTTCTCCACTCCACTGACTGCGGTGTGCGCTCCCCAGCATGCCGGGCGCGTCGCGCGGCTTGGACGCCAGGTGTTCGCCACCCTGCCGCTCATCGTCGATCGCACGCGTCCGCTCGCCTGGAGCAGCTGGGCCGAGGAAGTCGGCCTCGAAACCCCCGAGCCGCGTCAGGTCATCGAGTTCGACACCATGATCGCGGCCGTACGGGCCGCGGAGCGCGGGCTTGGCATAGCGCTCGTACCGGTACTCCTGTGCCAGTCCTGGATCCGCAACGGTGCACTGGTGCGCCTGTTTTCGGTGGAGCTCTCGACGCGGGAGTCTTATTACCTGGTGAGCCGTCCCAGGGACGCCGAACGTCCTCCGGTGAAGGCCCTCACCCGCTGGGCGCTCGCACAGTACCAGGCCGCATGAACCGGCCTCATGCGTGGGCGCAATTCTTTTCGTTTGTCGATGTCGCGACCGCTTCGTATCGTCGGGGCGCGCGCTGCGGACATCGGGACGACCGGAGCGGGAGACGGGTGTCGGGCATCGATCCCCCTCGGGCAGCGCCCGTCTCCCCTCCGATCACCCCTGGAAAAAAAAGCGCCGCGAAGCGGGGGAAGTCGCATCGCGGCGCGCAGAAGCGAACACGGGGAATTGTTCGCAACTAGTCTGTAGAGAGCAAAGCGTGTGCCAAACATGAAAACGCCATTAAAACAATGTGTTATACAGCTACGACCCTCCATCGGGAGGTGACGAGAATTGTCACAATGGAGCCCGGGCCGGTCACTCTCGGGCCACTGGTGGCGGTGCCTGCACCGCCGGCCACCCGGGCGGCTGCCCCGGCCGGGCGGCTGCGCCTGGGGAGCTCAGCGCGGATACACCGGTATGCAGGCCTGAGACTGCTCCCTGAGTAAGTCGCAGATGGCACGAGCCTGCGCCTCGCCGGCAGCGGGGGCCTGAAGGCGGTACAGCTGCCGCGAATCGCTCTCGGCGCTGACGATGCGCGGCGACAGGTTTCCCAGCTCCGGCGCGAAACGACCCTGGAGTCGCCGCCACTCGCGATCGGCGCTCGCCTCGCTGCCGAATGCGCCAAGCTGGACACCGTATCCGGTCCGTGTCTCCGTCTCATTTGCAGCGGCGGGTCTCACCAACGCGGCATCGTCTGGGGCCTGCGCCGCCTCGCCCGGCACGGCCCGTCCGGCATCGATCGACGCAGGCACGGGCGCATCGGCTTCGGACGCCGCGGCGCCCACGGCGACAGCCCCGGGGTCAACCGCTTCAGCCTGCCCGCCAACACCCGCCAGCCCGCCATCACCTGCCGCTACCGCTGCGTCTGCCGTGGCGGCGGTCGCCAGGCGCAACGCGCGCACACCTGAACCGCCGAAGGCTGCAGCCTCTTCCGCCGTGGGTGGCGCAATGCGTGGCGCCGATCCGAGCGAGAACGACTCGATGCGGATGCGCGCATTCTCGGACCACTTCCCACTCGGGTGACGCGCAAGAAATTCCCGGTACGCCTCGACGGTCCCCACCCGATCGGCGTGCTGAAAGTCGCGTTGCACTTCCAGCTGCGCGATCCGCTCCCGCGCCTGATTCAGCAGCTCACTGTAGGGGTGTTGCTCGACGAAGCGCTGCCACGCCTCCGGAGTACCCGCGGCCTCGGCGGAACGCCAGTCCTGCTGTTCTCCGCTACACGCGGCCGTAATCCCGGCGAGGAGGATATAGAGGGCGGCTCTTCCTGCCCGGAATGTGACCATGGTCGGCATCCTTGGGGGACCGGCTCCGTATTATGACCCCGGCATTATGACCCCGGGCGCGCCCTTACGGAGATGTCGATGGCCGAGACCTTGAAGCGCAGGCTCATGGACCAGATTGGCGACTCGCCAACCTTCGTCGCCGAAGGCTCGCGCGTCACTGGTGACCTTGAGACCGCAGGCCCGCTCGTCGTCTGCGGGGCAGTCCGCGGAGACGGCAGGATCGGCGGGGCGCTGCGCATGGCAGTGACCGCGCAGTGGGAGGGTGAGATCCATACGCGGGCCGCGGTAATTGCCGGCAGGATCACCGGCAGGCTCGTTGTCGAGGACAAGCTCGAGGTTGGCATGACCGCCGTGATCCGTGCCGACATCGTGGCGCGCAGCATTGCGGTGGCTCGGGGAGCGATCATCGATGGTGCAGTCACGGTCACCAGCGGCGAGCCGGTCACGCAATTCGAGGAGAAGCGCGCGGCGCGCTAGCTTTCAGCTCGTCTCGCCCAACTCCGCCGCCGCCTCTTCGGCCCGCGCGAGCGGCTGCGAGGCGTCTGCGCCGAGGAGCCGCAGAATGCGCCGCTCGAGCCAGGTCGCTCCGCGCAGTCTTTCAAAGAACCCGCAGTGACCTCCGTAGCGCGTGACAGTCAGCGATAGCGCTGGCGAAGGTGCGAGCCTCGCCAGACCGCCCGCCGGAATGATCGGATCATCGAGCGACGTCAGGATGCTCGCCGGCACCTGCAGGTTTGCCAGCCGCTCACCGGTGATGGCGTAGCCGTTCAGGTAATCCTCCAGAGTGGCGAACTCCGAGTGGGAGTGTACGAGCTCCGCGGTCATGAGCTTCAGGTCACGCAGACGCGCGAGCTGCGCGAAGTCGTAGGTGTCGGGCCAGCAGGCCTGCTTCCTGCGCAGGCTGCGCAGCCACTTACGCACGAAGTACGCTTCGTAGCCCGGCATGCCGCCCTGCAGTGCCGAAAGGGTCTGCACCGGTTCGAGCACCGGTGACACCGCGATGACACGCGCGAGGTTGAGTCCTGCCACACCGGCCTGCGCAGCGACGCGCAGCATGAAATTGCCGCCGAGGGAGAACCCCACCAGCTGCAGCGGCCCACCGTCCCACAGGCGCTGCAAGGCCGCGACGGCGCCGACGACCTCCGGCAGGCGGCAGGAGTGGAACAGCTCGCGGTTCAGATGATGCGTGTCACCGTGATCGCGCAGGTTGAGCCGCACCACCGGAAAGCCGCGCTCGAACAATCGTCGCGCGAGCGATAGCACGTACAGCGAGGCGGCGTTGCCCTCCCAGCCGTGCAGCAGCACGACCGGCACGGCGGCGCTGTGCGCAGGCCTCGAGATGAAGCACTGCAGGCGCACGCCCTCGCCACAGTCGAGCAGTACTTCGCGCGCCGCCGCGAGCAGCGGCGCGGACTCACGCAGCAGCCGGCCGCGGCGCCACGCGGTGCTCGCGAGCATCGATTGCACGTGATGGTTGCGGAGCCAGCGCGCCGGCCGGAAGTCATCGTCGTGGGTCGGCACGGGCTGAAACGTCGGTTTCAATGCAGGCGGATCTCGATCCTGTTGTTCGAAGCCGCGGCGCGGTTCCACTCACCGGCGAGGAGCTCGGGGGTCGCCTGGGGATAAGCGGCCAGCACATTCGCCGGGTCGCCCGCCGATACCTGCACCTGGAGCGCGCCGTGGGTGCTGCTGCGAATCTCGCCGATGAGGTTGGCGAGCGCGAGCGGGATGCGCTGGTTGATGGTGAGTGCGTCTTCCGAGGGGTTGCCGACCAGATCGCACCGGGCGAACGACATCTCATCCGGCGCAGGCGAGTAGCCCTCGGGTGCGTTGCCCACCAGGCAGAAGCGTCCCGCGAAGGTCTTGATGTCTGCAACGCCGGTCACCTTCTGGCGCGCCAGCCGGTAGAGCTGCTGGCGGATGAGATCCAGCCGCGTGCCCGTGAGCGGCTCGGCTCCGTAAGGCACCGGCACGATGACTGGCCTCGCCTGGTCCGCCGCGGCCGTCTGTGAGGCGGAGGTGGAAGATGCGGATGTTTCCGCCGCCGCCGGCGGGGAAATGCCCGGCGCAATGAGCGCCGGCTGCGCACGCAGCTGTGCGACTTCGACCTCGAGCCGCTCGAGGACTCTCACGCTGCGCCACCAGAGCGCGCTGCTCGCGAGCGCAATCGCGAGCGCCGCGCAGGCGACGATCCATGCCCACGGCACGCTGGCCGGAGGCGGCGGCGGCTCGACCGGTGGAAGCGGCGCTGGCGGCGGCAGTGATTCCAGCAGCAGTGCGCGCACCTCGGCAGTGATGCGATCGGTCTGGGTGTCGACGCCAGCCACCAGCGCGCGGCGCAGCTCCGCGAAGTGCTCGCGCAGCGTGCTCTCGGTGAGTACCCGCGGCGCGGGTATTCCCGATTCGGCAGGCGTGCGCACTTCGACCGGGGTGAAGCTCGACTGCTCGCTGGTGCGGCGATCGGGCACGAGATGCAGCTGGTAGAGCACTTTGGAGACATCCGCCGGCTTGATCTGCTTCGGCAGCACGCCGAGCGCCCCGAGCGCGCGCGCCTGCCCGAGGTACACCTCACCCTCCTGCGAGGTGTACATCATGATGGGGATCGTGGCCGTGCGCGGATCGTTCTTGATGGCGCGCACCGCCTGCAGGCCGTCCATGCCAGTCATCAGGTGATCCATGAAGATCACATCCGGGCAGTTGCTGCTGAGGTACTCGATCGCGGCCTCGGCGCTCTCGGCGCTGTCGACGTCGATGTCGTACTTCTCCAGAACGCGGGCGAGAAACAGGCGCGCGGACTTGGAATCGTCCACGATCAAAGCCCGCTTTGCCCCCATGCCCCGCTCCCAACGCCTGCGGTTCGCTACCGCCGGCAGTGTAGCGGAGAACTCCGGGTGTTCAACTGCCACCAGGGCGTAAATACTGAGACGCAGTCGGCGATCTGCCACCGGCTGCCGGCGGGATTTCCGCCTGCTTCAGGCGGGCATGCGCACCGCGCGCGGCGCCGCGCGCAGCTCACGGTAGATGTCCGCGAGTCGCCGCGCCATCGCGGCGGATGACCAGGTGCGCGCGTGCGCGCGCCCGCGCGCCGCCATCTCAGCGCGCAGCTGCGCGTCGCCGAGCACGCGCACCACTGCCGCCGCAAACGCAGCGCGCTCCTCCGGCACGATCAGCGCGCCGCTGCCGGGCAACACCGAGCGGGTCCCGAGCTCGGCGGTCGATACCACGGGCGCCCCCTGCGCCATCGCCTCGAGCAGCACCAGCCCCTGCGTCTCGGTGCGCGAAGCGAATACGAACACGTTGGCTGCTGCGTAGCAGTCGAGCAGTGCGCTGTCGCGCGCGAGATAGCCGGCAAAATGCACCTGCGCATCGAGGCCGAGTGCGGCGACCCGCGCGCGCAGCGCCGCGCGTGCCGGTCCTTCGCCGGCGATCACCAGCAGCGCCCGGGGCACCGACTTCAGCACCTCGACGAACACCTGCAGCAGAAAGCCGATGTTTTTCTCGTGCGCGACGCGACCAATGTAGGTGACCAGCGGACGGTCGGCGTCGATGCCCGCCTGGGCGCGGAAAGCACCACCGTTCCCGCTGCGGAAGCAGTCCGGTGCGAGCCCCGTCGGCAGGATGTGAATCGGGGTGCGCACACCGTAGGCCTCGAGCACAGCGCGCATCGGCTCCGAGGGCGCGATCAGCGCCTGCACGGCGGCGCATTGCGAGCGCGTGAAGCTGCGCGCCAGGAAACGGCTGAGGGTGTGCGGCACCACCGGCAGGTAGTGATGCAGGTATTCCTCGAAGAAGGTGTGATAGGTCGCCACGCACGGGATCCCGATGCGGCGTGCGCAGCGCACGCCGGCGTAGTGTGCGAGGAACGGGGTATGGATGTGCACGAGATCGAACTCCCCGCGCGGCAGTGCGTCGAGGGCGCGCGTCAGTGCGCGCCACGACATGCGCCGGTCCTCGGGGTCCCCTGGCACGCGCGCCGCCGGGATGCGCAGCACACTCTCCTCGCCAGGCAAGTCTTCCCCACCGCCGCTCGCGCCGCCGGTCGCCGCAGCAGGGGGCGCGGGGGACGCCGGCGCGGCGGGCGTGTATCGCGGCGCGACGAGCAGCGTGTCGACCCCGCAGTTGGCGAGGTCCTGGCGAAAAGTGCGTATCGAGGTCGAGACGCCGTTGACGCGCGGGAAGTAAACGTCGGAAAGGAGGAGTACGCGCACCTCAGGCGACGGCGAGACCCAGCTCCGCCAGCGCGGCGCCGATGGAGGCGCCGGCGAGCACGTCGGTCGGATAGTGCAACCCGAGAACCACGCGCGAGCCGGCGATCAGCGCCGTGAGCGGCAGCAACACCCACGCGAGCTCGGGAAAATGAGCACACGCCTGCCAGGTGAAGGACACCGCGTGCAAAGTGTGCCCTGAAGGGAAGCTGTAGCGGTCGAGCGGTGCTGCGGCCTGGTTGATGGCCGCGTGCGTAATGAACGGTCGCTCGCGCACGAACAGCCGCTTGAGCAGCGTATAGAGCACCACCCCGAGCACGCCGGTGAGGGCCATGACGATTGCGGGCTTCATCGCTGCCGCACCGTAAAGCACGGGCAGCGCAAGAATCAGCACGTACCAGAGGATGCCATCACCGAGACGGCTGGCGATCTGGAACACTCGCCGCTGCAGCGGGCGCTGCGCGCCGCGGTTCAGCCGGCAGCAGAGGCCGTATTCGGCCGCATCGACCCGCGCCATGAAACTCGTCAAACCTGTCGCCTTCATGTGGCCCCGCCCTCCGTTGGATTGGCCCATGAGTGGACGCTTACAGCCTCGCCCAGGCCCGCGTCACTCCCATGACGGAAACATGAAAGTTTTGTTTCCCCAATGAGTTAGCTGCGATTTTCTGTGCGCCACTTCACATATTTCGGCATTTAAGTGGTAGCCCTCATGCAGCGCAATGCCTCGTTATGACAGATTTTCGGACGCTCGAACCTCAGGAGTCACATATGAAGAAAATCAAATCGACTCTGCTTGCCCTTGCCCTGCTGAACTCGCTGCTGGCCGCAACGGACGTGACAGCTCAGCAAGCCCTCACGGGAGTGAAGCATCAGAGTTACGCCGTCGTAGTCCTCCCGCCGACCGGCGGCGGCTCGAACACCCTGCTTCCCGGCTACCTCTTTTTTGCGCCGCTGACGCCTGGGGGAACCGCCGGAGTCCTTTCGGACACGAGCACCCCTGGGGTGTCCAGCTCGTACACCTGGACCGCCGGGCGAAAAGTCACTCTCCAGCCACTGCCGCAGCTGCCTGGCCTCAGCGGCACGAACACGTGGCTCAACCGGATCAACGTCTGGGGCCTGTCTGCCGGTTACGGGACGCGTCTGGATGGCACCGGAGCCTCCTTCGACCAGGCCACTCTCTGGCTGCCGAATGGCCGGGTCTTCCCGCTCCAGGCGCCGGCTGGTGCGCAGAGCCATGCGGTGTGGGTCAATGACTTCGGGCAGGCGTCCGGCTGGATCGCCCCGGACTCCATCGACGATGGGTGCTCGTTCGGCATCAACTTCCAATCCCAGGCCGTGATGTGGCAGTTCGGTGTGCCGCGGTCCCTGGGGACACTCGGCGGTACGAACAGCTCCGCCGCGTTCATCAACGATCGCGGACAGGTTACGGGTAATTCGCAAACCTCCGACGTGCCCGACAGCATCACTGGCTGTCCGCCGTTCGACCCCTTCGTCTGGCAGAACGGCAAGATGACCGACATCAACCCGGGCAATTTCGGCGGAGCGCAGGGCGACATCAACTTCCTCAGCAATGCCGGGCACGCGGTGGGATTCGGCACGCTCACGGGAGAGCTCTCCTTCCATGCCTTTATGTGGAAGGGCGGGACGCTGACAGACCTGAGTACCACCGGGAGCCTCGGGGGTGGCGTGGATATCGCTTTCAACGTCAGCGAGCGTGGCCACACCGTCGGCATCAGCACCACGCCCGCGGGGACAGTCCTCGCAGTACTGTGGCGCGATGGAACGTTCACTAGTCTCTCCTGAAGGCGACGACAACAGTGAGCCTTTCCGTATCAACTCGCGCGACCAGGTGGTCGGAGCATCCTTCTCCTCCGCGACGGGTGCAGAACACGCGTTCATCTGGGAGAACGGCCAGATGACCGACCTCAACGCGCTCATTCCCGCCGGTGCGGGCCTGTTGCTGCTCTCTGCCAACTGGATCGATGACGACGGCGTGATTGCCGCGCTGGCGGCAGTCACTGCGGGCCCCGACACCGGCACTGAGCGCGCGGTGCTGTTGTTTCCGACCGGCAGGTGGGAAGACGACGCGGGCACCCGGTCGGCGGTTGCACCCCGCGCTGCGATGATTGCTGGACCCTCGCAGGCTGCGGCGTCAGCCGCCACCCCGCGAGCGCTGAGCAGGACACCGGACGGACGGGTGAACCCACTGCTGTTGCATCCATTCTCACCGGCGAAGCTGCTGGGTAAGGCACCCTGAGCTGCCGGCAGCCGGATGAGCCGGCCGCGACGGGCGGCGACGGCGCTCTCAGCGCGCCCGCAGCCGCCCGAGCGCCGCGGCGGTGAAGCGTTGGTCGGAACCCGGTGCGTAACAGATGTACAGCGATGGCTCGGTGAGCTCGAGCTCGAGCACCCGCGGCTGACCGGCCGCATCGCGGACCAGGTCGACGCGCGCGTACAGCAGCTGGCCGAATGGCACCTGTGCCACGGCGCGCCGGGCAACCGCGAGCTCTTCCGCGCTGGCAACGCGCGGGCTGATCTTCTCGGGAGCGAACAGCGCTGCGGTGGCCGCTGCGCCCGCCGGCAGCAGCGGTCCCTTGCGGATCGCATGACTGAAGGCGCCCTCGATGAAGACGAGCGCAGTCTCCCCGTCGCGATCCACGCGCTCGAGATAAGGTTGCAGCATCATGCTGCGCCCCGCCGCCAGCAGCGGCTGCAGGTGCGCGAGCATCTCGCCGATAGCGGTGCGCGCGTGGCGCCGCGCATCGCGTGAGCCGGCGCCGACCGCGGGCTTGACGACGACCTCGGCGCAGGTGTGGCGCGCCAGAAACGCCTCGAGCACCGGCCGCGGCTCCGCGCCTGCATCGATGAAGGTCGTCGCCACGACCGGCACCTCGCCCGCGGCGAGGTCACGCAGGTAATGCTTGTCGGCGTTCCAGCGCACCACCGGCGGCGGGTTGAGCAACAGCGTGAGGCCGGCGGTGCGCTCCACCCAGGCGAGGAACTGTGGCAGCCGCTCGGTGTAGTCCCACGCCGAGCGCAACAGCGCGAGGTCGAAGCGCTCCCAGTCGACCGCCGCATCGTCCCAGTCGCTGATCTCGGCCTGCACACCCGCGGCGGCGAAAGCCGCCAGCAGCACCGGCAGATCGCCATCGAGGCCGCGCGCGGCGCGCGCGGTCACGAGCGCAACCGCCGTCGTCACTCGCGGATTCCCGTACCGCGATTCATCAGCGCCACTGCCGCCGCGAACAGCAACAGCGCAGCGGCAGTCATCAGCGCGAAGGCCGCGCCGATTTCCACATCGGAAACGCCGAGGAAGCCGAAGCGGAAGGCGTTCACCATGTAGAGGATCGGGTTCGCGTACGAGAGGCTGCGTGCCCAGCCAGGCAGCAGGCTTACCGAGTAGAACACGCCGCCGAAGTAGGTGAGCGGAGTCAACACGAAGGCCGGAATCCAGTTCACCTGGTCGAAGTTTTTGGCGAACAGCGCATTCAGGAACCCAGCGAGCGCGAAGGTGAGCGAAGTGAGCAGCAGCGCCGACAGCACCACCAGCAGGTGATGCACGTGCAGATGCGTGAATACCAGCGACACCACGGTCACCGCGGCGCCCACCAGCAGGCCGCGCAACACACCGCCGGTGGCGTAGCCGCCGACGATTACCCAGTTCGGCAGCGGGGAAACCAGCATCTCCTCGACGTGCTTGCCGAACTTGGCGCCGAAGAAGGAGGCCACGACGTTGCCATAGGAGTTGGTGATCACCGACATCATGATGAGGCCGGGCGCGATGTACTGCTTGTAGTCGAAGCCTTCCATAGCGCCGACGCGCCGGCCGATGAGACTGCCGAAGATCGCGAAGTACAGCACCGCGGTAACCACCGAGGGCACGATGGTCTGGCCCCAGATGCGGATGATGCGGCCATACTCGCGGATGACGATCGTCTTGAAGCCGATCCAGCGCACCACGTTGAGGCGGATAGGCGCGGAGGCCGACTGCGCCACGCTGCTCATCAGGTTGTCCCGACCTGCGCCCGAGCACCGCTCGCGGCCGCCGCGGGCAGCGCCGTGCCGTTGCGCGGGCTGTCACCGGAGGCGCCACGGCCCTCGACCAGTTGCATGAAGATCTCCTCCAGGCGGTTCACCTTGTTGCGCATGCTCAGCACCTCGATGCCGAGCGCGCTCAGGCGGGCGAAGATCCCGTTCAGACTCTCCTCCTTCGATATCTCCACCTCGAGCGTGTGGTCATCGACCAGCGTCACGACGTAGCCCGGCAGCGGCGGCGCCACCGCCAGCGGGGTGCGCAGGTTGAGCACGAAGGTCTCGACGTGCAGACGGCGCAGCAGACTGCTCATGCGATCGCGCTCGACGATGCGGCCGCCGTTGATGATGGCGATGTTGCGGCACAGTGTCTCGGCCTCCTCCAGGTAGTGCGTGGTGAGGATGATGGTGGTGCCGCGTGCATTGATATCGCGCAGGAAGTCCCACATCGAGCGACGGATCTCGATATCGACGCCGGCTGTCGGCTCATCCAGGATCAGCAGCCGCGGCTCGTGCATGAGCGCCCTGGCGATCATCAGCCGGCGCTTCATGCCGCCGGAGAGCGCGCGCGACATGCTATTGCGCTTGTCCCACAGCTGCAGCTGCTTCAGGTATTTCTCCGCGCGCACTCGCGCTACGGGACGCGGAATGCCGTAGAACCCCGCCTGGTTCACCACGATGGTGAACGGGCTCTCGAACATGTTGAAGTTGATTTCCTGCGGCACGATGCCGATACAGGCCTTGGCGGCCTCCAGCTCGCGGTCGATGTCGTGCCCGAACACGCAGGCAGTGCCGGCGCTCTTGTTGACGAGCGAGGTGATGATGCCGATGAGCGTGGTCTTGCCCGCGCCGTTGGGGCCGAGCAGCGCGAAGAAATCGCCGCGCTCGACGTCCAGATCGATGCCGCGCAGCGCCTGCACGCCGTTGCCGTAGGTCTTGGTGAGTCCGCGGACCGAGAGCGCATTCATGAGCGGGAGGATCGGGTCTGGCGCTCGCCGGTGCAAGAGAGGGCGCCGCAGGCGCCGGGCGGGCCGCCACGCGGAGGCCTGCGCCATGCCTCGAGCGGGGTATTGACGGCGCGCCGACCGCGCCCGCCATCAACTCAAAAAGCGCAGCGGCGCGCCGTGCGGGAGTTGCGCTGTTGGATGGAAGGGAGTTAGGAAATCAGCGCAACGGCTCGCGCGCGCGCTTCTCCCTCGCGGACGCCTTCACTCGTGTGCGCCACACCTCGTACGGGTCCCAGCCTGGTCGTGGAGTCGCGAGTGTTTGCAGATCGTGTTGGTCGAGGTCGAGTTCGTCCAGATCACTCACCGTCCCGGTGAATTCCTCATTCGCCGCCGGCGTCAGCCGCTCACGTGCGGGGATTCCTTCCGCATTTTTCCGTTTCATCTCGTCGCGCTCCTGCTTATGTCGACCAGACCTTTATATGTTGCTTCCTTAACCCGCATGCACTCTCCATAGTGCGACGCGGCTCACAGAGTCTATGTCGTCTGCGGAACAAAAGCTAACGGGCGAAGTGCCTGATTATGTTAAGGTTGTGTTTATCCGCAACAGGTTATGTCAGCTGCATCCTAAGGTCGTGTCGGCGCCACCGCACGTGAAGATTCCTCACGTTGGTTTACATCAATCCGCGAAGTAACGGGCCAGGTATTCCTCGAAGGTGCCGCGATCGGCCGTCTCGATCGACTGTTGCGCCGCAAGGGACTCGCGGGCTTCGCGGGAGAACTCGCGCAGACGCTCTTCGTTGGGCGGGTAGAGGTCGAGAAAATAAGCCTTGTGGGTCGCGGACATGCGTAGCGCGAGATCGAAGAAGGATTCTCCGGCTGTCAGCTCCGTCAGAAGCCGGGCCGAGGGCGTGAGCGTAACGTCTTCGATCTTGGCCGCCTGAGTGGCGAGCGCCTGAGAGTAGGGCCGGGCCGGATCACCCTGGTCCAGAACTTCGCAGATGCCGGTCATCCCATCGAGCAGCTCGCGCGCCCATTCGCGCATCGGCACGCTCCGTCCCTCGCGCCATAGCGCGAGCCCCTGCTCACGTCCGCGCCGCGCGACCGTAACGTGGTTCTCATCCAGCGTTCCCTGCTCGGCGCTGGCAATTGGGGCGCTGTCCTTCATCAGACACAGCGCGAGAAACGCCTCGAGGAAACGCAGCTTGTTCTGGTTGACGCCGACCGGGTCGAAGGCACTCACATCGAGCGCGCGTACCTCGACGTACTCGACGCCGGCGCGCCGCAGCGCCTTGGTGGGGCGTTCGCCTGAACGCGCCACGCGCTTCGGGCGAATGAAGCTGTAGTACTCGTTCTCGATCTGCAGGACGTTGGCGTTCAGCTGCCGCCACTCGCCGTTCACCTCGACGCCGAGCGCCTCATACGGCGGGAACGGTGTGGTGATGGCACGCGTAAGGTCGTGCACGTATTCCTCAAGAGTGTTTACCGACACCGACAGCCCCGCCTGGTTGCGATTGCGGTAACCGACATCGCTCATACGCAGGCTGGTGGCGTGGGGCGCAAACGCCGTGCCTTCGCTGAAGTCATCGAGCCCGAAACGGCGGCCGCGCAGGAACGACTTGCACACCACCGGCGAGACCCCGAACAGGTAGAGCACCAGCCACCCGTAGCGGCGGTAGTTGCGCAGCAGATCGAAATAGCACGCGGACACGAACGGCTGCCCGTGTCCGGTCGCACCCCGCGCAGCCGCCCAGGCCTCCCAGAACGGCGGCGGGAAGGAATAGTTGAAGTGCACACCGGAGATCGCCTGCATCATGCGCCCGTAGCGCAGGCCGAGCCCGTTGCGGTAGACGGTCTTCATGCGGCCGATGTGCGAGCTGCCGTACTGCGCGAGCGGAATCTCCGCATCGCTCTCGATCGCGCACGGCATGCTGGTCGCCCACAGCAGTTCATCCCCCAGGTGGCGATAGACGAACTGGTGCAGGTCGAGCAGGTACTGCAGCAGCTCCCAGCTGTGGGTAAATGCCGGCGTCACCAGCTCGATCAGGGCCTCGGAGTAGTCGGTCGTGATGTGCTCGTTGGTGAGCGCTGAGCCTAGGGCTGCCGGGTGCGGCGTGTGCGCCAGGCTGCCCGATGGCAGCACGCGCAGCGATTCCTTCTCCACGCCTTTGTACCCGCCCTGCAGCCGTTGCGGCTCGCCGCCGTTCAGCAGGGCGGCGAGCCGGCGCTCGAATACCCGATCGATGCCTGGCCGGCTCATGCGCTCGCGCCGTGCATCGGACTACCAGGCGCGGCGCCCGCTGAGCACCTCGAGCAGCAGGGTGAGGTCACCCCGCAGGCTGTAGAGCGGATGACGGAAGGTGGCCGGCGAGTTGCGCTCGAACAGCCAGTGCCCGAGCCACGCGGGCAGATACCCCACGAGCGGCGCCGCGAGCAGCCACCCCCAGCGACCCAGCAAGAGCGCAGCGGTCGCGAGGAGCAGTGCCAGCAACGTACCGGCGATGTGCAGGCGACACGATGTGCGGTTGGTGTGCTGTTGCAGATAATAAGGATAGAACTCGCGAAAGCTCGCAAACTGCGACGGCTCCATTGCCCGGGCATCTTGCCGTTTCGGCCCTCATGCACGCAAATCAAAGGCCAGGCGCAGCAGGCTCGCGACCGTGCACAGCAGCACCGCCGCCAGCGGCGGCGCACGGCCGCTCCAGAGCAACAGCAGGGCGATCGCGGCGACGGCCAGGTCGACACCGTCGTGCACCGCGTTCACCCACACCGGGTCATAGAGCGCCGCCGCGAGGACACCGACGACCGCCGCATTGACCCCGGTGAGCGCTGCACCCAGGCGCGCGTGCTGCGCCAACTTGCTCCACAGCGACGACCCCGCCAGCGCCAGCAGCAGTCCCGGCGCGAAGATGGCCGCGAGGGCGAGCGCGGCCCCCCCTGCCGGTGCGGCGGGTGCGGCCACGGCGCCGAGATAGGCTGCCACCGTGAAAAGTGGCCCCGGTACCGCCTGCGCGAGGCCGTAGCCCGCTAGGAAAGCATCATCCGAGAGCCAGCCTGCCGGCACCAGCGCTGCGCGCAGCAAAGGCAGCACGACGTGTCCTCCACCGAATACCAGCGCGCCGGCGCGGTAGAACACCTGCGCCAGAGCGACGCCGCTCTCCGGGTAGCGCCACGAGAGCGGTGGCAGCGTAACGAGCAGCAGCAGGAACACGGCGAGCGCCGCCGTCGCAGGCCGCCATTGCACCGCAGCTCTGGTCACGGGTACTGCCGTGGGGTGGCACCACAGCAGTCCCGCGGCTGCGGCCGCCGCCAGTACCACGAGCTGTGCGTTCGCGTCGCCGGTTGCAAGCAGCAGCGCCATTGCGCCCAGCGCGATGAGCCAGGTAGCCGCGTCGCTGCAGAGCCGCCGCGCCATGCTCCACACCGCCTGCGCAACCACCGCCACCGCAACCAGCTTCAGCCCGTGCACGAGTGCGCCCGCGAGCGGTCCATGAAGGTGCGCGGCGAGCCGCGCGCAGGCGTACAGGAGCAGCGCCGAGGGCAGCGTGAATCCGAGCCAGGCCGCGAGTGCGCCGCGCCAGCCCGCACGATGCAGACCGATGAGAAAACCGACCTGGCTGCTGGTCGGCCCGGGAAGGATCTGGCACAGCCCGACGAGCGATGCGTACTCCTCGCTGCTCAGCCAGGCGAGCTCACGTACGTACACCCGCTCGAAGTAACCGAGGTGCGCGATGGGTCCGCCGAAGGAACCGAGTCCCAGCCGCAGCGCGACACGCAGCACCTCCGCCACGCTGCCCGGCGTGGGTGATGCTTGCTGCGGCATCTAGGAAGAGGCGAGCAGATCCCCGCGCCAGGCCTTGCCGTGTCGGTAGGCGTCCAGCCGCTCCTGCATCGCACGGGTCTTCCAGCGCAGAGCCGAAGCCTTTTCCACCGCAATCTGCTGCTGCGCAGTGGCGTTGCGAAAATCGCCGTTGGCAGCGTAGGCGGCGGCCACCGACTCGAACATCTGCGGATCGCTCTTGATCTCCCCCGCGGACAGGCGCCGCGCAAGCTCGAGCGCTGCCGGTGCATTGCGCACGGCATCGACAGGCGACGCGGCGAACAGCGCGACGACGTGCTTGCGCACGTAGTAGGAGTCGGCGTGCGCTGCCTGCTCGAGCAGCGCACGTGCCTGCTCCAGCTGCGCGGCGCCCGCCGTGCCCCCGAGCAGATCGCGTGCGAGCAGCAGTTGCGCTGCCGCGCTACCACCTTCGGCAGCGTGGCGCAGCCAAACCTCGCCGTCTGCGCGTGGGTGGCAGGCAGCACTCGCCCGCAGCTGGCTCGCGACCCAGTACTGCGCGTCGGCATTGCCGTCGCGCGCCGCGCCGAGCAACAGCTGCTCGGCGCGCGCGTTGGTGATGCCGAGCGAGGGTTCGTACGCTCCGGCAAGCCCGAGGAGGTAGGAGGCCGCCGGGTCACCCGCCTCGGCCGCCGACCGTACACTGCGAACCTGCTCGGTGTTCGCCAGCGACCCGGTCCCCCTTGCGAAGAGTGTTTTCGCCTCGAGGCGCGAGGCCGCGGGGCCCCCCGCTCCCTGCGCGGGAGCGAACTGCGAGTTGAGCCATGCCTCCACTGCCGCGGCGGCAAACCCTTGCGCCGGGAGCGCGAGCAGCACCTCGGGATCGCGCGCATGGCCGTCTGTGCCGATCGTCAACGCGGTGATCACCAGCGCCGGGTAGCGGGCGATCGCCGCATCCGATGTATCGGGTTCGGTCGCCGCGGCGACACTCGCCGGCCGCAGGTCGCGGCAGGTGAATTCCGGGTTTACGATGCCCTGTGCATGCAGCGCCTCGGGCCCGTAACGCGCCATGATCGCCGCGGCCGCGCGCGTCTCCTCGGCGTTGAGGCTTGCAGTGAGACCCCGCAGACGATCGCCGACCAGCTGACCGCAGCCATTACCGGCAGCCGCTTCGAGCCATCCGGCACCGCTGCCAGGATCTTTCGGGCCACCCTGACCGTGCAGCGCCATGGCGCCGAGATTGAACTGCGAGGAGCAATCGCCGAGCTCCGCGAGCGAGAGGAACCCGGCGTGAGCGGCATCGTAGTGACCCGCCCGGTATTCGCTCAACGCACTCTGGAAGCTCGAGGTCGCCCATGCCGCCGGCAGGCAAGCCCCGGCGATGATCACCCAGCCGGCCACGGCCGACGCAGCCACACCCTTTCTACCCATGCTAGTCAGCGCTCCACGATGGCGGTGACGCCCATCCCGCCCGCAGTACACACCGAGATCAGCCCACGCTTTGCGGTGGCATTCCCGGCGAGCAGCTTGGCGAGTGTGGCGAGAATGCGCGTGCCGGTGGCAGCAAAGGGGTGGCCGAGAGCCACGCTGCCGCCTTTCACGTTGAGCCGCGCGCGCTCGATGCTGCCGAGCGGTGCCGGCAATCCCAACACCTCGCGGCAGTACTGCGGTGACTCCCAGGCCTTGAGCGTGCACAGCACCTGTGCCGCGAACGCCTCGTGTATCTCGTAGTAGTCGAATTCCTGCAGCGTTACGCCGGCATCGCGCAGCATCGCCGGCACGGCGTAGGTGGGAGCCATCAACAGGCCTTCCTTGGCGCCTACGAAATCGACCGCCCAGGCCTTGCCGTAGCGCAGGTAGGCGAGTACCGGCAGGGAGCGCTTCGCCGCCCACTCCGGGGTCGCGAGCAATACCGCGCTCGCGCCGTCGGTGAGCGGAGTGCTGTTGCCGGCGGTGAGCGTACCGTCGGCAGCAAAGCTCGGGCGCAACCGTGCGAGTCTCTCGAGTGAGGTGTCCGCGCGCACGTTGTTGTCGGTCTTGAGGCCGAGGTAAGGCACCACCAGGTCGTCGTAGAAGCCCTCGCGCCAGGCGCTCGCCGCCTTGAGATGACTGTCGTTGGCGAGTTCATCCTGCTCTGCGCGCGTCACCTGCCACTGCTTCGCCATGAGCTCGGTGTGCTGCCCCATGGACAGCCCCGTGCGCGGCTCGACCACCGCGGGCAGCACGGGCTTGAAATGCTTCGGACGCAGGCCGAACCAGGGGGCGAGGCGTTGCCAGGCGCTGCGTCCGCGGTAGCTGGCGAGCAGCAGCTGCTGATACGAGCGCGGGTAGACAACCGGTGCATCGCTGATCGAATCGGTGCCACCGGCGATGCCGGCCTCGATCTGCCCGAGCGCGATCTTGTTGCCGATGTCGATGGCGGCTTCGAGGCTCGTGCCGCAGGCGCGCTGCAGGTCGAGCCCGGGGGTGTGCGGATCGAGGCCGCTCGAGAGCACGCACTCGCGCACCAGGTTGTAATCGCGCGAGTGCTTCATGACTGCGCCGGCCGCCACATCGCCAAGCCGCTCGCCCTGGAGGCGGAAGCGCTCGACCACGGCGCGCAACGCGGCGGTCAGCATGTCCTGATTGCCGGCCGTGGCGTAAGCGGAGTAGGAGCGCGCGAATGGAATACGTACGCCACCGACGATGGCGACCCGCTTGATGACGGATCCGACCTGCATGAATCCCTCCCCCTGGCGCGGCGCGTTAGAATGCCACCCTATGGGCGAATTCACCACCATCATGGCGCGCGATGGTCATGAGTTTCAGGCATGGCTCGCGGCGGCACCCGGCCGTCCACGCGGCGCGCTGCTGGTGATCCAGGAGATCTTCGGCGTCAACAGTCATATCCGCAGAGTGACCGACGAGCTCGCCGCCGCCGGTTACACGGCCATCGCGCCGAGCCTGTTCGATCGGGTGCGCCGAGGAATAGAGCTCGCCTACACTCCCGCGGACATGCAGGAGGGCGTCGGGTACGTAAAGCAGCTCGACCCGCAGGCCACCCGGCGCGATCTCGCCGCGGCGCTCGCAGTGGTGAAGTATTCCGGGCGCGCGGGCGCCGTCGGCTACTGCTGGGGCGGATCGCAGGCGTACCTCGCGGCCTGCGAGCTGCCGCTCGCCTGCGCGGTGGTTTATTACGGCAAGGTGGTGAGCTACCTGGACCGCAAGCCGCGTTGCCCGGTGATGTATCACTACGGGAGCGACGATCAGAGCATCCCGCTGGCCGACGTCGAGCGGATCCGCGAGGCCTACCCGCAGGCCGCGCTCTACATCTACGAGGGCGCAGGCCACGGCTTCAACTGCGAGCAGCGCGGCAGCTACAACCCGCAGGCCGCAGCGCTGGCACGCACGCACACGCTGGAGTTCTTCGCCCGCTACGTCGACCGCACGCCCGGCGCTGCACCGCCATCATCCGAGGGAGAGTCTGCGTCATGAAACTGCGCGATCCGGATCTGCTGCGCACGCGCGCCTTCATCGGCGGCAAATGGCTGGATGCGACGAGCGGCGCCACCCATGCCGTGGTCAATCCCGCAACCCGTGAGCCGATCGGCACCGTCCCCGACATGGGGGCCGCCGAGACGCGCCGCGCGATCGAGGCCGCGGCGGATGCGTTCCCGGCATGGGCTGCGCTCACCGCCAAGGAGCGTGCCGCCATCCTGCGGCGCTGGTACGAACTGCTGATGGCCAACCAGGACGATCTCGCCACGCTCATGACCGCCGAGCAGGGCAAACCGCTGGCCGAAGCCAAAGGTGAGATCGGCTACGGCGCCGCCTTCATCGAATGGTTCGCCGAGGAAGGCAAGCGGCTGTACGGCGATGTGATCCCTCCGCATCAAGGCGATCGGCGGCTGCTGGTGTTACGACAGCCGGTGGGCGTGGTTGCCGCCATTACACCGTGGAATTTTCCATTCGCGATGATCACCCGCAAGGCGGGCCCGGCGCTCGCCGCGGGTTGCACCATAGTCATAAAGCCCGCGAGCCAGACACCCTACTCGGCGCTCGCGGCAGCGGCGCTCGCGGCACGCGCCGGCGTACCGGCCGGAGTGCTGAACGTCATCACCGGCGTCGATGCCGCCGCCATCGGCGCCGAGCTCACCGCCAATCCGGCGGTGCGCAAGGTCACTTTCACCGGCTCGACCGCGGTCGGCAAGAAGCTCATGGCCCAGTGCGCCGGCACGGTGAAGAAGCTGACCATGGAGCTCGGCGGCAACGCACCGTTCATCGTGTTCGAGGACGCGGACCTCGACGCCGCGGTGGCCGGAGCTGTTGCCAGCAAGTACCGCAACAGCGGTCAGACCTGCGTGTGCGCCAACCGGCTGTTGGTGCACGCGCCGGTGTACGAAGCCTTCGCCGGCAAGCTGGTGGACGCGGTAGCAAAGCTGCGGGTCGGCGATGGGCTCAAGGGCCCGACCGATCAGGGACCCTTGATCGACGCCAGCGCGCTCGCCAAGGTGGAGCAGCACATCGACGACGCGGTGGCCAGGGGCGCGCGCGTCGCAATCGGCGGACGGCGCCATGCGCTCGGGGGAACCTTCTTCGAGCCGACCGTAGTCACCGAGGTAACCCCCGCCATGCGCTTCGCGCGTGAGGAGACCTTCGGCCCGATCGCGCCGCTGTTCCGTTTCGAGAGCGAGCAGGACGCCATTCGCATGGCGAACGACACGGAGTTCGGTCTGGCGGCATACTTCTATACACGCGATCTGGCGCGCTCGTGGCGGGTCGCCGAAGCGCTCGAGTACGGCATGATCGGCCTCAACACCGGAATTCTCTCCACCGAGGTTGCACCCTTCGGCGGAGTCAAGGAGTCCGGCATCGGCCGTGAAGGCTCCAGGTACGGCATCCTCGACTACACCGAGCTGAAATTCGTGTGCGTCGGACTCCGTTGAGCACCGAGCGCATCGGCATCCTGCTGGTCAACTCCGGCACGCCCGCGGCGCCGGAGCCCGCCGCGGTGCGTGCATTCCTGGCGCGCTTCCTCGCCGACCCGCGCGTGGTGGAGTTGCCGCGCGCGCTGTGGCTGCCACTTCTCTACGGGGTAATCCTCCCCTGGCGCCCGGCACGCATCGCGCGCAAGTACCGCCGCATCTGGTCGGATTCCGGCTCGCCGTTGCGCGATCTCACCGTGCGGTTACGCACCGAGCTCGCCGCGGTGCTCGCGCAACGCATGCTGGCGCCGCTGCAGGTGGAGCTCGGCATGCTCTACAGTCCACCCGATGTCGGGGCTGCGCTCGAGCAGCTGCGCACGGGCGGTGCGCAGCGGCTGCTGGTGTTGCCGCTGTTTCCGCAGTACTGCGGTGCGACCACCGGAGCGGCGTTCGATCAGGTGAGCGCCGCGCTGCGCCGCACGCGCTGGCTGCCGGATCTGCAGCTGGTCGCCGACTATCACGATCATCCGGGCTACATCGAAGCACTGCGCGCCAGTGTCGCTGCGCACTGGCAGGCGCACGGCCGCTCGCCGCATCTGCTGATCTCGTTCCACGGCATACCGGAGCGCTACGGCGGCCGGGGCGACCCCTATCATCAACGCTGCCACACCACTGCGCGGCTGCTCGCTGACGAGTTGCTGCTGCAGGAGGGCGAATGGAGCGTGAGCTTCCAGTCGCGCTTTGGACCGGCGCAGTGGCTCAAGCCCTACACGCAGGCGGTGCTCACGGCCATGCCGGCTCGCGGCGTGCGCGAGGTGTCGGTCGTGTGTCCGGGTTTTGCGGTCGACTGCCTCGAGACCCTCGAGGAGATCGCCATCGAGAACCGCGCTGCCTTCATGCAGGCTGGCGGCCAGCGCTTCGAGTATGTGCCGGCACTCAACGCCACTGCCGGCCACGCCCACTGTCTCGCCGATCTCATCGCGCAGCGCTGCCGGGGCTGGATGGAGGGGCTGCGCGAGCACCTGCCGGATACGGCACACGGCACTCGCGCGTGATGTCGCTCGCGCCACTGCCACTCGCCGGCAGCTTCCACGAGTTCAGCGTCGCGGTGCCCGATGTGCGCGGTGCCGTGGAGTTCTACGAGCGGCTCGGATTCAGCCAGGCCACCACCACCGACACCTTCACGCACCCCTATGGAGTGCTGACCGATGCGCGCTTGTTCATCGGGCTGCACCAGCGCGCCGGCGCGTCCCCGACGCTCACCTTCGTGCGGCCGGGAATCGCGGGCAGTCTGGGTGCTTTCGCCGCGGCCGGCATACACCTGACCCGCTGTCACACCGGGGATGAGGTCTTCAACGAGATCGCCTTCAGCGACCCCTTCGGTCATGAGGTCGCAGTGCTCGAGGCGCGCACCTATTCGCCGGTGCCGCGCGATGCCACCGATGTCTCGCTGTGTGGCGACTTCGCCGAGGTGAGCCTGCCCGTGAGGGATTTCTCACTGGCGCGCGCATTCTGGGAGCCATTGGGCTTCGTCGCGGCGGAAGAGGCTCCGGCGCCCTACCCGCACCTCACTCTGACCAGTGACCACCTCGACCTCGCCTTCCACGCGCCGCAGGTGTGCGCGCAGCCGATGCTGGTATTCCGCGCAGCGGACATGCCGGCTCGTCTCGAGCAGCTGCGGACCCTCGGCGTGGCGCTCGCGCCGGCACCCGCACTGGTGCAGGCCGGCGCCGCGGGCAGCGC
>Ga0306925_10000745_pt1 | contig 24706 bp, 24 predicted proteins | sample flu12Cox44000176_FD_203755 | JGI IMG/M metagenome (GOLD analysis project Ga0306925, IMG submission 203755) | Lab enrichment of tropical soil microbial communities from Luquillo Experimental Forest, Puerto Rico - flux8day.12C.oxic.44.000.176 (v2)... | ecosystem: Environmental > Terrestrial >... | reverse complement strand
CTTCACCCACATGGCGAAGCCGATAACGTGCGCTTCCATCGGGTCGTTGGTGACGCGCTTCGGATTCTTGGTGTAGGCCTGCCATTCCTTGATGAACTTCTCGTTCGCCGGCGTCTTGATCGATTCGAAGTAGTTCCAGGCGGCGAGATGGCCGACCAGCGGCTTGGTGTCGATGCCGGCGAGTTCTTCTTCACCAACCGAGAACGCGACCACCGGAATGTCGGTCGCCTTGATGCCCTGGTTGCCGAGCTCCTTGTAGAAGGGAACGTTGGCGTCGCCGTTGATGGTGGAGACCACCGCGGTCTTCTTGCCGGCCGAGCCGAACTTCTTGATGTCGGCCACGATCGTCTGCCAGTCGCTGTGGCCGAACGGCGTGTAGTTGATCATGATGTCTTCGTCCTTGACGCCCTTCGACTTCAGATAGGCTTCAAGGATCTTGTTGGTGGTACGCGGATAGACGTAGTCGGTGCCGGCCAGCACCCAGCGCTTCACCTTTTCGTCCTTCATCAGGTAGTCGACGGCGGGGATCGCCTGCTGGTTGGGCGCAGCACCGGTGTAGAAGACGTTGCGCTCGCTCTCTTCACCCTCGTATTGCACCGGATAGAACAGGATGTTGTTCAACTCCTTAAACACCGGGAGCACGGATTTGCGCGAGACCGAGGTCCAGCAGCCGAACACCACGGCGACCTTGTCCTTGGTAATCAGTTCGCGTGCCTTTTCCGCAAACAGCGGCCAGTTCGAGGCGGGATCGACGACGACGGCCTCGAGCTTCTTGCCGAGCACGCCGCCCTTCTTGTTCTGCTCGTCAATCAGGAAGAGGACGGTGTCCTTCAGCGTGGTCTCGCTGATGGCCATGGTGCCGGAAAGCGAGTGCAACACGCCGACCTTAATGGTGTCATCGGCGGCCTTTGCGGCCGAAAACGCGGTCAGGCCCAGAACCAGACCGGCGGTCGCCGCGAGCCAGCGACGGCGGCTCAGCGTCGCAATGTCATAAGTAAGCTGTGTAAGCATGATCGTGTCGTCTCCCTGACGCAGGCGTTGACGCTTGCGAAACGGCCCCATGGCCGCCTTGCGCGTCATGGAATCGCAAGAACCATGCCACGGTGCGCATATGGGATAAGCGAATGGCTTCGTTGGAGAATCCGGCCCCGTCGGCCGACACGGCCGGATCAGTGCCTAAAATTTCGGCGAAGAAAATGAATGGTTCGTTTGCGAACTGAGCAAGAAATGAGCAGGTGCGGCGATCCGCCGACTCGGCGGCACAAAATTTTGGCATGCCGCCTTTGGAAGATCATCGGGAATTAAGCCTTTGAAATCTCTTCCGGCACGCGCCTGACATTTCACCTTGAAAGTGCCGCGTTCTCGATCCATATGAGCACCAAGACCCTGGAATCACCGGGTCGCCGCGAGCCGCGTGTTCTGAGCCCCATCGGGGCTTTTGGCTTGCCCCTCCAGCTCACAGAACCGACGCCCCAAACACGCTGGGTGTCTTAGACACCACCGCGCGCTCCCGACAGACCATGTCGGGCGCCTGCCACACTTATGGAAAGTACCAGCTTTTGACCTCCTTTCAGAATTTCGGACTTGCCGATCCCATTTCGCGTGCGCTCAAGGAAGAGAATTACCTGACTCCCACGCCCATCCAGGCTCAAACCATCCCACTTGCACTTGCCGGCCGCGACGTAGTCGGCATCGCCCAGACCGGAACCGGCAAAACCGCCGCTTTCGCCCTGCCGATCCTCCACCGCGTGCTGCAAAACCGCATCAAGCCGCAGCCGAAGAACTGCCGCGTGCTAGTGCTCAGCCCGACGCGCGAACTGTCGGGGCAGATACTCGACAGCTTCAACACCTATGGCCGTCACATTCGCCTCACCTCGGCGCTCGCGATCGGCGGCGTCCCGATGGGACGTCAGGTCCGCTCCATCATGCCGGGCGTCGAGGTCTTGGTAGCGACGCCCGGGCGGCTGCTCGATCTCGTGCAAAGCAACGCGCTCAAGCTCGGACAGGTCGAGTACCTCGTGCTCGACGAGGCCGACCGCATGCTGGACATGGGCTTCATCAACGACATCCGGAAGATCGTCGCCAAGCTGCCGATTCGGCGGCAGACGCTGTTCTTCTCGGCCACCATGCCCAAAGACATCGCAGAGCTTGCGGACGCGATGCTGCGCGACCCGGCGCGGGTCGCCGTGACACCGGTGGCTTCGACGGCCGAACGCATCACCCAGCGAATCATCCAGGTGGATCATTCGGCAAAACCCGCCTGGCTGGCGCGGCTCTTGACGCAGGAGCCGGTCGATCGTGCGCTGGTGTTTACCCGGACCAAGCATGGCGCCGACAAGGTGGTGAAGGGACTGGCGCGCTCCGGCATCGCCGCCGAGGCCATCCACGGCAACAAGTCGCAGAACCATCGCGAGCGGGTGCTGTCGGCGTTCCGCTCCGGGGCGATCCGAACGCTGGTCGCGACCGACATCGCCGCCCGCGGCATCGACGTCGATGGCATCAGCCATGTGGTCAATTTCGATCTTCCTAACGTGCCTGAGACCTATGTCCACCGCATTGGCCGCACCGCGCGGGCCGGTGCCGATGGCGTTGCGATCTCGCTGGTCGCCGGAGGCGAGGAACTCGCTTATCTGCGAGACATTGAAAAGCTGATCCGCGTCGCTCTGCCACCGGAAGATCGGCGTACGCCGGGACATCGCGAGACTGTTGGCGGGCCAGCGCAACATCGCAGCGGACGGCCCGCCTCGCGTGCGCATACAGGGCGCGCAAATGAAGTCTCACCGGCAACGAAAGGCCCTCGCCGCCGCCACCGTCCTGGTGGTAGTAATGGTGCTCCAATAACCAACCGGAACGAGGTCAACCGGCACGAGCCGCTTCGTCCGTCGCAAGGCGGCAAGGCCGAAGGATTGCAGGGCGTTTCGTTTTTGTACCGAGAAAGCCGTCCGAAAACCCAACCCAACCGCAACCAACGGCCACGCTAATGCTGCCCACTAGTCGTCGGTCGACCTGGAGATAAACATGGCTAAAGAAGAGTTGATCCAGTTCGAAGGACTGGTCACTGAAATCCTCCCCGATGCCCGGTACCGCGTCCAACTGGACGCGGGACATGAGATCGTTGCCTATACTGCCGGCAAGATGAAGAAGAACCGCATCAAAACTCTGGCGGGTGACCGGGTGACGATCGAGATGTCGCCTTATGATCTGGAGAAGGGCCGCCTCATCTTCCGTCACAAGGACGAGCGTCCGAGCGGCGGCAGTGGAGGTGCTCCGCGCGGCGCGCCACAGCGCGGCCAGTTTCGCCGCAGGTAGAGACTGCGGGCGCGACCTTTTTCAGGACTTGCGTGATAGCATTCGTGACCAAATCGTGGCGACGATCCATGGCGCGCTCAAAAAATCGCGCCTCAGGATTGTTCGCAGCCCTACTTTGGAATAATATGAACCATCGATTTTCGGCCGGACGACATTAGCTATCCACCGGTACAGCCGGTTTAGACGCTGACGACCCTTCCAAAAATTCGATCTCACCAGCCTGCGAGTGTGGGCTTTACTATTTCTATCTTGAGAAGGGACTATCCCGTGAGCATGGGAACCGTGAAGTGGTTTAACGCTACCAAGGGCTACGGCTTCATCCAACCCGATGACGGCGGTAATGACGTATTCGTGCACATCAGCGCCGTCGAACGCGCTGGACTTGGAACGCTGCGTGAAGGTCAGAAGATCAGCTACGAAATCGTGGCGGATCGCCGTTCCGGCAAATCTTCAGCCGACAATCTGCGCGCTGCCGGCTAAGCCCGCTCGCGCAGAAAGCGGGGCGAGAATTTTCGGCAAAAATTATCAGACAAGAAAGGCCGCGCTTTTTGGCGCGGCCCTTTTGCTTTGCTCGCACGCCTGACCGGACCGGCGCAGGTCGGCGTCGCGGTCACAGGGTCGGGCAGGGAGGCGGGCTGCCCGCGGGCGTCGACGGATAGAAAACGCAGACCGATTGACGCGGGCGGGTGTAGGCGACATCGCTCATCCTCACTCCGGTCGGGGCCATCACATAGCCGATCGTCGGCACGTAGAGATAGTTGATCTCGCTGAAGATCAAATATTGATTGGGAAGAATCGCGTTCGTATTCGGATCCCGCGAAATCAAGCTGGTTGGCACGATCGCGGTGACTATCGAACCAACAGATCGCGGCGCTGATCCCTTGCTCCACTGGACACGTACGTCGCCCGAAGCCGGATCGATGTACAATTCGCTTACCGTCGCGTTGGTTGGCGTCTTGTCATAGGGCGTCATGATCGCCAGGCTTGCCGCGAAAAAGTTGGTCAGGTCGGTGTCGTTGACCGTCGCCCCTTGCGAGGTCAGATCCGCCACCGTGCGGGCCATGATCGTGACCTTGCGGTCGATCGCCACGGCGGACGAAAATTCGATCGTGCCAAAAAACATAACCAGCATCATGGGCACGATCATCGCGAACTCCGTCGCCGCAATGCCGCTGCGATCTTTCAACAGACCCGCCGCACGGAGCCGCGCACCAGAGTAAACCTTCGCTATCGATCCGATCGAGCAAATCATGACGCACAAGCTCCGGCATACGGCTCGTTGCGGAATGCGGCGGTCGCCACCAGAAGGCGCTGATTGCCATTTAGATTCGAGATGTTGTAGCCAAGCCCGGTCACGAACAGCTGCCATTGGTAAAACAGCCTGGCGACAACGATGTCACAGGAATTTCCGGGGCTGTAAGCCAGAGAGCTGGTGTCGAAACTGCCGGCGTTGATCTGACTGTTGATGACGACATTCGTGAACGACGGATAGCTTTTCACGTCGATATAGATGTTGGCGCAGGAGAAGATGGCCGGGATCTGCGGGCAGACGACGTTGGATTTGAAATGCGCGGCGTCGTAAGCCGCGCTCTGCACCTGACCAGTCATGATCTGACGCGCGGAATTCTGGGTGATGGTTTCGAGCACCTGGCTCGCAAAGAACATGATCCCGGTCTCGATGATCCCGAACAACAATACGAAGAAGACCGGCGCCACCAGGGCAAATTCGACGACGGCCGAGCCGCGGCGGTTTCGTCGAAACCGGCGAAGGAGGCCTCTGACCGCGGCTGTCGAGTCAGCTGATGACTGCATCGAGGAACCCCACACGGGCGATAATTCGTGCGCCAAGAAGTAGCGGAAACTGATTGTTGAATTGTTTCGTGCAATTGAAACGGATCGGCCCGTGTCGTTAACCGTGCGTTAACTTTTGCCGACAGGGCTCGTCCAGCCGAATCACGCGGGCGGGCCCGAAGGGCTCGCCTGCGGTCCGTCCGCGGCCGTTTCGTGGGTTGCGGTTTGACTACTTGGAAGCCGCGGCGCCGGTGCCGCCGGCCTGACTGCTGAGATTGCCGGCCTGGTCTATTGCCGACTTGAAGAAAGTATCGCCGTCGCCGAGCGTGACGCGGCGCTGGCAGATCGGCATGCAGCTATAGGATTCGCGATCGATGCCGCGATAAACGGTGATGAGCTGGTCGGTCGGACCTTCGACCTGGATCAGGCGATCGACCAGGACCTCGCCGCCGCGGTCCATCGCAATGAAATTGGTGGCGCCGTAGCCTTTTCCGGTCACGACGATCACCCCACCGGCTTGCAGCGCGACGTCAGCAATCAGCGGATTTCCGACCACGATGGTGGCGACTCGGGCGGGCAGCTTGACGAGTCTTGCCTGATCGACATTGACCGCGATCGTGTCGGCGGAGGGCTCGGCGAGGGCGGCTGCCGGCAACAGCAGCATCGAAGCCGCGAGCGACGCAAATGGGAAAGACAAACGCAGCAAAATGCGCAAGGACTTGAGCGACATGAGATACCCCCGGGACGTTGACAAGCCGGCTAATATGAAGCGGAACCGGCGCCCGACATGGCGAATCTGACTTCAAATAGTGAATGAACTGCAAACGGGCGCGAGTTTCCGCACCCGCCGCTAACCTACTGCCGAAAAGGGTAAGCGAGTTGCCCAACAATTTCGTTCGGAATGTTTCTATCGTCCGCGCCGTAACTTTCCGGGAGCCGGTTCTGCGGCATCCGGAAGGTGCCAAACAGAACATCCCAGATCGGAAACGTCCCGGCAAAATTGGTGTTGCCGCCTTCTTCCAGAGGCGTGTGATGCCAGCGGTGAAACACCGGCGTGGCCAGCACGTATTTGAACGGGCCGAGCGTCCAGTTCAGATTTGCATGCACGAAGGCCGAATGGAACGTGGTGAAGGGCCCGACCCAGAGCATCACGTTGGGAGAGATACCGGCCATCAGCAGGATGACGTCGACCGCGATCGTTCCCAGGAACAGATTGACGGGGTGGAAACGCGCCGCGGAGATCCAGTCAAGATCTTCGGATGAATGATGGATCGCATGATACTTCCAGAATCCGCCGCCGTGAAAAAGCCGATGCAGCCAGTACAGCATGAAATCCGACAAGACCAGGAACAACAGCCCCTGCAACCACAAAGGCAATTGCGACAGAGGACCGTGACCGTTCTCGTAAAAGGCGATCAGTTCATCGGCATCATGAATATTGAAGACGATGCCCGCGCCAAGTACCAGCATTCCGATTCGCAGCACGCGTGCGAACAGCGGAACAAAGAACCAGTAGCAGATGTCGGTGATGAGTTCGCGCTTGCGCCACCACGGCGTTCCGGGATTGCATGCCCAGAAATGGGTGAGCACCGAAAAAACCAGAGCCAGTACGATCGTGATCGGCACCACCTTTGCAATGGTGTGACCAAGCATCTCGACGACTTCCAACGCTAGATTGGACATGGCGGCCTCATATAATCGGGCATCTTTACCGCTACGCTTCGTCGCTTAAGGAGCCGTAAAGCGAAGATCGCGCCGCTTTGCTTTTCTCTCATCGAGAGCCGCCGTCGACGCGGCGGCATCTCGATCTATTTTGATGCAAAGCCTTAATGACAAATTTACTCTGCTCAAGAACAGAGAGTTGCAACGATATTTGCTCGATTGAATTAACCGCACCGCAATCGTCCGACCGTAGTGTGACGCCATGGTCACGGTGCTGAGAACGCCGGCGAGACCACAGTTAGTTCGATCAGCCACGTGTTCACATGGAGTCACACCTATGAAGAATCTCATTGCGCGTTTCGTGAAGGACGAGTCCGGCGCTACCGCCATCGAATATGGCCTCATCGCGGCCGGCATTTCGCTCGCCATTATCGCTGTCGTCAACGGCCTCGGCAGCAACCTGAATACCAAGTTCAACTCGATCAACACCTCGCTGAAGTAAGCGACGTTTCGATCCAGAAGCAAAGGCCTCGGTCGATCCGGGGCCTTTTTTTCTTCCGTAGTTTGTGGGTCGAGACATGTGTACCCCGCCTTCCGCGTCTGCCGCGGCAAAATCATCGTTCGCACACACGCCAGGCGGCGATTCATCCGTCCGAGTGGTCTGCGCGGCGCTGACGCTGGCGCTTCTCTTTCTTGCATGCCGTATCGCCAGCGTATGGTGAGCGTCTATTTTCCGATTGTTCATCTATGACGGCTAGATTCCCGCGTTCTTTTTTTCGATCATCCGCACGGGCAGCATGACTTCATGATCCTCGACGTTGCACGCCTCCTGCTGTTCCCCGCCCTGATGGCGTTCGCGGCGGCGAGCGACCTGCTCACGATGACAATTTCGAACCGTGTGTCCTTGGCGCTCGCGGCGGGCTTTTTGGTGCTCGCACTCGCGAGCGGAATGGAGCCTTCCGAAATTCTCTCACATCTCGGTGCCGGCGTCGGCGTGCTCGCGGCGAGTTTCGTCTGCTTTGCCTTCGGCTGGATCGGCGGCGGAGACGCCAAGGTGGCGGCCGCTGCTGCGCTTTGGTTCGGCTTCGGTCATCTCTTGAACTATCTCGTCTATGCCTCGCTGTTCGGCGGCGTGCTGACCTTGCTGCTGCTCCAGTTTCGGCAATGGCCGCTGCCCTATCAGTTGGCCGGCCAGGCATGGCTGCTTAAGCTGCACGCCAAGGACAGCGGTATTCCGTACGGGATCGCGCTCGCGATCGGCGCGCTGGTGGTCTACCCGGAAACCGACTGGATCAAGGCCGTCGATCTGACGCACTTCGTCATTCATTGATCGTCGCGGAGGTAAAATCCCGTTAAGGCGATTTAGATACGCCTCATTAACCATGCTTTGACGAATAGCTGGTCAACTCCCATCACGGCGACCGAAGCGTCGCAGCGTAATGTGGAAAGTGAAGCGTATGAATAGGGCACGTATTGTCGTCCTGACCGTTGCCATCGGAGCCGGCGGCGTCGCAGCCTATCTCGCGAGCGGATCTGATACCAGGCCGCCTCCGACAGAACCGGTTGCGCAACTTCAGACCGTCGACGTTCTCGTGGCCAAGTCCGACATCGGAGTTGGCCAGACGCTCTCGGTCGATGACATGATCTGGCAGACTTGGCCTGCGGCAACGGCGAGCAGCACTTTCATTCGCCGCAACGAACGTCCCGACGCGACCACCCAGATCGCCGGTTCGATCGCGCGCTCGCCCTTCATCGCCGGAGAACCGATCCGCGAGCCGAAATTGATCAAGGCCAATGGATCAGGCTTCATGGCAGCCATCCTGCCGACCGGCATGCGCGCCATTTCCACCGAGATTTCGCCGGAGACCGGCGCCGGCGGATTTATCCTACCCAACGACCGCGTCGACGTCGTTCTGACGCGGCGCGAGAAGAATCCGGATCCCAAGGCGTCTGGCGATATCGTCGTGCCGGAGATCATCCTGAGCAATATCCGCGTGCTTGCGATCGATCAGGCGCCCAAGGAAAAAGACGGCCAAAACTCCGTCGTCGGCAAGACGGCGACGTTGGAGCTGAAGCCCGAGCAGGTGCCGATTCTCGCCGGTGCGCGGCAGGCCGGGGTTTTGTCACTGGCACTGCGCAGCATCGCCGACGCCAATCAGGTCGATCTCGGGTCCGAAGACCGGGTCCGCGCGCGCGGCAGCATCAATGTGGTTCGTTACGGCGTCGCAAACTCCACCACGATACAGAAGTGACCGAGGACTGACGATATGAAGAGCAGGGAAAATCAGCTGAAAATGCGGACCTTTCTGGTCCGCGCCCTGTCGTTTTCGGCGGCCACAGCCATGACGCTCAATCCGGCCCTGATCCCGGCCGTGGCGGCCGACTACCGCCTCGTTCCCCCGGTCGCGGCCGACGGACAGATGAACGCGCGTTTTCTCTCGCTTGGCGTCGGCAAATCGATCGTGATCGACTTGCCACGCGACATCAAGGACGTCCTGGTAGCCGATCCGAAGATCGCAAACGCGGTCGTGCGCTCAGCGCAGCGCGCCTACATCATCGGCGCGGCCGTCGGCCAGACCAACATCGTGTTCTTCGATTCCGCGGGCCAGCAGATTGCGGCGTATGACATCGCGGTCAAGCGCGACCTCAACGGTATCCGCGCCGCGCTGAAGCAGATACTGCCGAATTCCGACATTCAGATTGATGGGCTTGGCGAGGGCGTGGTCCTCACCGGCACGGCAGCAAACCCGATCGACGCCCAGCAGGCCGGCGACCTCGCCGCGCGGCTCACGGGCGGAGCCGACAAGGTCGTCAATTCCATCATTGTCCGTGGCCGCGACCAGGTGATGCTGAAGGTCGCCGTCGCCGAAGTCGCGCGATCGATCATCAAGCAACTAGGCATCGACCTCAGCGCCAACCTCACCTATGGCACGGCGGTCGTGAACTTCAACAACGCCACCCCGTTCACGGTCAATAATGCCGCCCTCGTTCCCGGCAACGCTCTCACCACGACATTTGGCGGAGCACCGACGGTCCAGGCAACGCTTCGCGCCATGGAGAGCGCCGGCGTGGTGCGGACGCTGGCGGAGCCGAACCTGACTGCAATCTCCGGAGAATCCGCAACGTTCATCTCGGGCGGCGAATTTCCAATCCCGACCGGCGTGACCTGTCAGACAACGACGGCGGGCGCCATCGGACAATGCGTCCAGACAGTCAGTTTCAAAAAGTTCGGCATCTCGCTGAATTTTACACCGGTGGTTTTGACCGAAGGGCGAATCAGCCTGCGGGTTATGACGGAAGTATCTGAAATATCTAATGAAAACTCGCTGAACGGCGGCTCGGGCGGCACCACGATTCCCTCCATCAAGACCCGCCGCGCCGAAACGACGCTGGAAATTCCCTCGGGCGGATCGATGGCGATGGCCGGCCTGATTCAGGACCAGACCAAGCAGGCGATCAACGGACTTCCCGGTCTGTCGCAACTGCCCGTCCTGGGAACGCTGTTCCGCAGCCGCGACTACATCAACAACCAGACCGAATTGATGGTGCTGGTGACGCCTTATGTCGTTCGCGCGGTGGCGCAGAAGGACCTGTCGCGCCCGGATGACGGCTTTGCCTCGGCCTCCGACCCGCAGACAGAGCTGCTCGGCACCATCAACCGGATCTACGGCGTTCCCGGCCGTGTCGAGCCGGCCCGGAATTATCGCGGCGCTTACGGCTTTATCACCGACTGAGGCGGGACAAGGACGACAAAATGGCAAGCAAAACACCCGTCGAATGCAAGCGCGCCCTCCGCATCGCAGGCGCACTTGTCGGTCTTTCCGTCGTGCTCGGCGCGTGCACGCATACGGACGAAGCCGTGACAACAGCGAGCATCCCGGACGATTACCGGCTGCGGCATCCGATCGCGATCCAGGAGGCTGACCGCTCCGTCGTGATCTTTGTCGGTCGTGCGCGCGGCGGTTTGTCAGCTGAACAACGCGCCGACGTGATGGGACTGGCGCAGACCTGGCTGCATGAGGGGACCGGCGCGATCGTGGCCGATGTACCAACAGGCACGCCCAATGCACGGGCGGCGGAAAGCGCGTTCCGGGAAGCACAAGCGATGCTCTCGGCGGCCGGCGTGCCGCCGAACGGCGTCACCGTCCATCACTACCATCCGAATAACCCGCGTCAGCTCGCAACGGTGCGGCTGAGCTATCCGAGAATCTCGGCGACCGCCGGTCCCTGCGGGCTGTGGCCGGAGGACCTTGGTCCTTCCATCAAGGACCGGGGCTATATCGAGAACAAGCCGTACTACAATTTCGGCTGCGCCTTTCAGCGAAACATGGCGGCGATGGTGGAACAACCGTCCGACCTGCTGCAGCCGCGGCCCGAGACGCCCGCCTATACGGCCCGGCGCACCGAAGGTTTCGACAAATATCGCAAGGGTACATCAACCTCGACCATCTATCCCGAAGCCGAGAAGGCCAAACTTAGCGACACAGGCAAATGAGCAGCTACGCGCGCCAGACCACCGAACAGCCGGACATCACTTCGCCGCCTGCGGACGACCACATTGCGCCGGCGCCACGCGTGTCGGTGCAGGCATTCTGCGAGACCGTGGAAACCGCGGCGGCGGTGCAGTCGGCCGGCGAAGACCGGCGGCTGGCCAAGGCTCATTTGAAGATTCAAATGGGCGGCATGGCAGCCGCGGTCGAAGCCTATCGCAGCGCGCCTACTCCCAACGTGATCATTCTGGAGACCGAAGGCCGCAACGATGTCCTCGCCGGCCTCGACCAGCTCGCAAGCGTGTGCGATTCGGGCACGCGCGTTATCGTCGTCGGCCGCATCAACGACGTCGCGCTTTATCGCGAACTGGTGCGCCGCGGCGTCAGCGATTACGTGCTCGCGCCAATCAATCCGCTGGATATCGTGCGCTCGATCTGCGGGTTATTCTCCTCGCCGGAAGCCAAGGCTGTCGGGCGTATCATCGCCGTCGTCGGCGCAAAGGGCGGCGTCGGCGCTTCCACCATTGCGCATAATGTGGCTTGGGCAATCGCGCGCGATCTGGCGCTCGATTCCGTGGTGGCCGATCTCGATCTTGCGTTCGGCACCGCCGGCCTGGACTACAATCAGGACCCGCCGCAAGGCATTGCCGACGCGGTATTCTCGCCTGACCGCGTCGATACCGCTTTCATCGATCGCCTGCTCTCGAAATGCACCGACCATCTCAACCTGCTCGCGGCACCGGCGACGCTTGATCGCGTCTACGATTTCGGCGCCGACGCCTTCGATGCGATCTTCGATACCCTTCGCACCACGATGCCCTGCATCGTGCTCGACGTCCCGCATCAATGGTCGGGCTGGGCCAAGCGCGCGCTGATCGGCGCCGACGACCTTCTGATCGTCGCAGCGCCGGACCTGGCCAACCTGCGCAACACCAAGAACATATTCGACTTGCTGAAGGCGACGCGGCCCAACGACCGGATGCCGCTCTATTGTCTCAACCAGGTCGGAATACCCAAGCGCCCGGAGATCAATGCCAGCGAATTCGCCAAGGCCATCGAGAGCGAACCGATCGTGTCGATTCCGTTCGATCCGCAGATGTTCGGCGCGGCAGCCAATAACGGCCAGATGATCGCGGAAATCTCCGCAACCCACCGCAGCACCGAAATGTTTCTGCAGATCGCCCAACGGCTGACCGGCCGGGGCGAGAGCAAGAAGCCGCGGAGTTCGTTCCTGTCACCCCTGATCGCTAAGCTGCGGGGAAAGTGACTTGACCCGCCTGGAGTACAGTCGTGTTTGGTAAGCGTAGCGGAACAGAAAGCGACTCGCGGATCGCAAGGCCCGCCACGAGCGTGCCGGAGCCGGCCGCAGCGGCGCCGGCTGCACCGCCGCCGGCTGTGGCCTCACCAAGCCTGGCGCCGGTCAAGGCGGCGCCGCCACCGCCCGCCGTCGAGACACGGCGCTCTGATTCCTATTATCAGGTTAAGGCGACGATTTTCGGCGCCTTGATCGAAGCGATCGACCTCGCCCAGCTTGCCAAGCTCGACGGCGAATCCGCGCGCGAGGAAATCCGCGACATCGTCAACGAGATCATCGCGATCAAGAACATCGTCATGTCGATCGCCGAGCAGGAAGAGCTGCTCGACGACATCTGCAACGACGTTCTCGGATATGGTCCGCTTGAGCCGCTTCTGGCGCGCGACGACATCGCCGACATCATGGTCAACGGTGCCGGCACGGTCTATATCGAAGTCGGCGGCCGAATCCAGCGCACCGGCATCCGTTTCCGCGACAACCAGCAGCTCCTCAACATCTGCCAGCGCATCGTCAGCCAGGTGGGCCGGCGCGTCGACGAATCATCCCCGATCTGCGACGCGCGCCTCGCCGACGGCTCGCGCGTCAACGCCATCGTTCCGCCTCTGGCGATCGACGGCCCCGCGCTGACGATCCGCAAGTTCAAGAAGGACAAGCTGACCCTCGACCAGCTGGTCAAGTTCGGCGCGATCACGCAGCAAGGGGCCGAAATCCTGCAGATCATCGGCCGCTGCCGCTGCAACGTGCTGATCTCGGGTGGTACCGGATCCGGCAAGACGACGCTGCTGAATTGTCTGACCAACTATATCGAACATGAGGAGCGCGTCATCACCTGCGAAGACGCTGCCGAACTTCAACTGCAGCAACCGCATGTGGTGCGGCTGGAAACCCGCCCGCCCAACATCGAGGGCGAAGGCCAGGTCACGATGCGCGAACTGGTCCGCAACTGCCTGCGTATGCGGCCTGAACGCATCATCGTCGGCGAAGTCCGCGGACCCGAGGCGTTCGACCTGCTGCAAGCCATGAACACGGGTCACGACGGCTCGATGGGAACGTTGCACGCCAACAATCCCCGAGAAGCACTGTCGCGCTGCGAATCGATGATCACCATGGGCGGATTCTCACTGCCCTCGCGAACCATCCGCGAGATGATCTGCGCCTCGATTGACATCATTATCCAGGCGGCTCGCCTGCGCGACGGCTCCCGCAGGATCACGCACATCACTGAGGTGATGGGCATGGAAGGCGACACCATCATCACCCAGGACATTTTCCTGTACGAGATGATGGGCGAAGACGCCAACGGCAAGATCCAGGGCCGGCATCGCTCCACCGGCATCGGACGGCCGCGCTTCTGGGAACGTGCGCGATATTACAACGAAGAGAAGCGCCTTGCCGCAGCTCTCGATGCGGCTGAAGCTCGCGGCGAGGTGTGAGGAAACCGCAATGAAGATGCAAGCAGTTGCGCTGGCCTTTCTCGCATCCGCCGCCATCGGCGGCGTGGCCTGGGTTTTTCTCTATCCCATGCTTTCGGGGGAAAAGAAGGCCGAGGGTCGCCGCGCCTCGGTCGCCAAGGCGGAGCCGGTCGCGGTTCGCCAGAGCCAGCGTGACGCGCGCTCGCGCCGCGAACAAATCGAAGGATCGCTGAAGGAACTCGAGGCACGGCGGCAGAGGGAAAACAAGGTTACGCTGACCGCCCGCCTCACCCAGGCCGGACTGGATTGGGAGCCGCGCAAATTCATGATCGCGTCCGGCATTTTGGGGGTGATCGCCTTTGGCGTGGCGATGCTGGCCGGAGGCGGGCCGCTGGCGGCCATCGGCCTGGCGTTTGCCGCCGGTTTCGGTTTGCCGCGCTGGACGTTGAGTTTTCTGAAGAAACGGCGGGAAAAGGCTTTCCTGCGCGCACTGCCGGACGCCGTCGACGTGATCGTGCGCGGCATCAAGGCCGGCTTGCCACTGTTTGAATCGCTCAAGGTGGTCGCAGCCGATTCGCCGGAGCCGCTCAAGAGCGAATTCTTGGCGATCATCGAAACCCAGGCCATCGGCATGCCGCTCGGCGAAGCGTGCGGACGCCTGTTCGAGCGGATGCCGGTACCAGAGGCGAATTTCTTCGGCATCGTGATCGCGATCCAGCAAAAATCAGGCGGTAATCTCTCCGAAGCCCTCGGCAACCTCTCCAAGGTGCTGCGCGACCGCAAGAAGATGGCCGAGAAGATTCAAGCCATGTCGATGGAAGCCAAGGCCTCGGCCGGCATTATCGGTTCGTTGCCGCCGATCGTCATGCTGCTCGTCTATCTCACGACCCCTGCCTACATCTCGCTGCTGTGGACCCATCCGACCGGTCAATTGATGCTGGTCGCCTGCCTGGTCTGGATGTCGATCGGCATCATGGTGATGAAGAAGATGATCAATTTCGATTTCTGACGGTGCAGCAATGATTAGCTTTCTGGTCGATAAGCTCCACGACGCGCATTTCATGACCATGCTGCTCGCCGCGATCGCGGCAGGCGCGACGGCGTATACGCTGATCATGCCGCTGGTTGCGGGCCAGGACCTGGCGAAGCGCATGAAGGCCGTCGCCAATGAACGCGAACGCATCCGGGCGCGGGAACGCGAGCGACTCTCCAAGACGGAAAAGATCTCGCTGCGCCAGACACCGAAGCAGATCGTTTCCAGGGTCGTCGAGGACTTCAATCTCGGAAAATGGTTGGCGCAGGAAGCCGCGCGTGAAAAACTGACCATGGCCGGTTACCGCGGGCAGGCTCCTTACGTTACATTCCTGTTCGCCCGCATGGTGACGCCCATTGTGCTCTTCATCGCAGCGGTGCTCTACGTTTTCCTGATCTCGCATCTGCAACAGTCGTTTCCGATCAAGATCGGTATCTGCATCGGCGCGGCCTATCTCGGTTTGCAGGCGCCGATGCTTTTCCTGAAGAACGCGATTTCAAAGCGCCAGCTTTCGATCAAGCGCGCTTTTCCGGACGCGCTCGATCTGTTGCTGATCTGCATCGAGTCGGGCATGTCGGTCGAAGCCGCGTTCCGCAAGGTCTCAATCGAAATCGTGTCGCAGTCGGTGGCGCTGTCGGAGGAGTTTACGCTGACCACGGCCGAGCTGTCTTATCTGCAGGATCGCAAGGTGGCCTACGAAAACCTGGCCAAACGCACCGGGCTTGACGGCGTCAAATCGGTCTGCCTCGCCTTGCAGCAATCGGAACGCTACGGAACGCCCCTCGGCCAGAGCCTGCGCGTCATGGCCCAGGAAAACCGCGACATGCGCATGAACGAGGCCGAGAAGAAAGCGGCGGCCCTGCCGCCGAAATTGACGGTGCCGATGATCCTGTTTTTCCTTCCGGTGCTGTTTATCGTCATCCTCGGGCCGACCGGCATCAAGGTCGCCGCCATGCAATGATTGACCGGCGCGGCAAACCGCGCCGGTGATCCCGCGGGAAATGATGGATTTGCTCGCCTTAAAGCTGGCCGTTACTCCGGGCGGTTGAGCGAGGCGACCGGCATCTTGGCCATGGCGCCCGGCCGCGTCTCGTCCTTGCGGTTGAGCATCTGCTTGAGGTAGGCGACGTTCGCCGCCGCTTCCTCTGGGGGCAGATCGGCGCGGACGATCTGCTCGGCCTCGGCGAAGCGGCCCTGCAGGCCGATTGCGAGCGCCAGATTCTGCCGCACCCGCGCGTCCGCCCGGCCGGTCGCATAGGCCTGGCGCAGCACTTCTTCCGCTTTCGGCAGGTTCTTGGAGAGAACATAGGAAAGGCCGAGATTGGACAGCACGGAGGGCTCGTCCGGCACGATCTTCAAGGCGCTCGCGTAATATCGGCGCGCTTCTTCATGCCGGCCAAGCTGGTCCAGCGCGGCGCCCTGAACCGAGAGTATCCTCCAGTCCGGATTGTCCGGCGAGTGGGCGCGGCTGAGAACGTCGAACGCCTGCTGGAAATTGCCGTTGTCGGCAAGCGCCCGGCCGTAGGCGGCCAGCAGGGGCTTGTCGCCGGGGTGGGCAATGGTTGCTTGCTCGAGCACGGCGGCCGCCTGGCTGCGCTGGCCCGAGGCGCGCAGCGCCTGGCCGTAGGCCAAGGCGGCCTGGGCATTCTTGGGATCGGCGCGGTAACGCTCGCCGTAAATCTCCGCCGCGCGGTGCGGGTCGGCCTCAGGGCTGGTTTCGGGCTTGGACGACAGCGATCCGGTGATGTCGGACATGGTCTGACAACCGCCGAGCCCAGCGACCAAAATCGCCGTCAAGGCCGCGGATGCGAGAAGCCGGGCGAGACTGGACTGCTGACGCATGCACTTTGGCTCATGGTATCTGGCGGCTGATTGAGCCGGATGCGCCCAGCAATAGTCTGTTAACCCTAACGCGGGGTTAACGCTGTCTCTCCTCGCAAAAGCTTTCGATTTGGAGATTTTCGGGCGGCGCCGCGGCAAGGCGGTGTCAGCAAGCGTACCGAACGGCCCAACCCTGCCGCGCCGCGAAGGGCGCCCGCCCCGACTTGCCCTCACAGCTCGATGGCAAGGCGTTTTCGGACTTCGTCGACCCTCTTCTCCAGAGCATCAAACCTGGCGTGCACAGCCTTGTCGTGAAGGTAAAAGACGTAACCGCCGGCCACAAACGCGAAGACCCAGTGGTGGTTCTCAACATAGAGCAACACCACTTCGATCGCGCGGCCGACGGCGTCAATGGCACTCAACAAGAAATCCATCGCAATCCTCGTCTCTCGCGCAAGCGAGGCTACCATCGCAACGCAGGAACGTGTAGAGGGCACGGTCCACTCCAGTGGTTTGACGTGATATGCAAGTGCAAGCGTGCAGAAGACGTGCGGCGTGTCGCCTGCTTCCTGGACTAAGCGTCTTCCGTTTCAGTTGAGGATCGAGACAAATATGCATTCCGTTTTCGAGGTCGCGCCCGTAGCGCATGCCATTCCCATCACCTTCGTGACCAAGGCGACGTGGGATGCGATCTCTTCCGATCTTCCCGCCGAGGCCCGGCGATTTGCAAAGGCCAACGGGTTTTCGGCCAAGCCTGGCGCGTGCCTGACCTTGCCCACCGGCGAAGGCGACGTCTCGCAGGTGCTGTTCGGCCTCGACGGCGAGAACGGCAAGTTTCGTGACCCGTTCCGCCCCGGTCAATTGCCGGGCCTGCTTCCTCCCGGAGTCTACCGCTTCGCCAATGTCGAAACACAGGACGCGCGCCTTGCGGCACTTGCTTTCGCGCTCGGCAGCTATCGGTTTTCGCGTTACCGCAAAACCGATGCGCTGGAGGTCCGGCTGGTTCCGCCGGATGGCGTTGACGTCGCCGACCTCACGAGGATCGTGGAGGCGACTGGGCTCGCCCGCGATCTCATCAACACGCCGTCCAATGACATGGGACCGGAGGAGTTGGCACTCGCGGCGCAACAGCTCGCACACCGCTTCGGTGCCGAGTTCAATAGCGTGGTCGGCGACGAGCTTACGCAACAAAATTTTCCCCTCATTCATGCGGTCGGCATGGCCTCGCCGCGCGCGCCCCGCCTGATCGATTTCACCTGGGGCGATCCCGCTCATCCCAGGGTGACGTTGGTCGGCAAGGGCGTTTGTTTCGATACCGGCGGGCTCGACCTGAAACCTTCCAGCAGCATGCTGATCATGAAGAAGGACATGGGCGGGGCCGCCAACGTGCTTGCGCTCGCGCAAATGGTGATGGATGCGAAGCTCAAATTGCGGCTGCGGGTCCTGATTCCGGCGGTCGAGAACGCGGTTGCCGGCAACGCCTTCCGCCCGCTCGACATCTTTGCCTCGCGCAAGGGCCTCACGGTCGAAATCGGCAATACCGACGCCGAGGGCCGGCTGGTACTGGCCGATGCGCTGGCGCTTGCCGATGAGGAGAAGCCCGATCTGTTGATCGATCTGGGGACGCTGACGGGCGCCGCGCGGGTGGCTCTGGGGCCCGATCTGCCGCCGTTTTACACCAACGACGAGGAACTGGCGGGCGAGTTGGCTCGTTGCGCGAAAAGCGAGAACGACCCCTTGTGGCGATTGCCGCTCTGGCCGCCTTACGACAGCTGGCTCGATTCAAAAGTCGCCAATGTCAACAATGCGGCATCCGGCACCTTCGCGGGCTCGATCACCTGCGCGCTGTTCCTGCAGCGCTTCGTGGAACTTGCGAAAAGCTGGCTGCACGTCGATATTTTCGCGTGGACGCCGTCGGCCAAACCGGCGCGCCCCGAGGGCGGCGAATGCCAGGCCGCGCGGGCGATCTACAAACTCTTGAGCGAGCGCTATGGATGATCCGCGCCTGACACCGGCACGACCTGACGTCGCCGCAAAATATCTCGAAGGCAAGGTCAAGGCGAAACGGTTCGTCGCCGGCGAGGAATTCGAGATCGCGGATGCGGTCGCGCCGCTGCGCTGCGCCCCTTCTCCCGACGCCGAACTGGCGACGCAGGCGCTCAAGGGCGAGCGCGCTACGATCTATGATCGCAATGGCGAAGGCTGGGCGTGGGGCCAGCTCAACAGCGACGGTTATGTCGGCTGGTTTCCGGATCGCGCATTGGAAAAGCCCGGAATCCGGGCCACCCACAAGGTCACCGTCTTGCGGACCTTCGCCTTTCCCGGTGCCTCGATCAAACTGCCGCCAGCCGATACGCTCGTGATGGGCTCGCTGGTCGCGGTGTTGCGCGAGGAAGGTTCGTTCGCAGTGACTCGCGAGGGTTGGTATCTGCCGCGGCAACATGTTGGCGCGATCGGCAGCCATGTCGGCGATTTCGTGGGCGTGGCCGAACAATTCGTCGGCACGCCCTATCTCTGGGGTGGCAAGACCGGCCTCGGGATCGATTGCTCCGGTCTTGTGCAGGTCGCGCTGAATGCCGCAGGCATCGGCTGCCCGCGCGACAGCGATCTGCAAGAAGTTGGGCTTGGCCGAGCTTTGGAGCAGGCACAAGCGAAAAGGCTCAGGCGCGGTGACCTGATCTTCTGGAAAGGCCATGTCGCGATCGTGCGCAACGCCGACTCGATCGTTCATGCCAATGCGCACCACATGGCTACCGTGATCGAGAGCACGCGCGAAGCGGTTGCGCGCATCAAGGCGGCCGGCAGCGAGATCACCTCGATCAAGCGGCTGAGCTAGGGCACGCCTTGTATGGCTCTGTTTGAGCATTGAATACTTCGGCTTTTGGCTGCTAGTCTCGCGCAACTGCTCAAACCAGCCTAGTGCCGCCTATTTGAAGTTGCTGCACCACAAGCGCCGAATTCGATCCAGGAACCTCAAATAGAAAAGCGGCGCTAGAATCAATATGTTTGCTAGTGCCCATAACTTTCCGAAGTTCGTGAAAGTAGGCGCCGCGATGTAGCACGAACTTCGGAAAGTGGGCACTAGGCAGGCTTATTCGACGGAGGCCGATATGAAACAAGGGCAGGCAATCCGGGACGCCAGTCATCTCTACGAGGTCGAGCGTCGCGTTCAGCATGCAGCGCGCCCCGGCTTTCGCATCATGGAGTTGCAACTTTCGCCGACGCAGAAAGTGCCCTGGCACACCCACACCAATGTCTCCGATACTTTTTACGTTCTGGAAGGACACATGAGACTGTTCTTGCAGGATCCGAAAGAGGAAGTGAATCTGAAACCCGGCGAAGTCCACGTCGTCAGGGCAGCACGACCGCATCTTGTCACCAACGGCGGCACGAAGTCGCTGACCTTCCTGGTTCTGCAAGGTGTCGGCGAATACGATTACGTTCCTCTCGCATCGAGTTAGCTGCGAAGGGATGCGAATGTTGGAATCGGACCACTAGCCACCGCGGAGCACGATGCACCGAATCGCCGACGGCGCGCTCGCCGCGGTGCCGTTACTGCGCAACCGCGCCGCCATTGGCGGCTTCGAGCCGGAAAGCTGCGGCGAACAGTGCACGGGTGTAGTCGGTCTTGGGATGCTTGAACAATTCCGAAGCCGGCCCCTCCTCCACCACCTTGCCCTGGCGCATCACGATCAGATGGCTCGCCAGCGAAGCGACCACGCGCAAATCATGGGAGATGAACATGTAGGTGAGATCGCGCTTGCGCTGCAATTCGCGTAGCAAATCGACCATCTGCGCCTGGAACAGCATGTCGAGCGCGCTGGTAGGCTCGTCCAGCACCACGAAATTCGGCTCCAGCACCACGGCCCGCGCGATCGAGATGCGCTGACGCTGGCCGCCGGAAAATTCATGCGGATAGCGAAAGCGCGTCGCCGGGTCCAATCCGACATCCCGCAATGCCCGAATCACGCGCAGCTGGCGATCTTCCTCCGAGAGCGATTTCTGGTGAACGGTGAGGCCCTCGGCCACGATGTCGCCGACCGACATGCGCGGACTCAGCGAGCCGAACGGATCCTGAAACACGATCTGCATGTCGCGGCGGAAGGGAAGCATCTCCTTGAAACGCAGGCCCTGTATCTCCTTCCCCAGGAAGACGATCGGTCCGTCGGACGAGATCAGCCGCAGCAAGGCCAGCCCGAGCGTGGTCTTGCCGGAGCCGGACTCGCCGACCACGCCGAGCGTCTCGCCCTTGCGGACCGCGAGACTCACGCCGTCGACCGCCTTGATGTGCCCGACCGTGGAACGCAGCAAGCCGCGCTTGATCGGAAACCAGACCTTGAGATCATCGGCCGAAATCACCACGGGCGACAGCGGCCGCGGCGGCGCCGGATCGGGTTTCGGCTCGGCGGCGAGCAGCGCGCGGGTGTAGGGGTGTTTCGGCGCGGTGAAGACCTGCTCCACGGGCCCTTGCTCGACGATCTTGCCGCCATTCATGACGCAGACCACGTCCGCGATGCGGCGCACGATGCCGAGATCGTGGGTGATGAACAGCAGGCTCATGCCGAGCCGTTTGCGAATGTCGGCGAGCAACGCCAGGATTTGCGCCTGCACGGTGACGTCGAGCGCCGTGGTGGGCTCATCGGCGATCAAGAGATCGGGTTCGTTGGCGAGCGCCATCGCGATCATGACACGCTGGCGCTGGCCGCCCGACAATTGATGCGGATAGCTCCCAAGCCGCGTCTCCGGCTCGGGAATGCCGACCTGCCTGAGCAGTTCGAGCGTGCGCGCCCGCGCCATTTCGGAGCTGACCGGATGATGCAGCTGGATGATTTCGCCGATCTGGGACTCGATGGTGTGGAGCGGATTGAGCGAGGTCATCGGCTCCTGGAAGATGATCGAAATGTCGTTGCCGCGAATACCGCGCATCTCGCGCTCCGGCAGATCAAGCAATTCGCGCCCGTTGAAGCGAATGCTTCCCGATGGATGCGACGCGGTCGGATAAGGCAGCAGCTTGAGAATCGACAGCGCGCTGACCGATTTTCCGGAACCGCTTTCGCCTACCAGCGCCACGCACTCCCCGCGCCTGATCGAAAACGAGACATGGTCGACGGCCGTCGAGGTGCCGCTGGGCTGATGAAAAGCCACCGACAGATCGCTGACATCGAGCAGAGGCTGGTTGATGGCGTCCATATCGGCGTCCTATCTAAAACTCTTGCGCGGATCGAACGCGTCGCGCACCGCTTCGCCGATGAAGATCAGAAGCGACAGCATGATCGCGACCGCGAAGAAGCCGGTAAAGCCGAGCCAGGGCGCCTGGACGTTGGCCTTGCCCTGCGCCAGCAATTCGCCGAGCGACGGCGATCCCGGCGGCAGCCCGAAGCCGAGGAAATCAAGCGCGGTCAGCGTCATCACCGAAGAAGAAACGATAAAGGGAAGGAATGTCATGGTTGCCACCATGGCATTCGGCAACAGATGCCGGAACATGATCACGGCGTTGGAGACACCGAGAGCGCGCGCCGCCTGGATGTACTCAAAATTGCGGCCGCGCAGAAATTCCGCCCGCACCAGGCCGACCAGCGAAACCCAGGAGAACAAAGCCATGATCCCGAGCAGGATGAAGAAGCCCGGGGGCAGCACCGCCGAGATGATCAAAAGCAGATAGAGATAGGGAATGGCGTTCCAGATCTCGATGAAGCGCTGGAAGCCGAGGTCGATCCAGCCCCCGAAATAACCTTGCACGCCGCCGGCAGCGACGCCGACGATCGAGGAGATGATGGTCAGGCTCAGTCCAAACAGCACCGAGATGCGGAAGCCATAGATCAGGCGGGCGACGACGTCGCGTCCCTGATCGTCGGTGCCGAGCCAGTTGTATTCAAGGTCGCGGCAGCTATTGAGGTGCTTTCTCAGCACCACGTCCCTGCACTCGGCCTCCGTCAGCATCCAGGTCGGCTTCGACGGCGCGGGCGTCGGCAAATCGAGATTGTGCGTATCGTAGGAATAGCGGATCGGCGGCCAGATGATGGTGCCGCCCTTGTCCTTTATCAGCTTCTGCAGGTACGGATCGCGGTAATCGGCCGCCGTTTCGAAATCGCCGCCGAAAGTGGTTTCGGAATAGCCGACAAAGGCCGGCCAATACAGATGCCCGTCGAACCTGATGAGCAACGGGCGGTCATTGGCAATCAATTCGGCAAACAGCGAGACGAGGAACAAGGACAGGAAAATCCAGAGCGACCAGTAGCCCCGGCGGTTCGACTTGAAATTCTGCCAGCGCCGCCGATTGAGCGGCGAAAGCTTGAAGCGATGGCGCGTCACCGGAGCCGCTTCGCCCAGCGGGGCCCGCGTCGTGGTCTCGACCGGAGGCGGCGCGATGACAGTCATCAGACCTCCCGCGCCTCGAAGTCGATCCGCGGATCGACCCACATGTAGGTCAGGTCGGAGATCAGATTGACCACGAGACCGACCAGCGAGAAAATGTACAGCGTTCCGAACACGACCGGATAGTCGCGGTTCAGCACGCTTTCAAAGCTGAGCAGGCCAAGCCCGTCGAGCGAAAAGATCGTCTCGATCAAAAGCGAGCCGGAGAAGAAGGCGTGGATGAACGCGCCCGGGAATCCCGCGATCACGATCAGCATCGCATTGCGGAAAATGTGACCGTACAGCACCTGCCGCTCGCTGCAGCCCTTGGCGCGCGCGGTCATCACATATTGCTTGCGGATTTCGTCCAGAAAGGAATTTTTGGTGAGTAGTGTCATGGTGGCGAAGGCACCAAGCGACATCGACACGATCGGCAAGGTGATGTGCCAGAAATAGTCGACGATCTTCCAGTACCAGGGAAATTGAGCCCAGCCATCCGAGGTCAGGCCACGCAGCGGGAAGATGTTGAAGAACGAGCCGCCGGCAAACAGGATGATCAGCAGGATCGCGAACAGAAATCCAGGTATTGCGAAGCCGATGATGATGACGGCCGATGTCCAGGTATCGAATCTCGAGCCATCCATCACCGCCTTGCGGATGCCAAGCGGTATCGAGATCAGATAGGTCAGGAGCGTCATCCAGATTCCGAGCGACATTGAAACCGGCAATTTCTCCTTGATCAGCTGCAGCACGCTGACGTCGCGGAAATAGCTCTTGCCGAAATCGAACCGCGCGAAATTCCAAACCATCAGCGCGAAGCGTTCGGGTGCCGGTTTGTCGAAGCCGAACTGTTTTTCCAGGCTCTTGACGAAATCGGGATCGAGCCCCTGCGCGCCCCGGTACTTCGAATTGACTGCATCCGCTGAGGCGCCGACCTGGCTGCGGGCGCCGAAATCGCCGCCGCTCGAACCCGAAATTCTCGAGGTACCCCCGGTGTCGGCGCCGGAAAGCTGCGCGATCACGCGTTCCACCGGCCCGCCCGGTGCGAACTGCACCACGACGAAGGAAATGAAAAGTATCCCGAGCAAGGTCGGGAAAAACAGCAAAATGCGGCGGGCGATATATGCAGTCATGAGCTATCTTGCCTGCTCGGCTCTCGCGACCTTGCCCGGGTCGGACCACCAGATTTCCGGCGCGCCGACCCCTTGGGCATAACGCGGCGGCTTCTCGGGATGCGCGAACACGTCCCAATAAGCGAGCCGGTGCGTGTGGGCATACCATTGCGGCACCCAGTAACGGCCGGCACGAAACACGCGATCGAAGGCGCGGCACGCCACCGTTAGTTCGGCGCGGTTCTCGGCGGCAAGTATCCTTTCGATCAGCGCATCGATAACGGGATCGGCGATCCCGGCCAGGTTGTACGAGCCCTTGGTCTTGGCCGCCTGCGAGGAAAAGAATGGCCGCATGCCGTCGCCCGGGGTCGCCGACATCGAAAAGCGCTCGATAGTCATGTCGAAAT